>Ga0315282_10000022_pt1 | contig 356419 bp, 357 predicted proteins | sample YL17G07_20_MG_FD_203693 | JGI IMG/M metagenome (GOLD analysis project Ga0315282, IMG submission 203693) | Sediment microbial communities from Yellowstone Lake, YNP, Wyoming, USA - YL17G07_20 | ecosystem: Environmental > Aquatic > Freshwater > Lake > Sediment | place: USA: Wyoming | collected...
GTACGGAGACTACAGCAAGAACGTTAACAGAGCACTGTACATCGAGAACCCGCTGTACCATGACACGCTGTACACGATATCCAACGCAAAAGTGAAACTGAACAGCCTAACGGACCTAACGGAAATAGCAGAGATCGAACTGAGCTAAACCATTCACTCCCTCTTTCTTTTCCAGAGCGATGGTGTATGTCGAGGACGGAGTCTGTCAACTCGGTTCCAGATGAACCGTAACATTCGTTTCCACAAAACGCTCTTTAATCTGCTCCTCAATTTGCGACACGATTCTGTCGGCCTCTTCAACTGAAATCGGTTTTGTAAGACTACAATCAATGTTAATGTAACGTCTCTGACCGGCAACATAAGTCACAATTCGTTTTACGCGGAACACTCGCTGATAATCTTCAGCTATCCCGTGGATTAACCATCTGACCTCGCCATCGTCCACTGCTGTGCCTTCTCTCTTTCTCCGATTGAATGGCGCCATTGAAACAGCTACGTTTTCGACATCTTTAACTCCATGGACGATTTTGCTTTCGATCTGTTCTGCGATTTCATGAGCCTTCTTAACAGACAGTTTCGGGTCCACATAGGCATGCAGTGTGATGTAAAGTCTGCCCTCAGTATAAGTGGCATTGACGTCGTGAGCCTGTTTCACGCCTTCGACCTCGGTGGCAAGTTTCTCCACCAATTTCTCTGTTGGCATACGGGATTCACAAGGCTCCGTATGCAACGATACGTCAGCGTTGCCCAAGATTTTCTTGATCGAAGCTTCCGTCTTTGACGCCAAATCGTGAGCTTCTTCAAGCCCCATGCAATCTGGAACCTGCAACGTTGCCCTAACGAACGACTTGTCGCCAGCCTTTCGGATCTTCAAGTCTTTCAGACTGCATATGCCTTTAGTATCCAGTATCTCTTTCCGGACTTTTTCGACCAAGTCTTTCGAAATCGTGTCGGTAAGCTCCAACCCGCTACTCCAGACAAGTCTAATACTGAGGAAGGTAAGCAACGCCCCAAGGACAATTGAAGCCAAAGAATCTCCGAAATAGAATCCAAGCGTGGCCAATCCGAAGCCAACGAACGCGATCACCGTAGAACTCAGGTCTGCAAGCGCGTGGTAAAAGCCAGCTTTCATCGTAGTGCTTTCACCCGTTCTTGCTCGGAAGAAACTTCGAACCCTGTAGAAATCTATGCAGAAAGTGTAAGCGACCGCGATAAAACCTATGTACTCCAACCCCAAATTCACTGTTCGACCACTTATTATTTTCAAAATGGCCTCATAGATTATCAACATGGCGATGCCTATGAGCGAAACCCCGCCTATGAGACCGCCTATTGACTCGAACTTTTCGTGTCCATACATGTGTTCTTCATCAGCAGGTTTGACTGACATACGGGTTGCAATGAAAAGCATGAGTGTCGTCAAAGCATCAAGGAGCGCGTGAAGACCATCACTCACGATCGCGAGACTGTTCACTGTTAAACCCAAGACAAGTTCAACGATCACAACGCTCGCGATGGCAGCGGTTGAGCGCTTCAAAGTTTTGAGCTTACAATCACTTTCCAAATCTCTTAACCAAACCGCCCTATAATGCTCAGAAATGAGAGATTTAAGAATTATGATGAAACTTTCGTTTCGCCACTCTATGCGTGGGTTCTCATCCTCAGGTCTGTGTATGAACGGTTCGGCATCAAGATAGATATTTAGGTCTGAAGGCAATATTGAAAGGAAAAGGTTGATCGCATGGACTTCATTTCCATCCGAGACATTCTGGACGGAAAGTTCAAAGAAAAAGAAGTGGCAATCCGAGGATGGATACACCGCAAGAGAGAAGGAAAACAAACAGTCTTCCTAGTCATGCGGGACGCCTCAGGCGTTGTTCAATGCACCGTGAAAAAAGAGAGCCAAGCTTGGTCCGAAGCTGAGAGAGTCACCATTGAATCTTCGGTAACGCTCTCCGGCACGGTGAAGAAGGATGAGCGAGCCCCTGGCGGCTACGAAATCTCCGCTAATACGCTCACAATCGTAGGGTTAGCTGACGCGCCCTTCCCAATAACAAAAGGACGAGACAAAGAAGGAAAGAAAGGAGAAGAAGACAGCGAAGATTTCCTTCGGAATATCCGTCACCTGTGGCTTCGCAGCCGCGAAATGACTCTCGTAATGAAGGTGCGAAGTGAAGTTCTAAGGTTTACACACGAGTTCTTCCAAAAGGAAAAGTTCACCGAAGTCTCACCTCCAATGTTCATAACTAGCGCCTGCGAAGGTGGCTCGACGCTTTTCGGTCTGAAGTATTTCGACCAGAGCATGTACTTGACTCAGAGCGCCCAACTTTACCTTGAAATTCTGATATACTCATTAGAGAAGGTCTACTGCATTGCTCCGTCTTTCAGGGCCGAGAAGAGCAGGACGATACGGCATTTGAGTGAATATTGGCACATAGAAGCAGAACAAGCCTTTGCAGACATGAGTGATCTGATGCGCCTGGAAGAAGAATTGCTGACGTACATATGCAGAAGAGCTGCAGAAAGCTGCAAACGCGAGTTCGAAGAGTTGGGAGCAGACATGAAGAAACTGCTCCAAATCAAACCGCCCTTCCCAAGAATAACGTATACTGAAGCAATCGAAAGATTGAATGCAAAAGGCTTCAAGACAAAATGGGGCGCTGACTTAGGCTACGAAGAGGAAAAGGCTCTGGCAGAGGAGTTTGACCAACCCTTCTTCGTATACGACTATCCTAAACAGATCAAAGCTTTCTATTGCAAAACTTACAGGGACAAACCTGAGATCGCCATGTCCACCGACATGATGGTGCCAAGAATCGGTGAACTTTCTACAGGCGGAGCAAGGGAAGACGACAAAGACCAATTAATCCAGAGAATCAGAGAGCAAGGACTCAAGGAAGAGGATTATGACTGGTACATCGACTTACGACGATATGGAACCGTCCCACACATGGGTTTCGGAATGGGATTGGAAAGGCTTCTAGTGTGGATGCTCGACCTCGAGAATATAATTGATTCAATACCGTTTCCAAGAACTACGAGAAGATTCTATCCATAGAGACCGTGCGAACTCGACTTGATCAATCTGCTACTCGAACTGGTCATGTCAGGGTTCGTCGGATTTTCCTTTCTTGTTCTTCAGCAAGTAGATGATGAGAAGTGCCTCGACGAGAATGTTGCCTGCCGCGAATATTGCGGCTGAGCCTATGTCGATTGATACTATGTAAAAGACCAGAAGACCTAACAGGATCCAAACAAACATGAAGTCAATGCCGAATCTCAGCGCGCCTGCTCCTCGCGGACGGCCAGTTCTTCGTTTTGTTCTACTGCTCACGTAAAGGTATATGCTCACCAAAGTGAGAAAAACGCTGCCTCCACTGATGCAAGCAGCCCACCATTGGAACAGATCAAGACCAAACACGCCTGTCACATTCATCTACCTCGTCAAAACTTGCATATCTTGTAGAAAAACACCTTCCCTGCATCCACCAGAAACAGGTACGTAGCCACCATCAGGAACAAGAGAGCCCAATACTGGGGTGGAAGAGCTGTGAAACCTAGGACGCCACCCAGAAAAGTGAAGGGAAGGATCGTGCCAAACGCCACGCATGCTATGGTGAGTAGCAGAAGCCATTTTCCTGGACGGCTGGTGAAAAAGGGAATGCGTCTCGTTCTGATGACGAATATCACCAAGACTTCAGTCCAGAACGACTCTACGAACCATCCGCTTTGGAAGAGGGCTTCGTTTGTGGCGGCGCCGAATATGAATAGCATTATGCCGAAAGTGAGAAAGTCGTAGAGCGAACTGAATGGCCCGAAAAACAGTGTGTATTTTCTCACGAACTTTATGTCCCAACGTGCCGGCTTCTTGATGTATTCTTCATCCACGTTGTCGGTGGGCAGAGTCATGTTTGCCACATCGTACAGTAGGTTCATGAAAAGTATCTGCATGGCTGCCATGGGCAGAAACGGAAGGAAGACTGAGGCAGCGGCGGCGCTGAACATGTTTCCAAAGTTGGAACTCGTTCCCATTAGAATGTACTTTATTGTGTTGCCGAAGATCCTGCGTCCTTCTTTAATTCCATCCGACAACACTAGCAGGTCCTTTTCCAGAAGCACGATGTCCGCGGCTTCTTTTGAAACGTCAACGGCGGTATCTACAGATATGCCGACGTCCGCTTCATAGAGTGCGGGAGCGTCGTTGACGCCGTCTCCTCCGAACCCGACGACATGCCCGTTTGCCTTCAGAGCTTTGATTATGTCCAACTTCTGTTCCGGCGTTATCCGGGCGAAAATCGTCGTCTCTTCAACGACTTCTTTTATGTCTGTCCAGCTCATTTGCATGAGCTCTGAGCCGTTGACAAGCCTTTTGACGGGGACTTTCAGCTCGTCACATATTGTCTTTGCGACTAGCTCGTTGTCACCTGTGAGTATCTTTACTTCGACGCCCATCTCCTTCAACTTGTTAATCGCTTCGTGAGCATCTTTCTTCGGCGGGTCAGTGAAAATCAGCAAGCCAAGAAGGGTCAAATCTCTCTCGTCGTCGGCAGAATATGAAGGTTTTTCTTCTGCACTTCGGCTTGCAACCGCTAGGATTCTGTATCCAAGTTGCGAGAGATTCAGAAACTTGTCGTCGATCGCCTTCTGAACACTGCTTATTGGCCGGAGCTTTCCGCTTATTTGTGCGTGCGTGCATCTGGCGAAAATTGATTCAGGTGCGCCCTTGCTGATGAGCAAAGTTTCACCCTTGTTTTTGACGACAACTGACATGATCCTTCTTTGATAGTCGAAAGGCATCTCATCAATTTTCGTGTAAGGCACGGCACTCTGCTGTTTGTCCAGTTTGATGGCGTGTTCCCAGATTGCAGTGTCCATAGGGTTGCCGACTATTGTATCACCAACGACTGCCGAGTTGCACAATAGTGAATAGGTTAAGACTCGTTGATCTTCCTCCTCGCCGAGGCTGCGATAGTCGCTCAGACATATTTTTCCTTCAGTCAGGGTTCCTGTTTTGTCTGTGCAATAGACATCCATATTTCCGAAGTCTTCTATCGAGACCAGACGTTTCACGATGACTTTGACTTTTGCCATTCTGCTGGCACCTTGGGCCAGGCTGATTGTCACTATCGCCGGCATCAGTTCTGGTACCAATCCAACGGCGACCGCTAGCGAGAACAACAAAGCGTCAACCAAAGTGCGGTCTGGGCGCAAGGCGTTAAGGGCGAAAATTCCAACTGTCAGGGCCAGAGTCAGCGTGATCAACATGTTACCGTACTGCCTGATGCCTCTCTGGAACTCGGTCTCCGGGTGAGAGCGCACGAGACTCTTGGAAATTGATCCTAACTGTGTGCCCTTCCCCGTTGAGAGCACTATACCTTGACCGCTTCCGTTTTTGACGACTGTACCCATGAAAAGATAATTCGTTAATTGTTGGGGCATTGGATTTTCAAGATGAAGACCATCAGAAGTCTTCTCAACCGGAAAAGATTCTCCCGTGAAAGTTGCTTCGTCAGCCTGAAGGTCCTTGGATTTGACAAGTCTCATGTCCGCGGGGGCAATGTCACCTACATAAACGGTGACAAGGTCGCCTGGAACAAGAAATCTAGAGTCAATCTGAGAGGTCTTGCTGCTTCTGGTAACAACAGCTTTGATCGCGACGTTTTGGCGCAGGTTCTCAACGATTTTCTCGGCCTTGTGCTCATTATAGAATCCTAGAATGACACTGATTCCAATCATTGACAGAATAATCACGGCTTGCCGAGGTTCCGAGTACACGCCAGCAATTACCGCGCAGGCTATCAATATAGCAAAAATCGGGTTATTGAACTGCCTTAACAAAACTTGGGTGGTACTGAGGGCGTGGGTAGGTAACTCGTTGCGGCCATAAATCTTCAGGCGTTTCTCTACTTCTTCTTCAGAAAGACCTTGCTCGCTAGTTTGTAATGCACTGTAGACTTCCGTGGGTGGAGTGGACCAGTAGTCGTTCTGGCTTGCATTTTTCCCTTTCGCCGTAGTCTTGAATCCGCCTCAAGCATGGTCATCTTACGAAGGTACAAGATTCTCTTGCAAGTACTAACGCGGGGTATTTAGGCGTTTTGTGAGACCGTCAAGTGACCTGGAAAGATTGACCGCAAGCCCTAGGCAGGTTCTTCATGGACGTCTATTCTTGTTATTTCGGGATAGGCGCTCTTGATTTCTTTTTCAAGCCTGCTGGAAATCTCGTGAGCTTTTTCAATACTCAGGTTTGGGTCGAAGCGGCATTCCAGAACTAGATGAGTGGCGTCAGCAACCCTACGAACCTTGATGTTACAGACATCTTTGATCTCCGGAAAACGTTCAGCAACGTGCGCCACATACGACTCTAGTTCGGTCTCAAACCCCGCCTGCTCTCTTGACACCCGTTCAGAAGCAGATTCAATGTGGATCGTAACGTCAGAGATGTTCGGACTGACCGCTTTTACCTTGCTTTCAACTTTATCAGCAACTTGATGCGCTTGCATCACAGTCATGTTGGCGCTAACCTCAAGGTGCATGTCAACAGCCAGTTTTTCGTTGATCCTTTGAATGTGGATGTTATGAACACCCCTAGAACCAGGCTCACTCTCCGCAATTTCCTTCACTTGCCGCCAAACGCTTCCACTGCCGTCTCCGATCGGCTCCGTGTTCACCATGACTCTCGCGCCCGGGTATTCTCTTATCACTTGTCGTTCGACTTTGAGAGCGATTCTATGAGCGTCTTCCCAATTCAGATTGCTAGCCAGTAGAAGAAGAATGTTGACGTCGAGCCGTTTTCCACTCACGCGCACGTCCAAGTTGGTGACACCTTTGACGCCTTCTACCGATTCAACCCTGTTTCTAATGGCTCTTTCAATCTCTTGTTTCGAACGTTCTACCAGCGGAAGCGGCAACTACTTCACCTGACTAAGATTTCGAATTACCACAATATATACGTGAGCACACGCTTGCGTACTCAGGTCTGTTCCAAGAGGAGAAAGCGAAGAAAAAAAGAAGAGGTTGAACTACTTCTTCTCTAACTGTCTGCGCATCTCTTCGTACGACGCTTTGATGTCGTCGACAGATGCCTCGTCTTCCAGCGTTGAAACATCGCCCAGCGCGACGCCAGATAGAACTGCCTTCAAGAGTCTGCGCATGATCTTTCCACTGCGTGTCTTCGGAAGCCTGTTAACAATCACAACGGCGTCGGGCGTTGCGATCGGTCCGATTGTGTTCCTAATGTGCTTCACCAAGTCGGCGCGCAGCTCGTCAGACGGCTTGAAACCGCTTCTGAGCGTCACGAACGCCACTGGAACTTCCCCTTTCAGGGCGTCTTCCTTGCCCATCACAGCAGCTTCCGAGACTGCGGGATGTGAGACAAGTGCGCTTTCAAGCTCAACCGTGCCAATTCTGTGTCCAGCGACCTTCAAGACTTCATCAGCTCTTCCCAGTAGCCAGAAGTATCCATCAGGATCTCTCACCGCATAATCGCCAGTGTAGTAAATGTTTGGCCATCTCCCGAAGTACGTCTGCTTGTATCTTTCAGAATCTTTCCAAATCGTTTCCAACATTCCGGGCCACGGTGTTTTTACAACCAGAAAGCCTTTGGTCCCAGTGGGTGCTTGCTGTCCTTTCTCGTCGTAGACTTCTGCGTCTATACTTGGCAACGGATTTGTGGCTGAACCTGGTTTCAACGGTACAAGCTCTATTCCTGGCAACGGTGCTATCATGAATCCTCCTGTCTCAGTCTGCCACCAAGTGTCGACGATTGCGAGTTTCTCTTTGCCTATGAAACGGTAGTACCACTTCCAAGCTTCAGGGTTTATCGGCTCACCCACCGTTCCCAGCAGCCTCAGAGTGCTCAAATCATGCTTCGCGACCCATTGCTCACCGAACTTCATGAACATTCTGATTGCAGTTGGAGTCGTATAGAGTATTGTGATTCCGTGTTTCTCGACGATGCTCCACCATCTATCCTGAGCAGGGTAATCGGGCGTTCCTTCGAATATGAACGAAGTTATTCCCATGCTTAACGGAGCATAAACGTTGTAGGTGTGCCCAGTGATCCAGCCGACGTCGGCGGTGCACCACCAAATATCTTTCTCATCCGGGTTGAAACCCCACTTCAGCGTCCAGTATCCCCAGACCAAATATCCGCCTGTGCCGTGTTGAATTCCCTTCGGTTTACCAGTTGTTCCCGAAGTGTACAAGATGAAAACAGGTTCGTTGGCTTCCATCGGTTCTGGTGCAACGTAAGCGTTCGGCTCGACCTTGTCCATTGCTTCACTATACCAGATGTCGCGTCCTTGCTTCATCGGTACTTCTTGACCGGTCCTCTTGACTACGATTACGTTCTTGACGCCCGGTGTCATCTGCAACGCGCGGTCTGCAGTGTCCTTCAGCGCCACTGTTTTTCCGCGTCTGTACGCGCCGTCTGCTGTAACCACTAGTTTTGCTCCCGAATCGTTTATTCTGTCTCCGAGAGCTTCTGCGCTGAAGCCAGAAAAGACAACCGTGTGAACAGCGCCTAATCGAGTGCAGGCAAGCAGTGTGATCGGCAGTTCCGGAATCATAGGAAGGTATACTGCCACTCTGTCTCCTTTCTTGAGACCGAGGTCTTTGAAGATTTTGGTGAGCTTGTTCACTTCTCGGTAAAGCTGGTAGTAAGTGTAGGTTCTGATCTCTCCGTCCTCGCCTTCCCAAATGTAGGCTAACATGTTTTTCTTCGGAGTCTCTAAGTGACGATCAAGCGCGTTATAGCTTATGTTCAGAAGACCGCCCGAGAACCATTTGTAGAACGGCTTGTTCGAATCATCCAGAACTTTATCCCATGTTCTGAACCAGTCGATAGCCTTTGCTTTTTCTGCCCAATACTCTTGAGGGTTTTTGATTGATCTTTCCCACTCGCCTTTGAGGACTTTTCCTGGATAGATTTTTTCGTTGAACGGTAAGCTACTCTCTGACATTCAATAACCTTCAATGAAAGTTTGTGGAAAGACCTTCTTACGTGAATATAAACTTTTTTAGGGGCAAAACAAAAAGGGGAAGGTTGGTTTTAAATCAATTGGCCTATCGGCAAAACTGTTTTTCCGTGGCTTTCGTTAAGGACTTCTGCGAGTGCAAGGTAGAATGCGCTGAAACCTGTTATGATTCCTTCTATGCCGATGATTCTGGTGAACATTTCCAAGTCTTTGGCAGTCATCGATGTGTAGGCGAGCAGTGAATATTTGATGGCTAGCAGGAAGAATAGAATCGTCAAAGTGGCAAAGACGATCTGTAGAACACGATTGGTTTTGAGCGTGCCGAAGAACATGCCGAAAGTGAATAGCCCCCAAACCAGGAAGTAGGCCATCATAGCTTCGTTTGACGCTGCTACGCCGAGTGCAGTTGTCCCGAATACCATCTTGGGTAAGATATTTAGAAGCACGAAGGACTCCCAGAACAAGCCATAAGAAGTGAAAGCTACCATGCCAAACGTGTTGCCTTTCCTGAATTCTAGGACCCCTGCGATTATCTGAGCAATTCCACCGTAGGCAATGCCCATTGCCAAAATCATCGAATCAACTGGACCCAATTGCAGGTTGTGAACGAAGTTAAGCAGCATCGTCGTAGCGCCGAAGCCAAGTAGACCAAGCGGTGCTGGGTTTGCGGTTTTTGCGGGTTTTTCACTCATTCCCTTACGGACCTTCTCAAGTTTACTTTTGAAAAATCATGTTCCCAGTGTTCGTCATATAAGCCTTTCTAAGCCTTCTTCTTGTCAGGTCTCCTGCTCATAATCCACTTCCCCATCTCCAAAGACCCAAAGGTTATGGCAGTGAAAAGCGCAGCAAACGCCCAATCGAGGGGCTCGGGGGCGTTAACGTTGAATGCAGAGTTGAGTCCAGGCACATATAGTACTACGAGCTGAAGGAGAAACGACGAACCCACAGCATACCAGAGAAACCTGTTCTTGAAGACACCCACTTTCCACACTGGATATTTCAGTGAACGGGCAGATATAGCGTTAGCCAACTCCATGCATATCATAGCTGTCAATAGCTGAGTACGAGCCTCAAGCAGCTGAGCGCCGCTTTCCCAAGGTCGGTAAAAGAAGTAACCGAAGAGCAATAGGCCAGTCATGAGAACAGGTGTGAGAGATAGGTAAGCTTTGACATCGCGTGTGAAGACACTTTCGTTCGGATCGCGCGGCTTCCTGTCCATTATGTCAGGGTCTCCAGGATCTATGCCTAACGCGATCGCAGGCAAACCATCGGTGGTCAAGTTGACCCAGAGCAGCTGTGCAGCGGTCAACGCTATCGTTGCGTCACCGATGACCGCGGTAGGTGAGTTAGGTGAATAGATTCTTGCCAGATACGGCACGGAAATTACGGCTACGAACATTACAAGGATTTCCATGATGTTGCATCGCATAAGATAAGTGAGGTATTTCTTGATGTTGTCATATATCTCGCGGCCTTCTCTTGCTGCTTTGACTATGGAAGCGAAGTTGTCATCTGTCAAGACCATGTCTGAGGCTTCCTTCGTCACTTCTGTGCCCGTTATGCCCATGGAAATGCCTATGTCCGACATTTTAAGTGCCGGGGCATCATTGATGCCATCACCAGTCATAGCCACAATTTGGCCTTTGGCCTTCCAAGCCTTCACAATTCGCATTTTGTGCTCAGGTGAGACACGGGCATAAATTACCACTTTCTGCACAATGTCATTCAACTGTTCGTCGCTCAGCTTCTCCAATTCCTCGCCTGTAAGCACTTTTCCTTTTTCTTCGTTTTCGCCAAGCAAGTCGAGTTCTTTGGCAACAGCCACGGCCGTGAGCCTATGGTCACCAGTCACCATTACAACGCTAATTCCTGCTTTCTTGCACGTGTATATTGCTTCTTTGACTTCTTCTCGAGGCGGATCAATCATACCCATGATACCAATAAACACGAAGTCTCTCTCAATCTTATCGTCGCATGTGCTTACCGATTCCGGCACTTCTTTGAATGCAAACCCCAAATTCCTCAAAGCTTGCCTTGCGATAGCATCGTTTTCCGCGATTATTCTTGCCCGGTTTTCCTCCGTCAGCTTGTTGACTCTTCCGTTCGCAAGAATTTTTGTGCACTTGCCTAAAACTATTTCAGGTGCGCCCTTCATGTAGGCGATCTTCTTTCTGGCCGAAGTCATATGCATGGTTGTCATGCGTTTTGTTTCGGAAGAAAAGGGAATTTCGCCGACACGAGGTTGCTGCTTTTCCAGATCCTCTTTCCACAGGCCCGCTTTTGCGGCTGCAACGATCAATGCGCCTTCAGTCGGATCTCCTTTGATTATCCACCTTTCCGAGGTCGTGTCTTTCTCAAGTTTAGCATCGTTGCACAGTGTAGCCGCAGTCAGAAGAATGCGCAGCTGTTCATTTTGCGGGTCGATCTTTCGATCTTCAGCAAGAAATTCGCCTTCAGGCTCATAGCCGACGCCGGTGACTTTTACAACCTCGTCGCCCATGTAAATTCTCTGAACAGTCATCTCGCCTTTCGTCAATGTTCCAGTCTTGTCGGAGCATATGACGCTGGTGCAACCCAGCGTCTCGACGGCAGGCAACTTCTTAACTATAGTGTGAACTCTGGCCATCCGATACATGCCAACGGCAAGAGCCCCTGTGACAATCGCAGGCAATGCTTCGGGAACAGCTGCCACTGCCAAGCTAATTCCCCATAAAATCATGTCGATGATGTTGCGTCCTTCAACAATCCCAATTACGCCCACTGCGAGACAAATCGCCACTGACAATATACCGATCCATTTTCCTATAGACTGAGTTCTCTTTTCAAGAGGAGTAACCTCTTCTTCAGTCATCTGCACCATTTTGGCAATTTTCCCGAACTCGGTGTTCATGCCAGTTGTTGTGACAACGGCCTTTCCTCGACCATACACAACGACCGTTCCCGTGAAGGCCATGTTGCGACGGTCATTCAGCGCAGTTTCGTCGCCGCAGGAAGTAACATTCTTGTTTACCGGAGAGGATTCTCCTGTCAATGACGCTTCGTCGATCTTGAGATTGACGCTTTCGACAAGTCGCGCATCAGCCGGAACCTTGTCTCCAGTGTACAGGAGTATGATGTCCCCGGGCACAATCTCGCTGGTAGGAATTCTCGCATCTTTCCCATCGCGTAACACCGTGGCGGTAGGTGCTGTCATCTTCTTAAGAGCTTCCACAGCCTTCTCGGACCGAAATTCCTCGACAAACCCCAGAATGGCCGTAGCCAAAACTATAGCGATAATGACTATGGCGTCGATGTATTCGCCGACTGCCACGGAAAGCGCCGTGGCTATCAGCAAAATAATGATGAGTATATCGGTAAACTGTTCAAAAAACATCTTTATCGGAGAAGTGCCCGCTTCTTTTTTCAGTTCATTTGGACCAAACTCAGCCAGTCGCTTATGTGCTTCTGACTGACTCAAACCAGTCTCAGCAGAGTTCAATTCCTTCAAAGTTTCTTCAGGGCTTTTCGCATGCCAAGATTTGGAAGCCAACGCCACCCTTCTCCAGAGACGTAGAAGCGTATCATCTCGAAGTGACGAGATATATTCTTTTCTAAAGAGAGGATGCATTTCGGGATATATGTTTATAAGTGCTCCTTGCTCAAACTAGAGCTTCTTAAAAAAAGGTGAAACTTGAACAGGAGAAAAGGAAAGATGATATTTGAACCATGGTTACTAGCACCGTTATCTGCATTGGTATCAATACTAGTCGGACTTTACTTCTACAGGTTTGTACACAGACAAGACAGCGGATCAGAAAGAATGAAAGAGATATCCAATGCCATCAAAGTTGGAGCCGCAGCTTTCATCAGAAGAGAATATACAACACTGGCGATATTCCTAACCGTCGTTGCAGTACTCATCGGCATATTCCTGCCACAACCAATTTGGGAAGACCACAACCGCCTGCTGAACCTGCAACTGCCGATAGCATACATGTTCGGATCATTCTGTTCGGCCCTCGCAGGGTATCTGGGATTAAACATTGCCACTCAGGCAAACGCCAAAGTTGCCAACGCAGCACAAGGCGGCTTGAACAAAGCATTTCCGATCGGCTTCCGCGGCGGCGCAGTGATGGGACTCTCAGTCGTTGGTGTTGGTTTACTCGGCATCAGCGCTGTTTACTACCTCACAGGAATGGAAGGGACAATACCGGCAGTCCTTGCATACAGCTTTGGAGCAAGCACTCTTTCGCTTTTCGCCAAGGCAGGCGGAGGCATATTCACGAAGACCGCAGACATTAGCGCAGACTTGGTAGGGAAGGTGGAACTGGGAATTCCAGAGGACGATCCCCGGAACCCTGCAGTAATAGCCGACAACGTTGGCGACAACGTGGGCGATGTTGCAGGTATGGGAGCAGACCTCTTTGACTCGTACGTAGCAAGCGTGGTTGTAGTGATGATACTCGGCGTGGGACTTGGCACCGCCGGCAGTACAAATGTCTACGTGCAAATACCGCTCGTCTTCGCCGGAATCGGCATCCTGTCCGCAGTATTGGGCGCATTAACAGTGAGAGTGGGCAAGAAAGGCGATCCGGGAGGAGCACTTAACAGGGGTACTTACGTGACATGCATAATCTTCGGCATTCTGACGTTCCTAGCAACATGGTATCTTGGGTATCAATGGGCACTATGGGGAGCTACAGTCGTGGGTCTTGCAGCAGGAATAGTAATTGGAATAACAACCGACTATTTCACTTCTGAAGACAAAGCACCAGTCCTGAAGACAGCAGAAGCATCTGAAACTGGACCTGCATTGAACATTCTGACCGGGTTCTCATACGGTCTTCGCAGCATCATTTGGCCTCTAGTTGGCATAGGAGTTGCAGCTGCAATCGCCTACAAAGTGTGTGAGCCTTTAGGCGGGGAATATGCCGTTTACGGAATTGCCCTGGCAGCTCTAGGCATGCTTTCAATCGTCGGTCTTACAGTATCAAACGACGCTTACGGCCCGATTGTTGACAATTCTAAAGGCATAGCTGAACAATCTGGATTAAGCGAAGAGGTGATCGCCATAACAGACGAACTTGATTCCGCTGGAAACACAGCCAAGGCCATAACCAAAGGATTTGCAATAGGTGCAGCAGGACTGACCGTTATCGCTTTGCTTGCGGCATTTCAGGAAATCGCCTCAAGAGCAGGCCAAAGCGTTGTTTTCGACGTTATGGATCCGCTAGTGCTATTGGGTGCTCTCATAGGTTTGGCAATCCCAGCAGTGTTCTCTGCGATGGTCATACTCGGAGTGGGTAGAAACGCTACAAGAATGATTGCAGAAATCAGAAGACAGTTCAGAGAAATCCCCGGGCTCAAGGAAGGAAAACCTGGCGTGAAGCCAGACTACGCAAAATGTGTTGACATCGCAACTGTCGGAGCACTCAAGGAACTTATGCCCGCTAGCATCGTCGCAATCGTCGCGACTTTGATAATCGGCTTCATTGGCGGAATTAGAACCCTTGGAGGCTTCCTAGCTGGTTCGATCCTATCCAGCCTACTGCTGGCACTAATGATGTCGACCGCAGGCGGTCTATGGGACAATGCCAAGAAGCTGATCGAATCAGGAAAACACGGCGGAAAAGGTTCAGACGCTCACAAAGCAGCCGTAGTAGGTGACACTGTCGGAGACCCATTCAAAGACACCGCAGGACCTTCGCTCAACACGATGATCACGGTGATGTCGTTAATCGCTTCACTGCTGGCAGCGCTAATTATCAAATACAACCTTCTAAGCCTGTTGGGCATTAAGTAGAACGGAAATGCCCAACAGTATTTCTGTTTTCCAGAATCCATAATATGTGAGAAACTCCACTTCAAAATTGCCGTTCAAATAAACGCATCGAATAGATTACCAAACCTTTTGTCTTAACATATCCGCGGAATCGGGTCGCCAACTGGTCGGGCGATAATCCTTTTTCCGCCCACGAGTGTTTGCATCGCAACGCCCTTGAACTCGGTTGTTGCTTCTCCAATAATCTGCGCTTCCTTTCCTTCCTTCGCTACTCTCAGCACGTCTAAGACTTCCTCAGCCTTTTCTTTCACGACACCCAAGATTATTTTGCCTTCATTTCCGACTTCAAGAGGGTCCAAGCCCAGCATTTCACATGCTACGTTCACGCTTTTTCTTATGGGAATCTGATCCTCATACACCAAGATGCCTACTCTCGATTTCTCACTAAACTCGTTCAAAGCATCCGCCAGGCCTCCACGGGTCGGATCTTTTATTGACACTATCCCGCCGGCTTTGCCCAGCAAATGCTGAACCAGACGATTCAGAGGTTTGACGTCGGATTTGATTGTGCTCCCAAATCTTAGACCCTCCTGTGCAGACAGCACAGCTAGTCCATGATCTCCGATGGTTCCGGAGATGATCAGCCTATCACCAGCCTTAAGGTTCGAGTCAAGTGTCCATGGCGCATTCACTTTGTGCTTGAATGATTTTACGATTTCAAAATTCTTGTCCAACGCTGCGGTTCTTCTGCCGATTCCCGACGTGTTTATAATGCAGCCACCAAGTGTACCTTTCTCAACAACTTTCGTGTCGCCCGTGACAACGCTTACACCAGCTTCGTCACATGTTTCTTGCATGCTTGCCAAGATTTTGTCGAAATCACGGATGGCCAAACCTTCTTCCAGCACGAAGCCGCATGCCAAAGCGTATGGTTCGGCACCCACGGCTGAAAGGTCATTCACAGTGCCAGACACCGCCAAACGACCGATGTCTCCACCTGGAAAGAAAATCGGTTTGACCACATGGGAGTCGCTCTTCAAAGCGATTCCGCCAATTACGGCTGCATCATCCATTGCCTCAAGCGGAACCTCAAATTTACTCGGTCGACCGCCAAAGTATTTCAATACGTGGTTCTTGACGAGGTCATGCATAACCGTTCCACCGGCGCCATGTAGCATCGTGATATACGCGTCGCGTGCTTCCAACTCGAATCCCTTCACAACTTGATTCTTGAGTTTCCAGTTAGAGATAAACGCGTCGCAAAAAGCTTAGGGGACTTGTCAGTCAGACCTTGTCATGAGATTTGACACGACGCACGCTCACAGCCACCATTTTGTAGTTAGGCGTGAATGTCTTCTCATCAAATTGCGTTGGAAAAAGCATGTTGACCAGGAGCTTCTCAAAATGAAAATGCATTCCCACTCTTCCTGCGGGAATTTCCTCATCAAGTCTTGCCTCACACTCAAGGGACCCGGCGTTGCTTTGGACTTCCACCGTGTCACCGTCTGATACGTCAAGACGCTTACCGTCGAAGGCGCTCAGGTAGCAGTATGGTCCTTCTCTGAATTGCATCAGAGTCTTCGACTTGTTAGTCATCTCCCCTGTCAAGAAATGATGCATCGAGCGGAAGGAAGTCAAAATCAAAGGGTACTTGTCGCTACGGACGTCTTCAACGCCCAGAAAATGTTCAGGCATGAACCTTCGGAAAACCCAGCGTTTGTCAGGCCATGCATCCGCACCTTCATACACATCAGCCACGTTAACATCACTGTAAGAGGGAACTGTATTCACGATTTCTTCGGTGATACTTGCAGCTGTCTCATAACTGAAGTGATCAGAACATCCAAAATAGTGGGAGAGCTCACTGAATATTTGCCATTCAGGCTTGCACTTTCCACATGATTTTCTAACCTTGCGCACATATCTGACTCTTCGCTCGCCATTCGTGATGGTTCCTTCACGCTCGAACAACAAGGGAGTTGGCAATACCACGTCCGCAAGCCTAGTGGTTAGGTTGTGGTAATGATCCATGACCACGACAAACATTTCCTTCAGGTTCTTGTGAACAACGGTCAAGTTAGGAAGGGACTGTGCGGCATTCATCCCTGAAACAAACGCTGCCCTTGGAGGCGATATCAAAAAGGCTTCAACGATGCTTTTTCCCTTGCCAACAGGCACCTTCGCATTCCACTTGCTTTCCAGAATCGGTGCTGTGACCAGTGGTCCTGTCGGCAACCGATCGGGCAGGCAACCCATGTCACCCACACCCTGAACGTTGACCTCTCCCCGTAACGAGAGCAACTGGGCATTCTTGAGCATCACCAAGTCGAGTAAGACGTGAACGTTTTCAGAGCCCGTGACGTGTTGGGTAAGCCCCATTCCATGGATTATCCCGAGAGCTTTCGCTTCGGCGATGTGGTCTATCAGCTGAGTGAGGTTTTCAAGGTCTATGCCGCATGCTTGTCGCACAAAGTCAATCGTGTACAGTTCCACGACGTTTCGCAGTCTTTCGAACCCTTCGACGGTTTCAGCAGACTTGTCGTATGCGTTCCGATGGATGAGCGCATTCATTATGCCGTTCAGCAAAATCAGTTCCGTGCCGGGGTAAATGATGAGTGAAACGTCCGAGAACTTTGAGGTAAGGCTGTACAGTGCGTGACTGGAAATCACTTTCAATCCTTTTCGTTTGGCCCGCATTATCCTGTTATAGAGGACGGGATAGTTTCCAGCGGGATTGGAGCCTACTATAAACAAGCAATCAAGCCCATAGATGTCGTCCATCTTCGAAAACGATGCTCGACTGCCGAAACAGTTCTCCAATCCTTGAACCGTGGTCACGTGGCAAAGCCTAGCGCAGCACGCATCCACGTTATTTGTCTCGTACGCTAATCTCGCAAACTTCTGGGTCACGTAGCAGTCTTCATTCGTCACTTTTCCAGAGGCATTTATGAAGACTTCGCTAGGCGCGAGATTCTTCGTTCGTTCATGGATGAAGCGGTACGCCTCGTCCCATGACACAACCCGAAACTCATCACTCTTGTCGTTTCTAATCATCGGTTCAAGAATTCTGCCCTCGTCGGTACTCATAGTTTCGTGGATCGTTAGACCTTTGATGCAGGCAATTCCCTCGCTCGGACCGTCCGTCTTGTCGGGAAGCATTTTCACGACCTTGTCTCCCTCGACCATGAACAGTAGACGGCACCCACAGCCACAATAAGGACATATGGAAGCAATTGATGCCAACGTAAACCCTACCGCTTAATCTCTTCCATTTCTAAGAAAAACCTTCTGTTTCAACCAAGGACAGCAATCCAAAAAGATGCGAGTTATTCGGAAGTCAGCTCAGTCTCAGGTCAATTGCTCGAGGATCCGTTGGGTTTTTCACCCTTTGATGATGTGACGCATATGAGCACTATCTCCTCGAAGAATGGCAGACTTCGACTGGCAATCACTCTTGCGTGAAGACCTTGATTGGCAAATCTCTGCAGAGTCTTATCAACGCCCGACAGAGAAGACTGCATTAGCAGAATCCGCCCCTCAGAATTTAGATATTCCAGTACCTCATTAATGAAACGGTCAATGACCTCTCTCCCAGACTTGCCTCCTGTCCAAGAACGTGCCAGCCAAGATCCATCTTTGTCTTGCACTGGAAGATACGGGGCGTTGAAAAGTATCAAGTCAAATTTCGAATGACTTTTCACAGAACCGAGAAGATCTCCTTGAACAAAATCCATCTTGTCGATCACTTCGTTGAGCTTTGCGTTCTGCCTCGCACAACGAATAGCGTATGGGTTGAGATCGATCGCAAGCACGTGTTCAGCATTTTTGGCTGCAACGATACCGAGAATGCCGCATCCTGTTCCCACGTCGACGATTCTAGATGATCTTTCGACGGGAAGGTTTTCGGCAAATAGAAACGAGTCCTCGGCCGGTTCATAAACATTACCCGGCACAAAGAAAGTGAAATCTTTGAAGAAGACTCTCTTACTCTCTGAATGCATTGGCCAAGACTCCAAAATCCTCAGGTGCCAGCTCTCGGACACGTCTGTCAAGAAACGGCAATTTCTCAACAATAACGTTAGCAGCCTCTTTCGGCACACGGCGTACACTTCGCACGTAGGGCAACGCAGCGTTTCTGACTTTCCTGTTTCGCTGTGTGAAGAGCATCTGCACGAATCTCTTGAAACCAGTTCCGTTCATCCGTAAATCAAAAGGAGCCATCTTTGGAACCAACCGCGTTATGACCGAATCCACTTTCGGAGAAGGAAAAAACATCGACTTGGGTATCAAATCCAGAAGGTCAACGTTGGCCGAACAATAAGTCACGACCGAAAGCCATCCATAATCTTCGTTTCCGACGGAAGCGGCAAGACGGTCTGCAAACTCTTTCTGTAAGACAAGAACCGCGCAGTCGAAACGTTTGTTCAGAATCCATAGCAGCAGACGTGACGAAATATTGTATGGCGGGGTCGAAACGATCTTGTTGAATTCGGGGACGTTGACTTTAAAGACGTCACCTTGAATGATTCGGACATTTGGGATTTGCGGAAGTTGTTCACGTAAGATGCATGCAAGTTGTGGGTCAGCTTCAACAGCGATGACCTGTTTGCTTTTTTCCGCCATCAAACGAGTCAAAAAACCCAGTCCAGCACCAATGTCAAGCACAGTGTCGCTCTTGGTCAGCGACGCATTGTCAATCATGCGGTCGTATACCGAAGGTTCGACCATAAAGTTTTGGCCAAAGGCCTTCTTCGGCGGACTTCGATAGTTCCGAAGCAAAGACTTCGTTCGTTCTAGAAGGCTCATGTAAACCAGTTGTCAAAAGCCAATTCTACTGAGACCTTGTGAACAATCGATATTTGCTCTCGCCGCCCAGTTCTTCCATAACGCGTTTCGTTATCAGTTTAACCGGGTTGGGCAGTTCCGTGCGTTTCTGCAGGTCATCGAAATTCACAAAAGGCTTTTTTTCACGCTCGTTTATGACTTGCCACATGTATTTCTTACCGATTCCTGGAACAAGCTCCAGCGCATGCATTCTAGGTGTGACGGCTCGTGCCGTGTTGAAAAACTGAACGAACCATTCTTCACGGTTCAACACTATTCTGCTGATTACGGTAGGAAGCTCCGTCCGTGCCGACGCCGTCAATTCCTCATATCCTATTCGACCGATGATATACGTGATCTCATCACGAGCCTCTTTGCCAACGAAAACCCTGTCGTCCGGCTTAAGAGTCCTGCCTTCCTTGACAAGCGCCTCTAGGAGGGTGAAAAATTCTTCCCCGACCAATTGGACCAAGGCTCCCGCTCTGTAACCGGCTCGGCCGGAGACGTGCACGCCGGGTCTGCCGTGAGGCAAGAAGTCCAGTATGTAAGCGTACTCTTCGTACCGCTTCTCCATCATAGTCATAATCGCCTATACATACTCAGTCTTTGCTTAAAAAACAGTCGGGATAACGCTGCAAGCGGTTAAAGTTTTCGATTTTCACCCAGAAGGTTAACGATCGCTTCCAGCTTAGAGGTCTCAATGATCTTGCGGCCACCTGCCAAAAAGACCCGCAATTCCTCAACACTCTTCGGCATACAATTGACGAGTTCGATAGCCTCCACCTCGTCCACACCGAAATCTGTCATAAGCTTCTGAACAAGTTTTTCGCTTGTTTTCGGATCGGCTTTGGCGAACTTTGAGACATAATCGAAAGTTCGGCGTTGGAGCTGGTCGAGGTTTTCCTCGCCAATATCCTCCATAATCTTCTTGACCTGCGGCAGGGTAAGTTTCTTTTCGGTCACACTGTCTTTTGACATGTCAATCACTCTTGTAAGGTTCTAAATGCTCAGGTCTAACGATAATCTCTCTAATCGCGTCTCCCTGTGAAACGCTTACCACGTAGCTTCTCCCGCGCTTGTTCAACACTGTACCGACTCTTCCATGATAACGCTTATGAGGCATCCCCTTATGAACCGCGGAATCTATCTTGATAACGACTTGATTTCCTGGCTGATACTCGTAAAGTAGCTTGCTCAGCCTCATCTTGCCGCGTTCTCTAGGTTCTTTCGTCAAGAGACGGCGGGCTCCGGAACGAAAACCTTTTGATTTCTTCATTTCTCAGTCAACTCTTGATTTTCCATCGCGACTTTCAAAACGTCAAGCTTCAGAGGCTTCGCCTTGTTCTTGAGAATTGCCGACACGTTGGGGATTGTTCTTCCTTCATCTCCAGTCACCAATTCCTTAACGTACAATCCTCCTTGACAACGTATTTTCATTTCAGCCTTTTTTAGCGACAATTTCTTAACATCCACCTCGTATATGTACTTTTCCCGAGTTATGTCGGCCCGTCGGTGCACTACCCTCAAAGGCGTTCGTTGCTTGATCACGATATCGGCCAACTCCTTTTCAACCTTATGTAGAGCCCTATCTGTAATCTCGTTCTCAAACTCTATGAGCACACGATACTCTTTCTGAGTGGATTCTCCCTTCTTCAAGCGTCTGACAACTGTTTTGTCAGCAGGTCTCAAGTTTGAAACTCGAACCTTCCCCTTCCCCGCGGCATTGACTTCTTTTTGCAGTTGCTCAAGATCCAGGAAACGTTTCCTCGGTCTCGTGATCTCGATTACGAATGGTCTGCCTGTGCCCAGCATACGGGCGTCAATATCCTCTCTGCCCGACGCATGGAACGAAGCATTCAGACCTTCTGTCGCCTTCAGAAATGGCCCCTCAATTATCTCCTGCACCGACTCCTTGTACATTTTGCCTGTCCAGCCGCATTTTTCGCAACCTTTTCCATGACACGATGAACAGAACCATTTTGACTGCGGTATGTTTCGGACGGTTTTGCGGTATCTTCCTGAAACAAAAAGCGGGTTGGGTTGAAGCGATACGTTCTTTTCAAAGGGATTGACTAGCACTACCATTTCAGGACGTTTAAACTCCACGACCTTGCCAGTTTCTTTAGCTATTTCTTTTCCGACTAACCTTCCAAATTCGTTGCGCATGTTTTCGCCGTGTCGTACTTCAAACTCTGCTCTAAATTCATCTTCACGTTCAACAACCTTCGCAGGCAATTCTGTGCCTACCAAGAAATTGCTGTACTCAAACTCTTCCAGAAGTTGAATCGCTCTTGCAGCCAGATCGGTCTTACCCTTGAACGCGTCTGAACATAGGAAACATTCCGTAGGAACATGCTTCGACGGAATAGATAATCCCAATTGATCGAGCAGTTCTTTAGCAGGAGAAAAGAAACCGTTTAACGCCAGCGACTTGAGAGACTCCAAGTCTTCGTTGTTTCCAGAAAGCTCAGATGAATGAGCTCTGAGAGTCAGAACTAGTTTTATCGCCCTTCCCCTATCGTCATTTTCGACTCCGTGGCCTAGAAGAGCGAATTGTCTTCCCAGACAATTGTCGCATAAGGGATACTTCTCAAGCATGCCGGAAGCAATGTCCAAAATCTCCATCCTGCAACCTTCATCCAAGAGTTACTTCACGTCAAGTGCCATGCCCTTTCCGAAGAAAGGAAACTTGCCTTTTCTTCTGCGCATCGTCTTGAGCATCCGTCGCATCATTATGTACTGTTTTAGGAGTTCTTTCACTTCTTTTTCGCTGGTTCCAGAGCCTCTGGCCACACGCTTCATCCTTGAGGCGTTGAAAACCTTCGGGTTGTCCCTCTCTCCAGGGGTCATTGATTGAATCATGACACGCCATTTTTCCAAGCGGCCCTCGGCGGAACTTAGCATCTCGTCAGGAATGTTATAGGACATCCCTGGAATCATTTTCATGAGTTTCTTGAAGGTGCCCATGCCTTTCATGGCTTCAAACTGCTCGTACATGTCGGTCAAAGTGAACTTTCCGCTCAGGATTGCCTTCGCCTTCTTCTCCGGAACAGCGATCTCCGCTTCCTTCACTTTGTCAAGCAGAGTCTCCAAGTCGCCCATGCCTAAAAGGCGTCCTACGAAACGCGAAGGCACAAAGGCCTCTATGTCTTCGGTCTTCTCTCCCGTTCCGATGAATTTTATCGGTGCCCCCGTCGCGGCAACGGCCGACAATGCACCGCCGCCTCTTGCCGATCCGTCTAATTTGGTGACGAGAATCGAGCCGATAGGCGTCGCCTCGTTGAACGCTTTAGCTTGAGCCAACGCTTGCTGCCCGATCGTTCCGTCGATGACGAGCATCACTTCATCAGGTTTGATGCTCTTCTCAAGCATCTTCATTTCCTTTATCAGTTCATGCTCCTCTTTATGACGACCAGAAGTATCAACTATTACCACCTCTTTGTCGCTGAACTGTTTGAGGCCTTCAGTCACAACCTTGACAGCCTCCTTTGCTTTCAGGTCACCATACAAAGGAACATTGATCCTGCTTGCCAATTGTTGAAGTTGCGCAAAGGCTCCCGGGCGAAAAGTGTCCCCGCAAACAAGAGCCGGCTTCAACCCTCTCTTCTGGAAATGCCTGGCAAGCTTTGCAGCCGCAGTGGTTTTGCCCGAGCCTTGAATGCCAACCAGCATCAGTATTTTTCTTTTGCCAGGTTCAACTTTGATCGGAACAGGCTTGTCGCCTAAAAAGCGCGTCAATTCCTCATAAACAACCTTTGTCACGTGTTCACGTCTCGAGATCCCAGGCGGAACCTTGTCTTTCAGCGCGCGATCTTCGATGCTTTTGGAGATGCCGAGCACCAGTTGAACGTTCACGTCAGCTTGAAGAAGAGCCCTCTGAATGTCGCGCACCAACTCTTTTACGGTTGCCTCGTCAACAACTGAAGCCTTGAATACTTTCTTCAGTGCATCGTAGAGTGATGAGCCCAGTTTTTCGAGAGACATTGTACGTTCCAGTTCTAGAGACTTCCAAGTCTTTAATAGCTATTCCGTTCACCTGAAGCAATTCCATAAACCTTTTACATTCCAAAAAGCTCTAAGAGAGAGCTTGAGGGTTAAGTGTGACGGAAGAAGTGAAAATTGTCGAGAGAAACAGAGTTCCTTCAGGAGCCACTTTGATTTTCGGGTTCCCTGACGTCGGGTTGGTCGGAGTAATTGCCGCCTCGCATCTCATCGATGAACTCAAGCTCTCCGAAGTCGCCTACGTAGACTCAGAACTTCTACCACCGCTCATCGTGTTGCATGAAGGACTACCACACTCTTCGATACGAATTTTGGGAGACGACAAACTCGTGCTAGCGATCTCGGAAGCCCCGATACCGGCCGACATAGTCTATCCCGTGATGAACGCTTTGATAGAATGGGCCAGAAGCAAAAATGTGGCAATGATGATCTCCCTCGGCGGAATCCCAATGCAAGACAGACAAGATGCAACGGAACTGAAAGCTTTCGCTGCGGCTTCAACCCCTGAGGCACTCAAGATAGCTCAAGACAAAAACGTCGAAACACTCACAGAAGGGTACATGATCGGCCCCCAGGCCATCATGCTTCAACGTGCAGCAAACACCGGCACCCCTGCCTTGGCATTGTTGGCCCAATGCTTCCCCAACTATCCTGACCCAGAAGCAGCCGCCGAAGTGCTCAAAGGACTGGGGAAAATAACAGGTCTGAAAGTGAACGTTGCCAAGCTACTGGAGAAAGGCGAAGAAATTCGACTGAGAGCAAGAGATGTGATGAAGAGAACGCAGGATGAGATGTCCAAGATGAAGAAAGGCCAAGAGCTAGACATCCCAATGTACGTTTCATAAAGGAGGAAAACAAATTATGGCTATCAGAAGAAAACGTTCGTTTTCTGACTTGATTGACGAATACTTCAAGGATCTAGAAGAATGGACCCAAGAATTCGGAGAACCTCTTGCCGAAAGACCAAGCTGGAACCTTAAGAACCGCTCAATAGAACCGCTCCGGGAAACAAGTATTACGCCTACGGAAGTGCTGATAACGTTGGACCTGCCTTTTACGGACAAGAACACTGTGAAAGTCAAACCTGTAGGCAAGAGCATTCTGGAGGTATCGGCAAAGATGAACCGCGTCATAAAGTCAGGCGATCTCGGAGTGACTCATTGGAGAGGAGAATTCCAGAAGTACCACAGCCACATGCGAATTCCTGTTCAAGTGAACATGGACAAGATGAAGGTCAATTACAAGAAAGGATTACTGGAGATACATTTGCCGAGGAAGCACTAGCAGTCCGCCAGTTACAGGAATTGTTGAAGCCTCAGCCAACTGATTATCATCACAAATCAGACGGCTCTTCTTGTCATCATCGGCTAGCAGACACGTTCATACACCACCGAGATAAGCTTTGACGGAAAACGTTTTATCGATAGAGCGAAGCTAAGTCTTAGAATCGGGCGAAAAACGTTGCCGGGTGAACGCGCGATCCATTTCGGAATATTCATACTCCTGGTGATCGGCTTGTGCAGCGTAAGTGCATGGGTGAGCTACGCATATCTCGGCGGAACTTTGATACTCGAAATAGCAGGAATAGCGTTGAGCTGGGGGACTATACTTCTAATTCTCTACGTGGGCTTCACCAAACTGCGATGGGACTGGTGGACGGAAAGAAAACCGAAAGAACCTGAAAGGACAGGCTGACGTAGCAAGATTCTACAATCAGTCTATTTTGCGCGCATTATTTTGGTTCTGCCAAGAATCTTCCAGTATTCGATCTCGGCGCCTGCAACCAACTTGCTTTTGAGTTCTTGGTCGTCGGGATATGGAGCGTCAAAATACTCGTAGGTCTCAAGGTCCATTATCTGAACGCCACTCGGGTTTACGGCGTACACTTGACCCATCCGCTTGTCAATTATCGGAACCTCAGCACCAAGATCGACAGGTTTGACAAACTGACGTTTTTGACCATCAAACACGCCGATAGCAACAATCCTAAACTTTGCAGAACCATGCTTGCCAGGCTTTGACTTTGTAATGTCGACTATGTGGCATGGTTCACCGTCAATAATCATGTAGCCCCCAACTCTAAGGCTTCCAACATCAGTAGGTTTGCTCATTCCTACACCAACCCGAAATGACCTCTACCCACAGCAATTTTAAACAACACCCATATATAGATTAAGGTGTCGGTACTAGCCTCAAGGTGAAAACCGTGTTCAAAAGCGTCGGTTTAATCGCCCGATTCGACAGAAAGGGGGCGATTGCTTTGGCAGATGAGCTGGCCAAACATTTCAGAGCACGGGGACTGGAAGTTTTCGCCGAAGACACCTTAATCAAGAAGCTGACTGCCAAAGTGTCATTCATTCCGCTTGAACGCATGACGACGGATTTTGTGATAACGATAGGCGGAGACGGAACAATATTCAGAACGTGTTTGTCCCTGGCAAAACCGGAACCGCCTTTGTTGGCGGTGAACATGGGCGTCAGAGGATTTCTGACGGAGGTGGAACCGAGAGATGCCTTGAAACAAGCGGACAAGTGCTTGGACGGCGAGTTCAGGATTGAAAAGTGCATGAAGCTGGCCATAATGGCGGATGGCTTGAAATTTCCCGATGCCTTGAACGAAGTTGTAATCTCTCCTGATGAACCCGGCAAATTGCTGTACACGAAGATTTTCAAAAACGGAGAACCCATCGTCGTGTGCCAATCTGACAGTTTGATGGTCGCCACGCAAACAGGTTCCACGGGTTATTCGCTATCTGCAGGTGGATCCGTCTTAGACCCTGGCCTGGACGCTTTTGTCCTCACACCAGTTTGCCCATTGAGCATTTTCCGACCGATAGTTTTTCCGGCTAGCACCGCTCTTAAGATCGAAGTCAACAAACCGAGAAGGACACAGGTGTTGATAGACGGGCATTACAAGAAACTCGTAAACTCCAAACATCCATGCCTCACCGTCACACGTTCGAGGAACGTGACCTCTTTCATAAGGTTCAGCGACAACTTTTATCCGCGCTTGAGGAGCAGGCTTGTCTTCAGGGGAATGAGGTGAACACTTTAGGCAGCCAGGACGGCAAGCGAGTCATAGTTCTAGATACATCAGCCTTCGTCGCGGGCCTTGACCCCTTCTCGACGAGTGAAGACCAATACACGGTACCGGCTGTAAGAGGCGAGATTCCCGAAGACTCCGTCATAGGCTTCAGGTTCAAGACAGCAGAAGAAAACGGAAAGATAAAGATCGAAAACCCAAAAGAAGAAAACTTGGAAAAGGCCAAGAAATCAGCCTTGGAAGTGGGCGACTCTTTCTTTCTTTCAGAAACGGACCTTCAGCTGTTGGCGCTTGCCATCGAACTAAAAGAACGCGGCTTGTCCCCACTGATCGCGACAGACGACTACTCGATACAGAACGTGGCAAAACAAATAGGGATAGAGTTTGCCCCACTAGTTACCTTCGGCATCCGGCGCCGCTTAGAGTGGCTCCGCTACTGCCCAGCATGCCACAAAACGTATCCTGCAGAGTACAAATCCTCGAACTGCGAAGTGTGCGGCACCGCTCTGAAGCGCAAACCGCTGAGAAGAAACCCTTCAGAGCATTTTTAGAGATTCCAAAACTATAAAGCAGAGACAGGCTCTGAGAATCTGACACAAAGCAGGAACCGGTTATGGCGCCTATCGAAAAGAATGTCACATACTTTGAGGAAGCAGGCAACCAGAACACAGAAGCTCTACTGACGACCGTAAAGGAGTACGCCAAGAAAGAAGACATTAAGGATATAGTCGTCGCCTCGACAACCGGCAATACGGGGTCTAGAACAGCTGAAACCTTCAAAGGCTGCAATGTTGTCGTCGTGGCGCACGCATACGGCTTTAAAGAGCCCGGCAAGAACGAAATGGAACAACAGTACGAAAAGAAGATCTTAGCGAACAAAGCCAAGATTTTCGCGGGCACTCATGCCCTAAGCAGCGCTGAAAGAGCAGTCCGGAAGGATTTCGGCACGATACAACCGTTGGAACTAATCGCCAACGTACTGAGGCGCATGGGCGAAGGCACGAAGGTCTGTGTTGAAATAACTTTGATGGCAGCTGATGCTGGTTTGATTCCGGTCGACAGAGATATCATAGCCATTGCCGGAACCGGAAGGGGTGCAGACACGGCACTTCGGATACATCCAGCGAATTCCGCGAAGTTTTTCGATTTGAAAATCAGAGAAGTCATCGCTAAACCTCGCGACTTCTAGGAAGCCTCACAAGACAAACAGATTGCTCTATGAGGACTCGTGCATTAATCAGACGTCATCGCTCTCGCGTTTACAGAAATAGAGAATGTAGCGATGTTCGACGTACCCACGTTTCTTGAAGAGTCTTATAGACGACGCGTTGGATTCTTCTATCAATGCGCAAAACAGTTTCAAACCTCGCTTCCTGATAACGCTTTCACATTCATCGATCAAATCTACTGCGATTCCACGTCTCCTGCAATCGGGATGAACGGCCAAACGGTTGATCCATCCCTTTCGAGAATCGCAGCTCACAACGGCAACTCCGACAAGGCGTTCTTCCTCAAAGGCTCCGAGAAAGAAATCAGGATTGAGCCTCATTTCGGCCCCAATAGCTTCCCTGCTGTCTCGACCCTTAGGTTTGTAAGGGAGACTTGCGACGGACCAGAGGTTCACTATTGCGTCATAATCGGCTGCCGTCAGCCTTCTGACCTGCAAAGTTCAATATTACTTCCCTTTCTCAACGTCCTTCAGTACGTCTTCGATTATGTCCAATGACGCGTCGATAAGGTCTCTCGTGATGATGAGTGGCGGCGCAATCCTGATCGTTGAGGCCCCGCAGGTTATGACGTTCACACCGCGCTTCCACGAGCGAGTCATGATTTCACTCACCTTCTGGGGAGCCGGCTTCTTGCTTTCCTTGTCCTCAACTATTTCCATTCCGATCATCAATCCTTTGCCCCGGACGTCGCCGATAATTTCGCTCTTTTCCATCAGTTCTGTGAGCCTCTTCATTATGTAGGCGCCCTGTTTTGTCGCGTTCTCAAGAAGCTTCTCTTCCTTTATGATGTCGATCACTGCAGCCGCTGCGGCGCATGAAACCGGGTTGCCGCCAAACGTGCTTGCGTGTGATCCTGCGACCCAATCCATGATCTTGGACTTCGCTATGGTGGCTCCCAGAGGCATTCCCGATGCCAACGCCTTCGACGTGGTTATTATATCCGGTTCAACACCCCAGTGCTCAATTGCGAACCACTTTCCTGTTCTGCCCATCCCAGACTGAACCTCATCGTCGATCAGCAAGAACCCGTACTTGTCAGCTAGCTTCTTTATTCGCTGGAAATATTCAGGCGGCGGAACAACGTATCCGCCCTCACCTTGAATTGGCTCCACTACTATAGCGGCCACGTCTTCAGGTGGAATGTACTTCTGCAAAACATATTCATCGATGAAGTCGACACACCAGTACCGACATTCGGGGAACGTCAGTTTGTATGGGCAACGATAACAGTACCCGTAAGGCACATGAGTCACACCGGGCATCAACGGGAAGAAATAGCGTCTCTGAGTAGGCTTGCTCGCTGTTAAAGACAAGGCACCGATTGTTCGACCGTGAAATGCGCTTATGAAAGCCAGAAAAAGTTGCCTTCGTGTGTGCCATTTGGCAAGCTTCACCGCAGCCTCGATCGCTTCAGCGCCGCTGTTTCCGAAATACACTTTCTTCTCAGGACTTCCTGGTGTTATATGTGCCAGTTTGTCCGCAAGTTCCACGACTTCCCTGTAGAAGAAGTCTGTGTTAGAGTAATGGATGAAACGATCACATTGATTCTTTATGGCGGCAATCACTTTGGGGTGACTGTGACCGACGTTCGTGCACACGAGGCCGGAGTTGAAATCAATGAACTCGTTGCCATCTACGTCTTTTATGATGCAGCCTTTGCCGGATTCAACAACGAGGGGGTAGAATCGACCGTAAGATGGTGAAATAAGGCTTTCATCTTTCTTAACCAGTTCTCGGGCTTTGGGGCCTGGCGGAGTGACAACAATCTTTGGATAACTGCTCATTTCAAATCACCAACGGGAAATGAGAGTCTGGAAAAACAGTTTTATATAACTATCTGTAAGTGCTCCGCCAAACAGTACGTGAAAAAGACGTTGGCTCTTGGCTGGCTTCACATGTCGTTGAGACTTCTTGAGTTCAGCTTTTTCCTTCAACCGCTGGTTCTGCGATCTCACAAGAAGCTGCAAGTCTTCGGAATCTTTCCCAGTCGTCGTCGACCGATTTCTGAATTCGTTCGATGTCCTCTTGTTTCAGTCCCCGGAAGCGACCTTGTGGAGCAAAGTATTCCTTGAGAGGCTTGCGTTTCGTCTTGTCGAATAACCTGTCGCTGGGGGAATTGAGTTTGAACTTTCCGTTCTCAACTTCGTAGAGAGCCCAAAGACCAGTCAGCACCGCAAGTCTACCCAACTCGATCGTTTTGCTAGTGTCACAGCGCCATCCGGTTGGGCACGGCGTCAAGAGATGAATGTACTTTGTGCCTTTGATTTCTTTGGCCTTTTGGAGTTTGTTTACGAAGTCCAAAGGATATGCCGTGCATGCAGTTGCCACATAGGGAATCCTGTGAGCCGCCATTATCATGGGCATGTCCTTCTTTACCTCTCTTTTCCCCGTTGGGGTGGTCGTTGTCCACGCGCCATAAGGCGTCAGTCCACTCCGCTGCATCCCCGTGTTGCCGTACGCTTCGTTATCATAACATATGTAAATGAAGTTGGTGCCCCTTTCAGCGGCGCCGGAAAGGGCTTGAATCCCGATGTCTGCGGTTCCGCCGTCTCCAGCCCATCCCACAACCGTAATACCCTCAATTTTCCTGGCTTTCAAAGCCGCCACGATCCCCGATGCTGCTGCCCCAGTTGATTCGAACAGTATGTTTTGGAGGGGCACGGCTGAAGAAGTGTAGGGGTACGGCCCTTGAATGACTGTGGTACAGCATGCAGGAACGACAAGAATGATCTTGTTGCCTAACGCTTTGAAAAGCAAACGCAAAGAGATAGCTGGACCACATCCAGCGCAGGCGGCATGACCTTTGAGCAGGTATTCCTCTTTTGAGAGCTCTTTTATCGTGACCACACGTCTCACTCCTTCAAATCAACCCACTCAGTTTTCTTTTCGATTTTTCCAGCGCGCATCCCCTTCAGAGATTTCTGAGCCATCCGTACAATCGTGTCAGCAGTCACATCCCTTCCTCCCAAGCCTGCTATGAAACCGGCTACCAGCGGCTTGTCTTTCTGGTCAAATAAAGCAGCCTTTGTTTCCGACGCTAGAAAACCTTCCATCCCAAAGGATATGTGGCGGTCTATCGTAGAAATCATCTGAACATTTCTTGCCAAGCTGAGAATCTCCTCGGCAGGATACGGACGATATACGCGAACTCTTGCTGACCCAACCTTCAAACCTTCCCTACGCAGTTTGTCAACAGCCAACTTAGCATCGCTCGCCATGGTTCCCATCGTCATCATTACGAGGTCGGCATCTTCGCACTTGTACTTCTCAACAAGCCCACCATATTCTCTTCCGAAATGTCTGCCGTAATCATGGTCGACCTGAGGAATCAATTGCTTAGCGTTCTCCATTGCTTCTTGAATCATGTACCTGAATTCCATGTAGTACTCAGGTGCGACCAGATTCGCATGAGAGTAAGGACGATTGACGTCCAACGTCCATCCGCACTTGTACTCAGGCAGGAACGCATCGACCTTGTCCTGACTGGGAACACTCGCGGGCGCATAGGTATGGGACAGAATGAAACCTTCAAGGCATACCATAGCCGGCAAGAACACTTTTTCATTCTCGCACAACTTGTAAGCCTGAATTATTGTGTCAAAGACCTCTTGATTGTCAGCACAGTAGAATTGAATCCAGCCTGTGTCCCTTTGAGAGAGCGAATCACTGAAATCAGGCCAAATGCTCCACGGTGCCCCCATGGCTCGATTGACGACGACCATGACGATTGGCAAGCGCGAGCCTGAGGCCCAGTGCAAAGCTTCATGCATGAGAGCCAACCCATGAGAAGACGTCGCCGTGAAGGTTCTGACGCCTGCCGCGGCAGCAGCTATGCACGCGACCATCGCGCTGTGTTCAGACTCTACGCGGATGTACTCCGCTTCCATCTCCCCGTTTTCAACAAAATCGGCGATCTTCTCGACCACCGTTGTCTGCGGCGTTATCGGATAAGCTGCCACGACCTTGACCCTGGCGGCTTTTGCAGCGTAACCTGCAAGGTGATTTGCCGTGTCGACTATCATCTGTGCCATCTATTCTTCCTCCCGTTTCATGGTTATCGCCTTAGTGGGACATTCGTTCGCACATATCCCACAGCCCTTACAGTAATCATAATCGATCTTCGGCGAGTCGTCCTCTATCCGAGCTATGGCCGAGTCTGGACAGTATATCCAGCAGAGAGTGCAACGCGTACACTTGCTATAATTGACTTCAGGTCGAAAAGTCCTCCATGAGCCTGTCTTCCCCATGCTGCCTTCCGTCGGAGACGACAGAGGAGTTAGCGGCATTTCCTTGCGACTTTTCGTGGAACTCACTGTGTGTCACCATCCCACCATTTCTTCAACCGTTCATACGCCAGCTCTGTTGCCCGTGCGTTCCTTTCTCCAGCCGCGCCAGACCATGTCTCGTTTACGGCCTTCAATATGCTCTCCAGCTTCACTTCGCCAGTTGCTTTGGCGAAAGCCCCAAGGATTGACGTGTTGACAACAGGCAAGCCAGCGACGAGCAAGTTTAGTTCAAGCGCGATCCCCGTCGCATCGACGGTGGCGACGCGCCAGCCGCTCAAACCGACTTCTGCAGGCTTCTTGGTCGTATTCATAACAAGAATCCCGTTCTTGTTCAGACCTTCTGTTACGTCGACGACCTTGTAGATGTAAGGATCGAGCACAATGACGTAGTCAGGGTTGTAGACTTGGCTGTGAATAAGTATTGGTTCATCGCTTATCCGTGCAAAGGCTTTGACAGGAGCACCTCTGCGTTCAGCTCCAAAATAAGGAAAAGCTTGAACCGATTTGCCCTCGATGAAAGCAGCGTGAGCCAGAACTTCTGCAGCCGTGACGCTTCCTTGCCCACCTCGACCGTGAATTCTGACCTCTTTGAGCAACAATTCTCCCTTCTACCGGGAAGTAAACGTTGGACGAATTCAACCTTATTAGTGTTAGCTCATAGAAACAGCAAAAACCACATTAACACTAACCCGGTGACCAAGAACACAGGAACGAGAAGGCGTTTTGCCATCCGAAGACTCTTGTCTATAAGCACGCACAAGGTTTCAAGCTGCTTCTCTCCAAGAACCGTAACATCATTTACCGTAATGCTTTTGGATGCACCTTGCACAGGTTTCAGTTTTGAAGTGGCTTCAAGAGTCGCCTGCTTAATGTAGTCGATCAGTCTCCTTTTGTCCATTGCCTCTCCGATCGGATGATAACCTTGTTTGCCCAAGATCAGGGCACTGACAGAATGAGTGTCCGTCGTGAAAACCTCGCCTTCCTCTATACCTAGACTGCTTATTGAGGCAAGAATTTCTTCGCGCAACCCCGAGACCATGTTGTTGCCGTCAACGACAACATAAGCGGATTTTTGATGCCCCGTCCTGACAACGATGACTGTGATGCCGCCTGTTCCCATTCCATCTTCCAGACTAAATTCTCTGGGCACGACAGTCGCGGAACCAATCTCAAAAGGCGACTTCGGTAATGAAACAGCTTTTCTGAGAGATTTGCTCGCGACCTCCTTCAAAGAATCAAGCGACCCCGCAGCTTCCGCAGCCTTGCCAATACTGTTGTGTGCATTTATCACCGCGCACAAGTCGATACCGTTCTTTTCAGCTTCTCCCCGCACAAAAAGACCTACTTCTTCGGGCAAGTCCTCGATGGTTCCAGGCGCAAGCGTCAGAGAGACTAGAGCGGATTTCCCAAAAACTTGGCAGCAAGCAGTGGCTAAACCATTCGTCTCTTTCACGAAGGGAGACGCCTCTATCTTTGAAACCTCTAAGTCGCGAACGGCAGCAACAACGTGGTCAATGATCTTTTGATTTTGTGCCTGGGAAGCAAGGTCAAACTCGTGGCCGAGCAAACCATGTGGCACGCACGCAACGCAATTGTGCTCTTTTTCCAATGCCGACTTCAGCAGGGAGGGCAGGAGGCTACTTCCGATGTTCTTGAAAGGCCCAGGATGAACGGAGGGGACAACAATAACTGTTTTGGAATCAGCTGACTTGAAATTTATGAGTGAAGTCTCGACGTTCTTTTTCTCTCCCAGTTCCTCAAGCAGTTGTTCGAATGGTGCATTAAGGCTTAGGACCCAGTTGAACATGAATGCCCTGAAAAATGACAACGAATGCATCCCCAACAGACGTTTGCCGATACGGTCCAACGGATATAGAAAGGCCGTAGCCGAAACTACTCCTACAGCAACTGCGAAGACGAGGAACAGGAGTATATACACCGTTATCGTATTCCCAGCCCAGAACCAAAACGCTAAGAATGGTGAAACGCAAAGAAGCGGCTCTAGTATAGAAGCAGCAAAGACTCGCGTTTTTCCAATCTGGGTCGTGGAGGACAGGACTATTAATCGAAGTATTATTACGGCGGAGAAACCGAGAAGGCAGAATCTGAGCCACCAATTCTGAAGGCCAGATAGAAAAGCAACCGTGATTCCGGCAAGAATGAAGAGCAACCACATACCCCATGAAAACAGTGAAATCGCCATAGTTCGTCTCAGATTGTATATCGTGTCTTTCGTCAGAATGAGCATGTATGTGATGGAACCTGCCACCAGACCCACGGCAAAGACTGCCAAACCTAACAGAAATCCGTTAAACACGCCTGAAGTCGAAGGGGCGACCAACACGGCTGAAAGAAGGCCGGCAACAATGCAGACGAATGCCAAAGCCGAAAACACCTTTCGGTCCGACGGTAACCGAAACAGTGACGAATAGCGTTTCTTTGCTTTATCAATAGACTGCTTAAGCGAGACCTGTGAAGCCACGTGGGTTCCTCAAATTTGAGTCTCCTAGAAGAGGAAAACATCCATATTAAACTGTCGCGTAATCAAGCAAAGGACTCTTGCTGCTCATTAAACGAATACAAGCAATCTTCAGTTGTACCAGCTGTCAATTCTTGACATGAACCATGCTAGAAAAACCTGCGTGGACCCTAGTCACCTCGCGTAATACCATTAGTACAGTATATATCTGTGTTCAACCAGTAGTCTATCTGCCAATCAACAGGTACGAGGTTTTGGGAACACAATGCCGGAGCAGAGTCTCCCGCCTACAATATTCCATATGCTTGAGAAGAACGTTGGAAACCAGGTACGCGTCATCTTGGACCCCGCATATGGGTTCGAAGGAACATTAGTGGCAATTACCAGCGAGCCTGCTGGAATATGGCTCTCCGACGCTGAAGCGATCATTCTTCGAGCAACTATTGCCCAGCCAATACCACAGGTTGCAAGCAGAGAAGAACGGAGCGAAATATTCGTGCACCTGAACTCAGTTCAACGAATAGAAGTGTTGCATACACCATCTCGTCGATAGAACCAGATTCTAGAAGAAAATGTTCGCTAAGACGCAAACAACTATCAGAGTCACGGCGAACCCAACAAGTATTTCTGGCCTCACTTTTATGCCCTCAGTTTCCTCTTCAAAGAACCTCAACAACCCTGCGCTTGCGGCAGGCATCGGAGACTTGCTGTCGCCCTTTTTCTTCTTCTTGCTCATCTTTACGCCCTACGTCAGTACAGTCGTTATTTTCAACAGTTATCTGGATTATTAATGTTATGCTAACTCAAAGAGTTTTTATTTACGGTCAAGTGATAATGTGATTCAAAGGATGGTTCGAAATGGCTAATCCCAAAGATGAATACGATCATGTGTTTGCCCTTCTCCAGGAGCATCACAAGTGGTTCCAAGAAAGCATTCCTCTCATCGCCAGCGAAAACGTTCCGAGCCCGGCTGTTCGCGAGGCCATCATAACGGACTTTGGAAACCGTTACGCGGAAGGATGGCCGGGAGAGCGAGTGTATGCGGGATGTCGTTTCATAGACCAAGTTGAATTTAAATGCATCGAACTTATGAAACGTCTTTACAACGCCGAGTTTGTTGATGTCAGGCCGATTTCAGGCGTTGTTGCAAACCTTGCCGTGTATACAGCTTTCACAGAGCCCGGAGACACACTGCTCGCGCTTTCCATACCAAGCGGAGGTCACATCACGTCAGGCAAGAAAGAACTCGGCGGAACTGCTGGCGCTGTAAAGGGACTGAACGTTGAATACCTGCCGCTGGACTACAAAGAACTCAACATAGATGTTGATAAGGCGAAAACGAAAATCCAAGAGCTTGCGGCCAAAGGCAAACCACCCAAGTTCGTCATGTTTGGCGCAAGCGTGTTCCCGTTCCCACATCCAGTCAAAGAGCTGGCAGAGACCATCCATTCAGTGGGCGCAACCGTAGGCTACGACGCCGCTCACGTTGCCGGTTTGATTGCCGGCGGACAGTTCCAAGACCCGTTGAAAGAAGGCGCAGACGTTGTAAGCTTGAGCACTCACAAGACGTTCTTCGGCCCCCAGCACGGTGGAATTCTTTCTTGGGACAAGTATTCCGAAAAGATAAAGAAAGCAACTTTCCCAGGAATGGTCAGCAACCATCACCTTCACGCTGTTGCAGGGCTAGCGATCGCTTGCGCGGAAATGCTGGAGTTCGGCAAGGAATATGCGGGCCAAATAGTGAGGAACGCAAAGGCTCTTGGTCAAGCGCTTTTCGAGAGGGGTCTCAACGTTCTGGCGCAGCATAAAGGATTCACGGAGTCACACGTCATTTTGATCGATATAACCAAACACGGTGATGGTGGGACGATCGAAGAAACCCTGGAGAAGGCGAACATAATTATCAACAGAAACTTGTTGCCATGGGATATCAAAGAAGGAAGGCACTTCATGCATCCCGGTGGGATTAGAATGGGTGTTTCAGAAGTGACCAGGCTGGGGATGCGAGAGTCTGAGATGGCACAGATTGCGGAATTCGTGAAACGGGTCATGCTTGACAAGGAACCTGTGGAAAAAGTGCGAACAGACGTGGCAGAGTTCAGAAGAGCCTATCAGAAAGTTCATTTCTGCTTTGAAAACGCAACTGAGGCGTACAAGTACATCAAGGTTCGCTGATCTTTCTCTGGAGATTCCGTCAAAAACCGAGGAATGGTTCAGATGCATATCCGTGAATTCCAAGAGCTGATGCGAAGTCTATACTTCCACAGAGACTCTGACCGAGGAGTGATCGGAACTTACGAATGGCTTGTTGATGAGGTCAAAGAACTGGGTGAAGCCTTGCACTCGAACAACCTGAAAGAAGCTGAGAAAGAATTCGCTGACGTGATTGCATGGTTAGCCTCTCTTGCAAATGTAACGGGAATTGACCTCGAAAGAGCAGCTCTCGAAAAGTACCCTGGCACCCCTGCCCAAAATGTGGACATATCCCGTGCCAGTGCACTTTCTAGCTGGAAGGCACTAGGCGTTTTTGACCCTTTCCAGTTGTCGCCCAAATGCTCGGTTTGTGATCCTTGCGATCCACGATTTCCTCAGCCCCTAACAACTTCAAATGGTGGACCGTCACTCCATACGATAACCCAGTTTGCGTTGCGATCGTTTTGGCGTCACCAACCGTCTTTTCCATAACGTTCAATATCTTGGTCCTGGCTTTGAGACCCAGCCTGACGTTTCTTATGTTTGACAAGTAGGCGTTGGGATGATAGATGTCCTTGACCATCTCAATTCGCATCATTCTTTAGTGTTACTACGTAGAAAAGCCTTGTTAGGCGAAATCGGTCAGGCTGATCTGTTTCGGTTTCTTTCCATCAAACAAAGCGGTGATTTCCTCTTTGACTAAAGCAATCCTTTGCGAGTAGTATTTGGGCAAACCGTACTTTTCGATCAATTTGTTGGCCGCTTCCAAGTACTTCTCGATTCCACCGCGATAAACCGTCAACGTCAGCGCACCACCGCACGACGGACATACACCGCGAAGTGGTAGCCGTCGGAACCGTCGGCTGCACACTTTGCACCTGAAGCCTTGCGTCGAAAAGGCCCTGAGGTTCCCGGAAATGTCCGGTATGAAGTGAGTTTTCAACACTTTGAGAGCCACTCTACCTGCATCGACGGCCTCTATCTTTTCAGCCAGTTCCAATTGACTCTCCAACTTGTCAGTCATTGTCTTGAACTTCTTATAGGAACTTTCAACGTTGCAGTTGTTGATATCCTTGACGGCTGTGGTAAAACTGAACCCTTCGAACTGAGCTTCCGTCCCCAGCCGGTAACTGATCAAGTCTATCAGAGGGCTCGCCTGTCTTGCTTCGGTTTTCTGCCACGTTTTTTCGTAGAACTCGAGAGGGTAGGATCCAGCAACATCGAAATCGTGCACTTGCCTCTGAACTTCCTTAGGATTCACCACAGGAATCACCAACAGGGGAGCATCCATTATTCCCCCGATCTGCGCTGGCAAAAACTCGTTTGAAAAATTCAGCAACACATCAAGCCCAAGAATCAAGGCATCTTCGTCACCATCGCAGTCCCTTCTCTTCGCAGATTGCCATATGGGGTGGGCATAACACAGATTGAGTCTAGTGAAACCGACGATGCGGCCCAATATTCCAACACATGTGTGCGGGGCCAACCCGAATACAAGGTGCCCAAGCAGATCTTCTCCATGCTTGACATTGTAGTACGGAGACATTCCATAGACCCTTGTCAAAAGTTCGTCAATGAAACCTGCCACTCTTACGAAGTACTCTGCCGCCTTGACAGGGATCACGACATCCTGCAGTCTGAGTTCGCAGACTTGGCTGGCATCTGTCAAGGGGGCACCTTTGATGTCGAAGGTGTATCCCAACTCTCTGAGCTTGTTGACTGGAACTCCTATTTCTGCTGGTTTGATGTGTGTCAGAGGGGCGTTGGTTGCGTCAAATCGGATCGTCCCATCCTTGTAAACTGAAAGGTCATGTTTAGCTCGGAGAACCCCTTTTTCGAATATTTCAGGTGTCTTCGTTTCATTGGTCAAACCCTTTACTCCCTTCAAGATTTTTGGAATCGAAACGCCAATACCACCGCAGGTCTTCTCCAGAGCTTCTCTGAAATTGATTACCTGCTTCTGGAACTTGACGGCAGGCGTTCTGCACACTGGGCAATCGTCGGTTTTGAGGCTTTTTCGGCATCGCGGGCAAGTCTTTTCGGGGATCGTTTGAGAGCCGCATGAAGGGCATTTCACGCGAGAAGTATATGTCTTACAGCTTGGGCACTTCCGCTTTGCTATCTCAACAAACGTAGGTCCATGCTTTGCGGCTTCAACCATGTCTCTCTGTGAACCACCAGCTAAGCCAACGGGAAATAAGGCGTGGACAAGCGGTTTCATCTCGCGCCTCTTCGCTTTCTCTGGCCTTCCCATACGGGCTCCCACGGGCGTTGGTGCCTTGTCTTTCACTTTAAGACCCGATAATGCCTCTATGGCTTCCAATGTGGTTTTTGTGGGTGGCGGGTTCAACTCGGAAGCTGTTCCATAGCCTAGACAGAAAGCGAACGCTGCAGCATCCTCTCCTTCAATGGTGACTTTGCCGTCTTTCATCCCATGAGGAAGGCATATCAACTCTAGACCCCGCTTGACATCCGAATTCAGTTCTCCGACTATTCTGTTAGCGACTCCGTTTTCAGCTTGAATATCAGATCTGAAGAGCCACGTCCTGACTTGCTCCAACGATTCAATCGAAGTAAGATTTGACCAGAAGAAAGTGTACGTGGGATGTAGAGGGATTTGCAGCTTCGACGATATTGCTATGGCCTCTTTGAAGCTTGGTCTGCTGCCGAATGAGTCATTCAGAAGAATGCGCAGTTTTTCTGCAGAAAGCGCCACCACCGCGGCGGCCTCCTCAAGCTTGCCACCACACCTATCAGCGATGGCCTTACGCAGGTCTTCAACCCACCACTCTTCAACATACCCCGAAGGCGGCAGTGTCTTGCTGTTGTAAAGAAAGTCGCCGAAGCTTATCAGAATGTCGCCAAGGAACAGAATCCTTTCGACACTGTCTCTTATGACACTGTAGTTCTCCGTTGAAACTCGAACGACCGATCCATCATTCAGTCGAACTATCGGTCCTTCAATAGTGTCGACTGGAACAGAAACTCCGCCCTTCCCTGGAAGTTCCATGCGCATCTGTGTTCCTCCCGCCAAGAAGCCTCCAAGGACCAGCATCGTTACCGGATGAATACCCACGGCAGAAAGTCCGGTGTTTCGTGCCCTGCCATATCTCAGACGGAAGCCTCCTCGGCGAGATGGAAAAGAAAACACAGGGCGTCCGGCTATGACGTCGTCCATGAATCCGTCAGATTTCTTCTCAGTTTTTCCCCGTACATCCTTGAGCCAATCCCACCCTTGAAACCCTAGTTTTTCAATTATTGTCCGCACTTTTGGGGCTCTTCCGACGATTCCGTCGTTCACAACCCTGAGTGCCCCGCCTCTGACCCGGTTGGTTTCAATTCGAGGCAGATTCCGGAACGTTGACACCTCAATGGGATCCGATTCTGTACCCGTCACTTCGACAGGTAGTGATTCAAGGGTCTTCTTGAGTTCATCATCGGAGATATGATATTGGAAGTGCATGCCCGAAGAACGCTCGTAAATTCTTAGTTCTTCAATGAAACGCGATATTTCCTGTTCTGTCGGTTTGTAACGTTCAAGCCCTAGAAGGCGACGAACAAAATCGCCAACAACCAAAGTCAGTGCCTGATCCGTGCCCCCGGCAGACCTTATCGGACCCGCAAAATAGATCGCAAGATAACGCGTCCGGTCACTGTTCACTTTGATCTTCACTTTAGCCACTCCTTGTATCGGCGCGGCTGTCACCCCTTCCGTGAATATTGCTAGCGCGGTCCGTATGGCTTGCTCAGCGGCTGGCTCCGCTTCCAAGTGCCCGAATTTGCCGTAAACTATTTCTTCAGTGACCTTGAAAGCCAGTTCTTCCCGGGGAAGTTTGACACTCAGGGCTCTAATGCTTTCAGCAACGCCTGGAGGGCCCACGAGACCCTCTACGAGATCGGCCAAATCTTTGGCAATCTTGCTCTCTGGTTTGAGCGAAGGATCAAGCCCTTTCTCTCTGGCTTTCTCGCTTAAGCCGTAGAGGCGGCTGAATTCCTTCTCGAGACCCTCTGAATACAGCCGATAGCCTTCGCTCATCCGATGGTCCAATTCTCCCACTCGCAAAACCTCTTTCCAGCCACCCGCTTATTTCTATATGCTTACAAGAATAAGTCAAAACCTCGAACGATAACGTATCCTCTTCCATTCACATTCTACACAAAACAGCCAGACCGGCTCTTACGCCCTTCCGCGTCTTATGCCCTCAATGATCTCAGAGACCTTACGCTTGATCCCTGTTTCCTCAATCACGTTGCCAGTGACAATCATATCTGCACCCGCGGAAGCGGCAGAAAGGGCCTGCTCCCTAGACCTTATGCCTCCACCGACAATGAGAGGCACATCAATATAGTGTTTGACCGCACGAATCATCTCCGGAGGAACAGGGTTCTTGGCGCCGGATCCACCTTCCAAATAGATGAATCGCATGCCTAGATACTGCCCTGCCAAAGCGTGTGCAACAGCCAATTCGGGCTTATTGTGCGGAATAGGAATCGCTCTGCCGACGACGCCTGCCGTGCCGCCCTCGCCTACGATTATGTAACCCAACGGAAGAGGTTCTAGGCCATATTTCTTCACGAGCGGTGCACCAAGAATCTGAGCCCCCATAATGAAATAAGGATCAACTGAATTCAGCAACGACATAAACCAAATAGCATCAGCATACCGACTTATGCCCGTGACATTATTCGGAAAAAGAATAATCGGAATCTTCACTGTACGCTTCACCGCTCTGACAACATCGTCCAAGTGAGCTGAAGACACGAAGGTTGACCCGCCAATCATAATCGCGGAAGTCTCACTGGCTCTTGCTTTTCGAGCAATACTGCAAGCTTGAGGAGGCGTCACCTTTTCAGGGTCTATCAATGTTATGTGAATAGAACCTTCGAGTTCGATCTTGCCGCGCAGATATTTCTCAACGTTACCTTCCATCTTAACCAACCTGATTAGCTACCCTCAACCTTGGGTGCAGAGGGCGTTTTGGCGCGCCCGTATATCTTGTCAGTAAACATACAATAGACGTCAACTTCGGCCTGCGCCGGCTTCACAGGTAACTGTTCTTTCAGCCCGCAACTGCCACATCCCACAATTCCCGTGCCTTCGTCTCGAAGGATCTCAACTCTGACCGTTTCCTTTCCGCACCTAGGGCACGAAAAGAACTTTGGCAGATGTTTTTTTGGGATACGTACAACTTTCTTCCTTCGTCTCCCCATATCAAGATCCTCTGTAGCACGAAATTCTAGACATCCATATTTGCATTTGCCCTTAAATAGTTGCCGACAACCATACAACGTTGGAAGTGCAACCCTTTGAAGTTGAACCCTGAAATCCTGGACATGGACCTGCCCGAAGTCGAGAAGCAGGTACTCCGATTCATATCGGACTATGTTCAGAAAGCAGGAGCCAAAGGCGTTGTGTTAGGGTTGTCAGGTGGAATTGACAGCTGCACGGTTGCAGCACTCTCAGCAAGGGCGATAGGCGGAGACCGAGTACTAGGGCTTATGTTGTTTGAAAAAGAAACGCGTACAACAGAAGATATTAAGCATGCAAAACTCGTCGCGAGGAAATTCAAAGTCCAAACTGAAACCATCGACATAACTGACTCTCTCGAAGGGCTGTACGGGTCAATCCCTTCGTTTGAGCCACAAGACAAATTGAGCAAGGGCAACTTGAAGGCAAGAACAAGAATGATTTACAACTATTACTATGCAAACAGACTTGGACGACTTGTATGCGGAAGCTCAGACAAGTCAGAATCAATGATGGGTTATTTCACAAAATGGGGAGACATCGCAGCGGACATATCGCCAATAATGGATCTTTACAAGACCCAAGTGAGAAAACTCGCGCGTCACATAGGCATCCCTCAGGCAATTGTTGACAAACCTTCCTCGCCGGCGCTCTGGCCCAACCAGCTGGCTGAAGATGAACTTGGGATTCCATATGCGCAGCTTGACTTGATTTTGTATGGACTGGAGCGTTTCATGAAGCCGGAGGAGATCGCAGCGCAACTCGGGATAGAAAAGAATGTGGTGAACAAGATAAAGCAAAGGTGGCTTTCCGCGGAGCACAAGAGACGCATGCTGTTAACAGCAAAGCTTGAATACAGAACGATCGGTACTGACTTCAGACTTCCAAGAGACCCATATTAGACGCTCTGAGGGATTGGTTTGAAGGAAAAATTCGATGTTGCTCTAGCCCAAATATCCTGCAAGCCAGGAGATAAGCAAGGAAATCTTGAGAAGATCGAGAGGATGGCATTAAGAGCCCATAAGGAAGGAGCCGACCTTCTCATAATGCCTGAACTATCCTTGACCGGCTATGTCGTCAGAGATCAAATCTATGAACTGGCGGAAGAGATACCTGGTGAATCAACAAGGTATGTGCAGAGAATTGCGAAGAGTACGGACCTTCATATAATATTTGGCATGCCTGAACTAAGCAAGAATGCCCAGGCTACAATCTACAACGCCGCCGTGCTGGTCAATCCGAATGGAGTCGTTGGAAAGTACCGCAAAATGTACCTGCCGACCCACAGCGTCTTTGAAGAGAGGAGGTACTTCCGCCCTGGATATAAACCAGCGGTGTTTCCGACCAACCTAGGCAAAATAGGCTTGATCATTTGCTACGACATCTTTTTTCCCGAAGTGACTAGGCTGGCTAGACTTGAAGGAGCTCAGCTGATAGTGTGCATCTCAGCTTCACCAGGAGTCCGCCGAGCCTTTTTTGAAGTTCTCACGATAGCGAGGGCTATGGAAAACACAGCGTACCTAGCTTTCGTCAACCTTTCAGGAATTGAAGATGGCCTGCAGTTCTGGGGCGGAAGCAGGCTTGTAGGTCCCACCGGAAAAATCCTCGTTCAAGCCAAATACGATGAAGAAGACTTTGTACTTCACGAGGTTAATTATGCCGACCTTAAGTCTGTTGAACCGTTCGTTCCGACACTCAAAGATCTGCGCCCCGAGTTGTTTGACAAGTTAAAGAAATTAGCAGAGGACCTGTAAAATCAATCACGAGCATTTTCTCAGAGCCCCTTCGACCCTCTCATGAGCCTCTGTCAGCATAATCCCCATTCCAGCCATCTAAACATGCGAGTAATCATCGTAAGCAACCCTACCATGCATTTCGTCGGAAATCACAACCATATCACGTTTCACAAATATCTCCGGAAGCTAGATGGTATCGCCGTAGGAAAGCATGGAACCTGAAAGATTGTATGGTGAATTCAGAAACATCACGCGTGATTCTTTTGTGATAAGTGACGTCACGCCCTTTATTGAAGGAACAAAATTCGTCCCCCTCAAGAAACGACAAACCGATTGGCTTTCCTCCCGCCATCCGAATAGCCGGCACATTACTGACGAAGCAAGTATCAGGGACTGTTGCTTCATCACATAGATCAACTAACCAGTGAAGCCCGCCGCAAACGCTTCACCTCCACTGGCTGTCACAGTAACTCCCGAACCCGAGTCAAAGCAACCTCCAAGTGGTATTCTGACTTCTCCGCGTCGCCAGTACTAAGGTTAACAATTTGCGTCAATTCTCAGGCCAAATCGCACATGCGACGGTCTCCGTCGTCCTCATCCCATTCCAACAGTTCTACGGGCTTAGAATGGGAAAGCGCCCCCCCTCCGATTCATCTATTCTATCGCGCCACTGCAAATGAAATGCTTTCGTCAACAAATTGGTCCGCGCATTCACTTGATTTCGATAGTCTTATTACCGCAGCCTGTATACAAAACTGTATCCATTTCACGATACCCATTGGTGGTAAAACTGAAGCTAAAAGATAGTGTTCAAACGTGGCTAACGAGCTCAATAAACGACCCCATTGTGAAAATCATCGCTGCCAACAGTCATTTAACCAAAACGCAACTCGAAACACTGCTCATAGACATTTTGGCCGATAATATCGCGGGTAAATCACTGAACTATGACGAAAAAGCCCATCTAAGGCTTACAAAGGCTAGAATTAGCCGCGGTTCGTTCAATAGAACCCTCAAACAGGCCAGAGAGAATGTCACTAAGTCCATATACACCGTCATCCTTCTGGGGTACATAGGAGTGTTCGAAAGCACGACTCTCACCCCCTATCTCGAGATCGCTAATGAACTGCACACGTATCTGGAAGCATACAAGAATATACTGAACGAGGAAGACGATGCGACAGAACAAGCAAAGATCATCGCGTTGCTCAGAAAGGAGCTTGAAACGAGCCTGAAACAACTCTCGAGCACATCAGATATTAGTATGTGACATCACAAATCACACGAAGATTATATCGCCTAGTGTGCACACACGCCACTTTGAAACAGACTCAAACATGAGCCTATTTAGCGAAACAACCCAAATCTGGTCTATTACGCCCCTCCCATTATCAATGGTCCCTTCCGTTGGTGCTATCCTTAAAACTGTGACATGTGACGTCATGACACCCTATATCCATGGAGATAAGCATAAGTCTTAAATGCTGCATGGTAAAGATGTGATGTGTGATGCAACATGTATAAATCACATCTAATCACGTCTGAATCACAGGGGGAAGACAATGGATGAAATTCTGGTAGTTCTCGTCACCTGCCTTTCCGTGGCAACTGTGGCAGCCGCTATAGAGTATTATAGATATCTTCGCCGAGCCCAGAGAGAGTATGAAAGAGCGAAGGCTGCAGTCGACGACATTGTTCTAAGTTTTAATAGACAATTCAAACGTGAAGCTGAAAAGCTTGAGGTCATTGCGTATAAGGTTGAATCCATTGCTTCCAAGACTAGTGGTACGCTGGACATTGCCAAAGATTTCGGGAAACGAATGGATGCTGTTGAAATGAAAGCAAAAGCAGATGTGGAGAGTGCGGGCAGAGTCGTGGAGCGCCTAGATTATGTAGAAGGCAGATTGCGTGACGTTGGCACATCACAGGAGACCATAACAAGAAAGCTGGCAGACCTTGAAGAGAAGGCTCGGCAGATGCCCGTCGCCCCTGAAACGGGCCTCGAAGCTGTGATCCCTATTAGAAGAGAGAAAGCAATGGCTCAACTGACTGATACAGAACTGTCCGTGTTGGAAATGCTTGCCTCCGAAGGCCCCAAGACCGCCCCAGAAATCAAGGAGCGGGTCAAGCTCAGTAGAGAACACACGGCGCGTCTGATGAAAAAGCTCTATGAACAGGGCTATCTCGAAAGAGAGACAGGCAAGATCCCGTTCAGGTACAGCGTCAAAAAAGAAATGGAAAAGCTTCTGAAAAAGACAGAGACACCAGCAACGTGATCTTCAAGATATCTGAGTTTACCATTTACCCAACACGCGGTTCCAGGGCAGTGCGAGCGAACGGGGTAGCCGCTTTGTACTTCAAACTGTTGGGCGGACCAGATTTCAAAACGAGCCCCTTTGCAGCCATCCTAGATAGATAGGTAGCTGCAGTGCTCAGCGCAATCGGTTCCTTAAACTCCTGTTCAAACACAGTCTGTAACTCTCTAGAAGAGAACCATACAAGAGGAAAGTGCTTCTGAACCACGGTACGAACCTTGTCAAACTTTGAGGTTCCCAAGTTTGCCGGTGCGGCACCGACATTTTGACTGTTGCCACTTGGTGGGGAACCTCCCAAGAGTTCGACAAGGTCAAGGAGGCGCAAAGCCTTGTCTCTAGTAATCTGCCCTTCGAAGGTTATGGAATAGCGATTTCCGTCGCTGTCAAACAGCTCGACACGCATCCTCCTAGCCGGCAATGTTCTTGTCCACCAGTGAACTGTATTCACAATTTCACAGTTCACAAGTTATAGGTGTTTCGGTGAAAAGCCGTGTCTACAACGTTGATATTCTAGCTCTAAACGACGAACGGTGCATGTTATCCAGGGCTATGAACAAAACAACGATTACTAGGCTGGCGGAGAGCAGAAACAGCCAAGACTAAACCCTAATCCGGATCTCCAGTAGAAACGCAGGGGAGAGCTATTCACAAGAAAGCGCGTGAGACGATGAGCAATATGAAAAAACCTCCTCATCCCTAAGAGATTTGGAGTCAGCTTCACAAGCACTTCACGAAGTTGAAGCATAGACGACATAGAAGGCTTATCCGCCATATAGAATTCCTTGTGACAGAACGATTTTCAAGTAGCTACTTACCGCAAATCACCTAGCCGTGGCCTTGTCAAATTCAACTGAAACCTCATCAGAAAGCCATTTGGAGGGGCCACCCCCTGATTTCCAGTGGAAGGAATCGCTAACAAGTTCGCTGCATGCAGGCGTTTTTCGATTCTTCTGTGTATATCTAAAATCTTTAAGGGGAATCATTATAATCTGTTCAGATAATTACGTTTCATAGTATATTTCTTCTAGAAAAGAAATCAACACCATTCTACAAAGCAATGTATATTTCCAGTAGAAAAAGTGGGGTGTGCCTGTCATCCTCTTCATGCTTCCTTCAAAAGACATCCCCCTTTAGGATTGTCGTGTCTCATATTCAGATTTCTGTACGACAGGCCTTATGTTTTCCACAGGAAGAAGTACCCCTACTCCTGGACTTAGAGGTAGGTAACTTGAGCGATCCTGCTTTGCTCGACGATGTCTTCGACAAGTTTGTCAACAGTGTAAACATCTTCAAAGACCGTGAGGTCTTGCGTCACGATTACCTGCCCGGCAGATTACCTCATCGCGAAGAACAAATTAGGCAACTGGGTGAGAAATTGGCTCCTCTGCTTAAAGGTGCTAGGAGCTCTAATATTTTCATCTACGGACAGACCGGAACCGGGAAAACCGCCGTGGTCAAGTATGTTTTGAACCGACTTGAATTCAAGGCCAAAGAGTTTGGTGCTCCTATAAGACTTTGTTATGTCAACTGTCGCCTGGCAGGGTCTGAATATCGCGCCTTTGCAAGCATGTGCCAATCTTTAGGTGTCCAAATACCCTTCACTGGGCTCTCCATCGGCGAAGTATCTGATAGATTTAAGACAAGTCTAGACCTTTCCGCCATTGTATTCATGATAGTTTTGGATGAAGCCGACGCTTTGATCAGGGCTCGTGGAGACGGTCTACTTTATGAGTTGACGAGGATCAATGAGGTTCTCCAAAGGAGCAAAGTGGCTCTTATAGGAATATCTAACGACTTACGCCTGAAGGATTTCTTAGGTCCACGTGTCCTCAGCTCGCTGAGTGAGGAAGAGATGGTTTTCAGACCATATGACGCAGGCGAGTTGAGAAACATCCTTGCTGAACGCGCAAAAACCGCCTTCGTCGACGGCGCATTATCAGAAGCTGCACTGGGTCTCTGCGCCGCTTTAGCTGCGGCCGAACACGGTGACGCAAGGAGGGCTCTAGACCTCCTTCGCGTGGCAGGCGAAGTGGCCCAACGAAACGGTGCGGGAGCAGTGACCGAGGAGCATGTTCGAGACGCGGAGAAGCACATTGAACACAACCGCGTCGTGGAGGCTCTTAACAATTTGACGTTGCATTCGAAGCTTGTCACGTTGAGTCTGTACCACCTGGAACGAGCGAGTTCTCGCGGCGCGATCACCGGCGAAATCTTTGATGTTTACACTGAGCTCAGCGGGGAGCTGGGTATCCCTCCGCTGACCCAGCGCCGTCTGGGTACGCTTACGAGTGAGCTTGATGCGATGGGGCTCGTGAACGCTAAAGTCGTGAGCATGGGGAGGTACGGTCGGACGAAGAAGATACGCCTTGAAGTCGCGAGGAGTCTCATTCATGATGTGTTCAACACGGATGGTAGGCTTGGGCGTCTGGTTGATTATAGGCCACAATGCCTCTTGAAGAATATGGACAAGAGGAGCTAGGTCTAATCTGTTTCTGCTATCTCAGAATATGTTAGTGAGCATCATTAGGCGAAAGGAATCACAGTCACTTCCAACGTTTGAAGGTTTACAACGGGAACCTCTGCTGGTGTTGGTGAAAAACCGTTCTTTGCCATGTAATCCGTCTGTCCTTGCCAGCAGCCTGAATTTAGCGTCAAGACACCGCGATAATTGGCGTATTCGAGTGCATGAACGTGACCTGCGTGAAAAACGTCGGGCACACGATCAATTACGAGGCAATCCTTGCATTCTGGTGAGATAGGTGTTTTTCCACCGTAAAGAGGCGCTAGATGACGAGCCTGGAGCAACAGTCGCATCGCTTTTTCAGGATGTTTGTGATTCATCTCTGGCACGGTCGAGATGACATCGTCGAGGCTGCGCCCGTGATACATAAGAACTTCTACCCCGTGTAGACCGAGAACACACGGATTGCCCAGAGAGTGAACACTTCTTGATTCCACGAGGGTTTCCAGGAACGCGCTCGCTATCGGCGGTTGAGGTAAGGCTTTCCTTGGGGCATCGTGATTTCCAGGCGCAATTATGACTTCAATATAATCGGGAATGTGCTCGATGTACCTTGCTGCAAGCCTATACTGTTTGTTCACATCTCTTACTGCCAGCTCTTTGGCTTGATTTGGATAGATGCCGATGCCGTCAACGATGTCGCCTGCAATGAGCACGTACTTGACGTGGCTCGCTATGTTGCGCAATCTCTCATTTCCGTATCTGCCGTTTAACCATAATATGAAGCGGTTGAAGGCATCTCTTGTGAAGAGTTTGCTGCCCACGTGCATGTCTGAGGTTAGAACGGCATAGACTGGGATGGGCGCCCTGTGCTGAGGTCCTTGTGCCACGTCGGGCAGTATTATATCTTCGGCAATGAGCAGTCCGCTTCGCGTTTTCAGGACACAGACGCAGATCACTTGATCGAGCAGGAGGTTCCGAGTTTTCTTCTGGAGATCCAATGAGGCGTTCTGGGGGACAAGTATAGTGGTGCTTGCTTTCATGTCTTCAACGGTCAGGAAGGTCTTCTGCTTAGATTCTCGCCTTTCTGTCACCATGCCTATTACTTTGAGTCTCGCGTTCGGTTGAGCTTTCACTGCTTCCATTATTGACGTTGCACTCTTGACGTCGATTCGTTGTCTCAAAAGTCTTTCCAGTTGTTTGAACCGGTCTTGGAAGTATCCTAGATAGTTTTCTATAGTTCCCCTTGTCTCTATCTGAGAACCTGGGTCTTCAATGACTTTCAACTCAGACTCGATGTCGAGTGTGTAGGGATGAAATGGCACTTTCCCCTCTGTAATCTGTGTTGCTTCCGTGTTTGGTGCCTCAGGACTACTGGGTTCTAGCCGTTCGTAAACAATCTCCTGTGCTGACGCCGCTGATCTCAATAGCTCTTCGAGAAAATGCTTTTGGATAAAGAACGGTTTGTCCTGTAGGTCTTCAATTTGACGAATCGCTTTAGTCATAACAGCAGTAGGGTCATCTGTTGTCGCCAACATACTTAGGAACTCGAAAGCATCTCTGTCCAGTTGGTAACCTGCAGCAATGGTGAGGTCGACGGCTTTCTGGAGTTTCTCAGTTTCGCTCATTAATTAAAGGTTCTCCGTTGTGTCTTCTCCCCGCTTGCCAAAGTCTTGCCAGTAGTAGCTCTCTTTCTCTTGTATTTGTTTTCCTGGTATTAACGCGTTATGCGGGTTTCGTCCAGAGTGTTACTATGTGATCTTTTGACGCAAGTCCCCAGAGGAGACTTCAACACCGGTGGGTCATTGAGGTGTTTTAATATTCCATTCCTGATACCTTATCGTTGAGTGAGGAAGATGAGTGAGCTGCGGAAAGTTCAGCGCACTGCTGGCGGCACTTACTTCGTTTGCTTGCCAAAGTCTTGGGCAGATCGCCTTGGTGTACGCAAGGGGGCGGTGATTGGTTTGAGCGAGACCTCAGATGGAAAACTCGTAATTGACACGAAGTTTGGGGCTGAGCAGCCGCTTAGAACAGTCAAACTAGAGCCTGGTTCTCATCTTGGGCGTGAAATAATCGCTAAGTATCTTCTTGGTTTTGACATCATACGCGTTGAGGGAAAGCAGAGAATCGAGTTCGACGTTCGAGACGTGGTGAAGAACGCGGTTCGGCACCTGGTCGGGTTGGAGATCGTTGAGGAAGACCATTCGGGGATTGTTCTCCAGTGTCTGTTGGAACCCTCTGGGTTTCCGCCTGAAAAGATCCTTCGGCGGGGGTACTCAATAGTGGTCGGGATGCATCGGGATGTTGTCAACGCTTTCGTGGAAGGTGACGTACAACTGGCGAAAAGTGTCATGGCGCGTGACGACGAGGGGAACCGGTTGTATTTTCTCTTGGTACGTATCCTGCGTACTATAATTCAGAACCCGAGTCTGAGTGAAAAGTTGGGAGTTGGTCCAATTGAGTGTCTCGACTATCGGCTGGCAGCGAGTCTTGTCGAGGCAATTGGAGACGATTGCGTTCGAACTGCAAATAAGACCATAGAACTAGGAGGAAAGGAACTTGACAGAGAAATGGGGAAACTCTTCATGAGCCTCCAACCGACGTGTTTGGAAGCCCATGACAAGGCTTTGAACGCCTTCTTGATAGGTGATATCCAGTTGGCAGAGGAAGTTCGTGCCATGCGGTCGAAGATCGAGAAAGAATTTGAAAGGATTGAGGAACTAGCCCAGTCTCGTTCGCTTGATTTTGTTCCACAGATTCTAGCCGTGGCTTCCTTTCTCAGGCAGATTTACGAAAACAGCGTGGACATTTCCGACTTGGCTGTTTCAAAGAAGAATTGACGTTACGCTAACTCGCGGAGGCAGGGAGTTAACCTTCTTTGGAGTCTGCGCATAGGATACGTGATCGCCTTGTCTCAGGTCGTTGGTGTATTGCACTTCCCCGTTTATGTAGCAGTTGGACTCGATGAATAGGCTTTTGCCATATACGTTGCCTGCGCTTGCCCCACTTCGCAGCACGATGTGCTTTCCATAGAGATCTTCCACTTCGGCGCCTCTTCCGATGTCTATTTCCTCCGCCCGTATCGGACCATGGGCTGTCGCTCTGTTGCCTATCTCGACAGAACGGGCTGTGACGCCCTCGCCGGTGTTGATTGAACCGCCGACTTCCACTCTTTCTTGCGTCGTCACTTTTTTCGCTCGCAATGATCCGCCGATCTCCAAGTTCTTCGATGCTATCTCGCCGCTGACGTCTGCTCTGCCGCCAACTTCCATTGTGCCAGTGAGTGATAAGGATCCGTCTATGTCCACTCTGCCTCCGACTTCCATGTCTTCACCGGATGCTTGACCTTTGACTTCGACTTTGCCGCCCGCGTCTATTTGCTCAAACTCTAGGTCGCCATCTGTTTTCAAGAAACCGCCTACTTCTATCTTTCCGCCTTTGCTTTTTCCTGCGAGTATTATGGTCCCGCCTACGTCTATGTCTTCGAATTCCAATGGGCTTTTTGACTCGAAGGTTCCTCCGACGTCTATTTCGCGGATTCTTCCGCCTGCAACGGTTGCGGTGCCGCCGACATCTATGCTTTCGATGTCGACTTTTGATTCGATCGTGAGTCTTCCTCCGACGTCTATTTCTTCTGCCTTGACTTCTCCTTTCGCATCGAAGGTTCCGCCTACATCTATGGATTCTGCAGTAGTGTTTCCGTCGACTCTCAGGCACCCGCCTACGTCAACGTCGTTGGCAACAAGGTCTTTGCTTACGTACACTGCGTCGTCGACGTCCACGTCTTCGGCTTTCATTCTTCCATATACTTCGAGTCGTCCATCTTCAACTTCGATGTCTTCTTCTACTTCTAAGTCGCCTCGAATCGTTACCGAGTCCTCGGCGTTGAGCTCTCGGGCAAACAGGCTGCACTCAAAAGTGTTGTGTCCTTCACAGTAGACAGTGCCGTTGACTCTCACTGCGGGTGGATTTCCCGTTCCGCGCACAATGGTGTGTTCCCCTATTTCCAAATCTCCATTGATGACATCTAAGGTAATCGCGCTTCTTGACGGGACTGATGTTTCTCCGTTCATCTCTTTTCACCCTAATTCATTTCAATTCTATCTTTAAAAGGGATACTCACATCTCGTTACTGGCTGTCACTGGGACATCTGAGCCCCTTTCAGGAGTATGGCGCCAATTGCTCTTCCTAAAGAAGCTCTAATCAAGGCATCTTCGGTTTCGCGTGACTTATCGTACGTAACCACCGGAACAGCATCTTTACCGTCTGGTGCCATTGCGTTTTTGAAAATCCCAAATTTATGTACACCCCTTCTTTCGGTTTTCCTCCAACCCAACACCTTACTTGCACCAACTGTCATTCCTACCACCTCGAACTCTTTACTGGAATAGGAATAGTCATTGGAGTCCTTAAAAGGCGACGCACGTTCGGCAAACACGCTTTGTAGTCACAAGTTGTGAGGTCGATCTCCGAGTGCGGCGAAGAATTTCCTCATGTGTTTGAAAGTTTCGAGGTACTCGAGTCCCCATTTTGTTGCTCGATATTTCTTTGAGTCTTCCAAAGTCACTTCGGTAATGAACCCATGAGCGATTAGGAAACTGATTTCCTTCTTTGTCCGGTCTACAGGCATGTTTGCTCCGTAGGAGACTCTTGTCAGCGAGCACAGCCCCTTTCTGGCGATGATCTCAATGATATCAGCATAGATATCGTATTTTGTTCTTCTCTGCTCATCTGACAAACTTTTCTTTCTCCGAGCCCGAATACTATTGGACGCTGGACACTTAATTTTGGTTGTGGTAGACGAGGATTGATCTCGGCACCACATTCGCGCCGCGGATAAAGCTAAAAGGCACAATTCAGAACTTCTAACTTGAGCCGGGGTGGCGGAGTGGTTATCGCGCTGGCCTCGAGATCTTAACGCAAAAGGGCTTGAACAGCGTTTGACAAGTTAGCCAGTGGGCCTTTGGGCTCGCAGGGGTTCGAGTCCCTTCCCCGGCGCTAAGCTTCCACCAGTGCTATTAGATCTAAAGATGTTGAATACGATTGCTGGTTGGCGTTCCACGAATAAATAGATCCTCGACTTATGCGATATCAGTGCTTTGTTCTTACCGTTACCAATGCTTTCATGGGTCTCTTTTCATCGGGTATGCTGGCGATCTTCATTCCGATTCTCTGCATGACTCGTTGTGCTGCTTGTCTGGCTTCGGTTCTTGTTGCGTATTCTCCCTTCAATTCGATCCAAGGCAGACTTTCCTCAATTTTCACCATTACACAGTACATAGACTTCACCGGTCGACGTCATGTTTGAAAATGAGTTGTAGTGATTAAAACAATTATGAATTCAAAATAGTGATGCGTTATCAACATGCGAACCTGTGTTAGTCATTGTTGATGTTGACGGGCGCTTGATTTTCTCGTTATTTGGGATATTGATTGAGGCTTCATCAATACTATAAGCCTAAGCGTTCTCTGTTTAGACGAGGATTACTATGGCCAAGAGAAAAGAATATACACGAGGGACTCTGAAAGCTGAGGAAAAATTCAAATGCACTAATTCTTCATGTGGTTTTGTCTTTTCGAAACCCATCAAAGTAAAAAACTTGTGTGAAGATGCAGAAATCTACGACGCATGCCCACGCTGTTTCACAGCCGTCACTGAAGTTGGCGATGTCCCGGTCATAGAGGCAGAGCCAAATCCTAGTGTAGATGCTGAGAGAAGTGAAGTCTCAAGTGAAGTTGAGATGAAGAGAACTGAACCGGCGATTAGCAAACAATGCGCTCACCGCTTCGGATACCTGAGTCAACGACCTAAGAATGAGCAGATACCAGATGATTGTTTGATGTGCGAGAATATAGTGAAGTGTATGACCAAGGGAATAACTGCTTAAGACTGGCCGTCTGTAGAGAAGCAGTTTTGTAGGCTTAATTGCTGATTGCTTTTCCGCGGCAAAAGGCTTTTTCTAAAATAAAGAGTTAGATTGTGGGGCTACTTTTTCTTTTCAGGTTTCTTCGGTTCTTCTTTTGGCGCTTCTTCTGCTGGTTTTTCCTCGGTTGTCTTCTTTTCTTCTGTTTCCATTTCGCTGGTTATCTCTTCAATCGGTTTCGGCGGTGGTGTTGTAGCCATTGTCCAGCCTATCCATGCGCCTATGCCCATTATAGCGATGAACGCTATCAGGACAGGGACGGCGATGATCCAAAATCGAACGTTTGAAAGCACATTTGCGTCGTTCGCATTCAGTCCGAATACTGCAAGCCAGTTTGGATAGAATAGTGTGACGACGTAGAAAATGCCGACCAACGCGCACACGATGAATATGACTCCGCCTATTGCTTGATCTTTACTTGCCATATTGTTTCACCATTTTGATAGCCCAGTTTATCTCTTTGATACCTTTTAAAGTTTACCATGCTTCAAAAGGGACCGTTACGTTGTGCCCAGTTCCCACGCTGAGAGGTATTTCCTCTGTTCTTTCGTCAGTCTGTCTATTCTGACGTGCATGGAGTCGAGCTTGAGTTTTGCGATTTGCTCATCAATCTCCTTTGGGACCGTGTGAACTTTCGGCGGCAGTCTGTCATTTTTGGCTATGTGTTCCACGCAGAGGGCTTGGTTTGCGAACGACATGTCCATCACTTCCGACGGGTGTCCCTCTGCTGCTGACAAGTTGACGAGTCTTCCTTCGGCCAGTAGGTACAGGTTTCGTCCGTTCTTGAGAAGGTATTCCTCAAGGTTCGGGCGTATAGTTCTCTTCTTGGTTGAGAGTTGTTCGAGCCTCTTGGGGTTCACTTCAACATTGAAGTGTCCACTGTTGGCCAGGATCGCTCCATCTTTCATTTTCACCATGTGTTCTTCTCTGATGACGCTGGTGTCGCCTGTCGCCGTTACAAAAATGTCGCCTATGGCAGCTGCTTCGGAGATCGGCATGACTCTGAACCCGTTCATAACGGCTTCTAGGGCTCGTAACGGGCTTATTTCGGTGACTATGACGTTAGCGCCCATTCCTTGAGCTCTCATCGCTATTCCTTTTCCACACCAGCCATAGCCGCATACCACGAAGTTTTTGCCTGCGATTAGAATGTTGGTTGCTCTGAGTATTCCGTCGAGGGTGCTCTGGCCTGTTCCGTACCGGTTGTCGAACAGATATTTCGTGTAAGCGTCGTTTACGGCTATTATCGGATATTTCAGAGCACCGTTCTTCTCCATGGCTCTCAGACGTTGGACTCCGGTTGTGGTCTCTTCTGTTCCGCCTTTGATTATCGGCAGGGCTAGCTTTCTCTTATTGTGGAACGTACCAACGAGGTCGGCGCCATCGTCCAGCGTGATGCCAGGGTCGAAATCCAACACGCGGTCGACACACCAGTAGTATTCTTCCGTGGTCTGCCCGCGCCAAGCAAAGACGTTAGCGCCCTTTCTGACAAGTGCCGCGGCGACATCGTCTTGTGTCGAGAGCGGGTTGGACCCACAAAGTGCGACCTTTGCGCCTGCAGCGAGGAAGGTTTCGACGAGGATGCCTGTCTCTTTGGTCACGTGCAGGCAAGCTCCAAGGGTTACGTTCTTGAGCGGTTTCTCTTTCATAAATCTCTCTTTGACCTGGTTCAAAACCGGCATGTGTTTCGATGCCCACTCCAGCTGCAGGTCACCGCTGGGTGCTAAGTCGATGTCTTTGATCTTGGATTTCTGCATCGTTGACTCCTATTTAGGTTGTCTCACTGTTCGGTATTTAAAAGTAAGCATGAAGTCAAGACTCAAGACGCTGATAAAGAGAACCTTGCAGCTGCACCTAGGGTTTCTCACAATACTGCCCAAAGAACCAGCCTCAGTCCCGCAATTACATGGGACAGGGGGGAGGGGGCAGGGCAGTTCAGCTTGAAAAATGCGAATAATCCCTCTGAAAAGATTCTCAACCAACTTCACAAGCATAACGGTAACCAAAGACCACGAACGTTCCGCTCAGTGGACAATTCCGTATCGTTAGACTTTTAACCTGTAATTGATTACTGTTGACTTTAGGCGCATTTTCTTGATCGAACTCAAAGTCGAGAGGGTTGAAGAATACCTTTCTGACGTGTACAAGACACCTGTGAAGGTTTTACGCATCGCCCCATTACGCGCCGCTCAAGCCGTTGACCTGAAAGGCTTCGGCTACGGCGTCCCCTACGCAATCCAATGCAGCGTCAAAGGCGAGGTGAAGCGGCTTGTCTTGGAGACCATGCGACCTGAAGGTTTCGGGCATGACCACTTTTCGGATAGAGCCGGCATTCTCCTGTGGCAACATTCTGTCTTCAACAAACTCCCCAGACACGTCCGATCCGTAGACGTAGGCTCGTTCCTCGCTGACGGACAAAAACTGAAATCGTTGGGCGATTGTGCTGAACTTTTTTTGATAACCGAGTTTGTAGACGGGTCACCCTACCATGTAGACCTCGATCGAATCACACAGACCGGCTCCGTAACAGACCGAGACGAAGAGCGATGCGTAGCGTTGTCCAATTACCTCGTGGGCGTACATTCCTTGAAAAAGGACGACCGAGCGTTGTACGTGAGAGCAATACGCGACCTCTTCGGTCACGGAGAATGTATCTTCGGACTGACCGACAGCTATCCCCGAAAACTGGACTACGTAGACGAGAAATTCTTCGTTCAATTCGAAAAAGATTGTATCGACTGGCGCTGGGGCCTCAAACACCAATCGCACAGACTGTCCCAGGTTCACGGCGATTTTCACCCTTGGAACGTGCTGTTCAACGAAGGCATCGAGTTCACAGTCCTCGATCGCAGCCGCGAGGAATATGGCGAACCCGCCGATGACGTGGCTGCCATGACAATAAACTACATATTCTACTCCTTACAGGCATTCGGGAAAATGAACGGACCTTTTGGCAGACTGTTCATACTGTTCTGGAAGAACTACCTTGACGAGTCAGGTGACGAAGAGATTGTGAAAGTGATACAACCTTTCTACGCTTGGCGCAGCCTGGTCATAGCTTCACCGTTATGGTATCCAAACTTGACCGATGGTGTACGAAAGAAACTATTCCGCTTTGCCCGCAGGATGCTCGAGACCAAGACTTTCGAGTACGAAAGAGTCGAAGGATACCTCAAATAGCGTCGGCAACTCCTGAGGCCGCTCAGGAGTCCATGTTGAATACACGTATCGATTTCAAGACTAAAGCATAAATACTGTTCTCCGATAAACTTTCCCTTGGGCGAGGGGTCCTTTGACTGTAGAATCTGTAGATGACCTTACCAAGATTCTCAAAGGAATGGGCTATTCACGGAACGCGGTGACTGAGATATTAAAATGGTATAGAGAAAACGGTTCTAGCCGGAAAACATGATTGGCATCTACGTCTTGGAAATCTCCGTCGGCAGAAACATTTCCGTGAAAGTTGGCAAGCTGGGTTCCGTCAACTTTGACAAAGGTTTGTATGCTTACGTGGGCTCGGCGCAGAACAACCTTGAAAAACGCGTGAAGCGCCATTTGAGCAAACAAAAGAAAATCTTCTGGCATATCGACTATCTGCTTGCAAATAAGCATGTCAAGATTACAGGAGTCTTCTTCAAAAGTGCAGAAAAATCAGAAGAATGCAGGTTCGCAGCTGAAATGGCGAAGAGCAGTTTGCCAATGACTGGTTTTGGAAGTTCAGACTGTAAGTGTGCAAGTCATTTGTACAAGTTGCGAGGCGTGCAGTTTTTAAGACAATACATTACTGAAAAACAGTGGTGCCGGCTTGGACAGGGTGAGGTCAAATGAACATGGTTGGTGCGTCTGGATCACAGGTCTGCCTGGTAGCGGGAAATCAGTAGTGGCCGATGCTTTTCGGAGACTGCTCACAGCCGGGAGTATCCGCGTCCAATTGCTGTCTTCTGATGGGCTACGCGAAATCATGACTCCAGAACCATCCTACTCGCTGGAAGAACGCGATATGGTCTATGCCACTCTTGTTTATTTCGCAAAGCTTCTGACACAAAATGGTACAAAGGTCGTGATCGATGCAACAGGCAATCTTAGGCGTTGCCGTGACGATGCAAGACGTCAAATTCAGAATTTTTTCGAAGTCTATCTTGAATGCCCGCTTGAAATCTGCATGGAACGCGAAGTCAAACGTGGCAAGACCTATCATGCCCCAAAAAAGATCTACTCGAAAGCTCTTGAGGGCAAAGCACCTACAGTTCCCGGCGTAGGTCAACCTTATGAGCCACCTCTGAAACCAGAATTGACTCTAGATACAACGAAGTTATCACCGGAACAATGCGCTCAAGAGATCGTGAAAAAACTTTTTGCCTGATCCACTCTCGGAAAAAGGGCGACTCTTGTCATTTGCTTTTCGCATCGTCTGCGACCGTTATTCAGTATCCACAAAAAACTGGATCTATGTAAACTAACAAAGCTTCTGACAACAGCTCCAGCAACGTTCGAAGCTCGGTCCGTTTGTGAATTGAAACCTGAAAAAGAGGGTATATCGCAAGGAAAGTTATCGTAGAGTAACGTTTATAACTCATCGTTCTTATTCCTAGAAGACGCGAGTCGGAAAAACGATGGGACATCGTAAAACGCATGCTCCTAGACATGGTTCTCTCGCATACTTACCTAGGAAACGTGCCGAACACTTAATGGCTAGAATAAATTTCTGGCCCAAAATTGCGTCAGAAACGCCTCGGCTTCTGGGTTTTATAGGCTTCAAAGCCGGGATGACCCACGTGTTTACGATTGAAGACCGTAAACGTTCACCAGACTTTGGCAAGGAAGTGATCTTGCCTGCTACGGTCTTGGAAGCCCCGCCAATAGTCATTTGTGCGGTGAAGGTTTACACAAGAGACATTAATGGTTTGCGAACTTTGGCTGAGGCATGGGTGAAAGAACCGCCAGCCGTTTTGGGGCGTGTGTTTACACTTCCTGAAGGCTTCAAGACTGATGAAGCACTGAAGAAGATTGAGGGAAACATGCTGAAAATTGTGAAGGTTCGTGCTGTTGCGATAACTCAGCCGAAAGATGCAAGTCTGCCGAAGAAGAAGCCCGACATAGCGGAAATTGAGATAGGCGGAGGCACAATTCAGCAGCAACTTGACTACGCTAGAAGCCTTCTTGGGAAAACCATTACAGCTGCGGAGATCTTCAAGGAAGGCCAGTTTGTAGATATCGCTTCGGTGTCCACTGGGAAAGGTTGGCAAGGTCCAGTGAAGCGCTGGGGGGTCACCATACTTCAGGCTAAGGGAAGGAAGACGAAGAGAGGCGTTGCAACTCTCGGTCCGTGGAACCCACACCATGTTATGTACAGCGTTGCCCGTGCAGGACAGATGGGTTTCCATCAGAGAACAGAGTATAACAAGCGCATTCTCAAGATAGGCAAGGATGGAAAGGAAATCACGCCGAAAGGCGGATTTCTGAGATACGGGCTTATTAAAGGTTCATACGTGTTGCTTGCGGGAAGCATAGCAGGCACGGAGAAGCGTGCAATACGCCTTCGCTATCCGGCACGGCCACCAAAGACCGTTGCAGAAGAACCACCGCAAATCACTCATATTTCCCTCGAATCGCCACAGGGAAGATAAACGGTGCATTCTGATGGTGAAGAAGGTAGCAAAGGTTTTCAATCTCGAAGGAAAGGCTGTTGGGAAAATTGATCTTCCAGCACTTTTTGCGACTCCGTTAAGACCAGATGTGATAAAGCGGGCTGTCTTAGCGATGCAGTCTAACAGGCTTCAGCCACAAGGTAGAGACCCGATGGCCGGCAAACGAACGACAGCCGAATCACGAGGCACGGGTTCAGGCCAGGCAAGAATACCCAGACGGAAGGGTGGAAGCGCAAAGGGCGCCTTCGCACCTGGAACAGTTGGTGGTAGGGAGGGACATCCACCGCTTTCTGAGAAGATAATCGTCAAGAAGATTTCGAAGAAGGAGAAGCGGCTGGCTCTGTTTTCTGCGATAGCCGCGACAGCTTCAAAAGAAACTGTAGCTAAGAGGGGTCACAACATTGAGGATATTCCACAGATCCCGCTTATAGTCACACCAGAGATTGAGAGTCTGCATAAGACAAAGGAAGTTGAAGAAGCCCTCATCCGACTGGGAGCGCTGTCTGAGATTTTCCGCGTTAGGGAAAGCAGAAAAGTGCGGGCAGGAAAAGGCAAAAGCAGGGGTCGAAAGATGAAGCAAAGCATCGGACCCCTTATCGTAATTGCCGAGAACAAAGGGATTATTGAAGCGGCACACAACATTCCTGGCGTGGATGCTGTCGCAGTGACAGACCTGAATGCCGAAATTCTAGCTCCTGGGACGCATCTTGGAAGACTCACCATATGGACAAGCGATGCGATTGAGAAGCTCGGCAATCTGTATGGGCATGGAGGACAAGCATAATGGATCCTTACAGCGTCATTCTTTATCCGTTGATGACCGAATCTGCCAGTTTGATGGTTGAAAAAGAGAATAAACTGGTTTTCATGGTCGACTTAAAAGCGGGAAAGACCGATGTCAGGAAGGCAGTTGAACAGCTTTACGAAGTTAAGGTTGAGTGTGTCAACATCCAGATCACTCCTACTGGCGAGAAAAAAGCTTTTGTTAAGCTGCATCCTGACTACAAGGCAGCCGACATCGCGATAAAACTTGGAATATTGTAGACTTGGTGGATTGACTGATGGGGAAGAGAATTCGTGTCCAGAGACGCGGGCGCGGTGCGTCTACATTTCGAGCTTCGACCCACAAGAGAGTTGCTCCTGCAAGGTACGCGTCAACGACCGGAGTGAAAGAAAGTTTTGAAACTGCGCTGAATGGCGTTGTTGAACAGCTGGTTCATGACCCTGGGAGGGGAACGCCGCTGGGTTTGATAAGATTTGAAAGCGGGGAGACTTTCTACACTGTGGTTCCTGAAGGTGTTTACGAGGGCAAGCAAATTCAAGTCGGCGGAAAAGCCGTCGTGGACGTGGGAAACATTCTGCCCGTGGGAAAGATTCCTGAAGGCACTATGATCTGCAATATTGAACTTCGCCCTGGAGACGGCGGAAAACTGTCGAAGTCCTCTGGGTCCTATGCAACTGTCGTCACACACACGCCTAACGGTACGATACTCAAACTGCCGTCGGGAAAATCGAAATATGTGACTGACTTCTGCCGCGCGACGATAGGTATCGTTTCAGCGTCAGGCAGGACTGACAGGCCATTCTTGAAGTCGGGCACGAAATTCCATTTGATGAGGGCGAGGGGACGCAAGTATCCGAGGACCAGCGGAAGAAAGATGGTTGCCGCAGTGCACCCATACGGGAGTAGCAAGAGAAGCTCACGCAAGGCAACTACCACTTCGCACGGTGCACCGCCGGGACAAAAAGTCGGACTTATCGCAGCCAGAGGAGCAGGAAGGAAAGCAAAGAGTGCACGTGACAAAGACAAGATCAGTAGACAATCAGAAGGAGTAGGTTTATAGCATCAAGAACTACGGATCAGGTGAAGAAGAATGCCGAAAGAATTCATATACCGCGGACTTACCCTTGACCAACTGCAGAGCATGTCGATGGATGAGTTTATAGATCTGCTTCCGTCAAGACAAAGGCGCAGTCTTCACCGTGGTCTGCAGCCAGAACAGCGAATACTGCTGGAGAAGGTTCGCCAAGCGCGAGAGGAAATGCGCAAAGGTGGGGGAGGTTCGCCGGTCAAGACACATGTACGGAACATGATAATTCTGCCAGAAATGGTTGGACTAACCATAGGCGTGCACAACGGGAAAGATTTTGTTCAAGTCGAAATAAAACCTGAAATGATTGGGCATTACCTAGGCGAGTTTGCAGTTACCAACAAACCGGTCAGACACGGAACTCCAGGAATAGGTGCTTCTCGTTCTTCAATGTATGTGCCGCTGAAATAGGCTTCTAACTTCTCTAGGTCGTGTAATCCCTGTCAGCAGGTTTCTTATCGGCAGGTTTGTTTTCAGGTATCTGAGGCAGCGGTATTGGTGGTGGGACGTTCAAGGTTCTCGAAATCAGAACGGATTCGATGAACGCAACGTTTGACACCGACTGTACTATTATGGGCGGAGGCGGTTTCTTTTGCTCGTAGTCTTTGTAGGTCTTTTCTATCTCAATCTTCTCTCCGACGACGTACGCTGTTCCCTTAAGGCTTATCTGTGCAACTGAAGGGTTGTAGCTGATTGTTAAGATAAATGGCACTTCCAAAGAGTCGTCGGGTTTTCTTTCCATGTCCCTCAGGTTTAGGTTTGTGTTAATCTGAATCTGGGGAAACGGTTTTCGAAAATCAAGGAAACGTTCGGCAGAAATGTTTGATATAGAGACGTTTACCCTTAGCATTTCATGAACCAGCAAGAAGCTAGATCGCGGGGCGATTTAAAGATGTTTACTCTTTGGCTGGCTTGTACCGCGTGAAACCGCAGTGTCCACACGTGTATCTATTACCGTGATCGGCCATGAAGTATCCCGGTCCGCAACGTTCACACGTAGGCCGAAGTCTTACCACTTTGTCTGATTCAACCTTGTAGAGTTTAAAAACACCCTTCTCTTCTTTCTTTTTCTTCTCTGGTTTCGGCGCTTTCTCTGCTTTCGCAGGTTTGACTTCTTCTTTCGGCTCCTCTACTGCTGGCGCTGGTACTTCTGCTTTCTTGACCTCTTTCTTCGCTTCCTCTCCTCTCTTAGGGGCTTCTTTCTTGTCTGCTTTCTTAGACAATGTCTATCCTACTCCTTCTTCTCTTCCTCTTTGGGTTTTGGAGGAGGTACATTCCTCTTTACGATGTATCTAGGTTCAACGAGCTTCGCTTGATCGAGAGAGTCGTAAAGGTTGGCCACTCCAATTGCCGTGTGCATTCCAGGTCTTGTTATGAATTTTTTCACAAAAACCAGGTCAACATTGGCTCTTAGTGCGTCTGCAACTGCTCTTCTGACGTCCAGTCTCGGGGGTGTGGAGGCTGCATCGTGCTTGACTTGGAAACGGATTTCTTTTCGTCTAAGTAGTTGGTTTTCTTTCTCTGATATTACCTTGATTTCCATGAGATTTCCTCGTTGCGGTGTTGACTTTGATACTACACACTCTTATTTAGCTTTTTGAGCATCTTTCTATCGACTTAAGGATCGCTTTTATTTCTGCTTTCTTTTCCGAGGTTGCTTTTACGACTACTATGCCTTGGTAAGGTTGACCGTATATGACGAACGATTTGTCAGCCGAGTGAATTATCGCAGGAAGCGCTAGCAAGTCTTCTTCGCCATCAACAATTATCTTAACGGTTTGTTTTCCTTGAAGGGCACTGGCGATGGTTTCTTCCGCTTCATCTGTGATAGTTCCTTGTGGGTTCTTGACGTAAAAGGCTTGATCGGTCGCTAGTCTGGGGGGTTTTGTGTTCTTTCTCATGCACTTGTTGTCTACTATGGTCAGCTTGGGGGCGAAACCATTTTCAGTGAGGTTTCTGGAAACGGTGTCTCCAACGGCAATTATGCTCGGTGGTTTCTCTTTCTCCACAAGGTCTTTCAGCCTTTTCGTCGTGTCAAGAAAGGAACCTTTAATGAGAATGCCCAACGGTTGTTTCAATTTTATCCGAAGCTCTGGCGTAAGGAGGTACTTGATTGGCATTTCATCGGACTCTTAATGCAAAACGGCCTTTCACTTTGATGTTCATGGCCTTTGCAATTTCCGAGTTTTCAGAGTCAAAAATTATCACAAGCCCGTTGAAGTCGTCGCTCAGGCTTGTTCCTCTGCATTTGGGGCAGACTTTTTCTTTCGTAAGAAAGTGACAGTTGGTGCAGGCTTTTTCACTCATTAGCCTTGCCCTTCTTTTCAGCTGGTTTCTTTTCTGCGGCTTCCTTTATCTTCTGCAAGTCTGCGTCAATCCATTCGAGCTTGCCTAGGAATGGTTGTCTAGCTGTGACACCGATTTTTCCGGAGCTTCCAGCTCTTCCTAATGAGACTGCGGTTATCCGTACTCGGACTTGATCGCCGCTCATTAATTTGCGTTTACTCTCCTTTCCTAGGAGGACTCCTTGTTTTTCGTCGTAGGATATGAAGTCGTCCATGAGTTGCGAGACGTGAAGCAACGCATCGATGGGTCCGATACGAACGAATGCGCCGAAGTCGGCGATTTCGACTACTTCGCCTTCTACGACTTCTTGGATTTTCGGGTAGAAAGTCAATAGTGAAAAGTTGACTTTGTGGTAGGTGGCGCCGTCGCCTGGAATTATCTTGCCAATTTGGCTAACTTTGACTTGTGTCACGGCGATGACGTAGCCTAACTCTTCGTCAACGACGCCTTCATATTTCGCCTTGACCTGTTGGTGTCCCACGGCTTCCAGTGGGTTTCCGAAGGTTTCAGGCGGAATTCGAATGGTATCTTCTCTTGTTATAAGTTTAAACAGAGGTTATAGCCTCCCGTCAATTTCTAGACGTGACTTTTGTCTCACATAAATTACTGGCACATTTATATCTCTTAGCCTGTTCCTGAGCTGTCTATCGTTAGTGAATACTGCGTATTTGTGTTTGCTGGCTACTTGGACAATCAGGTCGTCAGTTGGAGTGTTTTTTTCTTGTTGGACCTCTAGAAACGTGCATTTTTCAGCAAGTTTCAAAGCATATCCTGCTTGCTTCCTAGTTTCGGGTGAGCCTTCGACCGTGATTCTCTCGAGTTCCCGGCGCGTTGGAGAAAGTAGAATGGGTTCAAAGTTTCTGTTCAACAGCTTTTTCAGTTCTTCGAGGATATCGATTTTGAACTGAACTGGGACAAACAAAGCGTTTGCGTCAAGAATGATTCTGAGTTTCTTCACGGGTTTAGTCTGTACGGCCATTCTAACGTATCATTCCGAAACCGATCAGTCGCCATCGGCCTGCGATTTTCCTGCTCAAAGCGACTCGCGAACCCTTCTGGACACAGACTGGTCGGGTGAGTTTTATTTGAACGCTGTCTTTTCTTACTGATGTGACCTTGCCGAGGGTGATTGCAGCGCCTGCGTGTAGGAGAAGTGTTTCATTCATGGTCGCTCCTTCGATCTTCGTCAACTCTTTCGTGCCGACGGCTCTCTCGAGAATTCTCGTTTCAAGCAGTAATTCTGAAGTCGTTGGAGGAAGCATTTCGCGCTTTCCGGCGATATTTCCAATGAGGCTGTCAGCCTTTGAGTAAGAGGGGTCCAGGAGTGTTCCGACGCCCACGAGTCCGCCGCAGTGAGCTTCTGTTGCGTCTCTTCCACCTGCTTGCAAGCTTACGATCACGCTGAACAAGGGTTCGTAAGTGTTCTTTCCTTCCAGTGCTATTCCTGGGCGTATTTCCAACTCGTCGCCGACCTGCAGTTTTCCTTCGACTATCGTACCACCGAGTACTCCGCCTTCCAGTTTGTCAACAGTCGTGCCTGGCTTGTTGGTGTCGAATGAGCGGACCACGTACATGAAGGGAGGCTTTGTTTCGTCTCTTTTTGGCGTTGGGATGAATTTTTGCATAGCGCCCAAGAGTATGTCAATGTTTACTCCGCGTTGTGCTGAGATCGGAACGACTGGCGCATTTTCTGCCACGGTTCCTTTCACGAAAGCTTTGATTTCGGCATAGTTTTGCCGAGCCCTTTTCTCCTCGACGATGTCAATTTTGTTTTGAACTATTATGATGTTTCTTATACCGATGGCGTCGGCGGCTGCTAAGTGTTCTCTTGTTTGGGGCTGAGGGCAGGGTTCGTCTGCAGCTATCACCAGCAGCGATCCATCCATGATTGCTGCTCCCGATAGCATGGTTGCCATCAATGCTTCATGTCCGGGGGCGTCTACGAAGCTTATGGCTCTGACGAAAATGCCTTTTGATCCGCATTTGGGGCATGCTGGAGTCGTTGAGTAATTCGTAGGCGGTTCGCATTTTGGGCATTCGTACACTGGCATGTCGGCGTAGCCCAGTTTGATTGTGATGCCTCTTTTGAGTTCTTCGCTGTGTCTTGAAGCCCAGACTCCCGTGAGTGCTTGCACAAGGGTTGTCTTGCCGTGATCGACGTGTCCTATTGTGCCTATGTTCACTTCAGGTTGACGTGGTAAGGGTGCGCGTTTTTCGCTGCTCATTCTCAATTTTTCCATAAATGTTTACAAATTCTTGAAGGATTAGAATTGATGATGTTAATAAACGTTAAGGGATTATTGAGCTGTGCTTTGGGGTTGAACCGGGGGCTGTGTCGTTTGCTCAGCCTCTTTGGGTGCTACCGCCTTCTCTTCTTTCTTTTCTTTCGCTTTTTTGCCTTCTTTTGCACCTTTTGATTTTTCAACAACTTTCATGTTTATTTGGACTATTTCGTCGGTGATGACGTTTCCCCTGATGGTTTTGCGTCGCCTCATTCCCTCGTTTGTCGGGTTGAACCCGACGCCGCCGCTGAGAACGATGCTTCGACGGACACCGCCATGAACGCTTGGTCTCATTGGAAACCCGTCTTTGTCGGAGCCTCCCTTGATCTGTACTTTGTGTCCGGGTAAGTCGACTACCGCTCCATCCATTATTTCGCCTATTCTTTTGCTGATCAATGGTGTCGCGCGTGATTCTTGAAGCTCGACGACTTTTGAAGTCCCTGTTTCCGGGTCTGAAACGATGACTTTGAATTTTGCCATTTCGATAGCCTCTTGGCAGTGGTATGAAAGTTGAACATCTCGTTATTAAGGATTTTTCACGAGTTTGAAAGCTATTCTCAGAAAAGTATTGCTTCATTGAGTAAAGGTTTTAATCCTACTAGCGTGACGTTTTCTGGCTATGTGGCGATTGGGGTTCTTCTTCCACGAGATGGGGTACGGACTTCTGTCCATTTTTCTGCCACTCTATATTATCACGATTGACTCCGCCAACGGTTTGTACTATATAGGACTATTCGCCGCTATCGCGTTGTTTCTGGCGATTCCTGCTTCTTTTCTGTGGGGTTACTTGTGCGATAAGACGAGGCACTACAAGCGTTTCATTCTTTTGTCGTTTGCGTCGTCAGCAGTCATACTGTACATGTTTACTTACACGCAAAATTTGGTTTGGCTAATTGTCCTCTACGGTGTGATGTCGATGTTTCACATGGCTCATGAAGCTCCAAAGAACGTTTTGATCGCTGAACTTTACTCGCATCAAGAGTGGGATAGGAGTTTTGCTTTCTACGAAGGTTTCACCGAATTCGGTTGGCTCATTGGGTTGTTGCTGGGGTTCTTGACGAAAACTTTCGGGTTTGGTCCGACGATCACGTTGTTCGTGTGCAGCGGATTGAATTTGGTGGCTTTTTCCCTGTCCTTGATACTTGTGAGAGATCCTGGTTTGGTGTTTGAACGAAGTCTAGTTAGCATGGAGAAGACAGTTGATTTTGCATCGCGAGGGATTTTCGTGGCCTCCAGGCTGCTTGATGGCGCTTCCATTACTGAAAAATTGAAAAGAGAGAATGTCAATGTTTTTTGTGCTGGTCTAGTTCTTTTCTCACTGGCCACTAGCATACTCTTCACTCCTCTGCCAGTGTTCATCAATAAAGTTGTTTCTGAGGCTTCTCTTCCAGTAGGGTTGGTTTTTGCGATCTACGTCTTGAGCTCTGGTGGGGCGGTTGTGGGCTACTTGTTCGCAGGTCGAAGGTCGGAAAGGTCTGAAGGTAAGAAGGGTTTGCAGAGGATTGTGTTGTTCCGAGGGTTGTTTGCATTTGTGTTCATCGGGGCTCTGATTTTGTCAGCTGCGACTTCGATAGTGTTGGCTACTTCGCTTCTGATTTTGATGGGTTTCCTCTTCGCCGTTTTCATGGTCAATACTCTTTCATTGTCGATGGAGTTGATACCCGCTAGAAAGTCCGGTCTGTTCAACGTTTTGATCGGCGTGGGCGGTGCCTTCGGTTCCTTTATTGGTCCATTTATTGCCCAGACGTTCGGTGATTTTTTTGGGTTTTTCTATGTATTCGTTACTGCGGGGGTAGTCTTTCTGTTCGCTTATGTATTTTTCAAGATATTCTAAAATAGAAAAAGAAGGGAAATGGAGGGCCTATTCAACATGCACTCTGAAGAGGTCCACGTCTTCCCGCATTTCTGGTGTTGTTTCGAGGAAGTCTCGGACCGCGTGTTCAACGTCTTTGGATTGTGTTATGTATCTGCCCACGATGATTATGTCTGCGCCTTTTTGGAGGGCTTGTCTTGCTGTTTCAGGCACTATTCCGCCTGCTACGGCTACGAGGAATTTCTTGTCTTTGAAGGTTTGTCTTATTTCTGGGATTATTTCTAGTCCGTGTTCTCTTCCGGTTTCTTGGTCTATTCCTCGGTGTAGTCCAACGATGTCTGGGAATTCTTTGAGGGATTTTAGTTTCTTGATGGGGTCTTCAACGTTCAGCATGTCTACTACCGAGTATATTGAAAGTCTTCTTGCTTCGTGAATGAATGAGTCGAGCGTTTCTGCAGGTGCGAGTCCGGCGGCTACTACGGCATCGGCGGTTTCGTCGTAGGCTAGGTCGACTTCCACTTTGCCTACGTCCAGCGTTTTCAGGTCGGCGACGAAGAAGATGTCTTTGGTGACTTCTCGGAGTTGACTGATTATTTTTGTTCCGTATCTTTTGATGAGTGGTGTTCCGACTTCCAGTATTATTCTGTCGCTTCCGGGCAGACGGGATATGACTCTTTTTGCATTTTCCATATCGGGGTTGTCCAGTGAAATCTGAAGGTATGGCGGTCTCCACAGGCGGGGTACTTTGAACCCCATGATTGGGTGTTTTGCTCTGTCCTTGTCGTAGAACATCTTTTCAAGTGTCGGGTACTTGGCCAAGGCTCTTCTGAGAGCAAGTTTCGTCGCTCCGTAGTTGTAGTGGTAGATTTTGCGGAAGTCGGTTGCCTGAGGGTGTATGAAGACGCTGGCTATTATTACCCAATCGTCGGCCTTTTCCCTGGGAATTATACCTTCTTCCATCGAGTCTGCGACGGCTTTTGCTACTGCGGCTTGGGCTGGTCCGAAGATTTTGCTGACATCTCCCATGTTTTTTACGGTGACCTTTGGCACCAGTAACGTGTGGGGTTTAGGCGGAAGGTTTGGTCTTATCACGGCTAGCAACGGTGTGTGGCCTGGGGAAAGGTGGCTCATTCCTGCTGCAAAGGCATCTCCGACTGGGCCGTTCTTGTCACCCATCAATAGATCTATGTGTGCAACTTCGTTTCCTTCTCCGATCAATGCTTCGCCGATGAGGTAGGTGTGTCCTGATGAATCTTCATATGATTCCGACGTGAATTCTGTCGGCAAGCTGTCGGTTATGTCTTTGAAGTCGACATTGAACTCTTTGAGCCACGTGTAGAGCGTGTCTCTGTGAATGTTCATGGCTTCGGCTGTTCCGAGAACTGTCGGTTTTGTCGGTCTGGGCTTTGGAGCGGCGCGACCTTCCGATGCTTTCTTGGCGGCTTCCGTCAGCATTTTGACGAGTTCTTCTCTTGTTTCAGGTTTTCTTATGTTTTGTTCCGACATTGATTATGCCACATGAGGCAAATGACTGCACATCTAGTATATAAAAATGTCGGAAGACTCGTGAGTCTAACTGAGATAGACGTGGATACGCAATTGAAATGTCGTCTGGAAATAGGTATGCCGATTCCCTGTGACGGAGTTTGAGAAGAGTGTCGGAATGACGGTCTCGTCCTTCTTGAATCAAACTCCTGAAGTGTCGGTGGTCTTGTTCCTTTGAAGGTATCTGGAGAGTGGGGTCGGAGATTTGCTTGTCGGCGGTAAGTCTATAAACTTTGAAGGAGACTAAGAGGCTTAAAATCGGCTTTAGGAGTCAATCTGAATGTCATGGAAAGACATCGTATGCGTTGTTCTGGTGATCTTAGGTATAGTTCTTTTTCTTTACGGCTCGAACGCTTATGATGCCGTTGCTGGATACGCTGGGATCGGTCTCTTCATCGGCGGGATTGTGCTGTACGCAGTCTTGCAGGCTTACAAAGCCATGTTGAAAAATAGTGAGAAGCTAGAAACCGTAAAGGCTTGAGTATTTTTCGTTGAGGTAGTTCAAGTAGGGTTTGACGTTTAGCTTCTTTCCGCTGATTTTCTTTATCAGGTCTGATGCATCGTACAGGTTTCCTTGTGAGTGAATGTTGTCGACAAGCCAGTTTTTCACTTTTTTGAATTCGCCTTTTGCAAGTTGCGTGCCCCAGTTTGGAAGTGTTGTCTGCATTGCTTGGAGTATCTGTCCGCTGTAGATGTTTCCCAACGCGTAGCTGGGGAAGTAGCCGAATGCGCCACCAGCCCAATGTGTGTCCTGCATTACTCCTTCCGAGTCGTTGTCACTTTTCACGTCCAGGTAATCCTTGTAGCTTTGGTTCCACACTTCCGGCAATTCTTTCACTGTGATCTTGTTCGCGAACAGATCGCGTTCTAGGTTGAACCTGATTATTATGTGCATGCAGTATGTTACTTCGTCTGCTTCGACGCGGATCTTTGAGGGTTTGACTCGGTTGATTGCGTGAACGAACGAGTCCAGTTTCAGGCTTGACAAGTCTTTGCCTGCGATCTGCTTCAGTTTCGGTAGGAAGTACGTCCAGAATTCTTTGGACCTTCCGATTATGTTTTCCACCATGCGTGACTGTGATTCATGGAACCCCATTGAGACGCTGTTGCCTACGGGCTGGTACATCCATTCTTGCGGGAGGTTTTGTTCGTAAAGTGCGTGTCCTGCTTCGTGCAGGACTGAGAAGAGTGAGGAGGTGAATTCTTTTTCGAAGTAGTGAGTTGTGATTCTCACGTCGTCGTAGTAGCCTGTTGTGAAGGGGTGTTCTGTTTCGTCTATTCTTCCTCCAGCTTTCTTGGATGTCACGTCGTATCCAACGAAGGCTGCGAGGGCTTTCGCGATTTTGCGCTGTGTATCTATCGGAATCTTCCGCTTGAGGAGGCTCGTGTCTGGTTGTTTGGGTCCAGCTGCGCATTTCTTGAGCAGTGAGACCAAGTCGGTTCTGAGCTCGTCGAATATCTTGGTGATTTCGTTGGAGGTTGTTTTTGGCTCGTAGATGTCGATCAACGCGTCGTATGGTGTTTTCGTTCTCTTGACTTTCATCAAGATTTCTGCGGCTTCCTTTTTCAGTTCGAGGATCTTTTCAAGTTCAGGCCTGAATGTCGAAAACTTTTTGGCTTTTTTCGCCTTTTTCCAGACGTCTATGGCTATCGCTTCTTGTTTTGCCGTTTCGGCGACAAGTCTTTCTGGAAGTTTCGTTTGTTCGTCATAGCGTTTCTTGATTAGGTACACGTTTCTCTTCTGCAGAACCGTGAGCTTGTCGCGTTGTGGGTGTCGAACGATTTCTTTGAGCAGTTTTCCTGTTTCGGGGTCGGTGCTCATTTTGTGGTCTATTACGCTTAGAAGGGAGAGTTGTTGGCTTCGAAGGTTGATTGCCTTAGGCGGCATCATGGTTTCCATGTCCCAGCCCATCATTGATTCGATTGACTGGAGAATTGTCAGTTCTTTGGTTCTTTCCATGAGTTTCTTGTACTGCAATAGTGGCGCGTCTGCCATTTGTTGTCACCTTGTTTGAAGTTTATTCGATAGACAGGATGTTGTATAAGAGTTTGACCGTGCCCACTGTTGATCGTGTGAGAGTGAATTCCATCGTACTAGTTTTTGGTCTATTTGGTTCCAGACGTTAGAATTATAGGCAAGGACGAGACAGGTATAATTGGTGGGAAAATGAGGGGTGCCATTCAAGTCACGACAGTCTTTTTGCTTTTGCTCTTTTTCTGTTCAGGTTTGGCTGGAATTGCACCTGTTCGTGCCTCTTTCGATCTTTCCAAAGTGGCCTATTATGATCAGGTGAAGCAAGTTCTCTCGTTGACTTCGGAGCAAGAATCGATGCTTCAAAAGTACGGTTTCGTCTCTGTCGAGATTCCAAGCGTGTCGGATTACTATTTTGATCCTTCTTTGCGGTTTGAGGACTTTTACTATATGAAGGTCTATGCGAATGATCTTCCAGTGATCGTAACGACAGACAGCATGCTTCATCTTTTCCATGTTGTCTTTGACTGTTCCTTGAGGATTTTGGAAAACTCGACGTTCTATCCCATGATACTTGGGCTCACGCAGTTTGCTTTCAGCGCGGCTAAGGACGATTATGCCCGCGTTCCTAATGATGGATCTGTGAAATATTGGGCTGTGAGAAATTCCACTGTCTACTTTGGCGTTGCGTTGTCTCTGCTCACTAATGCGAGCGTGGCTCTGCCGCCAGAACTGTCGGAAGACGTGGCCTTTTATCTGGACAAAATCTATGCAAGCGATCTTCAGTTTGTTCCGGCTGGAACTTGGGTTCTCCCAGTGTCTCCTTACGTTGTGGACGTTGCTTACGATTTCACTCAATTCAAGGTTCGAGGTCACTACGTGGGCGATGCGCAACTTGAGCGGTATTTCAGGGCTTTGATGTGGTACGGGCAGTATCCAATTTACGTTCCGCGCAATGATGAGCATTACAGTTGGAATGTTGTGCACATAGATGAGGCGGCGATAGTTCACATTCGCGACATAATCACGTCAAACCCAGAATACTATCGCGATTGGCAACTCTTGTACAACGTAACCAGTGCCTTGATAGGTGAGAGTGACTCGATAAACCTGCAGAATCTTGAAGTGGCACTTCACAGGGTTTTTGGTGACTCCACCAAGTACTTGGATTATGTTACCTCTGGAAGTGGGCTTTCGGCCTTTAGACAGGAGTTGAGCAAACCTGAATATGGGCAAAGAATTCTTTCGCAAGCCTTGGTATCCGAAACTTGGCTTGCAGTTCTTCCAAAGTATCCAATAGTTTTCCAGTTCATGGGTCAACGGTTTGTTCCAGATTCCTACGTGTTTCAATCGCTTTGTTGGGATAAGGTGGGGCTCAACTCTGACGAGAAACGGCGGGTTCTGCCTAAGGGTCTCGATCTTTTTGCGGTCTTGGGTTCCGACCGCGCCTATCAACTGTTGACAGCGGATTTCGATTTCGCAAGCTTCCCCGAGAATCTGGCAGCTCTGAAGCAGTATTTTGGCGATTTCAGCGAGCAGGTGTGGTCGAGTTCCTCTTACATGGCATGGATTCACTCTCTCCAGAGCCTAGTTACTGTTCCATATGGAGACAATTATCCAGATTTCATGCGAACTTCTTCATGGCAAGATGAGAAACTTAACACGGCGCTGGGCAGTTGGGCTCAACTGAGGCATGATACGATCCTCTATGCGAAACAAACATACATACCGGCGACTTCATGCAGTTATCCGGAAGCTTTTGTTGAACCGAACCCTGCGTTTTATGCTAGAATGCAGATGCTGAGCGGGCAGACTATCAAAGCAGTAAACTTGCTCTCGCCGAACGATGTACCATTCGTCGTGAATGAATCTTTGGAGACGTTGCGAGAGGCAAGTAAGAAATTCGAAGCAATCTCAACGAAGGAATTGAACAAGGAACCACTCAGTCAAGAGGAGATTGATTTCGTGAAACAGTCAGTGTGGATGTGCGGGTCGGGTGGACCGATGGGGTGGTATGAGGACACATTACACGCAGTCACCAACATGGCAAGCGCTGTCTCGATATTGGAAGCGCCAGTTGTAGCGGACGTTGCGACGTTTCCGCCAGGTGACATAGATTATCCTCCCCAGATCTTGCACGTGGGTGTCGGCAAGGTAAATGCCCTCGTGGTTCTGTTTCCCAAGATTGACGGAACGTTGGTGGCGGCAGTGGGGCCGGTCTTCACATACTACGAGTTTGCGTTGGAAGGAACCACTCGTTTAAACGACAACGAATGGAAGCAAATGTTGGCATGGAACAATTGCAGTGAATATTTGCCCGAGTGGTCGGGAGATTTGTATGCGTTGGCTGAACCTTTGGTTCCCGAGTTTTCGAACGTGATAGCGCTTGCCGCCGTAATGACTTTGACAATAACTGCCATTGTGTTCAGAAAGAAAGTGGTCAGGAGAAGGATCAAGACTTAGATGTAGTGGGGTTCGACTCCTCATTTTCCCCAGATTGGCAGACACGTTTGCCAACACTGGCTCAGAACAGGTTTAAGTGTCTATTTCTTCACATGATGCTTCATGGAAGAAGAATATCGGCGGCTGAGGGCGATTGTTGAGAAGGAAATGAAAGGAGCAAGTCCGGCGCATGACATTGACCATGTGATGAGAGTCTACAACTTGTGCCTGAAATTGGCGAAGCACTACCCGAACGTAGACCTGGAGATTCTTAAAACCTCGGCTTTGCTTCATGACATAGCGAGATTGCGACAAGACAAGAATGGGCATAGCCATTCATTAAAGGTTGATCATGCCGTTCTTGGAGCCGAAATGAGTGTAGCAATCCTCAGGAGGTTGGGATATTCGGATGAAAGAATTGAGCAGGTGGCACACTGTATCCGCGCGCACAGGTTTAGGGGCGAAAATCAGCCAATAACAATGGAAGCTAAGATTCTGTCTGACGCTGACAAGCTTGACGTGTTGGGTGCGACAGGAGTTGCGAGGTCTTTCACGATTGGGGGCGAATGCGGTCAGAGAATATATTCTGGCATTCCAGTAGACGAGTATGTGAAGAAGAATTTTGTCGGCGGCAAAGTCAATGGCAGGATCATAGATCCTTCAGAGCATTCTCCAAACCTTGAGTTCGAGACGAAGTTCAAAGGGGTTCCAGAAAAATTGTATACCAAGGAAGCGCGAAAAATCGCCGAACAAAGATTTGGTTTCATGGAACAGTTCTTTGACAGACTGAAAAAGGAGGTCGCTGGAGAGCTTTAAACAGGCCGAGCGGGTTTTCAGTAGCCTCTGAAGGGAAGATTTACCGTTTCCTATCATGGAGATCCGCCTTAAGAAGGTCGGTTAACGCATCTGGCGTCATAATTCCGCTTATCAGATTCGCCACGGGCGGGTCATTGATTGGACACATGGCATATATTCGCTTATTCTTCGCGTAAGCGTACCCTATGTCGACGGATACGCTCCTGCCCACGTAGCCGTCAGGGTTTACTATGTAAATCACATCTGAATTGTCGATTTTCTTTAGGCATCCTAGAATCCCACGGCTATCCTTACTCTCTGATATCTCGTATGCAATGTTCTTTTCTCCGAGTTCGTGCCCTAAGCACTCCATTTCACGGTGAAATTTGAAACTTCCACAGAGATACAGTTTCTTCAAGAACTCACCCCTAGACAGCGCGTGGCTATTATTCAAGGGCACTATTGTGTTTTTTGTATGAAGAATCGAATCTTTGCGAATCTGGTTATACTCAGAGCAGAACAAACGTTCAGACCCAGCGACACCACCGTAGTTCTCCTTTCTTTCTTTGATATACAACATGATCCTTCTCCAGCTCTCATGCGACATCTTGATAGGGAATTGCTTTGAGGGTCGAGTTCCGCAAGCCTGTGCGGAACAGTGTTAGAATTATCGCTCGATCTCGTAATGAGCAGGCTGAATCCGCCATTCTATAGACTTCCGACTTTGTGGGTATGTATTCTGGGGTGATTCTGAAACGTGGTGGCGCATGATATGTCTCTAGCTTCAATGCTTTTGCATGTTTGAAGCCGTTTGCCACAAAAAATGCTTTAGCGCCGGCGCTTTCTCACTGCTTTGAACTGGAAAGTAGGAGATGTTGTAGAGCTATACGCGGAAGAACAAAAACTGGTAGTCAAGAAAACTTAGGCATGAGGTACCAATGCAGCACTCGTTAGTAAGATGATCCCTTAGCGGACGTATTAATTGTTAATGATTTCAGTTCTGGTAACTTGACGGGTCACGCTTCCCCTCGCTAACAGTCGGGTGGCAGACTTCACACGACTGTATGGATGATTCCCAAGTTTTAAATAAAACGATACGCAAACAGTTGACTTACGGAAGTGACAGTTGTGGAAAAAGAATTTAAAGGAATTGACGAAGATGACATATTCATCATCAAGGCCGCATTGACTCACTACCGAAAGCGTCTGCTTGCCTTTAAAGAAGATGAAAGAGTCAAGATGTTGGGATACGACACGATTTGTTCAGACGTTGATAATGACATTAAGACAGTCGATGAATTGTTGAAATACATGATGCCGAATAGAGCAGATTTTGGTGTTGGCAAGGAGAAGAAATTCAATCTCTATGTTGCAGTAATAGCATCGGCATTGAGGCAGTATGGTGCTGATATGGTGGAACTGAGACGTATTTTCAGAGATGAATTTCCCGAATCATTGCTTGAAGTAGTTGGCGTTGATGATACACAGGATGAAGTCGAAAGGGTCTTGTCCACATATGCGATTTTTAGAATCAGAAAAAAGGCAAGTAGCTAGGTTCTTTTGCTTACAATTTGGATCAGTGTGAGCCATTTGCTCTTTCCTTGGATTGTCACTGCGCACGCGCTGACTTAGAGAAACGGTTCAGAGAGGAAGTTTTTAAAAGGAGAGGCATGAAGAGAGGTAATATAACGCTGGCCGTTCAAGAGGCAAAGGAGCAGTGGGTGGAGAAAGGAGACAACAACAATGGATGAAATACCCATAAACCAGATTAAACCAAGTCCGTACCAACTCAGACTGAGTTTCAAAACAGAAGACCTGAAACAAGAAATACAAAGAGACGGATTACTGTCGCCTCTGATCGTCAGAAGAAAAGATGGTTTTTATGAACTCATAGATGGACAAAGAAGATTTGAAGCCCTCAAAGAGTTGGGATGGAAAAAGATTCCTGTTGAAATACAACAAGTTGACGATAAAAAAGCAAGACTGATGGTATACAAGCTCAACGCTATCAGAGAGAGTTATTCAACAGAGGAGAAAGCAAAATACTTCAAGAAGTTGCACGATGAAGGAATGACCTTCTATCAAATTGGTAAAGAGCTCAATGTAGATGACAATTGGGTATTAGCACATATCAACGTGTTTCAATTTCCATCAGATGTTCAAAGTGCCGTATGGGACGGAGTTTTGACTATAAAACATATCCAAACGATAGAACCAATAATCGGAGCCAATATTGAAGAGGCGACCAAGGTCGTAAGAGAGATCATCTTAAGAAGACTGAGTGTACGTGAAACGGAAGACTTGCTCAAACCACGGAGAGAGGAAATTGAAAGAGCAAGAATAAAGGCTGCACGAGAAGCCATAGGGGTCGCGACCCCTATTCAGGTTAAACTCGAAACTCCAGAGGACTTCGAAAGAGCTGCTATGACTCTAAAGAAAGAAGCACTAAAAAAGCGTGAAGAGTCCCTAACGCCTGAAGACAAGGTGAAAATAGAGGCTGAAAAAAAATACAAGGAAGAGGAGAGAAGAAGAAGAGTTGAGAAAACACAACAAATCATGGAAGAAAAAGTCAGGACAAAGGTAGAGCAGGAAGTCAGAACGAAAGCTACAGAGGAGCTTCTAAGGCAGCCTGATTTTGTTAGGCAATTGATCAAGCGTCCAGAAGTTCGTCAAGCATTGGAAGAGACTAGGAAAGTTGAAACTCCACCACAGAAGCTAACAGGTTATCTAACATTGGAAGAACCGCTACCAGTTCAATACCAACATCAACGTGAATGGAATCTGAAACAGCTTGTTGGACGCGAATTGAATGAGAAAGAACTCAAGTTTGATTTCGTCACAGTCGGTTATTCTCAGAAAACGTTGCAAGACCTTGTCAGTTTGCTCAAGTTGGCAAAAGTGACACTTTTGGTAGACGTGAGAAGAAATCCCCAAAGCATGTACAAGCCAGAATTTAACAAAGATAAACTGGAAAAGGAGTTGACAGGAATCGGGGTCGAGTACATTCACATGCCACAACTAGGTATCCCTAGAGAGGCAAGAGATGAAGTCTACGAAGGATCCGTAACGCCTAAGGAACTTCTGGAACAGTACGAAAAGGAAGTCCTTAGAAATCGAGAAGGACTACAGAGACTGCTCGAAAATGTTAAAGGAAAAGGGACGTTTGCTTTATTATGCACTGAAATTGACCCAACAATGTGTCACCGCCATAAAATAGCCCAAGTTCTCACAGAGAAAGGGATGGTGGGGTACGACCTCTGAGATTGAAAGATTATTGGTATTGGGAAAAGCTGCTCCCGAATGGAGTGCCAAGAAAAGAGATCTGTTAGTTTGTACTGGAGGAGTTACTAAAAACCTTGAATGGCGAAGGCTATATCCCATCTTAATCCAAGACATAAACCAAATACACAACTTCAGTTGGATAGATGTTAGAGTAACGCGAGAGGGGTTAGCTGACATCCGACCTGAGAGCAGAAAGGTCGTAAGAGAAGACGGACCATACCTCACTGAAATCGGAAAGATTGAGGACGAAGGAATCAGAAAATGGTATGTAGAAAGCCTAGTTAGAGATTGCGTAGAAATAATGAGACCTAAGCATGAGACGATCGGTATCGTGAAACCAATTATAGAATCATTTGAAATAAATGAGGTAGAACCAGCACCAACTGATGATGAAAAGCAGACAACACTGAGCTTATGGGCTTCTCATCCATATTTCGATAGATTAGAGGCTTTGGAGAAGTGGAAGAAGACTTATGCAAAGAAGAACTTTGAGGTTCGTTTCAAGTTCAGGTGCGGTCCAAACTGTCAGTTGGATCATCCTCATAGTATGAAAGTGTTGGACATTGAATTTTTCATGCTCTATAGGCATGTCTTCAAAAAATATCAGGACATGAAAATTACTTTTCAGAAAATGAATGATAAACTGGAAAAAGAGTTTGCTGAAAAAGACTTCTACTTTACACTTGGAACTCATAGCAGCTATCCTTTTCTCGTATATATGATAGGCAACGTTATTCGCATCAAGAAAGGAGTTAAGGCGACGAAGCCTTTGGAGGTGAAATAGTTTGTTGGTGAAGTGCTTCCTAACAGTCTTTATTCGTGCTGAAGACGGTGCAAAGGTACTAGAACAAAAACAGAAGACCGCTACCGAAGTTCTTTCAAAGCAGGGATATAAAACTGAAGGAACAAAGATGGGAAAGGGTGGGCGAAGAGTAACAATCTACACAACGATTGAATCAAAGGGATCAGAAACTGGCCAGCAAGCAATTGATAGAGTATCTCAGCTTGTTTCACAAGCAATTGATCGAAAGACAGTTGGAAGACCGCTTAAGGCATAGTACAGCGGTCCGCTTGGAACACGAACATTTCTGGCTCAATTCCTTCACAATCTCAGACTAAGAGAAGTCCAAACCTTCAAGCTTCAGCAATTCTAAGCGTCTAGAAACCGCGTCCGCGTTCAGCTACCCCCATCAAATTGCAACTTTCTTTCAATATTCATAACCGGTTGGTTGAAGTTGGACGACGCCGACAGCACCATTAGAGAGGAAGCTGCCTTGAGACACCACAAAACAAGACAACAAGTAGTGTAATCGCGCTCAAGAGATAAAAGACTTATGTGAAACTGAGCACTTCCTCTAATGAGGAAAAACAAGCCAAGTTCAACTAGATGAGTGTTTTGAAATGCTGAAGATTGTTATCGAAACATCATCCTATCTTCATCTTGTTGTGGGTTTCAAAATCGGGCAGCCATGGTACAAGTTTATCCTACCAAAACTGAGCCTTACATTTGATGAATTACATTACTTTGGAAATCCTCCATCTGGCAAGTTACTGCTGTCAAGCCCACATGGAAAGTTTACTGAAATCCACAAGGATATTTTACGTTTAGCTGCAAACTATGCGCCTCCTACAGACGAGCAGCTTGAAGACCTACGCATAGCAATGGGAGACGAGCCTGGTGGCGAAGGGGGGGAGTATGCATATTTTGGTACAAGAGTATTGCTGGATTATGCCAAGAAAAACGCAAGCTATTTCTATGTCCTTCCAGGCTTGCGAGATGGTTTTGTTAATTTTTGTCTCAAATATGAACCAGATTATCTACCAATAATGAAAGAGTCTTTTCTTCTATGCGGCATTATCGAATTTCTATTCGAAGAAGAGATTCCTGCATTTGATCCCATCCAATCTGAAGAAATATTGAAAAAGTACATAGAGTATAAGGGAGACCTTCAAAAAGGAATCTTGACATATCTCAAAAAGTTTAAGGGAAGCTATGCTCTGTCGAAAGAGCAACAGAATTATCTTAAAGAGACTCTAGCCAACGATGAGCAGAGATTATTAGATTTTCTACAACCCGAAAATCTCAAGAAATATAAAATTTCTAAATTGGGCATCTTGAGCGAGGGCGTTTCGTTCTTTGTGCCTTTGCCTTTGGGAACGATGATAGACATTGGTAAAGAAGTAAAAAAAGTCAGGGATTTCAAAAAAGCAAATCTAGATTTCATCTTATCCTTGACTATCCTCAAGAAAATGACGAATGTGGGCAAAGTTGAACGGTCAATAAACTGTGCAGTCTGCGCCATTTCTCCAGCAGAAATAGAGAAAATGACCGATGCCGAATGCGACGAAATCATGTACGACCATGAATTGTGTATGGAACATATGGTTGCCAGGCTTGATTTGAAGAAGAGGTTCAGGTTATATGGTAAGGAAAGGTTAAGGGAAATGAAACGGCTCGGCGATTCTTCTATTTGGATGAACCCTAAGGAAGAGTAGGAGACTCGCTATAGTCCGCATAGCTAGATTTTGGCATTAGCAGATTGAATCAAGGCGGCTCGCTGCCTTTGCAAGCGATATCTACCCGTAAATGAAGTGTAGAAAGAAGAGGCTTGTGCCAAACGCTGAAACCACTGTAAGAATGATCAACGTCTTGAGGAACAAGGGTCGCAACCAAGTGAGAACTGGACTGGAAGTTTGGTGCTCCGGCCGGGATTCGGACCCGGGTCTCCGACTCGAAAGGCCGGAATACTTAACCGGGCTATACTACCGGAGCCCTAAATAGCCCGACGTGTCATGCAGAGTATTTCTTCAACTGAATAAAGGTTATCCTTGCAATGCTGTTTTCAAGCATTCTTCCATCGGGGCGAGTATTGCGTCTGCTTTGCTGAGTGTCGGTGCATAGTAGGCGGTTTTAGCGGAATTGGTCATTATGGTTCTTATTCCAAGTTTCTCGGTAAAAGACACGACCGTGCAGACGCCTGCGAGAACGTGGCCGCCGCTCTTTTCTATTTGTTTGACCGCGTCTGTTGCTGCTTGTTTAACATGGCAAGAGGTGCATACCCAAAGCTCGATTCCTGGTTTGACTTTCTTTCCTTTGACGAGTTGAGCGGTCTTCTTCATCTCTGCGTATGAGCAGTGGGGGCAACCGATGAAGACTAGGTCAGGCTTCTTGTTTGATGCTGTGTTCAGCTCTTCGATGGTGCGTTTCAGGTCGTTGCTTTCTATTTCCACCGTTTCTGTCCTCTTTATTTCGGCGGTTGACCCGGCTTTGAACATGTTGGTCATACCTGTCGTTGCGATGGCGGCGCTCAGCTGTTTCAGGCGGTCATTGTCTTTTTGAAGACCTTGGATGATTGGTATCTTGTCTCGGAGAAGTCTGCCCAAGTGAATTCCGAGGGCGCCGTATTCGGTTTCATTGCGCAAGTCTGTTTTGACGTGTACTAGACAGTTCGGTTGGCGGTTTTCGGCTTTGTGAATACCATGATCCGGTGTTTTCCCAATTATCGCCGCAGCGAGTGCGCTCGGTCCTCCTTCGCGGTTTGTCCATGCGCCTAGAACCGAGTTAGCGTAGACAACGGCTGAAGACTCAGCCCATGCCATATGTGAGCCCCGTCTGAGTTTGCCAAGATAATAGGGCGTGCACGTAAGAGATTCTGTCATTCCCATCCTGTCAAACTGCTTCAGAATTTTCAGTTGCTTGTTTCGCAATTCGATTGGTAGTTTTCTTATCAGGTACTCAGGGTCGAGGCTTTGCGGGTTCAGTGTTGTTTTGACTTTCACCTCTGCATTGGCGTCTGCCATGGCTTTCAAGTACTCGATGGGCGCATCGCCCAACGTTTTGTACGAGATTCCCGAGACATGCGCCGAGGTTATCGGGATCAGCTTTTCGGCGCCGAAAAGCTCGCCCAATCGAACGAGTATTTTCATGCACGTCTGGTTCGCCCATCCTTGTTCGCCGCTGAGGATGCGCTCCTCCTCTCTTGTCAATTGCATGAGCCTGCTAGGTCTCCCTTCTTCTCAGTATTTTCGCTAGGCCCTTGCAGGCATCAACTTCAACTGTGTCTCCGGTTCTGATTTTCTTGATGTCTACTTGGTCAATCATCGGAACATTGGCGATTATCGCGCCAACCACGACAACTGGGTCGGCTGTCTGGTTGACTATTGCTTTTGGGGCTAGCCCCTTCTTTGCTAAGGAATACAGTACGTAGCTTCCGACGGTCGAGCCGTGGCCGTGAGGAAAACACAGAATTTTGTCTTTTATGCACATTCCGCACAAGTCGTGTTTTCTCTCGATTATCTTGCCGTCGGCAGGGTCGACGCCGCCGAGGAAACTGATTGGTTTTAAACTCACCAGTGCCTCTGCCTGGCAATGTCCTTCGACGATGACTCGCCCCTTGAGCGTTACTGGTTTCATTTGTCCTGTCCTTCAGTATGAGATTTTTGCTGATGAGGGGACTTTGCCCAAGATTTTCGCTGCAGCTGCGCTCACATTTTCGCGTTGTTCTTCCGTCGTGTACACTCGGAGTATGTTCATGAAGCCTCTGAGAGTGTCGAATATCTTGGAGATCTCGCTCAATCTTTGTGGAATTTTCTTGCCTTCCGGCGTCCTGTAGAATGCTGCAATCTCCATGTTTTCGGTCAGGACCGAGTGTTCGTAGGGGACGGATGGCACTGTTGGCACGTCGATCATAACCATGCTTGTTTCAACTTTGGCTTCTTCTGCAATTTCCGATCGTAACTGTCGCCTATAGGTTTCGCGGCTGAAAATGTTTGAAACCATCGTGTCTTTTTCGTAAAACGTCTTTTCATAGGCGCACTTGAGCATCCTTCTGTTTTCTAGGTCGTCTATGATTTTCTTTGATTTTTTGCAGTTTTTCAGCATCGTGTACACGGTATAGTCGTCCATTGCGAGGTACTGTTCTGGTGTTTTGAACCGTGTTAATCCAAGTTCTTCGTTTGCTTTGTCCATGGCTGTGGCAAGCATTATTTGTGCGGCTCTTCCGACTCGGTGGAAGTATATGCTTTTGAACGACTCAATGCGGGCTATTAAGAGAGATTCGAGGGCTGATAGGGCTCCGACTTCTACTGCTAGGTTTTCGCCTAGAATATCCAGTGTGTGGATTAATCGGTAGATGTCGATGTACCCGTACTCTGCTCCCGTGTGGTACGTGTCGCGGACGATGAAATCCTGTTTATCAACGTCCACCGTGCTGCTTATAATCTGATCTAAGAAGGCTCTCTTGGGTTTTTGCAGCTTGCCCACGGCGAGTCTTCCAATATCCTGTGGATTGTAGCCCGCTTTCTTTATGATGTCAGAGAGCTCGCTCTTCTGGATTATCCAGGTCGTCAGGTCCTCATGTGTTTTGTCAAGGTCCTTTGTCAGCAAATACTCGAAAACGTGGGAAAAGGGTCCGTGTCCAACGTCATGAAGCAAGGCGGCGATTCTCTCGGTTTCGGCTTCATCTTCAGTGATGTACTTTGAGATGTTTGGGTTACTGACGACTCTGCCTGCTAGATACATGACGCCGATGGAGTGTTCAAACCGTGTGTGGTTGGCTCCTGGATAAACGTATTCTGCGCCTGCGAGTTGCCGGAGCCTGTGCAGTCTCTGTACTGGGTAAGAATCGATTATCGCCTTTTCTTCTCGTGTAATGTACACGTAGCCGTGCACTGGATCCTTTATTTCGCCCCAGTATTCCTTGGGCATGATGGTTTTCTCCGTTTAGTTTTGAATGCTTATTGCATTTTCATTCTTATAACGTCTGATGTTAAGTCTGGCCGAGCTTAGCCGGCTTCTCTTTTCTCGGGCTCGTGGACTAGGAGCGCTAGGACGAGAAAGGCAGGAATTGTTGCTATCAGAATCAGGATGAATGGAAGCTGCGGGTTGAACGAGTAAATGAGCCCTCCCGTGAGCATGCCGAACGCCATGAATACATAATTGACAAACTGTGAGAAACCTATTACTTTGGCTCTTTTCTCTCTTGGGACAAGGTCTGTTTGAAGAGACTGAAAAGATGAGAAGAACAGGAGCTGGGTGAGCCCGATCAAGGGCATGGCCACGTAAACGGTCGCAAGGTTTCCGTACGCGAAAAGCAAGATTCCTGGAACGAGTATGACGAGCGATAGAAGCAACGGCGTTTTTCGGCCGATCTTGTCGATCGACTTGCCTATTGGGACAGCTGCCAGAATCATTGTTATGAAAAGTGCTGTTGAGACCAGCGCCCAATCGAGTTGGCTGAGATGCAACACGCTGTCCTCTCCTTCGACCGCGTAGACCGAGAAGAAGAGTTGCGCGAGCGAGATAGAGAACGTCACGATAAGGTTTGCTATAAAGAGAAAGAACATCGAACGGGGAACAGTTTTCCAGACTGCTATACTTTCCTTTATCGCCCTGGGATAATTAGCCAGCAAGTCTCGGGGCCTAATCTTTTCATCGGTCTTGATCGTCTCCTTGAGCCTAGTTCTCAGCAGTGCAGCTCCAAAATAAAGCAACACTACTATTGCATAACAAATTCTCATTCCAAACGCACGAGTGTACAGAGTCACTATTATGCCTGCGACGATAGGCGCTGGAGTCGTTGCGACGTTACCAATCAGTGTAGTCAGTGAGAACGCCATCCCTCTTCTTTCCGGGGGAGTCGAGTCCGCAATCATGGCCATCAGTGCTGGCTGATAGATCAGGCAAAAACTGCCGATTACCACACCGATCAGTATCCATTGCCAAGACGGTCCAAAAACGAAGAACAGGAACGATAAAGCTACGCCGAAAGTCAAGGTTGATATTAGCCATTTTCTTCCGTATCTGTCTGCAAGGTAACCGCCAGGGAATTGGACAGCAGCCAAAGCAAGCGTTTGCACAAACCCTATCATGCCGAGGATGATTGCTGTGGCTCCGAGATCGTAGATAACGAAGGGTCCGTAATACAGAGATGGCATTTCGCCGGCGAAATCCATTAGGACCCAAGATATGACAAGGATGAGATAGTTTCCTCGTATGAATGAAAACTCGCTGCGAAGTCTGTTGCCAACGTTCATGGTTTTTCCCTAAGTGAGCCCTGAAGCTCGGTTCAATGTCGTTTTAAGACCTGTTCTAAAATAAAGCGTTGGCGCATCGCAGGGTGAAAAACAGTTATAGCCCTAGCTCCATAATGCTCACCTTCAAGTCAAGAGGCTGCAAGTAAATGGCTAGTCGTGGAATCTTCATCTGTGTCGAGGGACTTGATGGCTGCGGAAAGACCACGCAAGCTAAGCTGCTTGTTAAACGATTGAAGAAGACTCGGGAAGCCATCTACACGGCTGAGCCGAGTAAAGGGGAAATCGGGAAACTTGTCAAGAAATGCTATTTGCATGCCAAGAAGCGCGGTTTGGCTGCGGTTGAGGCTCTGCTTTTTGCTGCAGATCGTTTAGAACACTTGAAGAATGAAGTCCTGCCCGCTTTGGATAAGGGGAAAACCGTGGTTTCAGACCGCTACGTCTTTTCGTCTTTGGCTTATCAGGGTGCCGCCGGGCTTGATCTAGACTGGATCGAAAGAATAAACGAGCAAGCCGTTCGCCCCGACTTGGCCATTTTCATTGATGTCGAACCGGAGACTGTGATCCATAGGTTGAAACGGAAAAGGTCAGTCATGGAGAACCTGCAAACGCAGCTGAGGGTGCGTAAGGTCTACTTGAAGTACGTTGAGTCGGGCAAACTTGTTAGGATAGATGGAAACAAGCCGAAGCGAGAAGTTTCGCGAGACCTTTTCAATATGGTAAAAGATTATTTGGCGAAAGTTCGTTAGGGCTCATACGGGCTTCAGGAGTTTTTTGGTGGATTCTGCGTTTATTCTCCCAGCTAGGAATTCGGGTAGGTCTTTCGGCGTCGCGTACATGAGACCCTTTTCATGGAAAATCTGAATCTGGACGAATTGCTTCTCAAACAGGAAACGGAGCATGTAGTAATCGGATTTCAAAGTCGTTTTCTTCTCCATTTTCATTTTGTAATAGCGTATGATGCAGAAGAGATCCAAGATCGAAAAGGGCTTTTTCTGTATTGTTTTGAGTAGCTTGTCTTTCTCTTCAGTGTTCAGATAGTTGAAGTCTTTGTCTTCGGCTATGCCGAATTCGAACGTTACGTGGCATTCGGGTGTTGATGGAGTTGTCACTTCTTCCAGCACGAAGGTTTGGCTGTTTAATTTGTAGAATGCTTCGACCATCGCTGTCTGCAGCTTTTTGAGTGTAGATGGGGTTGAGAAATCGAAGATGTTGTGGACGGATTTTGGGAAGTTGTCGTAGAGACCTAGCATTTGGGCGGTTCCATCTAGGTCTTTTTGATTTTCCTTGTTCTGTCCAGGTTTTCTAGGAGTCCTGAGAGAGTCTTGCCCAGTTTGTCCAGTTCCTCGGGGTTTTGTTCGCTTTGCATCTTGTTTTGAATTTCCTGCACTTTTGCCATAATGGTTGCTTCAAGACTGTCCATCGCGGCTGATCTGGCGATTCGGGGTTCTTCTCCTTCTTTCACCACTATAACTTTCTTCTGGTCTTTTTCGCACCAGAGGTCACCATTTTTCAATCTGAATAGAGGTGAAGCACAGGCTGGGCAGGCTAGGTCTGTGAGTGTTGAGCCCTGCCTGAGGAGGTCTGCCATTCGTCTAATGTAGGGTTCGTCTGAGGGTTTTCGGGACAAGGTTTAAAACCTCAAAGTAAATAGGTATCAGAGCCTATATAACTAGGTTACCGCGATGTTGCGCGAGGTGGCAATGATGGTGAGAAAGAAGAAAATGGAGGAATACGAGGAACGCATCAAACAGGCACTTTCTGTGCTCGGTGCGGTGTCTGAAGACAATACTACTCCGAGGAACATTAGGAGAGCTGCCAAGGACGCGATGAACACGATGCAGACTTCCGAGTATACACCAGCTGTGAGAGCTTCAAACGCAATTTCGCTCATGGATGAGATTTTGCAGGACCCGAACATGCCACCGTACACTCGTGTGAAACTTTGGAACGTCATGAGCTTGCTTGAAGCGATAAAAGACTAGTAAGCTTTGGAGGTAATTGAATTTGGTGCGAGTTTTTCCTTATACGGACGTTGAAGCGAAAGAAGCTGATGATGGTGCTTCGAAACTCAAGATTAGATGGCTTATCACCAAGGATATTGGGGCTCCCAACTTTGCCATGAGATTGTTTGAGATGCAACCGGGAGGCTACAGTCCACTGCATACGCACGATTGGGAACATGAAGTGTTCATTCTCGAAGGCGAGGGCACCGTCGTAGGCAAAGAGGGAGAAAAGAAGTTCAAGCCCGGCGACGCTGTTTTTGTTCCGCCCAACGAAAAACACCAGTTCAAGAACACCGGAAAAAAACTCGTCAAATTCATCTGCCTAGTACCTTATCACGAAAAGTGAAGACGAAACGAACCGGCCAGTTTCTTTTTCTTTATCCTCGCTAGAAATATATCCTAGTTGCGTCATCTACTTCTGGGTTTCAAGGGGAGAAGGCAGTTGAAATATGACGTCGTGATCGTTGGCGCTGGTCCGGCGGGAATATTTTCGGCGTTAGAACTTACGGAGAAGACCAAGCTCAGCATTCTGATGCTCGATAGAGGACAAGATATCAACCAACGTAAATGCCCGGCAAGCCGAGGGTATGAATGTGTCAATTGTGATCCATGCACCGTTTTGTCAGGCTGGGGCGGAGCAGGAGCCTTCAGTGATGGGAAACTGACGTTGTCAACCGAGGTTGGCGGATGGTTAAACCAGTATGTGTCGGTGAAGGAGCTTCAAGGACTGGTCAATTACGCCGACGGTATCTACCTGAAGTATGGTGCGACGGAGCACACGTACGGCGAGGGCGTGGAGAAGATTGAAGAAATCGAAAGAAAGGCCTCCTTAGCGGGCTTGAAGCTTATTCGTCAGAAGATTCGACACATGGGCACAGAGAGATGCGCCGAGACGCTTCGCAAGATGCGTCAGGAATTGAACGGTAAGGTCGAGTTCAAGCCGAGAACCGACGTGAAAGGGCTCATCGTCAAGAACGGTGCAGTTGAAGGTATTGAGACGATGGACGGCGACAAATATCTTGCGAAGTACGTGATCGCTGCCCCTGGAAGAAGCGGCGCAGAATGGCTCCAGACCGAAGCGCAAGCCATGGGTTTGAAAACGCTCAACAACCCTGTGGACATCGGCGTGAGAGTTGAAGTCCTATCTTCCGTTATGGAAGATTTGACGAGCGTTCTTTACGAGCCGAAGCTTATCTACTATTCGAAGTCTTTCGATGATCAAGTTCGAACGTTCTGCGTTGCGCCGCACGGTGAGGTCATAACTGAATCGTATGATGGTGTCCTAACCGTCAACGGTCAAAGTTACGCAGAGAGAAAAACGGAGAACACGAATTTTGCGATTCTGGTTAGCACGTCGTTTACCGAGCCGTTTAAGGAGCCGATCGCTTATGGAAAATACGTTGCGAGGCTCGGGAACTTGTTGAGTGGAAGCGTGATCGTCCAGAGGCTCGGGGACTTGGAGTCAGGTAGAAGATCCACTCCTGAAAGGATCGCGAGGAGCGTTGTTACTCCGACTTTGAAGAATGCGACGCCTGGTGACTTGAGTTTTGTTTTGCCTTACCGGTACCTGGCTGATATCAGGGAGATGCTTCAAGCTTTGGACAAGCTGACACCCGGCTTGCATTCGCGTGACACTTTGCTTTACGGGATTGAAGTCAAGTTCTACTCGTCAAGGCTTCAGCTAAGTCCCTGCTTGGAGACTAGAGTTCATAATCTTTTCACGATCGGGGATGGAGCAGGGGTGACAAGAGGCTTGATTCAGGCGTCGTCTTCGGGTGTAATCGCGTCGAGAGAAATAGTGAATCGAGAGCAACAGAAGGAGTGAAGCTATGGGTATCGTAGATGAAATCAAGTGTCCTCATTGTGGGGCGCCTATTGCCTTTGAACCTGGCGAAATATTGGCGACGTGCAAGTACTGTGGTTTCACTATAGTCATCGAGACGGGGCAGACCTTTAGTTACGAGCATTCACTTTTGCTCAACAAATATGACCCTGTGCAGGTTGAGGAGCAAGTTAGAAGCTGGATGCGGGAAGGCTTTCTGAAACCCTCTGACTTGGCGAGAAAGTCGAAGATCACTGAAAAACAGCTGGTTTACCTTCCTTTTTGGGTTGTTTCAGTCGAAGCGAAGAGCACTTACAAAGGAATTTTCGAGCGTATCACACCCGCCGTTACGAAAGAAGGAACAATCGAGAAAGAATATGATTGGCTCGTGCTGGCAAGGAAGGGAACAGAATTTCCGACACGGGATTATGATGTTCCGCTGGAGGGAAAAATGGTCTACGATTTCCGTCGAATTGAAGCCTTTGCTCAGATCTTCAACAGTGAAGTAGACAAAGCAGATGCCGAAGAACAGGCGAAGGTCGAAATCGAGAGCAATCATCGTTTCTTGGCTCAACAAGACGTGGACAAGATAATCGAAATCAAGACCGAAATAAAGATCGAAGAAACTGTCTACTTGCACGCGCCTCTATGGTTCATCAAGTATGATTACAGGGGCAAGGTCTACCAGTTGATCATTGATGGAGCAGCGGGCACTGTAATCAAGGGCGACATACCTGCCAAAGGCTTTGGGATACTGTGATCAAACTTTAAAAGCAACGGCTTGTCTTATAGCAGAACGGAAAAACTGCGAGGGTTAGAATGAAAACTCAAACAAAAATGTTTAGTTACAGCATAGGCGCATCTACCGTTGTTGCCATATCAATCGGTCTAGCTGCGATCATCTACGGCCTAAACATGCTGTCTTTTAATCTGTATGTTCTTCCCGCATGGATTCTTGGACCGCTCGGCGTGTACACGGCGATCTATTCATTGGCTGCCGGCAGAGAATCTACCTACTATTTGGTTTGGGGCACAGTGATGCTTGCTGTCGCGTTTCTCTCGGCGTTCTACAACGTGACGTACGTGCTACCGGTACTAGGAGTGCTCGTCATCATACTCGCAGTCATAGGCGTAATCGCATACATGAGGGGTAAAAAATGAGTGGAAAAGACTATTTAGGAAAAGTGAAGGGCGAAAGAAGTCTCCTTGAAAAAATCATGGGCTACGTTCCCTTATACCACGGGTACAAAGAGAAAGAGCTGAGACGTGAGAGCGACCGCCTCGTAAGGATGGAAGCAGTCAACAGGCTCAAAGCCGCCAAAACTTCGATCCGGAGAGCTTTTGCAAACCCAGCAATGGTTCAGAAACTCGCTCAAGAAGACACTTTCAAGTACGACGCAATCAATTCGCGTCTTGATAGGGTGACGCAGAGAATTGACAGGGCAGTTGCTGGATACGCCGGCATGTTTGACGCTATTAAGGTTAAAGAAGACAAGCTTGACACTGTGCTACAGCATGATTTGAGTCTGATAGAGAAGGCAGAAGCTATCAAGACCGATAGCGGTAGCTTCTCCAAGATGCAACCGGGAAACGATGAGTGGGGAGCAGCGGCGGACGCGTTGATCGCGAAAATCGAAGAGTACGATACTTTGATCAACGAGAGGTCGGAGATTCTTAGAGGGTTAGGATGATCTCGGCTCGCTACCGCCAGCGCGCGCTAAACTCCTATTCCATGATAGTGGATGCAAGTAACGGAAGCATTGTCGCTGGACAGAGAACTTGGCTTCCAAAAGGAGTCGTAAGGAGGTGAATTGAATGCCAAAAGTCATTGAATGGGTCGGAGCAAGAGAAGGAGACATAGTCTGGAGGTACCCCGTAGAAGAGATTGCTTGGGGAGACAACCTCATAGTCCACGAATACGAAGCAGCAGTGTTCTTCAGAGACGGCAAAGCCTACGATGTTTTCAGAGCAGGACGCCACTCCTTGACAACCGCCAACCTTCCGCTTTTAACAAAGATTTTCTCGAAGATCGCCGGGTTTGACAGAGTTCCGTTCACATCAACAGTCATATTCGTCTCGCTGAAACAGTTCCAAGGCAAATTCGGAGCCCAAGGACAAACCAAAGAATTAGCCCCGCTGAAGTTCTTCGGAGGCTTCTGGTTCAGAGTTGAAGAAGCAAACCTGTTCGTCAACGAAGTGGTCGGCGGACAAGGAGCCTTCACCACGGACGGCCTGCAGGATTTCTTGAGAGGCTACTTCAACGAAAGACTGATCGACACTCTTAGCCAATATTCACTTTCAGACGTGTACGGCAAACTGGACGAGACAAGCCTTCTGTCAAAGAACGTGCTTTTCGACGCGTTTTCGAGGATCGGGCTTGAACTGATCGAGGTCAAATTCGAAGGAATCGATACAACGCCAGAATGGCGAGATAGACTGTTCTACATAAAGACAGGCGTGGGCGCAGGAGAAGTGCTCAGGATGGAAACTGTTCAAAAATCGGCTGAAAGCCTCTCAAAGAGTCAAGGAGGCGGCGCAGCAATAGGAGCCGGAGCAGTGATTCTTCCACCGCTATTCCAAGGACAGCCTGCTGGAGCTCAACAGGTCATGGTGGTCTGTCCGAAATGCGGCTTCCAAAACCCACAGACGTCAAAGTTCTGCAACAACTGCGGCACACCCATACAACAGCCAGGACAGGCACAAACAGCTGCAGCTGAAACAGTCAACTGTCCAAAGTGTGGAACCGCCAACCCTACTACTTCAAAGTTCTGCGTAAACTGCGGAAACCCGATGAAGGCTACTGTGAAGTGCTCGAAGTGCGGAACTGAAGCCCCTGCTGGAACAAAGTTCTGTCCTAACTGCGGAGCAAAACTCAAGTAACGAGCCTCCACCTTTACTATATTCACCCGAATTTTCTTCTTTCTCTAGACCAGTAGAACTGGGGCTGTTTAATGCAACATTTTTATCTGCTGCACGTTTATGCATAGAGAGAGCTTGGTCCTGAATGAGTGAGAAGACAATTGGCCACGGCACTTGGTACGACAAGATGGCAGCGAAGGTAGTGACTAGAGAACGGAAGCTCGATAGAGACCTCAGTTTGATTCGAACCGAGATGGGCATCGCTGCTTCAGGTCTTCCTCATATAGGCAATCTGAGTGACGCTGCAAGATCCTTTGCTGTGACTCTTGCGCTGCGGGAACAGGGGTTCAATTCTGAGTTGATTGCTTTCAGTGACGATAAGGACGGTTTGAGAAAGGTTCCGGCTGGTATGCCCGATGCATTGAAGGGGCATTTGGGTCGACCTGTCACTGATATTCCAGACTTCTACGGATGCCACGGTAGTTATGGCGAACACATGTCTCTTCTTCTCCGGGATGCCCTGGACGAGTGCGGCATCGAGTACAAGTTCATGTCCGCCACGGAAGTCTACAAGAATGGTTTGCTGAACGATGAGATCAAGCGTATACTGACGAACGCAAAGAAAGTCGGCGAAATCGTTAAGGAGGAAATAGGTCAGGAGAAGTTTCTGGAGGCACTCCCCTACTTTGCCGTCTGTGAAAAATGCGGGCGCATATACACCACAAAGGCTTATGATTTTCTGCCGAAAGAAAACAAGGTCCTTTACAAATGCGAAGGGATGGAGGTCAAACGGAAGTGGCTGGAAGGCTGCGGGCACGAAGGCGAAGTCGATTACCGAAAGGGAATGGGTAAACTCAGTTGGAAGGGCGAGTTTGCCGCGCGATGGAAAGCTTTGGATATCAGGTTTGAAGCGTTCGGAAAAGATGTTGCTGACTCGGTGCGGGTGAACGATCGCATATGCAAGGAGATACTAGAGTGGGAGCCGCCGGTCCACGCGCAGTACGAGCTCTTCTTGGCTCAAGGCGGCGGCAAGCTCGCAAAATCAACAGGTGCGGTTTTGACGCCTCAAACATGGTTTAAGTACGGTTCTCCGCAGTCCTTAATGCTACTGCTGCTCAAACGGTTCGTCGGCACGCGAGCCATAAGCGTCACCGACGTTCCTGTCTACATGGACGAACTGGACAGCCTTGAAGACGTATATTTCAAGAAGAAACCCACCAAGGACAGACGCGAACAGGAGAAGCAAAGCGGTCTCTACGAATACTGCCATGCAATGCGTGTTCCGGCAAAGCCGAGTCTCCATGTTCCTTACAATCTCTGGACCTACTTGGTGAAAGTGGCTCCCAAGGGAGGAGAAGAAGCCTACATTACTGAGAAGCTTCGGAACTACGGTTACCTAAAGCAAAACGAGACAATGGACGAACCTGCGAGGAAGCGCATTGAGTACGCGCTCAATTGGGCGAAAGATTTTGAGGCAATAAAAGAGACCACCGTGGAATTAACAGCGGAAGACAGGAGGGCAATCGCAGAACTGGTCAATTTACTGGCCGTTGAAGATGAACCTGATCGAATTCAGAATGGGATATTCAACGTCGCGAAGGCCCACAGCATGCAGCCGAACAAGCTTTTCAGAACCATTTACACGATTCTCCTAGGCGTACCCCAAGGTCCAAGGCTCGGACCCTACATCTTGGCAATGGGAAAACAGAACGTCGTAGATGCTTTGAATCGCACTCTGAAAACCAAGAATCAGCGTGGATGTGAACAAGAATAGTTAATCGCTGGATTTCTTTCTGGAGTTCGAGAACATAGTTTCTTTGCGATAAAGACTGATTACTTGGCGGAGACAACCTTGTTTGGTAACGATTGATGGAGTCAAGGTCAACGCCACGTCGATTCCTAGGAAACAGCTTGTCTCGATATGGAAGACGTTGACCAGTCAACCTTTTCCGAAAGTCAAAGCTTTCCAGCTGGAGGACCGTGACTTTGAGTTAGTCCTTCGTCTGAGGAAGTGTTGGGATGACGAGCAAAGAGAGATGGAGGAATGGGGACGAGTTCTCTCAACCCGAGGTACCGACGCATGTGTGTTCAACGCTGAAGACTATGCCGATGCTGATTACATGATTTTGATACGAGAAAATCCCTACCACAATCCACGAGCAGTCATAGAACACGAGTTGCGCCATATCGCCAGAGGAGACTTGTAAACGGAAGAAGGCGCAGGTCCAGGGTGAACGTTTGCTCTATGAATTTCAAGCCTCTGTTTCACGGTCACCCATTCACTGAAACCTGGCACTTTTTGGACAATCTTCAGGCGCGCTTGCCGCTACACTTTTTTCCTGGCTTTTTTTCCTTCCAAGAGTAGATGCAATAAGCGTCTCCTTTGGACATTGCCTTCGTCAACGTCATGCGCAGGTTGGGGGCAAAGACGACGCTGACGCCGTTGTCGCCTTCAGTCAACAGGTCGCATAGGTCGGGGACGCGTTTGAGTATGCCCAGTTTTCTCCACGTGTCGACGTACGGACAGAAGTTCACTTTCAAGTCAAAGCGTTTGTCATTCAGCGTTGCGTGTTCAAGTCGGAAGACCGCGTTATCGCCGACGACTGCGCCTTCAGTTGGGTATCCGTATTTTGCCAGAGCCCTCGCACCTTTCTGTGTTAGCGTTATGCCTTTCGCGATTTTTTCAGCCTGCCATTTGCCAACTTCATAGGACGCTTTCCTGACGATTTTTCTCCCTTCGTCACCGTATTTTTCGACGACCTCAGCAACGATGCTCCCCACCATTGCTCCCCACATTTCCATGGTTGAGTTGAGGAGATTCTGCAGATATTCAGCATCCTTGCCCTTTTTCGGCAAACCGATTTACCTCGATGTATGAATCACAGAGAAAATGTTTGATATAAAAATTCTTTCCAACCAACACAAGTTCTGATACTAGGCGCCCCGGTAACCACTGGACATGACTCGAAGACAATCCTAAGTGCTGCTCGATTGAAGTACTGGCGGTGGTGGCGCTGCCTCTTCACGTTTCTTCTTCTTTCTAAACAGAATCAACGTTACTGCTGCAATTGTGACCACAGAAACCGCGACAAGGATTGGCAAGTAATATCTTTGATCTTGTTGACTTCCCTGTCCGGCAGGAATTGTTCCTTCGCTCAGCATTATGTAGGGAATGTAGCTTGGCAACTGAATTATGTGGTCATATTCTGCGGCGTAGAGGTGAGTCAATCCGTACACATCGAGTGTCGATGGATAGATGGTCTGATTCTTTGGAAGAGTACTATACATTAATTCAGGTCCGTTTGACGTGTTATTTTGAGAAGCGTGCCCTAAACCGAGTGCGTGTCCAAACTCGTGCATTACCACATTCTTTACGAACAGGCTTGTGGCGTTGTGTGAAAACGTTGTTACAGTAATGTTTATCGGAGGATTCGGCTCAGACGTGGTCGAATGCCAGTCGTACTTTGTCGATCCGACAGTCTTGGAACCTGGAGGAATTGTGTCCGCAGTGAATGTCAAGTGGATGTCATAGTCAGTTGTGGCGTTGACTTTGCTTAGATAAAGAAGATAGCTGGCGATGGGCAAAGGAGTGCCTTTGTAGGTTTCAGTGTAATTCCAGATGCTCCTCATCCAATTGTCCAGTGCTTCTTGCACTGAAACACCATAGTCTGGGATGCTCCACTCGTTCATGTCAACGTAAACCTTCAACGGGAAACTGACCCAATGGAATTCTTCGAGATTGATGTAATAGTTAGGCCCAGCAGGCGCTGACTGAACGATCCGTGGGGCAGAAGCTAAGCACAATACCATCAATGGGACGAATATCCGAGATAATTTGTGTGTCATATGACTACCCGTTTGTCTTCCTCTCTAGAGTAATGATGTCCGTTCAAGAATAGTGTCTTAACTGAATTCTTAAACCTGTCTTTCGTACATATTATCGAATAGAAACCTCCACTCGACCGTCAACCTCTATTTGTCTCACTATCAAAGAAGAGACATGTTGTCTTTGTTAGCGTTGAGGGAAGAGAAGAATAAATATATGTTTGAATAATGACTCTGCAAGAACGGGGATCCAGCAATGCAGTGCAAAAAATGTGGAAACGAGTTGCCCGAAGGAGCTGCTTTCTGTCCGAATTGCGGTACGGCTATGCAGGCGGTTGAGCAGCCTAAGCTGGCTTATTGGAGTGAACGGTTTGTTGCTTGGCTAATAGACGTCGTGATCATCGGCGCCATCGTCGGACTGCTCAAGGCGCTCTTTTTGGTTGCCTGGCCCGGGTTCGTGTGGGTGCCAGGAGTGCCAAACTGGATTCCGTTCATGGATTTCGGAGCAAGCAACATTATCTATTTCCTATACTGGATGTTGTCTGAAGGAATTTACGGTCAATCGATCGGCAAAATGATCATGAGGATCAAGGTGACTAAGATAGACGGCAGGATTCCTAACATGGGTCAAGCCGCGATTGAAAGCATTGGAAAAGCCTTTTTGCTTCCAATAGACATCATCGTAGGCTGGATCTTCTATTCCAAACGGAGGCAGAGGCTGTTCAGCTACCTCTCAAACACCGTCGTCGTCAAATTGGGAAGATAGAGTATCGCGACTGCTCTGGCGCAACGTCGAGACGAATAATCTGTGCATTGTCGGTTCTGTGGGTCGTCTTTCCTATCGCGGAATTTCTATGACGAAAATTGAGGTTAATGTTTCAGCTTGTTGATGACGCAGTTACGTAACTGAGTGGAGTTTTTTGGAGTAATTTGGAGGACGGTGTAGACTTTCACTTCTAGCCTTTTCCGAAGACAACCAGCGCGCCTGTTTGGCTGCCGTTCCTGTAGACTGTGAAGCTTGTTGCGTTTTGAGGAATCTGAATGTAGCCATTCAAGTCTGGCGTGAAGGTGTTGCCTCCGCTGAAGGTGATGCTGAGGCTTGTTAAGTTAGTGTCGTACGTCCCCGAGTTGCCGTAGTGGTTCCCCACTTTTATAGCGTCATATATGTCGATCACCTTGTCGGCAACTACGTCCGCCATGTACTCCCAGTTTGCATTTCCTTCTTGCTGGCCGAGGTGACCTTGAACGAAGATAGCATCGTAGATATCCACGACTCCGTTTGGCCATTTCGTAATGTTGGGATAAGGTGAAACCCCGCTGGTCTGGTCGGCGACGAGAGTTTCGTTGAACAACAGTTCAATCTTCAAGATCGTATCGTTTACACTGGGTATGTAGAAATAGCCATTGGCGAGAGTTTTCATCGCACAGACAGGGTTGTAAACGATCGAAGAACCATGTGACACCGTATGGGCTATAGGTTCTGCGAGCCAGTCTCCAAGTTCGTCATTGTCAAGCGTCAATGAAGTCATTCCAGCTTGAAGCGCGCCGAAATTCACCGTCGCAACAGTCGTCGAGCCATTAAATGGCGGAGCAGGTTTCAGACGAGCGACGGCGTCCAAAAGTCGTCCGTGGGTAGCGTTAAAGTTGTTGTTCAACGAGTGGCTGAAATTGTAGTAATTGTTCTGCCACTCCGGAGGTGTCTGAATTGCTGCGGTGGTGCAGTTCAGTACGGAGTTGCTCCAGTACAATTCAAACTGCCAACCGCACAAATTGCTTACATTTATTATCTTCACGTTTATTGTGAACACAGCACCCTTTAGAACAAGGGTTGTACTCGGGTCAACGATAATTCCCGCGGTGCTTTGCACCTGAGCAAGCGCACGTGTGGCTTGCCTCGTTATTGGCTTGTCTGTCGCTCCAAACAGTCCAAAGGTTATTAAGAGACTCGTTACCAAAATCGCGGAAAGAAACAAATTAGCTTTTGATCGGGCCATCCTTGCCATCCTCAATTTTCCTTCTTTTTTTGAACAAATTAGTCATCACGACATTTCGACACTGGGTTACATCTCAGGGTTTTCGCTATTTAACATTTTTTGTTCACTGTACTTTTGAATGCATGTTTGAATGGAAAATCTCAAATTCGGTGATATGCAATATTGCAGCCGAAGTGGAAGAAATGGGTAACGTGTCTTGGAAACTAGTTGCCCTTGTTTGTATTCTCGTCATTCTTGCTCAATTGTATGTTATGATTGCTCAGGTCATCGGAAGCTTTCAGCCGGCAGAGATGCTGCGACCGATCACGTTAACAGGCTCTGGAAGACATAATAGCGGTAACACTTTTTCCATGGGTTCTAAGCTTAAAATCATCGAGGAATCCGATCTAGCAACTACCTACGTGGCAACGATCTATGACAGCAATTCTTCCATTGTCTATGAGAGAAAAGGCCGATTTGTCAATTCGTCGGCAGAGGAAAACGTTGACCTTCAATCTCCTACATTTTCTGTTGGATCATATCGCATTATTTTTGCCGGTTTTAGCTACGACGTTCCAATTCTTGGCGTCCAGTTTTCAGACACCACGAGCATAATGTTTGAGTTAACCGAGGCTGCGACAACGCTGACCGTCAATGTGAGTTTCGACAGTTCATCGAGAGTGTTCGAAGGTCGTTCCAACTTGACCAGCTTGGACTCGGATCCAATTATTGGCGAAACCGTCGAATTTTCCATTAGACTTGCTTCTAGAAACAGCCTTACTGATGGGTGGCTCCCTCTTGGATCTGCGGCTACAGACGAGCAGGGCGTTGCCACCTTAGTCACAGGCTTGATAATGCCCGATGACAATTACTCGGTAATGGCTTTTCACATCGCCAACTCGAATTTTGGGGAATCAAGCGCCTTCACGGAGATCGAGATCGTGGACGGCGGCTATTCGGAGGGAAAGTATGGAATGACCCGCCTATCTTCTGTGCCTGCTGGGCTGCTTCTTACTAGTGGGGAAGGTATTTGGTCTATCACGCAAGGCGACAACTCGACCTATGTTACCCTGCCGACGAAGCTGATGACTTCTTTTACCATCGACTACGAGCTCGAAGGTTGCTTCGTTGAAATCTTGTATTTTCTTGATGACTTTCAACATCGCTTGTCAAATTTCACGGCCACTGAAAGATACGGCGATCACCCCTGGACGTATGAATCGACAGCCACTTGGACCCCTAGCGATACTGGTTCACACACTCTCATCGTTGGCATCGGAAATGGATCCGATATCTTTCAGTGTGAGAACTGGAGCCGAGGAATAGGCCTCTTCTCTGAGGCGCAATACACTTTAAATGTAACCAAATGTCCATCGGTTCTTCTTGTTCAGCCTTCTCAGGCTATTGGCGACGCGACATTGCCCGTTACGGTGGGCTTCTTTAAGCCAAGACTCTACAAGTCTGGTTCTGATGGCTTCTTTGCCGGTTCCCGTATCGCTTCGGCTCTTGTCTACAACCAATTGGATTGCACGCTTGATGATCCTATACCTGGCAAGACTGTTGTATTTCTTGTAAACGGCACGACATACCCCCCTTACAATTCAACTGATGAGAATGGGCTTGTAGTGTTTCGGTTTATGATGACTTCGGCTGATAGGTATGACTGTTTGAATATTACAGCAACTACTTACGGTAACGAAATGCCCTACGAGGATAGGTCGACGAGTCAGGTAATCAACTTCACCAAGGTGAGTGTCCAAGACACTGGAGGGAATTATTCGAGTGATTTTGTGTTCAACTACACTGTTTACAACTGCAATCAGCAGACTGACGCCATTTATGTCGGCGATGAGCCTAACACGGTTCGAGCAACCGTCAACCTATTCAGTATTCCAGTCCAGAGCGCTGCCGTAAACTTTTCGGCTGAGCAAGTCATAGGCTACGGAACCGTAAGTAGTGGTGCTCCCACAATTCCAGTGCCTGCAGGCGCCGACTTGCTACGTATCAAAAACTTCACAACAGACGGTACGCTCAAACCCTTTCATCGGATCAAAGCGAGCTATGGAAACGGACAATCTTCTTTCGTGGACGCCGCCCAAGGCTTCGCCGCAATTCCTGCAAGCGCGTGCAACGTCACCTTGCTAGTTAACCCACCTATCGGTGACATCAATCAGGACAGTAAGGTTGACATCTTCGACGCGATATTGCTAGCGAATGTATTCGGCATAGACTCCACAAATCCAAATTGGAATTCTACCAGAGATCTGAAAGAGAACAATATCGTGGACATCTTCGATTGCATAATTCTCGCCAATCACTTTGGCGAGGACAATCGGACGGCATTCCTGACTCTAGGGACGATCGAGTTTCTCAAAACGACAAGTCTCAATGCGCTCGCCAGAACCGACAACTCTGGCGTTTCCTCAGTGAATTGGTACTCTGCGGAGGCAGGCACCTATTTGGTGAAGGCCACCATCTCCTCGGGTTTCAATGTGACGGTCAACTATCACAGTTTAGTGATCGAGATCAACGCTTCTTTGTCTACGATACGCTACGTTTCCGTAATAAAGAGGACTGTGAATTTGGAAATCGTTTCGCCTGCCGGCGCGAACGTTGCGACTCTAGCGGCGGTGGCTGATACCTACATTTACGAAGGCAATGCTGGTCAGAACTATGGATCACAGCCGCATTTGTTGGTAGGCGACGACTTTAGAAACAACTGGTACCAAACATTGATTCTTTTTAACATATCCGCTATTCCCTCAAATGCGTACATCATTTCTTCCAGATTGAATCTGTTCGGAACCTATGCCACGGAAGTGGGAGCAGTGCTGGGTGTTCACCGAGTGTTGCAACCATGGAATGAGGATAGCGTGAACTGGAGCAGCAGACCTTCCTTCGACCTCGCTGGTTCCTGCTATTTGGATCTTCCTGAAGGCTGGTCAGACAAGTGGCTGTTTCTTAACGTAACAGCTGATGTCCGTTATTGGCAACAAAATAGCACGGGTAACTACGGTCTTTTGTTGATGTTAACAGAAGCACGCTCATTGGTGACCTTGAACTCAAGAGAAACTGCCGTCAATTCTCCTTATCTAGAAGTTTCTTACGTGACGTCTGGTCCTGAATTCGTCGTGGCCGCCTATGACAACGTTACCAATAAGCCTATCAATCACCTCCATATCACCTGCAATATCGATTTCAGTTTTTACGGTCCTTGGCCTTTTGGCGGTTCTACAAATGAGTCGGGATGTTATTCTTACAGACGTTTCTACCCACCAAATGTCGCCCCGTGCAACGTAACTGTCTCGTCTGACGAAAATTCAACCTACCATTCAGGATACTTGTACACTTCTCTTGACTTCAGATTTCCTACAAACATCACTTTCGACCAATCAATCGGCAACCCCCGAGTTGTGAATACAGGCATATCTTACACTTACCAGATTTGGGTGGCCTCATCTTCCAAGTTTGGTATTGAAGGCGCCACTGTCACGTTCCGCATTAATGGAACTTCCGTGGACGGCATCATCAAGAATGATTGCCTATCAAACAGCACCATCTGCAATGGTAATGTGTCGTTTGTTTGGGCTGCCCCCGCCAACGGCACGTACTTGGTTAATGCAACGTTTGAGGGATCAGACCTTTACAAACCGTGTCAGACATATTTGATCGTGAAGGTTAAGTCTACTCCTCTAGCTGTGGTTTTCAGTGTTACACCACAGGAATTTGTGACCGGAAGCTCATTGTCTTTGCAGGCGACGATCCTTGATCCTTTAACGAACACGACTTTCACGGAAACGAGCGTTACGGTTGAGTTTCTAATGTTCAATGGTTCTGATGGCACTCATCAGACCCTTTGCACTAAGCCTACCGTAGGCGGCGTGGCAACAACTAGCATCCCGTATCCCAACGATAACCAGCATGCTCATGCTTACATGGCAAGAATCGTTCCCGCCGTGGGCCAAATCCATCAAGGAATCGTCTCTAACCCCGTTCAGTTAACTGCTTCCAAACCGTCTCGGATTCTGCTGGACGTTACTAGGGACTGGTCGTCACAGAACCACACAGTAGAGGGATGGCTGTTGAGTGGTACCTCTGGCATATCAAATAGGCGAGTCAAAATCACGGTCAATCAAAATGACTATTGGTCCTCTACGAATCTGAGCGGATACTTCTGCTTAAGCTTGAACTTGCCGCCAGTAAACAATAATGCATCTACATACACGATCTCCGCGAGTTTCGAAGACAATGTTACTCAGCCATTATCGGCTACGGCTTGGGCGAAAACGTTGGATGGGCAAGATTATGCTGCGTGCACTACCGTGCAGTACGGTTACAAACCAGCCTACAACACGACCACGTTGACGATCTCAGCACAGAGCACAGAAATGATGACAACGACAATGTCGCCTGCGGAAATGCAGCAAGAAGCAGAGCAGAGTGGTGCGTTGACGATCTGGCACGAGTGGAGTTGGACATATCCATGGTATCGATTGCACGTTAAAGTCCATGTCAATCCAACCATACACGTGGGTTTCAACCCCATCCTACTTGGAGGAGAGATCGCCGAGTGGAACGACCTGAATTTCTTCAATGGTCTACGGGATGAAGTTCTGCAAACAGTCGGAATCGAAGCGTTTGGTTTGGTAGCAACATATCTATTAGCAAAATACTTGTCCATAGGATCATTCACGGCAGGAATACTAACAGAACTCGTAAAAATCGGTTTTCAAGTTGGTTTCCTTTTTCCTGGTTGGAACAGTGCTGAGGGCATGTTAGCCTCTGCGGTCATGAGCGCCGTCATGCTTCTATTCGCTCTAACGAATTTTGCCAGTACTGTATCCAATTTCCTCGTTAGGATTATCGACGAACTCGCTTGGTTATGCAAGGGAGCGGTTTCCGCATTGACTTGGGTTTTGGCGAAGCTGAAGGATATGTTTTTGTGGGGGAGAGGTGCATATAGCGCAGTAGTAGATGTGATGGAAGTGGTTGCAGACGCTACTTTGCTTGTCCTCGCCTTGAGAAGAAGCAATGAGCTGCTGCATGGAGTATAGAACAAAAGTAAAGGTTGTATAAATGGCGTCTTCGGAGAAAAGACTTAGCAGGGAAGAAGAGGAACGCCTGTGGATGATATCAATAGCGCCTCTTGTTCCTTTTCTTGTCATCGTTGGCGTGTACTTCGTTGACTTGGCATCGAATGGGGGAATTCCATCTTTCCAAATTTTGATGATTTATATCCTGCTACTCATTGTCTTGGTCTTCGTGACTGGCGCTGGAATCTACGAGTTTGCTGAAAGCTTCAAGGTTAAGAAGTCTCTTAACTTTCGAGTCAAGAGATTTTCATCGCGCACTCTGTTTGCATCCGTAGCGATCCTTTACATTTTCCTTCTTTGGCAATTGTTCACGTTTATCTTTTCATCATTTCTAAGGACAGAGTATATCTTGGTAATGTCACTTCTCACAATGGCATTTACCTTCTGCGTCCTTTTCCAGAATCCCAAGACTAAGCGACTCATCAGGAAGCTGACCCAAGAAGAGAGCTAGAGCGTCTCAACAGCATTCTTGCATTGTCAACTCGCGTCCGTCTCTTTGTATCAGAAGCTTTTGGAAATCTGCTTCTATTTGGAACGATTCATGGGCGATTATTTGACACTGTCTGCCGCAGATGACGTTCAACCAAAGGATTCCCTCTGACCCTGTTCAGTTGACAGTTCTTAATGCGTCTAGGACTCCGTTGAAAAAGACATAGATTGGTCATCGTAGTTTCAAACGATACGAGGCTGGCTGCTGAGTCAGATTTTGGGCATAAACGGCAGTAAGTCAAAACTACGGTTAACCAAACCGTCTACTGGCCTATTTTGATCCATCAAAGCCACTATTTCAGTTTGGGCTTGAACCTTCAGCCTGTCAACAACAACGCAACAACCTATACTATAACCGCGAGTTTCGAAGACACCGACACTTCGCCGCTGACCGCTACGGGTTGGGCGAAAACGTTAGACGGCCAACAGTATCCTGCGTGCACGACGACGCAGTACGGTTACAAAACAGCCTACAACACGACAACACTGACAATTTCCACTCAGAGCACCGAAGTAATGACAACAACGATGTCGCCCGAGGATGTTCAGAAACAGGCGGAGCAAGAGGGCGCATTGACGTTCTGGCATGAATGGAGCTGGTCGTACCCATGGTACCGGCTGCATGTGAAGATCCATGTAAACCCAACGATAGACTTAGGGTTCAACCCGTTGCTTCCAGGCGGAGATGTTTGTAGTTGGGGTGGTTTGGAATTGTTTGAGGCTCTCGGAGGAGAAGTGTTTCAGACTACGTTGATAGAAAGTTTAGCACTCTTGGCGGCATACGTTACCTCAAGATATCTTGGCATACCATTCGGGACACTGGGGCTTATAATCGAGGCCAGTAAAATAGGGCTTCAGCTATTATTGTTCCTTTCTGATTGGAACAGCGCTTCCAAAATGCTAGCAGCTGGGCTTGTAAGCTTAGCAATGGCCATTTTCGCACTAAGTATAAAAACTATTAGTTCTCAAGGAAGCATTTTTCTGAGATTTATACAAACCTTGCGCCGACTTGTTGACAGCACCGTGCTTTCAATCTTGGATTGGATGTTGATTCAGCTCGAAGTCATTGCCGCAACTGCCTTTGACATTTTTGGAAGGTCGATCGTTGACATAATCGAGATCTGCACAGATATGGCTATAGGGGTCATTGCGCTTCTAAGATATGTCGATCTGGTCACCTAGTCATAGAGGAATAGCAGATGGCGCGCGATTTGAGGAAGAGAAATGACCAGGTCGCTACAATTTCCTTCCTTGCAATGTTGCCTATATTATTCGGTGGAATACTTTCGGTGATTTATCTAAGGTCCATGAATGTTCTTGGTTCCGACACAGACCTCATATTCCTCGGAATTCCAATAATAATAGTTTGTATTGTTCTGTTCCTAGGCATCTATGAGATTATGTACGGCTACATGATAGAGAGGAAACCTGCTTACCAAATCAAGAGATTCCTTCTTCGTTCGTCGCTTTCTGCCGTATACCTGCTGTGTGTGCTGGGTTTGTGGTCTGTGCTACAGTTCTACCTCTTTCCCTCATTGCATTGGAAATATAGTCTTCTCAGTTCATTCTTTGTCGCAACGGTGCTGTTGGCAGTAGCACTCTTCAGGATACCAAAACTCAAGGAACTCTTAACTAGACTTGAAAGAGGCATTTAACCTGTCTAAATTCACAGAAATAAATCTTGGGCTATAGGTTGTCCTTCATGCCGAGAAAGATAGACACATTTGCAACTTGCGTTTCTTTGTTAGTGCTCGACATCATTTCAACGTTGTTCTTCATCCTCAACGTTTTGCCCTTGATTTATCCTTTGATCTTCGTGCGAGGAGACTATTGGCTACTATGGCCGACTGCTGGCGTTTTCGGTGGCCTCTGGGGCTTGCTAATAGTCTATGTCGTCCAAAGGGCTATAAATTACGAATACAAGGAATGGAACCAAGCTTTTCTTCTTGCTGCTGTCTTCTTCATCAGTGGAGCTGGTCTTGCTTATGTTTTCGATAAGGTTTTTCCATTGGATTTTGAACCTTTTAGGTCATTAGTTCTTCCTGCAATGGTTTTCACTATAGCCTTTGTCATTATCGCGAGGTTCAAACCAAAGAGGGCAAGTTCGTCTTCGTAAAAATCTGCCTTTTCCAAACTCGCCATATAACATTCGCCCTTTGAGCCTACAGCCATCGAAGTACTTGCAACAAAGTCGCTTGAAAAATCCAGAAAGAAGCAAAAAGCGGCGGATTACTGCCCTCTGGGGATTCTTATATAGACTTATCATGATACCAGTTAAGTATCTGGTTGCTAATCATAAGATGCGTACGACTAGCGTCTCTGAGATCGCTTTGAATGGTCAACAGGTGATCCAAACTTGAAAATCAAGATTGCGGCAGGCATCCTCTTAATCCTTGGATTTTTCCTTTGGATAACATATTTCTTTTATCAGATCTTTGTCAACTACCCCTCGCAGATCCCAGATAGACTTACGATCTGGCTCGGTTTGATCTTCGCTCTCTTTCTTCTCTTGTCAGGTATTTCCATAGGTGTCGGAGCTAGTTTCAGAAAGATGCTATTTGGCTTCCTCTTTCTCGTTGCTTGGAGCTACGGTCTTCTAGCAATACCGACGCCTGAAGGCTACGGAGAAGCCGTTTTGGGTCTTTGGGCCATTCTTGGTTTAGCTGCCGTTGTATTGTATTACGAATACGAAAAATCCAGAAAAGACAAGAGAACGAACCGCGCGAATTAATCAAAATACTGCTCTTTGCAGTGCTGGGAGTCAGCCAGTTTCGGGGAAATCCCTTATTCAGTTGATGATTGTGACAGCCTAGGCGAAGATACTTCAAGGCAAGATCATGCAGTTGCGCTATTATGATGTAACAGACTGTTTGGTACAGCGCTTTAGCCTTAGTCTTTATGCCGTCAATAATAGCGCGACAACCTATAGTATAAACGTAGACTTCGAAGACACTGTTACTCCGCCTTTGTCGGCTACGGCTTGGGCTAAAACGTTGGATGGGCAAGATTATGCCGCGTGCACCACCGTGCAGTACGGGTACAAACCAGCCTACAACGGGACAACGCTGACGGTTCTGGCAGGAAGCACCGAAATAGTGACAAGGACAATGGCGGCGGAAGAAATCTAAAAGAAAGCGCAAGCCTGAAGGGTAGATGTGTCCACAAAAATTATCTAACTAGGCTGCATTGTGGTATTAGGAGAAGGTAAATTGCGGGAATTAACACACGACAACTGGATTGCTCATAAAACCACAAGTGTGAGGGAGGCGATAACATGAATAGAAAATACAAAGCTTCTATTGTGCTGATCGCTGCGCTATTGGCAACTGTGATTATCGCGCTGACGAGAATGGGAGCCGCGGAACAGCTTTTTCCAACGCTGTACATTGACCCGCGGCAGGTAGTGTTCAACTCGTTGGTGGTTGGGCAAAGGTTTGACATCAACGTCACGGTTCTAAACGTGACGGACCTGAAAAGCTTCGATTTCTCTTTAAGCTTCAACCCGAGCATGCTAAGCATTGTCAGTGAGAGTTTCCTGCCCGAGGATAATCTTCCAACTCCGAACTGGATTGTCAACGGGTACGCTGGGACTTTTTGGGCAAACGTGACTTATGAGACTCCTTTAGACACTGTTCCTTCAGTTACGATCGCTACGATAACTTTCAAAATAACCAATTACGGAATAAGCCCGTTAACATTCTCAAACGACAAGCTGGGCAACTCAACCGGATTGTTGATGTCGCATCAAACAATAGGCGGCTCCGTTTCAGTCCTGAACCACGACGTAGCCATCGTCGCACTTAGCTCATCCACAAACGAAACTTATGAAGGCCGACTCGTGAACCTAACCGCCACAGCAAAGAATCTCGGGCTGGCGCCTGAGAACTTCACGGTAAGCATCTATGCAGACAGCAACCTTATCGGGGCTTCTGGGATTTTGAACCTTCTACCCAACCAAACAACGTTGGTGGAGATGGTTTGGAACACTTCAGGCTTCGCCAGCATGACACCGTACGTCATAAGCGGACACGCTAGCTCTGTGCCGTTTGAAACCAACTTGGCAAACAATGCTCTTACCGACGGAGCCGTCAAGGTAAAGATAATGGGCGACGTGAACGGCGACGGAACAGTCAGCATACTTGATCTAGAAGCGTGGGACGCGGCATATGGAAGTTCCGAAGGAATGCAAAACTGGAATCCGCAAGCAGATTTGGACGGTAACAGCGCAGTTGATAAGATAGACGGCAGATTGATAATTGACAACTACGGAAACCACCTATAACCCTCTCTTTTTTCCTTTCTGGGTTCGAAACCTCTAATTTCCTCAAGGATGTGGCTGTGTCCCTGTAGTTACGTTTCAGTCTGGTCCTTTGCTTTCGAGATTTCACTCATATATTTATCCAGTCTTCTATCGATTATTTCGTAGTTTTCTTCACTGATCTTTCCTTGTGTAAGGCCTTCCAAAACCGTGTTCCTCAGCCTGTAGAGCTCTTCCTCACACTTCTTCAGGTCTGTCTTGAACCTCGAATAAACATCGTCTATCTCAGCCAAATCTTCACAACATCTCTTCTCCCGCGCGATCTGAATGTACAGCCGACGCTGGAAACCGCCGCAAGAATCACACCCAAGACCAACCATAGGCTCAGTCACAGACCCGCACACGCTAAAAGCCTAGGGGGAGGGGGGTACCCCTGCTTTCCAGCTTGAAACAAGAACAAAAACACTTCTGACCACACAACCCAAAACCATCCCTCAACAATATCTGGGTTTAAATATCCAAAACAGAGTAATCACGTTGTAAACGAAAAAGGGCCCGTGGTCTAGTCTGGATCATGACACTGGCCTGCGAAGCCGGAAATCCTGGGTTCAAATCCCAGCGGGCCCGCCACTCACCCCTGTCCTCATCTCATCAGAAAAACGTAGAAGAAAACCCACAGCCAAGAACACGACTTTAATACTACAAAACCAAAAGAACAAACCAGACAATCCCACTCACAAACGGTGACCACAATGCAAACCGCCAAACTGGACTCACGAAAATTCGTGTCCGTCGACCCGAGCAAATGCACCGGCTGCGGCATCTGCGAATACGCATGCACACAAGAAAAAAACCAACGCTGGGACCCCCTAAAATCAAGAATCCGCGTAATCCGCCTAACATCCATGCTCAACACAACGATGAGCTGCCGATTCTGCAAAGACGCCCCATGCGCAAAAGCCTGCACAGAAAAAGCCATAACCCAAGCCGAAAAAACAGGGTTACTCACAATAAACCAACGCAAATGCACCGGCTGCGACTGGTGCATCCAAGCCTGCCCGTACGGCGGACTCATCCTAGACCCAGACACGCGCGTAGCAATCGCCTGCGACCTCTGCGACGGCGAACCCAAATGCATCGAATCCTGCCCCGAAGAAGCCCTAGAACTCGTCTCCGACGACGAAACCGTCGAGAAAAAATGGAAAGCCGCTCTAGAAAAAATCCCATCACAAGCCGAAAAAATAACCGACACCGTGAAAAAAAACAGTGGAACAGCATAATGTCCGAAGCAGAAAAAAGAGCCAAGAAAACCACCGAGAAACTAGAAAATATCAGCAAAAGAAACCGGCCCCAAAAAAAGTGACTCGAAGCCACACTGACAAATCGTTTTTGAAGAATCCATTCTTCTTGCGAGAGAAAATTGTCTTAAGGGCGGGTGCCAATTTCAATAGGGAAGATTCGTGGGAGACCAATGGCCAGAGATACTCTCATCGAAGCACGTGAATTGACAAAAAAATACGATGATTTCTTAGCAGTCGACAACATTGACTTCGAAATCTACAGAGGCGAATGCTGCGGGTTTCTAGGACCTAATGGCGCGGGCAAAACAACGACCATAAAGATGATTCACTGCGTTTTGCCGCCAGCGTCGGGAAGCCTCACTGTAGCGGGTTTGAATGTCTCTGAAAAAGCGAGAGAGATTAAGAAAATGATCGGAGTCGCTCCACAGGAAGACAACCTTGACCCAGACTTCAGCGTCATTACTAACCTATCAGTCTACGCACGTTACTTTGACATTCCAAAAAACGCGGCGATCAAGCGGGCGGAAGAACTGCTCAGGTTTGCCCAACTTGAAGAAAAAAGAGATGTTGTAATCAGTCAACTCTCGACGGGTATGAAGAGGCGACTGATTCTCGCGAGGGCTCTCATCAACGAGCCCCAAATACTCCTGCTAGACGAGCCTACGACCGGTTTGGATCCACAAGGAAGGCACCTGATTTGGGACAAGATTCGGACCTTGAAAAAGCAGGGAGTAACGATAATCTTGACCACTCATTACATGGACGAAGCCGCTGCACTTTGTGACCGGTTATTGATTATGGATAATGGCAAGATCATCGAGGAAGGCACACCTGCGGAATTGGTCAAAAAACACATTGGAGAAGAAGTTCTTGAAGTTGACTTCGATGAAGACGAAATGAATCTCCTCAAAGACAAGTTTCCAGCCGCGCGATTAGAGGTAGTAAGCGACAGGATTCACGTCTTCACCAACGAACCCCATGGCGCTTTTGAGTCTTACATTAGAGACTTTCCTCGAAAAAGAGCAATCGTCAGAACGGCCAACCTTGAGGATGTTTTCCTCAAGCTGACTGGGAGAAAACTGAGAGAATGACAAAACGAGATAGCATCAGGTCGAATTTTAGACTCCCAGAATTGACCTACAGAGTCTGGAAAGTGTGGCGTCGAAACTTCGATGTCTTCATGAAGACTTACAAAGTGAATTTCTTTCCCCCTATGCTTGAACCGATTTTCTACCTGCTTGGGTTCGGGTTAGGCCTAGGAGCCTTTGTTTCACAGAATATTCCCGGCGGCTCTCTGATAAAGTTCATCGCTCCCGGATTAGTGTCAATGTCAATAATGTATTCGGCATTCTTCGAGTGCACGTACGGTTCGTTTGTCAGAATGTACTATCAAAAGACTTTCGATGCGATCATAGCGACTCCGATAAGCATGGAAGAAGTCATAGCAGGAGAACTCCTATGGGGAGCAACACGAAGTCTAATCAGCTCAAGCATTGTCCTGTGCGTCGTTGCTGCTTTTGGACTAATATCAAGCCCGTTGGTCCTCTTAATTCCGTTTGTTGCTTTCTGCGGAGGGTTAATGTTTTCAGGGATTGCCATGTGTTTCACGTCTTTAGCCCCCAACATAGATTTCTTCAACTATCCTGCGTTTCTGTTCATTACTCCAATGCTTCTGTTGGGAGGAACCTTTTTTCCGCTTCCTCAAGCCGCGCAGCTTCCAGCAGCAATTTTCCTGCCCCTGACAAACGTCGTTCTCTTAAACAGAGGCTTGATGTTTGGAAACTTGGACACGTCGTTGCTCATCAACATCGCATGGATTGTCCCCGTCACAATCGTCTTCTTCATTCTAAGCGTAAACGCGATGAAAAAGAAGCTCATCAAGTAAGCGGTTCAGTCTGATGCACGCTTCAAGATTGAGTGGAGTCTTCGAATGTCGTCAGCAGCCGGTCTATGGAGTTGCCAACGTGTTCACCGTTATATCCACCCTCCAAAACAAAAAAAGTCGGCTTTCCCAATTCTGCAATCCTTCTGCCAATTTCTCCGTACGCTGTCTCCGTCAAACCTAACGAAGCTAGATCACCAGCATAAGTGTCGAACCCTGCTGAAACCGCCAAGACTTCAAACTTCTCTGACGACACATTTTTCAGCGCCTTGTCAAGAGTTCTTACATACATCGTTTCTCCGCAGTCAGGTGGCAGAGGAAAGTTCAGACAGTTCTGGTCCGATCTGATACCCGTTCCAGGATAGTTCGGATGCCTGTGTAATGAGAGGTAAGTGACTTTGCTGTCTCCATAGAAGATTTCTTGGGTTCCATTTCCATGGTGTCCGTCGATATCCAATATCAGAGTCGGTTTGTCAAGGTGTCTGACGGCTATCGCTACATTATTCAGGTAACAAAACCCACGGGTTGAAGCTCCTAAGGCTGCTCCATTTACCCCAGCATGGTGACCAGGCGGGCGCAAGATGCTGAACCCTTTAATCTCTGCTGCCAAGATTGCCCCACCCGCAGATAACCTAGCGTGCTCAAAGATGTTGTCGTAAGCGGGTGTATCCCCATCTTCCACCAACCCCTTCTTAACCATCCAAATGTATTCGTGATCATGAACTTTGACCAACTCTTCCTCGGGCGCAGGCTGCGGGAGAACGAAACTGTATCCTTTCTCCTTCAAGATCTCATGAGCTTTTCGCACTCTCTCAGGTCCTTCTACGTGCCAAGACCCGTAACTTAGGCATTTCTCTGAAAAAACGATTTTAGTTTTCATGAGCGTGTCCATCCACGAGCGCGCGTTTACTGCCAGTTCTTAAGTTAAAATATCACTTCCTCTTTAAAGCTTAAGGATTTGCGGAGAACCGAGCTAAGTGAAAAATGCCGAAAACCCGTTCGCCGCTTTCAGGTCCGAATGCGAAGCCGCCCTAGAGTCTGCTTTGAGAAAAGTGCTGCCTGAAATAGAAATATCGAACATAGCTCTCGAAAAGCCTCCGAACCCGGATTTCGGCGATTTAGCTTCTTCACTATGTTTTGAGCTTGCCAAGAAGATAGGACAAAAACCAATCGATCTGGCGAAAAACCTTGCCAAGAACACGGATAAGACAAAATTCTTCCTGATCGAGAAAGTCTCATCGGCTGGTGGGGGGTACGTGAACTTCCACCTTGACTTCGCCAAATTCTCCACGCTGACGTTGAACTCCGTGATGAAGTTCGACGATCAGTATGGATTCATCAAGACAGAAAAACCCCAAAAAATCATTGTTGAGCACACCAGTGCCAACCCACTTCACCCCTTAACTATCGCCACAGCGCGGAATCCTGTGCTCGGCGACACCATAGCCCGCATGCTCGTTTGCAGAGGTCACACCGTCTATCGCCATTTCTACATCGACGACGTCGGTCGTCAATCGTCGGTAATAGCCTACGGATACCAAAAACTGGGCAAACCCAAGCCCGACGAGAAACCAGACCATTATATCGGCAAAATTTACACTGTGACAAGCTGTTTCGTCGAAATCAATCGCTTGAAAAAGGAACTTGAACGCGCAAAAACCGTCTCGGCCGAAGAGGAAATTACAAAGACAACTCGGGAACTTGATGACTGGGTAGCAGTTGCCGCAGAACTGAAAGACAAGTATCCTGAGCTTTTCGAGAAGCTGCTGACAAAAATCTGTGAGGACGATAACCCTGAGACAGCGATAAGAATACTGAATCAGGCTTACGAAGGAGGAGGAGGAAAAGCCAAAGAGCTCGTTAGAAAAGTCAGCGAGCTATGCTTAGAAGGTTTCAAAGAAACCCTCGCAAAAATCGACATCACGCTCGATTCGTGGGACTGGGAAAGCGAACTGATGTGGAGTGGGCGCGTGCAAGAAGTTCTGCAGAGACTCAGAAGATCCAAGTACGTCCACATTGAGGGCGGAGTTATGGAATTTGACGGTGAAAAAGTTGTTCGAGAACTCGATCTCTGGCAGAGGCTCTACTTGAAACCAGAGCATGAAATTCCTTCCCTCACGCTTGTGCGAGCCGATGGCACGACGCTGTACACTACGCGCGACGTTGCCTATTCACTGTTCAAGTTTGAAAAAGCCGAGAAAGTGATAAACGTCATTGGCATGGATCAAAGCCTGGCCCAACTACAACTGAAGATCGCTCTGCACGCCTTGGGCTATAGCAAGTACGCAGATAATCTCGTTCATTTCGCCTACAACCTTGTGACTTTCCCAGGCTTCAAGATGTCCAGTCGCCGGGGAAGATACATCACACTCGATGAAGTTTTGAGCGAAGCAGTAAAACGAGCCTACGAAGAGGTTTCGAAGCGATCTCCACAGTTGATCGAAAAGGAGAAACAGAAGATTGCGGAATTCGTCGGCATAGGTGCAGTACGGTACGCTTTGGTTGATGTTGACACTTCGAAAACCGTAGTGTTCACGTGGGACAGGGTTCTCAATTTTGAGACGAACAGTGCACCATACGTTCAGTACACTCACGCGCGAGCCTGCAGCATAATGCGGAAAGCGGAAAAGAAGCCTGAGAAGCCAACTTACGAGCTATTGACCGAGAAACTGGAACACGAAATAATCATAACACTAGCTAGCTTCCCAGACACTTTCCTCGACGCGACTGAGTACCTCAAACCAAACCTCGTTGCAGACTTTGTCAACGGTTTGGCAGACAAATTCAACGCGTTCTACGGCGCCTTCCGAGTGATCGGAGTCGAACCACAGGGTCTAAGCGATGCTAGGCTTGCCTTGACCGAGTCCGTCAGAATAGTGCTTCGAAACGCGCTGAGCCTGATAGGTGTCCTAGCTCCAGAGAGGATGTAAAAACCCATATTTCAGTTTGAAGCATTATTGCAGGTTTGAAACCCTTATCTGTTAATCTTCTAGTTCCTTTTGCTCGAAAGAAAGGTTTTGATTCTTCCGGCAAGTTTCTCTGGGTCTTCCACGGCCTCCCCGTCCCAGAGCAGATATGGAAGTGCCCATGCATCTGTAAAGCTCTCTGCCCGTACGCCGGGTCTGCTTATTATCCTTAGATTAACGTCAAAGTCGTCCATATGCCTGTTGATTGGTCCAGACATGATTATTATGTTGAAGCTCGAATAGCCCTGTTCCCCATAGAATCTGAGAATGCGCGAGATCCCTTCTGCGAGACCAGACCAGTCGTCATTGTCCAGCTCTAACAGATGTGACTTGCCTGGAACTATCGCTTGAACTTCATTCATTCCTCTCAGAGGTGCGAAGGGAACGAGCCAGCTTACACGATTCTTCTTGAACAAAAATCTCGGTGATTTTCGTTCTTTCGCCAATAGGTCGGTCCAGTAAGAGGAGTCAGCCTTTTTGCGGTAGGTCTTACTCTTTTCAAGCATCAATTTGACCAAGTAGAACGGTCTATCGCGCGCCAAAATCTGCATGCGTGGATGCATTATTGAGGAACCTGCTGGCGGAAGGTAGTTGAACACGAACGCCGGAAAACGTATTGCAAGGTCAAGCTCCTTGAGCCGCTTCAGATAGGCAGCTCCTCCTCGAAAACCATCTATGATAATCTTCGGCACGAATTCCTTCAGTTCCAGATGATGTTCCTTTGAAAGTACGGCCAGCACGCTTCTTTCCGCATGCCCTAGCAAATTAGGGACTACAAACACATCGCCTATTATTATTCTTCCTTCTTTGAGAAAGTCCTGCGGGAACATCGGTGTTTTGGTCTGAATGTTCTCAGGACAGAATGGGCAATTGGCTCTTGTTTTTTCAACCAACGAATTGAGCAAATCTTGGTCTGAGATTAGAAATTTGCTGACATAGCTGAGCATTCCTCTTATAATTGTTGAATTGCGTCCCGTCAGGGGATCCGTTCTATATTCAAAAGTGACCGTGTCTTCCTTGAAATTCTTCAGTGGGTTCCGCATTCTTGAGGTCTTTTCGGTTTTCTGGAACACGATCATTTCATCGTCCTTCCTTCGCAATTTACATCTACGCCCTCACTTTAAAACTCTTGAAATTCCTAGGTGGACAGAATGAAGTAACGAAAATCTTGAAGACCTTGCAGGCTCATTTTTCCAGAAAGAAAATTTCATATACAAGCCGCCTATTCTCAAGAGAGGGCACTTACATGAAAAGAACATATTTTGGCAGAAAAGTCGAAGCCATCGAAGTGGGCAGGAAAAGCGTTTCCGATCTTCTTGCTGAGATGGGCAAAACGGCCTATCAAGGCAGGAAACTCGGTGAGGCCGTTGAAGTTTGGGAAGCCATGTTAAAAGAACCAGGTCTTACGATTGTGATGGGTTTTGCCGGTTCAATGAGCACCGCTGGACAATGGAAGATAATCAATTGGCTAATAGAAAACCGTTACATCGACGTCTTAGTGTCTACGGGCGCGAACGTTTCAGAAGACATTGTGGAAGCAATGGGTTTCAGCTACTGGCAGGGTTCTCACCAAGTGAACGATCAGGAACTCTTGGAAGCCGATGTGAACAGGTACTACGATGTTTTCGGTAAAGAAACAGACTATCGCGAAATGGAAATGCTCATGACCGATGGTCTAATGAAGCTCAAGAAAGGCTATCCATACACCTCCGCAGAACTTCTTTACGAGTTTGGAAAATATCTGAACAAGAAAGGAGTGAGAAGCATAGCGGCTACAGCAGCCGAAAACAACGTTCCCGTTTTCTCCCCAGCACTCGCTGACAGTGCCTACGGTGAAGCCTTTCTCATGGCCAAAAACCAAGGACATCCAATCATGCTAGACTCAGTGAAAGAGTTTGACCAATTCGTTGGGATCGGGGAAAGAACGAAAGACGTCGGCGTTATCTACATAGGCGGCGGCGTGCCTAAGGATTTCACACAATTGATGGCAATATCCGTCTCGCCCAAAACGAAGGACCAAGGAGTAAAAGAGAGAAAAGGGCATCTTCGAAAGGGCCTCCAAGAGTATTACTATCCGCACAAGTATGCAATTCAGATAACTACCGATTCAGCACAATGGGGCGGTCTCTCCGGCTGCACGTTGGAAGAAGCGATAAGTTGGGGCAAAATCGATGAAGCTGGAAAGAGAGCCGTCGTATACTGCGATGCGACGATAGCCTTGCCCTTGATCGTCCATGCTCTACGTGAAAGGATCAGCGTGAAAAGAAGAGCTCCGGACATGTCGTGGGTGTTCAGCAGCGTGTCCTAGTTCTTCCGATTCTTGTGATGAGGGCGCTTACCATCAATGGCAAGATTATGGAAGCGTCGCCTTCGATCATCGTCTTCTTTGCCTTTTCGCTTATTTTTCCCCATGAGACTGCTTCTCGTGGCCTAGCGCCGGATAGGCTTCCGTCCCACTCGTCAGCCGTGCTGATATAAATGGCATAGTCAAGTCCGTCTTTGAATTGGTTCCACCACAACGTGTGGTGTTTCGATATGCCACCACCAATTATCAATGCTCCTGTTCTCTTGGCGTTGAAGACTATCTCGTTTAGTTCTCCAGAGTCTCTCAGTAGGTTTATTCGAAAGTCATGATCTTGAGAGAAAAACCAAGCTTGGTATCCTACTGCGCCGTCAGTTATGCCCGGTACATAGACTGGGATGTTGTTTCTTGCAGCCCAATAGAGGATGGAGCTTTCGTTGCATACGCGTTTTCCAATTTCATGGCAGAGTTGCCTCGATGAGACTTCTTTTATTCCCTCTCTCCAGAGGCTCTCCAACAGAACGCGCATCTTTTCCTCAATTACTATGCCGTAGCTGTCGTTCGGCACGAGAATGTTTCCCAATCGATTGATGTCTTTATCTCGAAGTTTGGCATCGTTCATGAGGAAAGAGCCTTTGTAGTAGTCTTTCCAGCATCTTGCCACGTCATGGTCAATCGTCCCGCAGGTTGTTACGACGACATCGACAAGCTTTCTTTTCACAAGCTCCTTTAGGGCTCCCCTTGTCCCGGTTGCCACAAGGTTTCCTGTGAATGAAATGAACTTGATGCACTTCTTGTCTCTAGCCATTTTCTCCAGGATGTTTAAGCCTGTAGCCAGCTTTCCAGCCGTGAACCCCCATGCTTTCTCCATCTGAGAAACGAGTTCGTCGACAGTCATTCCTTCAGAGAAACTGTGGTCCTCAATCGCTTCTTTTGACATTAGCGTTTTCCACCGATTGCTTCAAGGTAGGTTTTGTAGATTGCTCCAGCTGCGTCTTTAATCGCTTGTTGTTCTGGTTTGGATAGCAAGTCCCAGATGTCTGGTCCAAGTGACTTCGCTATTCGTGAAGGCACTGTTACGAAGACTGGTTCAGGCGTCGTTTCAAACTTCATTAGTCTCGAGTAACTTGTCACTTTTCCGGTGTTAAGCAATATTCCGCGAATTATTTCTATGAAAGACCCAGCGGGTCCGTATCGCGTTCCTCCTAGGAAGGTTATGATCTGTCGGCTTACCTCTTTGACATAGTTGTCGCAAAACGCCTTGTCAAGTCTCTTTTCGGCTTTTCTCAAATACTCGTCCAGCGGAGCCCCGTCAATTCTCACAGTGCTCCAAAGAAGAGCTGCGGCTTCGCCATGTTCGCCGCCGACATATGCTTCGACCGTGCCAATCGGGACTTTCAGTTCGCGGCTTACGATAGTCCTGAATCTTGAAGTTTCGAGGTTTGTTCCTGTCCCGATGATGTGTCTTTTTCCATGTGCCGCTCTGTTGGCCAGAGTTGACATTGCGTCGACAGGGTTGGTTACGATGAAGTACCAAGCATTTGGGTTATTGTCCACTGAATTCTCTATTATTTCTTGGACAACAGATGCGTTTTTGACGGCCAGGTCTCTTCTGCTCATATCGGGGGTGCGTGGAAAACCCGCAGTGACTATTATCAGGTCCGCGTTTCTCACCATCTTGCTGTTTTCGTAGGAGTTGATCTCCAAATCAAAGCCATGGCTCGCAATGGCGTGGTGCAACTCTTCTTTCGTCATCTTCGCGACCGTCGGCATTACGTCAACGAGTGATAGTTCAGTCACGTATCTTTCGAAGATCAGGCTGAAAGCGACTTGTCCGCCCACCCGACCTGTGCCCATTACCGCTACATGAGTCATCTTTCTCACTTCATTAAGGAAGTGGGTCTAGGTTTTTATAAGACAATCGCGTGTTCTGCAGAAATTCGCATGAAGTTCAGGTCTTAGTCGGCGAGGTAATCGATTATTTTTCCGTACAAGTCTCTGTTTCTGTAGTCCTCATAGCCCGCGTAAATGCTTGGATTGTCGTTCACTTCAACCACCACGTATTTGCCGTCGATTTCCTTAATGTCTACGCCATAAAGTCCCTTTCCGATGATGTCACAAGCTTTCAAGGCTGTTTCTTTCAATGCTAACGGTGCGTTTTCTCTCCTGAGAGAGAACGTCCTTCCCCAGATGAAGGTTGGCTTTCCCCTTCTCTTGCACCCGTGTTTCCATCTGCCCTTTGGGATCATGTACTTGCAGACGTACAGAACTTGCCGGTTTAAGACGCCGACTCTCCAATCGAAGGCGGTGGGCATGAAGGTTTGAACTGCGAGAAGGTCTGATTTTCTAAAGTATCTCTTGGCGACATCGCGGAAACTTGATTCACATGCCACTTTCTCCACGTACCTCGAGAAGCTCGTGTATGGAGCTTTGATTACGACGGGTTTTCCAAGGTTTTCGAAGATTTCTAGAAACCGTTTGTGGTGAATTTCATCCTTGCTCAGAAAGAGAGTCGGAATGTGTGGTACGTCGTACTTCTTGAACAAATCGTACAGGTGAATTTTGTTGCCGCAAATTTGTATTGATTCCGGGTCATCAATCACTTTGAGCCCCAATTCCCATGCTGTTTTTGAAACTACATATGCAGTGAAAAGCGGGTCGGTCGTTGCTCTTATGAAAACTGCGTCATACTTTGGAATTTCAGAGATTCCTTCTCTGAACATGAAGTCGAAGGTGTGACCTTTCTCGTGGGCAACGCGCCTAAAATTCTCTAGAGCCCTCGACTCTTTCGGATCTGAAAAGTTGTATCGTTCGACGAAACAGGCTATCCTAGCCAACTAGGTGTTCACCCTTGTTCGACAACAGAACAATCTCTGTCGAAACTGTTTCCAAATCAGACTGAAAAACCTCTTCACTTCGGAGAGGCTGAAGGCCGCACAGGAAGGCTTTTCCCTCAATAGTCTGCACGTGCAATTTGCACATCGGAATCTTGAAAGTCTTGTATACGTTTTCCGAAATCCGCGCAATTTCTCCAACGTGCTCGCATTTTCCGAAGATTGATTTGAAGGACAGCATCTCTCCTTTCAAAGGTTGTATACAAACGGCAAACTTGTAGTTCATGCTTAGGCTCTTTACAGCTCTGTACAACGCGCTCCTGTTTCCAGCGGTCTTGTAGCCTTCGTAAGAGAACGGGTTGACCGCGAAGACGACGACAGGAAACGCGAATTGAGTTGTGATTTGTTTCACTGAACTCGTCATCAAATAGGGCAGGGTTGGAATACCTGCTTTTGAAGCTTTAAGCAGCAGAATCGGCGTTCGACTGGCGTCAATTATGCTTTCAGTCGAAGGTATGACCGGATTGCCCAAAACCTCCGCGTGCATTGACACATAATAGCCGGTTTTCAAGTAGCGATAGTCGGTGTTAAGATTGAGAGTAAAATCTTTGATCGAGGACTTGAGGAAAGCTGATGGTTTCATCTTTGGCAGATTTGTTGTTAGGTCGATGTTAGAGACGACCAGCACCCATGTGACACCAGATAATTGAAAGGTTCGGTATTACACCTGCCATATTTAAAACTAACTGTACAGTTTCGAGTGAATTCCGTATCCTGAACGTTCGTCTGCCAAAATCCGTCTGCCTAGGCGAATCAGCCGGCAGTCAGTTCGCTCAGGTCATGCACGTTTATATCGGAATCCCTGACAACGACTAGACCAAGAGAGGAACATCTACGTACCGAACTCTTGAAGTGCTGGGTCCAGAGCACGAATTCTCGTTGGTTAACGATGAGTTGAAAGCGCTACCGATCGTTGACCGCGTGCTGAAAGACTTTCACGGTCGCGTGGTCAACTCTGTGAAACTGCCGCGTTTCAGCTTTGCCAAAGAGCTTCAGCTTCATGTAATGGAAGTCAAACCAAACGAACCATTCTGCTCTCCAGTCGAGTTCGAAGAGACCATGCAAGAAGCAGTACAAACGCTCCAGGACTTCATAGGCCACAAATACGGTGCGCATCTTCTTGGAACAGGCATGCATCCATTGCTACGGCTCGGCGAGACGAATGTGTGGCCTCACCGTCATCGCCAGATATACGAGGCTTTCGGCAAGATCTTTAACCTCAAAAGGCATGGGTGGCTGAACATTCAGAGCTACCAACTGAACCTCCCATACTCGGACGAAAAAAGTGGTGTTCTTCTACACAACATGATTTCAAATATTTGCCCTTATCTTCCAGCCATTTCGGCTTCTTCCCCAATTTTTGAGGGCAAATTCGGAGAAAAAGTTGACAACAGACTCTGCTTCTACAGAGAGAACCAAAAAGAAGTGCCCTCAATCACGGGGGACGTTGTTCCCGAAGTCATAACTTCATTCGCGCAGTATCGAAAACGGATAATCGATGTGTACTCACAGGATTTGGCTGCTAGAGGTGCCAGCAAGCTTTTGCTGGACAAAGAATGGGTTAACTCAAGAGGCGCGATTTTTCGCTTCGATCGAAGAGCCCTTGAAATTCGTGTGATGGACGAACAAGAATGCGTGAAGTCGGACGTGTCTCTAAGTTGCTTCATAAGAGCCCTGCTCAGAGGATTAATGAAAGAGAAAGCAACGTTCGTCCCTCACAACGTGCTGTTAGAGGACTTCAATTCAATCGTAAGCGATGGATTACGCGCGAGACTTCATGGCAACTTTGGGGCGCTGGCCAAAGAAGCCTGTACGTCTCTCCTGCATATAGCCTACAAGAATGCGACTGAAGAAGAAAAGAAGTATCTTTCAACAGTGCAGAATAGGATAGAAAAGGGCAGCTTGTCCGAAATCATACGAGAAAGAGTAGAGAGAAAGAGCCAGAAGACCGATCTCAAAGAAGCGATAGTACACGTCTACCTGCAACTCGCAGAAAGTCTTATTGACAATCAACCCTACTTTTGAGAAGCGGCGATGTTGATGCCAAAGAAAAGACACGGCAGAAGACAAGACGACTTTTTTAACACGTGCAGCCACTGCAAAACCAATTGGAGTTGCTGCCACGAAACGACCCCACCTGTGACAGACAAGCGGATGAAAGTAATAGAAGGTTTTCTCAAAAAAAACAACATCGAAATTCAGGATCCTTTCGTTAAGACAAGTTACGTTTTTCCCAGACTGAACAAAGATGGATATTGCATTTTCCACAACACCAAGACGAGGAAATGTATCGTTCATCCCGTCAAACCTGAAACTTGCGTTGCTGGGCCAGTAACTTTCGACGTCAACAAGAAAACAGGGAAGATCGAGTGGTTCATCAAGATGCAGAAAATATGTCCTCTTGCTGGTCGGGTTTTCGAAGACAAGACGCTGCTGAAAAGTCATATCGAATCGGCGAAGAGGGAAATCAAGAGACTCGTGCATGAGCTTGACCTCAAGGCGTTAGATGCAATAATGAAGAAAGACGAACCTGAAACCTTCAAAATTGACCGACAACAGTGCACTACAAAACGAAACGAGTCTATATAGACAAACGCGAATTGCAGAGCATATTTCTCTAGAATGGCGGGCCCGAGGGTATCTATACCTAAATAGGTGCAGATACAGTCGCTGTGCATGAAAGCGCACGCGCATAGGTTACTGTTGCCAGACTACAGTTTGTACTAGCGCGGCCTTGGGCTTTCGCAAACCATTTTAAGTCTTCAGCCTTCGCGAGAGAGCTTTCGCAAGTATGATTCCAGCGATTGCTCCCAGACTGTTGAAGAACGCGAACAAAACAACAAGAAAACCGAAAAACTCCGGCGAATCAGAAAAAACAGAGTCAATTTCATAGTTCAGTGGCACTGGCCCCATAATCCAATTATGATAACTGTAATTGCCGTTAACTTGAATGAGGTTAGCACCTGCAAAGGCGACGGTAAATAGCGCTTTCCCATACATGTAGTCTTGATCGAAAGTCAATTGTTGAAACGGCGTATGGAACACGATCAGAGTGAATGGATACGAGAACTGAGCCAACGGAAAGGTTCCTCCGTATTCTCCGGAGCTATTCTGCTCGCGGTGAACGTCATCACTTAATGGGTGCGGTGTCCAGACATTCGAAACGGAGACGTAAGAGAACAGAAAGGAAAGCATTATTGCGAGAACGATCATGGTCGTCCAGGCCCTTCGCCTAACCGTGGTTTTTCGTATCAAGAACGCAAGACTCGGAAGAAATGTAAGGAACAATACCCAGATCACAGTTTCACACACATGATTATTGTCAAAGTAAAATATAAAAGTGATTCTCCCGAGCAGGCAAAATAAAATTATAACGGATCTTTGTTTCCAAAGTCTTATAAGTCAACACATTTATGGTATACTTCTGATGCAATGGGTGATTGAGGGAATTGCACATGAGCCAAAATTCTCCAAGGTCGTCAACTTTTAATTCGTCAGGCTTGAATCCAAGGGTGGGGATCAGCCACAGAATCTTCGCCGTGATACTGCTTTTTGCCGTGGTTTGTAGCGCGCTTACCTCTCTTCAGCTTTTCACAATCGATCGCGCTAGTGCTCTAGACATGGAAGATGCCGGGCAGCTTGCCGTCAGTTTCATTGAACGCGTTGCGCAATTGAATGTCAGCATGGGCTTGAATTTGTCTCAGAGGATTGCGACATCCAGACTGCCAAGTTCAAAGCATTTGATGACAGACGTGAAGACTGTGATCAGAAACGGTAGCGACGCGGTCGAGACTATAACAACTTTCTTGGATGGTAAACTTTGGATGTACAACCTATACTGCACACCTGAACTCTTGAAAGGTCAGAAATCACTCGATGAATGCTTGGCGATTGCAAACCTTTCAATAACTCAGTATAGGAGCTTGTTCAATACGGATAGCAGCGATGGCTTCATTGACATGCTCCCCAATGCTGATACGAACCAGAGTTCGATAGTCGAAAACAGCAAGACTTTGCTCAACGTGGCTCTCAACACCAACTGCTCTACACCACTCGACTATGAGCGATACGTGATTTTGCAGTGGTACAAGAAAATAGACAATCAATTCATAACAGCCTCGCAATCTATTCGGATGACTCTTTCTCAGAGTGGTCTGCTAACGGGATTCGTCGACAATATTGCGACACAGTATGTCGCCACTACAGACATTGGAATTTCGGCAGATCAGGCAACAAATATCTCAAGACCTTATGCAGAGGCTTACGCGATAGTGCATGGGAAACAGATAGCAGGCACAGAAACCACTTTGAGATGGGACCTCGACTCGAATTCTCAACGAGGAGATGACTGCGCGATCTATCCTGTATGATTTTTCTACGCGGCATACGATAACGCGAGTCAAGGCCTGTACGGTTACGAAGTCTCAATATGGGCGGACAACGGTCAAGTCATCACCCAGGGCCCTGCAGCCACATTCTCTGGAACAGGAGGATCAGCGAGTTTCGCCAGCGAATTCCTGTGGGTCTTTCTTGGAGTCGCCTTGACGGTAGTCGGGTGTTCTTTTTGTGGAACGTATCTGAAACGCAAGAGCCGTAGGAGGAATTCAAAATGAATTTGTATCTGAGAAACGCTATCGTCGCGCTTGTTGCGCTCTTTCTCTGCTCACTACCAGTTTGCCAAATTGCTTCCGCTGCGTCATCTGTGCAGTTTGGCTCCACGTGGGAAATTTTGCCAACTGAGCAGAATTTGGATAGTAACGCAGCACTTAACATTGCGTTCTACTCTGCCGTGGGTGGCTATGACACTTTCAACTACTATGGAAGTCAGACGACCGCCGACAACATCTATTGGGCAGCTGGAGGCGCGGGAAGCGATGACTCGCTCGCGTTCTATATCGGCCATGGGAATTGGGAGTATTCGTGGAATTGGAATCCGTGGTTAGGTTGGTGCTATGAACAGCAGTTTTTCATTCCCGACAACGACGGAGGCAAAGTCTACGATAGGGATATTTTTCAACATTCTGCGGCTCAGAATGTGAACCTCACGTTTCTGTGGGCCTGCAAGCAAGGAGACACCTTGGGCGGAACACACTGGTCTGGCACACCATTTGGGATGCCCTTTGCTTGGCTGCACGATGAAACCGTCAGCACTGACGGCTATGCCTACCCGAGCTCTGGATCGCAAGTTTTCATAGGATTCAATGATAGTGCCCCTTGGCTAACGACGCCGACAGCAGGAGCTGGATATCGCAATTTCATAGTTGCTTTCTACTATGCTGCACTAGCCTATGGGTATCAAGACTACTCTGTAAAGCAAGCTCTCGACTACGCAGCAAAATTTGAAGATCCCAGCTACGCGACGTTCGCAGACACTGACCTATACCGAGGCATTTGGTGGGAGGAGTATGACCCGGACGTTGGACATATGGTATGGAAATGGATAGGCAATATGAGGGTCTTTGGCAACAGCAACATACACCTAAGCAAAGCAATGCCCACCATTGCTATGAAGACCACGATGGATGGAAACTTCTACGTGCCGAGTGGCCCTCCGCCAACGTATACTGCCGTTCAGATTTACCAGCTTTTTGACAACAGTGGAATCGTCGGAGACCAGACGGGAGCGACGCCTCCTTACACCTCACTGAGCAACTACTATCCAAACGGTCAAGTGGACATATATGACGCGATTTTCGTATCAGGAAAGGTGGGAAAAAGCGAGGGTCAGAGCGGCTGGGAGTATATGGCAGATGTCACTGGAAACAGAATCATTGACATATTTGATTGCATCCAGGTAGCTAACAACTATGGCAAGAGTGGCACGTACATAACTGATTTGACCAATGTTACGGTTACGTTCTCGGTGCCGGGTGGTCCCATTCAGGAATCAGTGGAGTGGACCAATGGTCTCGCGACGATTCCGCCAAGCGCCACGAGCTTCACAGTAAAACGAAATGGCAGTCCAATAGGAGCAGTGGCAATATTCTGGTCCAGAGTCTGACAAATGCCATCAAAGTTCGCCTACGAAGAACTGACCAAGACCTTTCTCGTGAAAGCATCATCTGTGTCAGCAACAAGAAACTGTGACAATCGCTACCAGATAAGACAATGAAAGAAACTTCGGACGAAAGAACATTATCTTGAACCGCTAAAAAACAAGAGACTCCAAACGAAATGAAAACTGGCCAGCCTCAACATAGTTGTAACAAATCGGAACGCGCACGTGTTGATCCATCGTCAATAGGCGCCACGCCTCTTTTTCGGTCCTATCTGCTGATATATGGCTTTCACTCGGCATATTGTGGAGACGTTAGTCCTGAACATCCGCGTGCAATTGCCTAAATGCGATTGAAAGCGACTATAATGTGGGTGAGAATGAATGATTGAGGAAATTCTTTCGGTGGCAAAAGCATTATGGGGCTACCGAGATCTATTTGACGAAGCCAGGCGAGAAAAGAGGGATAGAATAGCCAGTTACTTTGAACAAATAAGCAGATGCCTAGCAGAAACATCTGCGATGCTAAAAGATAATCAATATCCTCATGGCGCGTGTGGAGAAATGCTCGGATACGCAGACATGTTACCTGAGACTGTTGGCGGCATTATTGGTAAGGAGAAAGCGCAAGATCTAGCGAATCAACTTCGTTCTATGCATGAACTTGAAGTTGTATTCTCAACTTCACGACGCGCCTGACAAAGATGCGCAACTTGGGAGATTACTGGAAGCTTCTGGAATTTTACAGGCTCTAGCGCGAACTCTCTACGTGTTGTATAGAAGAACCTTTAGTGGAAAATGCCGTGGAATGAGACGGGAGAGAGCAAGCGCGCGCGCTTTTCAGTTTTGGGTGCCCAATTTGGCAAAGAATTCACAGACAGAACATATGAAAGGAACATGCAAGTTCCATGCTTCAGAAAGCATGCATAGACATTAGTGTTCATAAAACCAATGAGGAGGTAAAGTGAACAATTCTTCTCTCTCTTCCTCCACACTTTTGACTCTGAAAACGATGCCACAACACCAGCAAGACTTCACGAGTACCTTGTCAAAGACCGATGAACAGTACCGCAACGTCCAAAAACCTAGGGGGGAGGGGGTGGGTGTATTAGCAGGCTCACCTGCTGACAACGACATAAACACTCTATGTCCACACTGCATCGACCGATTCAGTCACAGGCGCGTTGAGTTGGCGGGCCCGAGGGGATTTGAACCCCTGTTCTCCGGCTTTCTTCCAAGTTGAGTTGCCCGGAGGCTTGCGCATTTCCTGTTGAAATTCGACGCCTTTATCCAGACTGGGCTACGGGCCCCGCATAATAGTGAAGCATCACTGAAAATAATGCTTGCTGTCTCAATCTATGTCTCAACAAGTTCCTCGTTTATCCACCAGGCTTTCTTTTTTCCAGACTTCTCTCCTGGATAGTAGTCTATCACCTGCTTGCCAAGCTGTTTCTTGGACAGTCTCTGTATTCTTCTCAGCCTGTTCAGTACTAGCCATCTGTTGGTCTTCAAGTATTCCGCGAGTTCCGGCGTTGTAGCACCTTTATAATGCGTCAGGTAATCGACGATCTTGTGGTCCATTTCGTCCACGGCAAAAGTGTGAGGGTTCGTTTGTCCACGGTCATAAGTGAGCAACTCTAAGTCAGCCAGGTACTTTCTAATTTCCGCCAATTCCTTCTCAATTTTGTCCATACGTTTTTCCACATCCAGAATCTTGTCGGGTCTAGGAGTCTTCTGTAACTTGTCTATGATCGCGTCCCTGATGAATTCACTTCGATCACCCTCAGGAACTCTCAAAAGCATCTCTTCGTAGACGTCTCCAGGGATCTTGGCAGATACAACCTTAGACTCGCCCACTTTAATGCCCTCTTCTTCCAGTATTCCAACTCTTGTTATTTGACGGTTTCCATGTCGTTCTCATCTGGAATCTCTTCGGTCGACTAGAGAACTGGGTCACACGATACTTGGAGTGTGAAACAACTGTCTGAGTTTCGAAGAAGAGTGATACAATATTCTGGGGTTACCCTTGACAAACCAAAGTAATCTCAATATCGCATGGTCTGAGAGGAGTGGTCAACCGTTCCTGATCTTGGCTAGTTCCTCGAACCGCTTTCTTATGATCTCATGAAGCTTCTTGCGAAGCTCTTCGCCGGACATTTTCTGCTCTCTTGCCAGCAACGTTTTCCTCGCCAGTTCGATGTCGCCGAGAGATGTGAACCAGGCTTCAAAATCCCCGCGTCGAATGTGAAACTCGATTGAACCTAAATCAACCTTCTGTATTTTTTCACTGAAGTCTCCCAGACTTGTCGCAAAAGCGTCCAGAGGTTTTCCTATATCCGCATAGAAGTGGAACGATTTCTCCATTGGCAGGTATGTCAAGATTTCTGCTGCTTTTTGTTTGTCAACTTCTGGAATTCCCAACGTTTTCTTGCCTTTCTCCGTTATGACGTAAAACCCTTTTTCAGGTGAATTAACGTATTCCATCTTGGTGAGCCCCAACAGGTGCATCCATGCCTGTTTAAAGTTCACTCCAGTGTCTTTTGCTATTTCTGCAGGCTTGGCGGGTTTGTCAATCATCCACATGGTTTCCAGAATCAAACGTTTAACAGGTGATATACTCATGCTGTTGCACTTTGTCTACTTGTGTGCCAGTACCTAATAGGTTTTTCACAGCTTCCGGGGTAGGGGAGACGGTATGATGGCATTGTGAAGCTTGAGTACGTCTCAAGTGAATGTCGGGTCAGCAAGGTAAATAAACCAATGTTTGATAACAATACCGAAAGTTCGAAAGGAGAATGCGGTGGAAAACCAATGAAGCTTGCCGTTCTTGTTTACGAATATCCCCCGAAGATCGTGGGAGGACTGGGAACCTACGCTGCTGAAATCACTCGTAAATTCGTGCTTACGGATAACGACGTAACAGTCTTTACTATGAATGATGATGCAGGTAGCCTACCAACTCGCGAGATCTGGCGAGGTATCGAAATACATCGACCCTTACACATTGACATCTCCGACTCGCTGCCCGATATGGTTGCCGACGACATTAGAAAATGGGGAAGAGGACTACAATTATTTTCTAAAATCCTCGTTTACAACTACCTGAGTGCATCAAAGCTGGTCAATGAACTAATTAGAAAAGAGGACATCAAGTATGATCTTGTGGTCGCGCATGATTGGCTTTCGGCTATAGGCGGGATGATTGTCAAGAAAGAAACTGGGCTACCTTTTGCGTTTCACGTTCACTCGACTGAGAAAGGAAGAACCCTCGGAAACGGTTCAAGCGTTGTCAGCAACATTGAGCTTCACGCCGCCAAGGCAGCTGACCTTATCGTGACGGTCTCCTATGCCATGAAAGACGAACTCGTTGGCTTGGGCTTTCCGAAAGACAAAATCCAAGTTGCCTACAACGGTGTGGACCCCGAGAAATACGATCCCGCCACAGTCAAAGCTGACCAGGTCAAGAAGATCCGAGCTGCATACGGCATAAAGGATGACGAGCAAATGATCCTTTTCATAGGCAGACTGGTTGGAGTCAAAGGGGTAGACAAACTCATCATGGCGTTGCCTCATATACTGCCCAAAAACCCGAAAGCCAAACTCGTCATCGTGGGTCTGGGTGACTTGCAAGAATATCTCACAAACCTGGTCAAAGCAACGAAAATGAGTGACTACGTCAAGTTTCGTTTTGAGTTTATCCCGGAAGAGGAACGCATTCTGCATTATGCGGCTTGTGATGTTGCAGTTTTTCCAAGCTTTTATGAACCTTTCGGAATCGTGGTTCTGGAAGCCATGAGCATGGAGCGTCCGGTGGTTGTTGGCGCTGCTGGAATCAGTGGAATGCGAGAGATAGTCATCTGTTGCGGCGAGGAGCAATGTGGCTACCACATAGATCCAAGCAACCCTTCAGACATCGCTTGGGGCATAAATAGCGTGTTGGAAAATGATGACAAAAGAAAATGGCTTGGGAAGAATGGAAGAAAGCGTGTTCTCAACGAGTTCACATGGGACAAGATAGCGGAAAAGACTCTTCAGCTATATCAACAGATCCTGAAACACTAAGCTTAAGTCTCACACAAGTTCAATGTTTTTGGGTGAAGCCGTGGCAGCCGATGTTTACAGTTCACGGAAGAAAGTGACGATAGAAGCAGCGACTCTACTATATGATGGAGTCGAAAAAGAATACAAACAGGCCAAGCTGAAAGCCGCAAAAACGTTCGGTCTTCATTACATGCCAACTAACCTTGAAGTTGCGCTGGAAATCGATAGAATTGCTGAAGAGAAGGAAGGACCCGCGAGAGAAGAGCGTCTCATAAGAATGCGCAAAGAAGCTTTGAGGATCATGCGTATCGTCGAGAAATACGAACCGATTCTGGTGGGAAGCGTTTGGCGTGGTACAATCCACCATGACAGTGATTTGGACATAATTGTGCATCATGAAGAACCTCAAGAGGTTCTGAGAACACTTGAACAAACTGGTCTCAAAATTGAACGGACAGAGTGGGTTAGTGTTACAAAGCAAGGGAAAAAGAAGTCATCTTTTCACATACATGCATTGTCCCCTATCAAAGAAGAAGTCGAAATCATTGTTCACAGTCCTGAAGAAGCGTGTATCAAAGTGACCTGCGAGATATACGGTGACGAAATATCTTGCTTGCGTTCAGAAGAACTCGAAACGGTCCTCAAAGAGAACCCGACAAAGCGTTTTCTTCCAGCCTGATGCTCCACGAAGATCCTTCCTAAATTCAAAAAGTGCTTAAATATTCGTTTTTTCCATAGAAAAATGAAAGAAAAACTAAGCACTACGAAGATGGAAAAGTGGAGCTAAACAGAAAATCGTTGAAGAAGATGTTTCCAAACTTGGCAAGAGAAGTCGGATCTGAAGAGAACAGAGTTTCAGTGAATTCTGTGAGAACCAACAATGAAGCTGGCGAGAAACACGCGTCTCGGGGAAGATTCACGAACTACATGCCTGACATCATAGACTTCATTCGACGATGCGATACGGCTGAGCAAGCAGAAGAGATACTTGCCTATATGGAAAAACGCGGTGAGATAGACAAGCAATATGCCGGAAGACTGCGGGAACAACTGAAAGAAAAAGATGTGAGGAGTTTCGGAACCAAGAAAGAACACGACTATTATCTAACTCATGGCGAATGTTAGTCGGGGCACTTTGAATTCTCCATACTCTTTTTGAACATGCAGTGCGTGACGGGTAACTATATACGTCGCACTGGCAATGTGTTCTCCAAAAGTAAATAAATGGGCTGATGAATAGATAGGAAGCCTGAAACTTGAAAACCAGCGGAGGATAATCGCTTGAGAAAGATAATGCTGATGCTTACGGCATTTACGGTGGTCGCAATATTATTCATTTCATTCTCATCCAATCTTAGATTCGCAAAGGCCCAAGACACTTACCAAATAGAACATCTAGACCACACGGTAAGTCTGATGTCTAATGGCTACGTGCTAATGAATGACACGATACGAATCTCCGGGCAAGGCCCAAGTGATTTCTTTTTCGGTCTGCCGTACAGGTTCGGGTCATTTGTGGTGTGGTACAACGCATTCGACGCTAACGCAACGTCCACAACATTCCCGGTCATCGTCAATGAGCCGTTCCAAAACAGGAGCGGGTTCTACACTCTAAAAGTCAACTTCCCTTCTGGTATGCCGCAGGCCATCAGGGTTCAAGTTCTGTTTTCTAACCGCCTCGTTTTCCAGCAATCACAGAATGCATCTCTTTATACTATGATATTTCCAGCTTTCCCCAGTCTGACGGAAACGATTGGCACGTGTAACAGTTCGATCATTTTGCCCAGCGGGGCCCAATACACTGGTGGTGCAATTGGCAACACAACTTACGGCCAAGTCAATCTTCCACCACTCGCCTATAACGTGTCCACGATAACATTTCTGACATCTGGGGACGGAATGCAAGTCTTCGACGTGGATGCTCTCAATCGGCAAGTGATGATAAGCGAGTTTGGAGACATTTCATGCTTGGACTCTTACTCCATAACGAACAAAGCAAGCAATACGATAACTTCGGTTCAAGTGCTTCTGCCTCCTAGTGCTTTCGACGTAACTGCACAGGACCAGTTCGGGAGGACAATGGAAAAGCCAACGCTTTTGATACTTAATGGAACGCGTTATGACATCAATCTCACAAGCGCAACAGCTCGCCCGTTAGACTTTAACGAACCCACGCAGTTTACAGTAGCCTACCATCTGCCAAATGAGGTTTACATCGAACGTCAAGATGGTGCTAATAGTTACAGATTTGATATGGTTCTCTTCCAGGACATTGATTACTATGTGAACGCAACGGGCGTGACTGTTGTAATGCCTGAAGGCGCAGACCTTCAGACGATTGGAGTCCCGTCTTCTGTTTACTATGGCATCACTAAAGATGTCTTTCAAGAGAGATTTGCAGTGGGCAAGGACGGGATCAGCTTTCTTGACAGCTTTGATTTCGGAATATCCTATACCTTTAACTCATTGTGGTCTTCATTCAGGCCGACCACGTGGGCCATTTTTCTGTCCATGATCGGTTGCTTCGCTATTTTAGTCATAAGAAGGCCAAGGGCTATTACAGCACCTTCGGTACCGACGACAGCTACGCGACTTCGCCCTGAGTACCTCAGGTCGTTCTTGAGTTCATATGAAGAGAAGATGAAAATAATGGCTGAAATAGACTCTCTTGAAGAGAAGGCCAGAAAGGGCAGGATACCGAGGCAAAGATATAAAATACAGCGAAAAACCTTGGAGACTCGTCTTGATGCGCTATATAGGGGTCTGGTGGAATACAAGGATAACCTGCGGGCAGCCGGAGGTCATTATGCAAGCCTAATGCGTGAGCTTGAAGTCACTGAGATAGAGCTGAATGAAGTTGAGACAAACCTTAAGAGTATTGAAGCACGTCACGGTCGCGGCGAGCTTTCTCTAGAAGGGTACAGAAAACTCTTCGGTGACTACCAACGTCGAAAAGAAAAGGTTGAAACAACTATAGACGGAATCCTTCTAAGACTACGTGAAGAAATTCATTAAGCGCACCTAAATCCTTTTATTCTGCGGCTCAACTCTTCATGAAATTCTAAAATTGGAAGGAATCCAAAATGGTGAGGATAGTAGTAGATAACGCCAAATGTACAGGATGCGGAACATGCGTTGATACATGTCCGGTGGCTGTCTTCGAAATCAAAGACAAGAAGTCAGTTGCGGTCAAAGTCGAAGAATGCCTAGTGTGCAGGGCGTGTGAGGTCCAATGTCCTGAAGCCGCAATTCAAGTAATCGAGTAATCTCCGTCAGTCATTCAAGCTGATGTTTTCTAATTTAAGTTCCAATAATCTTTCTGAACTTCTTTAACTTCTTTTATGACTTTTTCACCTTTGTCTGTTAGTCTCTGAGGGACCATTGGAACTTGATCATCGAGCTGATACTTGGCTTGACTCAATCTGGCGATCGCCGCGGAAGCAATTCTTCCAACGAATCTGGCGCCATATCCTCCCTCAAGTATCAGTGCTAGTCTTCCTCTACACAGATGGGACGCCAAACTTGTGATTGAAAGGAAGATCTCATCATAACAATAAGCCGATAGAGAGAGTTGACCAATCGGGTCTGCATAATGGCAGTCTAGACCGGCAGAAACCAAGACGAACTGCGGTTTGTACTGAAGAGATATTGGTATCACGATTTCCTTCCATGCCTTCAAGTAGATTTGATCGCCTGTTCTCAATGGTAGCGGGATATTCACGGTGTAGCCACGCCCTAGGCCTTCTCCAACTTCTTTGATGAATCCCGTTCCAGGAAAGCCGCGCGGGTCTTCATGCAAGCTTACATACAGGACACGGTCTGTCTGGAAGAAGATTTGCTGAGTGCCATTGCCATGATGGGAGTCAATGTCCAGAATCAGAATCCTTTCCAATCCGCAATTTCTAAGTAGATGCTTGGCCGCGATCGCGACATTGTTGAAAACGCAGAAACCCCGCCCTGAAATTTCTGACGCGTGATGTCCAGGGGGCCTTACGAGGGCAAAAGAGTTTTCATAGTCTCTCTGAATGACAAGAGATGCTGCCTTCAACGCTCCACCAGCCGCAAGGAGAGCAGTTTCGTAGCTTTCTGGAGAAACTACTGTGTCTCCTGAATCGAGGAGACCTCCGCCCGATTTACACAGCGCTCTAACGTAATCAATGTACTTTGTCTTATGGACGAACCTGACCTCTTCAACCCCCGCTTTGTCTGGATTGACAAATCGCCAATTTCTGCTTCTCGAAAGTTGACCTTGCTTTAGCTCCTTGACGATAGCACTCAGACGCTTTGCCGATTCTGGGTGGTCTCTACCTGGGTTGTGCTTGTAGTATTCAGGTGAAAAAATCACGGCTGTTCTATGCATCAGGCACTATCCCTTTTCTAGCCTCTCTGTATGTTCCTCGAATGTATTCTTTCAGCGACAAACGTTTCTCTTTCGCTAGCCTTCTCAGAGCCTTGGTGACACCGGTGGAATACTGAACTGCCTTTTTTGGACGGTTCACAACCTCATTTGATAATCCTAGGTTGCGCGCTGCTTCTCTTAATACGAGTTTTCGAGGTGTATTTTCAAAAGTCTGGATTTTTAGTTCAACAGGGAGATCGGTCGCAAATTTGACTATTTGATGTGTCACAAAAGGAATTCTTAGCTCCACGCCGTGAAAATTGCAGATTTTGAAGTCCCTTTCGAAGTTGCTTTCATGCATTCCAACGATGTCCCGGAAGATCGTGTCGCGAGTTTTCTCGCTTCCCCATCTCACCAGACTATCCACATATCGTTTGTAACCGGCGAAAAGTTCATCACTGCCCTGGCCTGCTAGCATCACGTGTAGGCTCATCTTTGCGGCTTGCTCCGCCGCCCAATAGATGGGAATTCCGATGCTTGCCTTAATTGGGTCTGGCTCCTCAATGAGACACAGAGCCAGAGGCAAAGCCTTGGAAACATCGTTTTCATCATAAATGCAGATTCTAATTGGTAGGCTCAATTCCTCTGCTACGGCTTTGGCATGTTCGGTTTCAGGCTGATTCTTCAGGCTTACATGTATCAAAGTCACGTTTGAGCAGAATTTCTTGGACAAGAACGCGATAATACTGCTGTCCAAGCCTCCTGAAAAAGCCACAGCAACTGCACCGAGACTTGGCAGTCTTTCTTCGACTGAACGTTCCAAAAGGGCTTGAAGTTCTCTTGCAGCTGCTTCCATCGTGACCTGTCTCGGCAGCCTAGAATTAACTGGTCTTCTTGCCCGGCAGAGTCTGAATCCGAATTGGTCTACGATGGCAACGTATCCCGGAGGAAATGAATGGACATTTTCTATTCCAATGTTCCAAAGTGCTTTTCGTTCAGATGCCACGGCAGAGAAGACTGAATTCTCACCATAATAGAGCGGACGGATGCCTGCTGAATCTCTCCCGACAATGAGTCTTCCAGGTTCGGCTATCACAAAAGCAAAGTCACCTTCGACTTCTGCAATGAATGCTTTGGTCACGTCCTCTCTGTTTTGGTTTAGTCGCCCAGCAAAGACCTGTGCGTCAGAGAAGTGCCTGTTAGTCGGATAGATCCTTCCGTCGAAGATTGCCGTGGCATCGATGGTTCTCAGAGGTTGTGGTCTATCTCGCTCTGTAATGCCTGAAAAAGCATATCCAATGACAGTTGGTGAGGCCAATCTTCGCTTACGCAATGTTTGCAGAGATCTCTCTATGCTAATTGTGTCTGACGAGGCGATTCCAAAGTTCTCGACATTCTTGAGTAACAGTGCTTGGAGCATGCCCCATGCAGTTTCCGTTGCATCCTCATCTTTTTTGTGTCTCACTCCGACTATGGCGCCCATTCAGAAGACCTTTCATTTCGAACCGATATTTTATGGCTTGGTAAAACATTAATCTTTAATTCGTCTAATCTAGTCGCGAGGTCAAGGAATTGCCAATTCTGCCCATCGACACGGGTCGTCACGGAACTCCAGAGATGCGAAGTATCTTTGAGGAAGAGAATCGCGTTCAAAAGCTTCTTGACGTGGAAGCCGCGCTGGCATGGGCACACGCAGAAGTGGGTGATATACCGCGCAAGGACGCAGATAAAATCGGCGCTATGGCTTCATTAAGGCAGGTTAAGCTCAGTAGGATTAAGGAAATCGAACGTGAAATAAGGCATGATGTCGCTTCTTTGGTTCGGGCTTTGTCGGAAGTTTGCGGATCAAGCGGCAGATACGTCCATCTTGGAGCGACGAGCTATGACATCGTTGATACCGCGAATGCCTTGCAGTTGAAAGACGCGTTGGAATTGATCACAAGCAAGTTGAACGAGTTTGAAAAGATCTTGATGGAAAAGGCTGTCGTGTACAAGAAGACGGTGATGGTGGGTAGAACGCATGGACAGCACGCGTTACCGATAACGTTGGGGTTCAAGTTTGCGGTTTGGATGCGTGAAGTCGCAAGACACATAGAGCGCGTCAAAGAGTGCAGCGTCCGCCTTCTTGTTGGAAAGATGAGCGGTGCCGTAGGTACGCAGGCCGGGCTGGGCGATCATGCAATGAAGATTCAAGAACTTGTCATGAAGAAGCTTGGCATCGAGGCGGCTGACATTTCCACGCAGATCGTACAGCGGGATCGCCATGCCGAGTTCGCGTGTGTGATGGCTTTGATTGTTTCTTCTCTTGAGAACTTCGCTACTGAAATTCGGGAGTTGCAGAGACCTGAGATTGGCGAATTGTTTGAGTTTTTTGAAACTGGCGCGCAGGTTGGCAGTTCAACTATGCCGCAGAAACGCAATCCCGAGTTGTGTGAAAGAGTCTGTGGGCTAGCGCGGATCGTGAAAAGCCTCGTTATTCCCGCTTTGGAGGATGTTACGACTTGGCATGAACGTGATCTGACGCAGTCGTCTACGGAGCGTTTTCTCCTTCCTGAAACTTGCATCTTGACGGATTATTTGTTGTTCTTGATGAACAACATAGTCAGCACGTTGCGCATAGACGAGAAGCGTATGCTCCAGAACGTCGAGGTGACTCAAGGTCGGATCATGTCCGAAGCGGTGATGGTTGCGCTGACGAAGAAGGGAATGAACAGACAGGAGGCTCATGAGCTTTTGAGGAAGCTTACGATTAAGAGTGAACTTGAGAAAACGTCTTTCAGACAGGTGCTTCTCGGGAACAAAACAGTAACGGGAAGGTTGACGAAGAGGGACATCGATCAGGCTCTCGACGCCTGCAGCTATTTGGGCACGGCTGCGAAACAGGTTGATTTGATGGTTGAGAAAACTGAAGCAGAGCGCAAGACCAGCGGGCTGAAATGAGCAGATATTCTTACGATCCCGAAGCCTACGAGAAAAGATACAGAAAAGTGTATGAGATCGGCGCCGAATTCTGGTAACGGTTAGAACCGACTGAGACCCTTGCCAAGTTCGTTTCGGAAACCAGGATGCCAAAACGTTCAAGAGTGATCGAGTTTGGCTGCGGCGAAGGAAGAGATTCAGTTTTCCTTTCCCGAAAAGGGTTCTGTGTGTTGGGCGTAGACACTGCACGTTCTGCGTTGGTGAATGCAAAAAGTGGTCGAAGAAAGAGAGGGCGGGCGCGGAGTTCGTTGTTGCAGACATTCGGAGCTTGCCTACGAAGGATGGGGTTTTTGATCTGGCCATTAACGTTGCTTGTTTGCATATGATTATAGGCCAGGAGGGGAGAGATCGACATCTTCGTGAATCCAAAAGAATCATGAAGGCTGGTGGTAAGTATTTGTCGTGCAACCTCGGGGTGGACAAGGAAATTTCTGTCGAAGAATTCTACAGGGGGCGTACCGAGAAACCTGGGACCTTGACTTCCAGAAAAATCAAGGTGAGCCGTCAAGAACGGGAGGTTTTTCTGCCTATCATAGCCGCTTGGCCGAAGTCTCGGTCTCAGTATGTGGAAGAGTTTGAGAATGCTGGGTTCTTGTGGCCAGAAAGAACTCCTGACGCTCTGTGTTGTTTGAGCTGGGCTGGTCAGTATTCGGTCAGAGCTTTCTGTTTCCATTCATCTTCCTTTTCGAGTTTTTCCCAGGCGTCTTTTTTGACGAAGCCACCGACTTGTTCCTTTATCTTCTTCGCCAGTCTTGGTCCGACCAATGGAAGACCCGCAAGGTCTTCGAGACGGGCGTTTTTGATGTCGTTGATAGTCTTATATCCAGAGTTGAATAGTATGCGTCCGCGGACTCTGCCGACTCCTTCCAATTTGACGAGCGGCAGCAATTCCTTTTTGACTCCTTTCTCAACTCTCTGCTGGGCTTCCAGAGTCAGAGGGATAACCTGTTTGCTGCCGAACAGCTGAGCCAGCTCGTGCGTGGCATGGAGCAACCATTTTGCGTTTTCAAGCGTCCTATAAAGGTCACCTGGTTGGACTCTGAACCTTTCGATCAACCAGTCTTCACTCATCTCCTCTATCCACGCTTTGAGCGTCATAGCGGTTTTTACTTCGCCAAGAAATTCCTGGTAACCTATGTCGTCTTCCCATTCTTCCGGCGGAGCGATGAGCAGCTCTTGTCGGTGTTCTTCCATGAATAGGACTACTTGGTCCATCTCGCTTGAGTATGGTCGAAGGACAGGGCCCATATCGGGCGTGTGGGATATCATGTGCAAAAGACTGACGTCTGTCAACAATTCGGGTTTTCTTCTTATCGCGTCGCGGATTATCACGCCTGTAACTGGGTCTACGTAGAGTTCGCTGACGCGTTTTCCGAATTTTGTGGCGTTGATGTCTTGGCCGAAAACCTCGATCATTTCTTCATCGTACAGGTACTTGAGGATCTTTGCCACTATGCTTTTGATAGCGTCGACGTCGTATTGGCAAGCGTAGAAGGTTTTGCCAAAGAAATCGTAGATTCCGTTTTCAGTGTGCGCGAAGTCGGCGGCTATTGTCGCAAGCACGTGGGATCTCATTATGCGTTCGACTGCGAGTCGGCTCCAAATGCGTTCCGGTCGTGCCAAAATGTAGCTTTGGACCAGATAGTCCGCTTCGTCACTGGTCTTGGCGATAAGTATTGCTTCTCCCGTCTTGTCGTACTTGGGTCTTCCCGCTCTGCCTGCCATCTGTTTGTACTCTAATACGCTGATGGGGTAGTAGCCGTAGCCTGCTTCGTAGCGTCGGTAGTCTTGTATGACGACAGTTCGCGCCGGTAGGTTGACTCCGAAGGCCAGTGTGGGCGTGGCTGTCAATATTTTTATTTTCCCTTCCCTGAAAGCGTCTTCGATTATTCTTCTGTGTCCGCCTCCTAATCCTGCGTGGTGAAACGCTGTTCCACATTTTACAATTTCTGCCAGTGATTCACTAAGTCTTGTTCTTTCGCCCGCGGCTAGGATTCGGTTTGCTTCGTGTTCGAGAGAGCGTTTCGCAGGTTTAGAGAGGGCTCCTGTGATTTCATCTGCAACCTTTCTTGCGAGAGTCATGGCGTTCTTGCGTGTTGACGCGAACATGAGCGCCTGTCCGCCTGTTTTGACGGTGTTGAGGGCGAGGTTTATGGCGCTGTCTCTTGCTCTTTTCTCTATTTTGCGTGCGTCTCCGTCTCGGTACTGTATCTCATCATTAAGTAGAACTCCTTCTTTCAACGCGACCGGGCGCCATTCAGTTGTCACGCATTGGGCTTTCAGCCATGCTGCGATTTCGTCGACATTGTTTATCGTTGCGCTCAGTGCCAGGATCTGGATGCCGGGGTTGACCTGCATCAACCTTGCGAGCACAACTTCCAGCGTAGGTCCACGGTCAGCATCGTTCAACAAGTGGACTTCGTCGGCGACGACAAGTGAGATTTCGTTCATCCATTTGGCTCTGTGTCTCAGGAGTGAGTCTGCCTTTTCGTTTGTCGTTATGATTATGTCGAAACGTTCGAGCCAAGCGTCTGCGGTGTCAAAATCGCCTGTGCTTATGCCTACTCTTATTTTTCTTCCGTCTTTCTTAGCGAGTGTAGTGTACTTTCTGAATTCGTCGAATTTCTCGTTCGCTAGGGCTCGCAACGGTGTGAGGTAGACTGCTTTTCCGTTTTTCTCTATTATGTGTTTGAGGGCGCAGAATTCGGCCACGAGTGTTTTTCCTGAAGCTGTTGGGCTCGCCAAGACGAGGTTTTTGCCTTCGAGGGCTCCCGCTTTAATTGCTTCCTCTTGGGGAGGATAAAGATCTGTTATTCCAGATTGAATTACCAACTGCTTTACTGCTTCGGGTATTGATAGGTCGATTACTTTCACGGTCACGCGCCCATTGTTTGCGTTATCCGACGGTTAGTTGAGTTGGACTATAGTGTTGTGTGCGGGAGATTTTACTCTTCTGGGTTACGTTTTTGTACAAGTGGCAATGATTAGTAAAATGCAGAAGATGCGGGAGTTGCGTTTTGTATGGTAGAGAACGTCAGGGAGCTGTTGAGGGCACACGAGGGTCTGAAGCGTGAAGTCTACTTTGACATTGAGAACTCGAGTCCTGTTCCAAGAGAGGTTGTCGATTCGATGTTGCCCTACTATAGCGAAATTGCCTACGGTAATCCGACTTTGACGCACAAGCCCGGTTGGGAAGCTTTCGAGACGATTATGGAGTGTTCACAGAAGATCGCTTCTTTTCTAGGGTGCGAAAACGTTGAGGAAGTGAATTTCACTCCTGGAGAAACTGAGGCCAACAACTTGGCGATATTGGGGATCGCACGTTCAATGAGGGAGAAGGCTAAGAAGATTGTGATTTCGGAGGTTGAGCCCATAAACGTGTTGCAGGTTGCTGAGATGCTTCAGAAAGACGGTTACACTTTGACAAAGATACCTGTTGACAAGGAGGGTTTCTTTAACCTCGAGAGGCTTGGTGAAATTGTGGATCATGAGACCGCTATTGTGAGTTTGTCAGCGGTGAACCATGAGATAGGAACGGTTCAGCCCATAAAGGAAGCTGTGGAGATTGTTTCGGACAAGAACAAGGAAACAGTCTTTCACACTGATGCCTGCGACGCGTACGGAAAGATTCCGTTTGATGTTCGAGCGGTGAACGTGGACTTGGCAACCGTCAGTAGTTATAAAATCTTGGGGCCCAGAGGAGTGGGCTGTTTGTACGCGAAGGATGGTGTTGAATTAGGAAGAATATTGGAGGGCCAGATAGGGACGCAGAGGCTGTGGCCGGGGATAGAGAACACGCCTCTGATCGTGGGTTTCACTAAGGCATCGGAGTTGGCTTTCGGAAAATTCGAAGAAAACATCGCAAGGATCAGGAGTCTCAGAGACAAACTTGTTGGCGAGGTAATCAACGGGATACCTGATGTTGAGCTTAACGGTCCCAAGGGCGTGAAGAGGGTTCCTGACAACGCGAACATTAGTTTCTTGAGGTGTGAAGGTGAGGCTCTGACGATCGAGCTGAGTCTGAGCGGTGTCTACGTTTCGAGCGGAAGCGCCTGCTCCAGAAGACTGCTGCAGCCCAGCCATGTCCTGATCGCGATTGGAAAGAAGTTTGATCAGGCTCACGGGAGCATACTGATGAAAGTTTCGAGAGTTCACAGTGAAGAAGACATAAATTATGCTTTGGAGGTAATTCCAAAAGCAGTTGAACGGATTAGAGGGATCAGTGGTTCTACAGGAGTGTCTTGATATTGTCACGTGCGCCTTTACCTTATAACCCGAAGATTCTGGAACTGTTTAGAAACCCGAAGAACCTTGGAAAGATGGAAGACGCAAGCGTGTCAGCCGTTGCGGGGAACCCGATGTGTGGTGACATGATAACTTTCTACTTGAAAATCAGCGAACAAGGTGTTATAGAGAAGGCTTCGTTCGAGAGTTACGGATGCGCTGCTAACATTGCAACGTCAAGCATTGTGACGGAAATGATCAAGGGCATGAAGCTTGAAGACGCTTGGAACACGTCGTATAAGAGCGTTGCAGAAGCGGTCGGCGGTCTGCCGAGCGTGAAATTTCACTGCGGAATACTGGCCGTAGGAGCCTTGAAGAGGGCGATAAGGAAGTATTTTGCGATGAAGGGAACGGTCCCGCCTTGGCTTCAGAAAGAGCCTAGTTTCGAGGAGAAGCAGGCTTTGGAAGAAGAGGAATTGGCAAAGATGCTTGAGAAACGGACAAAGCTCGCAGAAGGAAAATGATGTTCGACCCACATAAGATTCGTGAACATTTTCCTATCTTGAAACGGAAAGTGAACGATTATCCGCTCATATATTTCGACAATGCGGCGACGTCGCAGAAGCCTATTCAAGTCATCAACGCTATCAAAGACTTCTATGAAAAGCACAACGCAAACGTCCACCGAGCCGTGCATACTCTTTCGCAGGAGGCTTCAGAGCTTTATGAGGATGCTCACGATGAGGTTGCTAGGTTCATAAACGCAAGGGGGATAGAGGAAACAGTTTTTGTCAGAGGAACCACTGAGGCCATTAACCTCGTGGCTTACGCGTGGGGTCTGCATAACCTGGGGAAGGATGACGAAGTCGTTGTTTCTTTGATGGAGCATCACAGCAACATAGTTCCATGGGAGTTGATTTCAAGAATACGCGGGTTCAAGATCAGGTTTGCCGAAGTGAACAGGAACGGCGCACTGAATTACGAGTCGTTTGAGGACTTGATTTCAAAGAGGACCAAAATCGTGTGTCTTTCTCATGTTTCAAACGTAACGGGGATTATCAATGATGTGAAGAGAGTCGCAAAACTTGCGCATGAGCACGGAGCCTTGATGCTGGTCGACGGGGCACAATCCGTTCCACACATGCCTGTGGACGTTAGAGAACTTGGCATAGATTTTTTGGCTTTTTCCGGTCACAAGATGTTGGGTCCTACGGGTATCGGTGTGTTGTACGGCAAGAGCGATATTCTTGACAAGATGGAGCCTTTTCAGGGTGGCGGCGAGATGATCAAGGAAGTCTCGTTCAGCGGGAAGACGGGGCGTTGCTCGATTGAATGGAATTCGTTGCCGTGGAAATTTGAGGCTGGAACTCCAGATGTCAGCGGGGCGGTTGGTTTGAGAGAAGCCGTTAGATACCTTAGGCAGCTGGGTATGGAGAACGTGAAGAAGCATGAAGAGAGGTTGACCAGTTATGCCGTGCCACGAATGGAGGAGTGCTCGGAAAAAGTGGAAATTTATGGTCCGACTGATTTCTCTTCGAAATGCGGTATTATTCCGTTCGGCGTGAGGGGGCTGAGTTCACATGATGTTGCCCTGTTTTTGGACAACTTTGGAATAATGGTGAGGAGCGGTTTTCACTGTGCGCAGCCTTTGCATGAACTTCTGAAACTGGACTCTTCGGCTAGGGCAAGCTTCTATGTCTATAATACTCAAGAAGAAGTTGACAGGTTCGTGCAGGTGCTTGAGGAGATAGGTCAATTCTGAAGGCAAAGGTTGACGATTATGTCTCTAGGACGGATGGAACATGTGGCAAAGAGAAAGATGTTATTGTCACGTTCAAGTATGAGAAACGAGACGAAGCGGTCAAGAAAATACTGGAAAGAGCCGCGTTGAAGAAGTCTCTTGCAGGAATAATCTTTGAGTTGGAGTTCAAGAATCATTCTTTCAGACTTTACAGCAGTGGAAAAGTCATTTTTCGCGGTTTGGAGAGCAAGGATGAATTGAACGCTGTTCTTTCAGCATTGCTTCTCTAAGGCGAGTTGTCGGTTCTGCCTTTTGGTCTGATTCTGTCCTTCAGTATTCCTATTGACATTCGCAGGAGGGATCTAGTTCCTTTGTCGATAGCAAGTAGAACGCCGATGTATACGACTCCGCCGATAGCTGTTATTATCAATGTAGTCAGCCTTCTAGTTGGGTGAGTGAAGTACAGTATCGCGGCCATGGCGGCTGAGGCTATGGCGTATTTTCCAATGGTGTTCCATGGAATCTGGAATTTTACTGCTCTGCTAACGACGAAGTATTGTACTAAGAACATTGCAGTGTGTCCTATCGTGTTTATTCCTGTGATGTATATTGTCACTAGGAGCGGGTCGTTGTGTGCAAGGAATGTCATAACATAGAATGCTGTGGGGAGGGTTATCGCTGCATGAGCGTATGGAAGAGAAAAAGCGATGAACAGTCTGCTCTTGGCCACTTCTCGGAATGGTATCTTGGCTTTTTCGTCGACTCTTTCGATACCCATGAGGACGTAGCCGAAGATGGTTGAGGTGGTTAAGATCAACGCGTCGATTGCTAATATCATGAGGACGGGTGTTGCGACGACGTATTCGCCGGTTTCTTTCAGGAACACGAGGTACGAGCTTGGTAGGGCCAAGACACCGGCGGTCATGGGGACGGCGAACAACAATACCAGTTTGAGGGACATCGTGGCTTCGCCTAATTTGCTTTCGGAGAGCAGTTTGGGTGTTAGGGCGAAAGCGAGGAGGGTTGAGTATGCGATTATGTTGGCTATTTGGGAGGTTGCGTAGTAATAGCTGTTTGCTGTTTCAGTCCCGTACCAAGTGATCATGAGGAACATGATCGCGGCAATTCTATCTCCAATGACGTTGTAGATGTTGAAGGCTGAGCCTTTGACCCATTCTTTCACGTAGGCGAAGACGAGTTTTTGCCTCAGTTCTTTGAAGAGTGTTTTGATGTAGAAACCGGCTTTCACGGCGAAGGCAATGACGATGCTCAAGGCCGCTCCTTGAATTCCCATTTGGCGCCACACGATGAGAAAGTAACAGAGTCCGACTTTCAGTATCTCACCGACGAGTAAGCCATATCCCACGTATTCAGGTCGGTTGCCCTGCAGTGAAGACTCCAAAACTGAGATGAGGTATACCTCGACTACCTGTGCCGCCATGATCAAATACACGATCAAGTAGCTTCCCAATCTGAAAGCCGGAGAAATTATCGGCAGCAAGGCCAAGTAGGCCAATACGGCTATTATTGCCAGAGCGGAATTGGCAAAAACACCTGTCTTGGCTGCACCTTCTGCGCCTCTGGAGACGAAACGCATCGTCCAGAACGATATTGCCCCTGCGAGTATCGTGAAATAGGGGATTATGATGTTGAAAATGCCCAGGATTCCATATTCGGCCTGAGATAGGGAGTTTGCAACGATGAGTGCAAACGCGATGCCCGTTGCGACGGTTGCGATTTTCGCTGCGAAGATTATGACGCCCGAATAGTGGGTTCTGATTTCTTTCTTTTCCAAGCGGTCACCTTTCGGCTCTGAAGAAATCAGTCTCGGCTAAGTTATTCGTTTTGGTCCGGACCTCATTTTGATTTTCATTCTTGTTCGGCTTACCCAATTGTATAGGGGAATGAGCCTGTATTTTATCGAAGGTGGGAGTATGTCTTCTGTTCTTCTGTGAAGTCCTAGTTTGATTGCTATATCTCCTTTTTCGGTAAGCGATATGTAGTATCTGGTGAGCGGGTATTTTGTGAATCCGTTGTTTTCTTTGAACCTGTCGAGTGTTGGGTGATTTCCCATTCTTGCATACATTAGCCATTTTTTGTTTTTGCTGGCGCAGACTTCAACCGCCTTTGCCACTAGAGCATTGTTTAGTGCGAGGTCCCAGTGTTTTTGCATCGAGAGTATCTGTGACATTATGGTGATGTTCTTGGCGTGCAGTAGTCTGATGAACCCGACAAGTTCGTCTTGTAAATAGGCGCCTATGTACGTGCAGTTTTGGGGTGATAGAACATATTTCTTGACTGATTCAAGCGATATTCCATAGGTGGGAAAGGCTCTTTCTTGCCGTATTGGAGTTTCGTTGTAGATTTTCCAGATTCCTTCTGCCAGTTTCTCATCGGGTGTGATTACTATTGTTCGTACTCCGCTTTTTTCGGATTTGCGTATCATGTTGCGTGTTTTCTTGCCTATGTTTTTTAGCCATTCGTCATAACTTGTTATCGTGAGAAGTGCAACGTTATCCTCTGTTCTCACCCAAGATTTCGGAACGTTTGATAGAGTGTTGCACCATTTCCTCTCGAGGAAGGTGAAGATGTCTGCACCCCGTTCTCTCAATTTTTCAAGAAATTCTCTGGTCGGGACAATATCAGTTTCATATTCTCTGGCGTCGACGGCGGTTTTGAAGAACGTCTTCTTGCTGATGATGACTGGTTCGAGGTCGTCGTCAACTCTGAAAATGGTTTTCAAGGCTTGGTAGTACGCGCTCCTCTGATTGATTGTTCCTTTCTGCAAGAGCCATATCGGATGGAAGTACAGGATCTGTCCTTCTGCGAGATTCTTCTTTGCGATTTCAACGGTCTGGTCTGTTGTATGGTTGTACGCTATTTTGTCTAGACCAAACGTGGGTAGGTCGTGAAAGGATCTAAGCCTGAAGTTTTTTGGAATCGTAGGCGCACCAGCTTTCCATCGGCGCCACATGACTCTTGCGAGCAGGCGGGCGGTTCCGTGAATAGTGTAGAAGTTTGCTCTTTTTCCGGTCCGCTTGTCCAAGTTGTTTAATTCTTTGTTCGGGTCGTTCACGACGTGGAGTTCAGGGGCATGTTTGTTATTGTTCATTAGTGCCAGCATCTGTTGGTCGGGGAGCGTTTTAGGCGTGAAGAACCAGTGTGCTTCGATGTTTTCGGGCGATTCGTTGATCATCCTTGCAATTATCTTTGAGTTCTTTAGGTATTGGCTACTGACTCTTACGTCTAAGGCCACATAGAGAAAGCTTCTGAATCTGGACGGAAAAGGGTAGTCAACGTCGATTCTGAGGGTGATCAAGCCAGTTTTCATCTGCTTCCATAATTGAAATGGCTGGTTTTATAAACTCTTTATGGATTCCGAATGGAGCTTGCACGTGAAGCGCGGTGTACCAATAAGTTATATAACGTCGCGTCGATATTTTGCCGCAGTTGAAGGGTCTGAGGACTGCAGAATGGAAGAGCTCCAGCCTGATCCATGGTTGACCATGGAAAAGCAGGTGCTGACGCATAGAGTCGATGGGAAAACGTTCGCTGACCTTACAGCTTACCAGGGAGTCGCGTTATGGTGGTTCATCAGGTTCAGGTTCTTCAACCGCGTGCGGACGACAAGCTTGATTCGGACCTTGTCCAGTAACCCGTTCGTGTTCTCGGCTGTCGATTTTGTTTATGACCTGGCCACTTCGTTCGTGTGCCGACTAGTTTCTAGGCTTGTCCGACAAAGACCAAGCGGAAAAGGGAAGACTGTTCTGATTACCGTTCATGATAGAGATTGGAAGATGATCGGCTCTCCGAATAGGCAAAGAAGGAAGGGCGACGCATTCTTCGATTCAATCATCCGTGAGTTGCAGAAGAGAGGTTTCAGAATTGTTACGGTGACGCCGCTGAAAGCTGATTTCATTAACGGCATGAAGACTTTGGTCAGCAGGTTGAAGCATCAGAAAGAAGGTCTGATTCACAGAGAATTCAACAGTTACTGGTCGATGAAGATTTGGAAGAAGGAAAGAGACGCACGAAGAGTGTTCATGAAAACTTGGAAGGAAGTTTTGAAGAATGGGGAATTAGTTTCTGTTCTTAAGAAGGCAAACTTGGAAGACGAGTTGCCTTACTATTTTGACAACATTTTCGGCTGGGTCGCGAAAAGCATCGAAATGGCGAAGAGGCTGATTGAAAAAGAAAAACCGGATTTCGTTCTAGTCAGCAGCGAGCATGGAATAATCCAGAAATCGATCATGGTTGCAGCGAAAATGAAGGGAATTCCGACCATGGCCCTGCAGCACGGTACGATCGGTACAGTGCACAAGGGTTATCTGTCTTGGAAAGGGAGTATTTCAAAATCTGGAGATATACATTCACCTTTCTGTCCTATTCCAGACAAGACAGCCTTGTTCGGACCCTATTACGTTGATCTGTTGACCAAAGTGGGCGATTATCCACCTAATAGTGTGGTTTCAACAGGTCAGCCTAGGTATGATGCTTTGGTTCAAGCTAGTCGAACGTATAGTCGTGTTGAGTTCTGTCGGAAACTGAGCTTGGATCCCGAGAAGAAACTGGTCCTGGTAATGACAGAGAATGTGCCCATACCGGATGGCAAAGTGTTTCTGAAGGCAGCGTTGAGGGCGTTGAAGGAGTTTCCCGAGGTTCAGGTGGTGATTAAGCCTCATCCTGCGGAGGAAGGAGAATGGTATGGCGAAGTTGTGAGGGAGGAGAACGTAAAAGCAACGATTCTTCCTAAAAACGCGGATACGTACGAAGCTTTGTATGCCTGTGACTTGTTTGTCGGCTCTTACTCTACTGTCATTTTGGAGGGCGTGATTTTGGGAAAGTTGGGGGTTACGGCTTTTCTTTCGAAAGGAAAAGATCCGACGCCTTACTTCCAAGAGGTTACCCTGCGAGTCTGCAGAGGAGGGGAGTTGGGTGCAGAAATCAGAAAGGCTTTATATGATAATACGGTTAGGGAGAGGCTACGACGCGCCGGTGCCAAGTTCGTGTTTGAACATGCTTTCAAAATGGATGGCAAGGCGACAGAAAGAGTCACAAATCTGATGGAAAAGATGATGGAGGAAAGAGCATGAAGTTCTTGATTGTCGGTCTAGGTTCGATGGGAAAAAGAAGAATCCGCAATTTGAAGTACCTGAAAGCGGGAGAAATCATTGGCTTCGATACGATAGAAGTGCGGCGAAAAGAAGCGGAGGAAAAGTACGGCATAGAAACATTCGACGATTTCGACAAAGCGATGAAAGAACAACCCGACGCTTTCATTATTTCGACGCCGCCTGACTTGCACGTGAAATACGCGATGGAGGCTGCAAAGCGGAACAAGCACTTCTTTATGGAAGCCAGTGTTGTTGACGAAGGAATGGACGCGCTTATCGCGTTGTGTCGGAACAAGAAAATAGTCGCTGCACCATCATGTACGATGCGTTTTCAGGCTTCAATAAAGAGATTGAAGGAGCTCGTGGACAGCAAAGTCATCGGCAAAGTTCTGCTTTTCACGCATCACTCTGGACAATACCTTCCAGATTGGCACCCGTGGGAAGACTACCGGAAATTCTACGTTGCCAGACGCGCAACCGGCGCGGCAAGGGAGATAGTGTCTTTCGAGTTGGTCTGGTTGGAGTGGGTTTTCGGAAACATTGACACCGTTTCCTGTTTCAAGGGCAAACTGTCGAGTTTAGAGATAGATATTGATGACGTTTACCAGTGTATTTTGAAGTTCAAGAATAAGGTTTTCGGCAACATGCTTGTAGACGTGGTTTCAAGAGTGGCGGAAAGGAGTTGTGAGATCTACGGCGAAAAAGGTAACATTCGCTGGGAATGGGGCTCGGGAATAAAGGTTTACACAGCCGACGACAAGAAGTGGAAAGAATACGCCGAGCCAGCTGGCACGAAAGTAGCGGGCTACGATGAAAAGATTTCGGAGGAAATGTACATCGATGAAATCAGCACTTTCGTAAGGGCGGTCAAAGGTGAGACCAAGTATCCATACAGTCTGGAAGAGGACAAAAGAATACTCGACGTTTTGAAGACTCTTGAGCTAAGTTCAGACAACATGATACAGGTTAAGACTTAAACTTAATGAGCAAGCAATACAACCGTAGGAGTAAATGCGAAGGGTGGAATAGAGTCATGAAAGCCAAGAGAGTCATCACCGAGTCTGAGAGAATCTGGAATAAGGCAAAGAAGATAATCCCGGCTGGTACGCAGTGCTTGAGCAAAGGGCCTACGCAGTTCGTTGATGGAGTGGCTCCGAAATACCTCAAGAGAGGCAAGGGGTGTTACGTCTGGGATGTTGATGGTAACAAGTACATCGACTATGGAATGGGGCTTCGCTCAGTAATTCTCGGGTATTCTTACCCTGTTGTCAACGAGGCTATCAAGAAACAGTTGAAGGATGGCACGAATTTTACGCTAATGCATCCTTTGGAACTGGATGTTGCTGAAGCTTTGGTGAAGACGATACCTTGCGCGGAGGCTGTCAGGTACGGAAAGAACGGTTCAGACGCAACGACAGCAGCGGTCAGAGCCGCACGCTCGTACACGGGGAGAGACAAGATCGCGATCTGCGGGTATCATGGCTGGCACGACTGGTACATGATAACGACGGATAGGAACAGAGGGATTCCTAAAATCATGAAAGAGCTGAGCTTCACCTTCAAGTACAATAATATTGAGAGTCTCAGGCAGCTCTTTGACACTTATCCAGGCCAGTTTGCAGGTGTCATCATGGAAGCGGTCGGTGTCACTCCGCCCGAGGGCAGTTTTCTGAAGGACGTGCAGAAAGTGACGCATGACAACGGTGCGGTGCTGATATTCGACGAGATAATCACTGGCTTCAGGTTTTCGATGGGCGGAGCTCAAGAGTACTTCGGTGTCACCCCTGACTTGGCCACTTTTGGGAAAGGAATGGCTAACGGAATGCCAATTGCCACGCTGGTGGGCAAACGGCAGATAATGGATGTCTTCTGTGAATCGTTCCTTTCGTACACATTTGGCGGTGAGACGCTTTCTTTAGCGGCGGCGCTGGCAACGATGAAGGAGCTTAAGGCAAAGAAAGTGGTTCCATACTTGTGGGCGAAGTCGAAGAAGCTTCAAGACGGTTATAACAAGCTTGCGAAAGAGCATGGCGTTGAAAAATACACGCAGTGCGTTGGATATCCCGCGATCACGCTTGTGAAGTTCTCTGGAAAGACTCCTGACGAATCATTGCTCATGAAGAGTCTTGTTCAACAAGAAGTTCTGAAAAGAGGAATCCTTTGGGCAGCCTATCATGCGGTCAGCTATTCGCACAAGGACCAAGAGATAGACAGAACGATTGAAGTCTTCGATGATGCCTTAAAGGTCTTGGCTAAAGCTTCGGTCAAAGGCAACTTCGGGAAATTCTTGGAGGGCAAACCTGTCAGACCTGTTTTCAGAGAGGTCAACTAGCAAACCACCCTTTGTGCAGGCGTGGGCTGTAGAAAGTTGAAGAAAATAAAAATCGGAGACAGGCTAATCGGCGAAGGCGAACCTACTTTCATAGTTGCTGAAATAGGCGTCAACCATAACGGTAGCGTCAAAATGGCGAAGAAGCTCATCGACTCGGCCAAGGAAGTCGGGGCTGATGCGGTCAAATTTCAGGCGTTCAAGGCAGAACGAATTGTCACGAAATATGCGGAGAAAGCGGTCTATCAGAAAGAAACAACCGACCCTCAGAAATCCCAGTATAATATGTTGAAGAAGCTGGAACTTTCTGATGCTGAAATGAAGGAATTGCACGGGTATGCTAGAAAGAGAAACATACTGTTTCTGTCTTCTGTTTTTGACGAGGAAAGCGTTGATCTGCTGGATAGACTCGACGTGCCAGCGTTCAAAGTCGCGTCGGGAGAGATCACCGATCTTCCGTTGTTGCGGTACATGGCAAGAAAGAAGAGGAGTATAATCCTTTCCACCGGGTTAAGTACGTTGGAGGAAATTGGCGAAGCTTTGGGAATTTTCACTGTTGAAGGTATAACGGACATTGTCTTGCTTCATTGCATCACCAGCTATCCGGCTAAAGCTGAGGAAGCGAACTTGAAGATGATGGATGTGTTGAAAAAGAAGTTTGGCTTTCCCGTCGGGTTTTCCGACCACACCCTCGGAACTGCCATTCCGATAGCCGCGGTTGCTTTAGGAGCGGTTATGATTGAGAAGCATTTTACTCTGGACAAGAAGCTTGCAGGTCCAGACCATCGGGCTTCTCTTGAGCCTAAAGAATTTGAGCAGATGGTGCAGGGCATCAAGAATGTTGAATGCGCGTTGGGCACGGGCGTCAGGGAGCTCACGCCAGAAGAGGAAGGCATCAAGAAAGCTGCTCGGAGAAGCATAGTCGCGAGGGTTTTGATTCGAAAAGGAACAGTCATACGTGAGGACATGCTGGATTGCAAGAGACCGGGCACCGGGCTTGAACCTAAATACGTGCATAAGGTAATTGGGAAGAAGGCAAATAAGGACATTGAAGCCGATGAACTGATCACGCTTGAGAAGCTCATGTGGTAGTTTGATGAGAAAAATAGGCGTTGTTACGGGAACGCGTGCAGAATATGGCATATTCAAATCTGTTTTGCAGGAGATTGAAGCAAGGAAGGATCTCAAGCTTTCGTTGATCGTTATTGGGATGCATCTTTCGCCTGAGTTTGGGTTCACCGTCAAAGAGATTGCGGAGGACGGTTTCGAAATCGGAGCTAAAATAGACGTGCTTCATGCTGAGGACACGAAGGCTTCGATGGCGAAGAGCATCGGTGAGTCGGTGTCGAAAATAGCTGAAACATTAGAAGAGCTAAAGCCGGATGTCTTGTTGGTTCTCGGTGACCGCAGCGAAATGCTCGCAGGCGCGGTGGCAGCAACGTACATGGGCATACCGATAGGTCATATTCATGGGGGAGAAGTCTCAGGCAATGTAGATGAACCGGTCAGGCACGCCATTACGAAACTTGCGCACTTGCATTTTCCCGCAACCAAGGAGGGCGCCGAAAGAATACTGAAGATGGGTGAAGAGCGGTGGAGGGTTCACGTTGTCGGCGCTCCCAGCCTGGACCTCATCGTAAACGAAAAAATGCCTGGACCCAAGGCAATCGCCGACAAGTATAGGCTCGACCTCTCCAAACCGATGCTGCTTGTTCTGCAGCATCCGGTTGTTGCTGAAGCGGATGAGGCTGCGAGCCAGATCCGAGAAACTCTGGAAGCAGTCAAAAAGCTGAAGCAGCAAACCGTGTTGATATATCCTAACGCGGACGCTGGCGGCAGAAGAATGATAGAGGTCATCAGGAAATATGAAGACGCAGGGTTCTTGAAGACCTTCAAAAGTGTTCCTCACGAGGACTATTTGGGGTTGATGAGATTGGCGAAAGTGATGATTGGAAACTCGAGCAGCGGGATCATTGAAGCGCCATCTTTCGGTTTGCCTGTCGTCAATATTGGAGGCAGGCAGGAAGGCAGACAGAGGGCGGGAAATGTGATTGACGTTGGTTACGACACCAGAGAGATCTTCGCAGCCGTCAAGAAAACCTTGCAGGATAAAGATTTCAGGAAAAAGGTAAGCTCCCGCGAGACCCCCTATGGAGATGGAAAGGCTGGAAAGAGGATCGTGAAAGTCCTCAGCAAGGTTGAGTTGGGGAAGAAGTTGTTGGAAAAGAGGATGACCTATTAGATGAGATTCAAGAAATGGGAATACCCCGAAATAGAGGAAGGCAAACTTACAAAGTACAACTGGATGGTTCAACATAAGGATAAGCTCAAACTTGGGTACAAGACAGACATCGGAGCCTTCACCTACATCAACGCGAAAAACGGGGTCACCATCGAGGACCACGCACAGATAGGTTCTCACTGCGCAATATACTCTGTCTCAACGATTGACGACAAGGGAGGACCAGTCACTTTGAAGAAGAACTGCAGGATCGGCAGTCACTGTGTGGTTATGCCGGGCGTCACTGTAGGCGAGGATTCCGTTGTCGGTGCCTTCAGTTTTGTTAACAAAGATATCCCAGCAAACGCTGTGGCTTTCGGCGTTCCAGCGAGGTTTGCGAAGGATCTGAAGCCTCAGAGGAGGAAAAAACATTGAAAATTCCTTTGTTCAAAATCTACTGGGACGAAGACGATGTCCGCGCGGTCAATGAAGTAATCAGAAGCGGAATGTACTGGACTACAGGGTCTAAGGGCAAAGAATTCGAAAGAATGATCGCGGAATACGTTGGAAGGAAGTATGCTGTAGCCTTCAATTCTGGCACCAGCGCTTTACACGCTGCTGTTTTGGCGCATCGCATCAAAGGTGGAGAGGTGATTGTTCCTTCGTTCACGTTCATAGCGACGTCAAATGCCCTTCTGATGGCGGGTATCAAGCCGGTTTTTGCAGATATTGAAGAGAAAACCTTTGGCCTAGACCCTAGAAGCGTCGAAGCAGCGATAACAAAGAAGACCAAGGCGATAATTCCAGTTCATTACGGTGGTTCTCCATGCATGATGCGCGAGCTAAGGGACGTTGCTGAAGAACATAAGGTCCTTCTCATAGAGGATGCCGCTGAATCCTTCGGCGCCAAAATCGGAAAAGAGAAAGTCGGAGATTTCGGCGATTCGGCGATGATCAGCTTTTGTCAAAACAAAGTAATCACAACGGGGGAAGGTGGTGCGGTTGTTACTGATTCGCAAGATGTCTATGAGCGCCTCAGATTGGTGCGGTCGCACGGCAGACTGGAGAGCATGGATTATTTCTCAACTTGGAAGGAGATGGACTATGTGACGCTTGGATATAACTACAGAATGTCCGATATCACGGCAGCTTTGGGCATTTCCCAGTTGAATAAGATTGACAAGCTTGTTCAGATGAGGAGAAGAAGAGCTGCCCGGCTAACGATGGCTCTTGGAAGAGTGAAAGGCGTTGTTCCGCCTCGCCCTCCTGAAGGCTACTATCACATCTATCAAATGTATACCTTGAGGGTGAAGGAGGGCAGAAAGGAGAGGGACAAGTTAGCGAATTATCTTGGAGAAAAGGGAATATCGGCCAAAGTCTACTTCTACCCTGTTCACTCGACTCATTTCTACAAAAATGTTTTGAAGTACCGTTGCAGGCTTCCGGTGACTGATGAGGTTTCCCAGCAAGTTTTAAGTCTCCCGATCTATCCATCAATGACCACAGAAGAGATTGAATACATCACAGATGAGATCAAGTTCTTCCAAAAGGTTGGCAAAAAATGAAGAAGACTAGTTTGGAACAAATGTTCAAAGGCAAGAACGTTCTAGTCACCGGAGGAACCGGATCAATAGGCAGTGAACTAGTAAGGAAACTACTGAAGTTTGGCCCTGCCGTAATAAGAGTGTTCAGTAACGACGAAAACGCTCAGTTCGAGCTGGAGCATGAGCTGAAGGATTACAGTAGCCATCTTCGATTTCTGGTCGGAGATGTGAGAGACAAAGAACGGTTACAACGTGCTGCGGAGAACATTGAAATTGTGTTTCATGCCGCTGCGCTAAAGCACGTTCCGCTTTGCGAGTACAACCCGTTTGAGGCGATCAAGACAAACGTTATCGGCACTCAAAATTTACTCGAAGTTGCTATCACAGAAAACGTAGACAAAGTAATAACCATAAGCACTGACAAGGCTGCGAACCCTGCGAACGTTATGGGTGCTACGAAACTGCTGGCAGAGAGGCTTACTATTGCGGCCAATTACTACAGGGGTCTAAAGCGGACTGTATTTTCTTGTGTCAGATTTGGAAATGTAATGGCATCAAGAGGATCTGTAATACAAACTTTCGAGAAGCAAATACAAAATGGGGGACCGGTAACGCTCACTGATCCGCAGATGGTTAGGTTTTGGATGCCTATGGAAAAAGCGGTTGATCTTGTGCTGAAAGCTGCCCAGATTGCCAAAGGGGAAGAGATCTTTATCTTCAAAATGCCGGCCTTACGCATCAGAGACTTGGCAGAAGTCATGATCCAAAAACTCGCGCCGAAATACGGTTACACGCCCAAAGATATCGAAACAAAACTGATAGGAAAAAGGAAAGGCGAAAAACTGTATGAAGAGCTTATGACTGACGAAGAAGCGTTCAATGCTTACGAAACTGAAGACATGCTATTGGTCTTGCCGCAGGCTCCTCAGACAGTCTCCAATCCCCGAAATGGTTTCAAGAAGATACCGTTGAAAAGATACACCTCTAAGGACGTTCCTGTACTTACGACGAGGGAAATACGAGAACTACTTGATTCAATATTGTGATGAAACATCATAGCTTCAACGCTTTACTTAGATGTCTGCGTAGTTATCTTGGACTGAGAAACTGTTTTCGTGCTACTTGAATCAGAAAGGTAGAAGGTGACTATGGCTAGCTTTATCGGCAGACTCCGCAGACAGGTTTACGTGTTGGAAAGGCGCTGGAAGAGCAAGGCTCATATAGAGATTCATCATGGTCATTCTAGAGTTGCCGTGTGTTCGTGGTATGAGTCTTATTACAATGAGGTTTTTCCACATCCAGCGTCATTTATAACACATCATAGTGTCGGGCCATTGTCTCATGGTGGAAGATGATGAAAATTCTCATCTTAACCGCTACATTAAGGCATTATGCTACAGTCATTCCTTTAATCAGTATTTTGCGGAAAAGACGATGGGAAGTCATCGTATTTCGTTTTGACCACTTCTGGAAGTATTTTGAATCTTTATCTGCTTTGCGAAAGAAAAGAGTATCACAAATCTATTCCGAAGTTCCAAGTTTTGAAACGACCCATCTCTATCTTGAAAATGTGATGGTGAAGTTCGCTGATATCTTGCTTGATGTTGTGATGCCAGATGCCACTGTGCTTATGACTGAAGGTATTTTACCTTGCAAAGCACTCGCAAAAGCTTCAAATAGCAAGGGTATTCCTGTCCTAATGTATCTTCAACAAGGCATTCTTGGCAAATTTTTTACAAAGAAATTCCTATATGCTACGCGGATTGCTGTATCAGGTAGATACCTCAAAGATTTTCTAGTCGAAGAAGGTGTCGATGGAAAACAGATAGTGGTCACCGGCCAACCACTTTATGACAAAATTGAAAGGTCACATATGATGCCGCGTTCACCTGATTCAAAAGTGATTGTTTATTGCACTGATAATTTTCCGAAGAATGAAGCAACGGAGTTGGCAGTAATTGTCTGTAATGCTTTTAGAAAGTTGCAAAACGTCGGATTAATCATAAAGATTCATCCGATGGAAGATGAGAAACTGTACAAGCGTATAACAAAGGAACTTGGTGTTGACGCTCTTATCTTGAAGAAGACAAACATCTTTGATGTACTGCAGATTGCTGAAGTTGTGGTAACAAGTTTTTCAACAGCTGCCTTGGATGCAATGATTTTAGGTAAGCACGTTGTAACGTTCAATTTTACTGGCAAACCAGACAAATTCCCGTATGCTTCATCTGGTTCTGCATTGGGAGTATATGATCCAGAAAAACTGCCGGATGCATTAAATGCTGCATTATATGATGAAGACGTTAAGGTCGCATTGGATATGAATATGAAGAATTTTGTTGGCCAGTATGTTTATAGCTTGGATGGTCATTCTGGAGACAGAGTTGCAGACCTAGTTTATCAAATGGTTTGCGAGAAAGAATTGAGAATGGATTACTCAAAAAAGGGAGTTTTTGTGTCTCAATCGGATCTTGTGCGTGGTAGAAAATGATAGTGTCATACCATCGGATTGCAAATCACCCAACATGCTGTCATTTGGATGTCTTTGAAAGTCAAGTGAAGCTTGCAAAGAAAATCGGTGCTATACTGACGTTTGATGATGGTCTCAAAGAGCATCATACGGTTGCATTGCCGATATTGCAGAAGTATGGCGTTACCGGCCATTTCTTTGTGATAACAAATTCTGACAAACAGGTGGTGGCATCTCACAAGATTTGGCTATTGTTAGAGCAATCAAAGGATTTGATCAAACATTTCAACATAGGCGGCGAGAAATTCCTGAGTCCTGTATGGTATCAATATGATGATCCGAAAATTGCTAACCTTAAATTTTACTTGGATACACATAAAGAAGAACTTGATGAAATATTCCATGAAAAGTTTGATGAACAAGAGCAAATTGAAAAACTCTATATGAATTGGGACGAAATTACAATGTTACATGCTGCTGGAATGAATATAGGTTGCCACACGCATACGCATCCTATTCTATCTCTATTATCTGATGAAGAGCAGGAGAATGAAATACGGATTTCGACAGAGATTATTTCTCGAAGAATCGAAAAACCATTTGCTTTTGCTTATCCTTTGAATGGATATAACAATGCTACATTGCGTTTGCTCAGGAAATATGAATATTTTTGGGCAATGACAAGTGAACCGGTCGATTTGCTGCAACTAGGCAGGGTCGATACAAACGAGTTTAGAGTTTAGGCGCCTAGAAGAAGAAGACTATGATAGTTGGGTAGCTTTTCATAACAAGGCTTATGGAAGAGGCTACATTCTGACTGACAGAGATTTTCTTCATTGGTATTTTAAGAAAAACAATAAATATGAAACACTGATTGCAGTTGACGGAAAGACTATCATTGGTACTTACGGTGTGCTGCAAGCTCCTCTGAAAGTAAGAGACAAAGCATACAAATTCTGTTGGTTTGTGAGCGGAATGGTGCTTCCAGAATATAGAGGACACGGTATTGGCCAAACGTTTGTTAAAATGTTATTGGACAATTTTGATGCGTGTGGCGGAATAGGCTTCAATGAAGGTGTACGTAAAAACTATGTAAGGTTTGGATTCAATCAGTTTGGTTTTAGTACTTTAAGACGATTTGCTTTGGTTATTCATGATTTTGCATATTCGTTGATAGAAGAAAAGCATAGAAATGAGATGATGAAATTCCTACAAATCAGTACTTCTATTCGTAATGTCAATTATAAGATTGATCGTGTCCAGTCTTTCTCAGAGTCAATTGTAAGTTGTTTTGCCGGTATGAACATGAAAGCGTACATTGAACGCGAACCAGAATACATGAACTGGCGATACTTCCAGAATCCTATTAAATATGAGATCTATTCAATTCAAGAAAAAGCTTACATTGTTGTGAGACATGAGAGATTTTATCCAACACAGTATTTTGCTGCGAGAATCATAGATCTTGCAGGTCTTCCGCAATATGCGTCAGAATTGGTTAAATTCATAATCAACAAATCTAGAGAAAGACATGATGCATTCCTTGATTTCTCTGTTACTGGTAGCTATTACGGACAAATGTTTAAAGAATTAGGCTTTTCAGAACTTACGGGTGAATATTATGGTGCTCTTCCTCAAGTTTCATCTCCAATAGAATATCGACCTAACGAAGAATATATCTGTCTTGGGAGTAAGCATTTTCCGAAAATGTTTGATGGTATAGAATTTGATGATCTATATTTTACAAGGGGCGATTCCGATAGAGATAGATTCAATCCGATCAAGGATGGAGTGTAGTTCGATCGATAGATGGGGATGGTGGTGGCCCGCGTGCAATATGATTAATATTGCCGCCGGGGGATATTCTATTGGGTATTTCAGTCTTATGAAGAGCCAACTATTTGTACGGACTTCGGGAGACATCTCCAGTCATAGTTCGTAGATTGGTTTCGCAATTCTGGGAATCCATCCCTGTTTTTCATTAACGCGCGCTACCTTTCGCTGAAAGCGGTGCCGCGTTGGGTGTCTATAGAGAAAAGGATTTAGTCGCTGCGATCAAGCAAGGGTTGTATGATGATTCACTGAAAGAAAGACTTCGTTATGATCGAGACAAGTTCGTGTATGAGCAAACCTATTTGAAGGACGGAAAAGCCACAGAACGAATTGTGGATCTAGTAGTGCAGATGGTTGTCTGACGTGAAAGAAGATGCGTGCTTTTAAGGCTGCGAACGCATAGCTTCGTAGTCTGGGCTTCAACTTTGGAGAGTCTCAGGTGAACAAGATCTTAATTCTGGGCGCAGGCAATATTGGGAGCAGACATTTGCAGTCGATGGCAAAGAGCAGCCTGTCTTTTGAAATAACGGTTGTTGATCCCAGCGATCGCGCATTGGATTTGTCAAAGAGACGATTTGATGAGATTGCCAAGCAGAGAAACATAGGAAAACCCAAGTACTGCAAGAGTCTGGATCAAGCGGGTCTCGATTTTGACGTTGGAATCGTGGCAACCACTTCCGATGTGAGAAGACGAGTCATCGAAGACCTTCTGCAAAAAACCAATGTCAAGTATCTGATAATTGAAAAGGTTGCTTTTCCAAGTCCATCCGACTTCGAAAACGCGATAAAACTGTTGAAGTCAAAAAGAGTAAAGGCCTGGGTCAATTTTCCGAGACGAGCTATGCCATTCTACAACGAATTGAAGAAGAGGTTCAAGCCTCATGAGCAGGTTTTCTGTAGTGTTCAGGGAGGTGACTGGGGCTTGGCCTGCAACGCAATTCATTTCATAGACCTTTTGTGTTTCTTAATTGAGGAGACAGACTACGATGTGTCATGTAGCGATCTGGACAGCGACGTGCTAAAAAGCAGACGCAAGGGATTTGTAGAATTTACGGGCGCGCTTCACTGCCACTTCCGCAATGGAAGCGAGCTAAGTCTCTTTTCACAGAAGGGTTCAAACCAACCCCCTCTAACAACTATCATGAATAAATCCATGATGTACTTGATCGAGGATGAGAAGGGCATAGCGAGGGTATCAAAAGAAGAGCAGCGTTTGGAGTGGGAGGAAACAAGGTTTAAATGGTATCATCAAAGCGAACTGACCCACAAACTGGTCGAGGAAATCGTGAATACGGGCAATTGTGGTTTGACTGCAATCGAAGAGTCCTATCTCATACACAAACCTCTCCTGGAATCATTCATGGACCATCTTGAAAAACTCACGGGCAAGAAATACGCATCTTGTCCAATCACGTAAAGATCAAGTTAAGTCTTGGGGAACCGTTCATGGAAAAAGTCTGGCTAGTCGGCGCAGGTTACATGGGAACGCAATATGCCAAAGTCTTGGTCGGTCTCAAACGTCAATTCACAGTAATCGGCAGAGGAAAGGAAACTGCAGACGAGTTTGAGAAGGTGACGAAAATTCCTGTCACAACAGGCGGCGTCGCCAAATACCTGGCATCAAAACGAACTCCGCCCACGCGTGCCATTATTGCAGTAGATGCTCAGTACCTGTTTGAAACAGCCCGTACTCTCTTGAATTATGGCACTGAAGCAGTATTGCTTGAGAAACCGGGTTCACTGACGATTAAGGACGTAACTGAACTGCAGAGACTGGCCATGGAGAAGAAAGCAAAGGTCTTCATTGGCTACAATCGGCGGTTCTATGCCTCGGTCTCGAAGGCAAAGGAGATCATCGAAGAAGACAGAGGATGTGCATCTTTCGTCTTTGAGTTTACTGAGTGGAGCCATGAAGTCAAGGAATCGAATAGGTCTCTGGAGGAAAAGGCGAAATGGTTTGTCGCCAACTCGACGCATGTTGTCGACTTGGCCTTTTACCTTGGCGGTTTTCCAAAGGCAATCGAATGTTTCTCAAGTGGGGGATTGGATTGGCATCCGTCTGCATCGATCTTTTCAGGTTCTGGGGTTTCAGATTCGGGAGCTCTGTTCTCTTATTGCGCTAATTGGGAGGCTCCTGGCAGGTGGGGCGTCGAAGTCCTGACAAGAAAGCATAGGTTGATCTTGAGACCGTTGGAAGAGCTGCAGGTACAAAACGTCGGGTCGCTTGAGGTGAAGAAGATGGTTCTTGATGACGAATTGGATAGATCGTACAAGCCGGGTCTGTATAAAGAAACGACGTCGTTCTTGAACGGTGTTTACGGTAACTTGAAGCCTCTGGCCGATCAGGTCAGAGACATGAAATTGTACTATAAAATGGCCAATTACAGGTCATAAATATCATAAACTTCGTGTTCTGCAAGAACAGCGACAAAACATCGAACGTTTCTATTTTTGAGCGTTGCGGGAACTCTTCAGCTTGACGCTTGCTCGCTTTTTGAATCGTTTCCAGTATTTCTCCTGAACCCCCCTGTTTATTTCCTGTAGCGAGGGTTCTTTGTCGAATAGTCCCAGTATTTCTTTAAGACTGAACACTTTTCCAGGCACATAGAGTCTGTCGAAGACTTTCTTTACAAGCTCGAGGTCTTCTGGATAGTCGAGGGTGATCCGGATTTCAGGTTTCTTCAAGTTCTCGTCTTCAGGTTCGAGGTACTTCACTTTGAACAGTCCCGTGTCGGTGAAGTATGCTCCCCACCCCGTTTCGGTGTTGAGCGTGTCCTTTATCTCACAGACTTTTTTCAGGGCTTCGACTTTGAGGCCGATGGGCGTTGCCCCCAATGGCAGGTTGTTCCATTTGATGAAGCTCGCGCCTGTTTCCAAGTAGCTTTGAACGGTTTTGTCCATTAATTCTGGGTCGCAGAAGACGTCGTCACCATCGACATTCACTATGAAGTCAACTTTGAATTTGATGGCGGCGTCGAAGAATCTTTTCAATATGTCGTGTTCGTTTCCCCTAAAACATTCCACACCGTTCTTTCTGGCTATTTTCTCAAAGATTCTGTCTTCAGGTTTGGTGGTTGTGCATAGGGCTATCATGTTTGGCAGTTTTGCAGCTTTCGCTCGGTCGATGAGATGTTCTATGAGTGTTTTTCCTTTGACTTCGATCAAGGTTTTTTTTGGCAGCCTGCTTGATCCAAGTCGCACGGGGATGAACACTGCTGTCTTGGGTATCTGAATCACCGCAAGTCTAGTATGTGCTGGATTTTATAGTCTTTTTGTGATGTCTTTTTGAAGGTCTTCTGCTATCTGTTTGACTTTTTCAACTTCCCTTCTTATTTCCGGGTCTTCCATCTCTTCTTTTCTTTTCTCGTTTGACTCTAAAATCAATCGCAGAAGCTTTGAATCGTATTTTTCAAGTATCAACTCCACGTTAGGAATTACACAATGCCGACCGATGACGTCTGGAAACATGACTGGCCTGTCAAGTCTCACGCGGTGCGTGTCAGCTATGAAGTCGACAACCTCTTCAAAACTGGCTCCAAAATACCTGGCGATCCGATGCATCTCTTGAAAACAAGTCACCATCCACGCCCTGTACGTAGTTTCAAAAAGCTTGGCCAGTTCAGTTTCCCTGCAGCTTTTCAATATCTTGGTTTTCAAGCCAAGTTTCTTGAAGTGTCTAGCGGCTGCTCTGCCAGCTTCAGGAGTCGCTCCTCCCACGTACTTCGTCCAGCGTTTGAGTTCCCACTTCATATGCTCAGGGTTTTCATGTACTCCTCGGAACGGTGAATCGGCAACTAGACGATCGCATCTGTCGTTGACGCTCATCGTTGTCCCGGGTGGAATGGTGCTGTTTATGATTATTAGAGCCGGTTTGAAGCGTCCAGCATATCCAGCGACGACGTCAACAAACTTGTCCTGGTCTTTGCAGGGCAGACATACATGCATGATAGCGATTTCGTTGGGAGTTGATGTTTGTTTCAGTTCTCTCATTTTCGTCTTATCCAAATCTACACCGTAGACTTCGAATTGCCCGCTTTCCTTAAGCAAATTGAATATTGCTGTCCCAACTTCGCCAAGCCCGATGACTAGAACTCTCTCTTTCTGCAACTTTTATCGACTCCAGGCTGAATGAAAAATGTGGTTTGTCAAACTATTTAAATTTCCCACGCTTTAGAAGGGTTAAGACGAAGTGGAAGAGGATGCCAAAGCCAAAGATGGGTCAAGGCGTAGTCGTCGGCAAAAATGTTGTCTTCGGCGAAAACGTCGTTGCGTGGAACTACGTTGTTATAGGTGACAACACCAAAATTGGAGATGAAACCCGTATAGGGAGTTTCTGCGACATCGGGAAAAACGTGATCTTGGGCAAGAACTGTAACATTCAGACTCACGTCACAATCTCGAACGGCTGCACTATTGGCGACAACGTGTTTATCGCTCCTAACAGCACGCTTTTGAATGACAAGTTTCCGGTGAGCGAATGCTTGACTCCGCCAGTAGTAGAAGACGACGCGGTGATCGGGGGATGTGTGGCCATACTTCCGGACGTGAAGGTGGGGAAGGGCTCGGTTGTCGCGGCTGGAAGCGTTGTAACCAAAGATGTTCCAGCCGGAACAGTTGTGAAAGATGTTCCTGCGAAACCGATGATGACAAAGAAAGAGTACGAGGCCAAAAGGAAGATTTTTGTCAAGAAGCATTTGCGGTGAGAAGATGAGAGTCTGGTACGATGCATGCACAGGCAAACATGTTAGGTTTGGCACCGCTATTGCGAGACGTTTGAGGAAGGATGGTCATGAAGTTGTTTTCACGACGCGAGAGCATCCAGACACGTTGGCTTTGGCTAGGCTCTTGGGCGAGAACCCGATCGTCGTTGGCAAGTACAATCCCACCTCACTTTTGAGCCGTCTCGAAGAAAGCGCAAACCGGATGCTTCAATTCTCGAAGATGTTCAAGGATAATCCTCCTGACATAGCTGTTTCGCATCAGTCTGTCGAGTTGTGCAGGGTTGCCTTCGGTCTCGGCGTGCCTGTGATAGTAACCGCCGATACTCCTCATGCTGAAGCCGTGAATAGACTCACAGTTCCTTTGTCTAGTGTTTTGCTTGTTTCAGAGGCTATTCCAGCGAACCTATACAAGAAATATGGTGCAAGGAAGATCGTCCGTTTTAAAGGAGTGGATGAGGTTGCTTGGACAGAGAATCTTGATCACGCTCCGACTCTTGGGTTCAAGAGACCTTTGATCGTGGTTAGACAGATAGAGTCAAAGGCAGTGTACGGCGTCGGAGAGGAGGACTTCACGGTTGAAGCGGCGCACAGACTCGTGTCTCTTGGCACGGTTGTTTTCTTGTCGCGTTACAGCAAATCCAAGTACAAGAACGTGATCGTGATGAAGGAATTTGTTGACTCCGCCAACCTAGCGGGACAAGCCGACTTGGTCGTAAGCGTGGGAGGAACAATCGCTCGAGAAGCAGCTTTGCAGGGCACTCCAAGCATAGTAATATCGCAGTTTGGCAAGATCCACGTTAACGAGTACTTGTCGAAGAAGAAATTTCCGCTGTTTATCGTCAAACCAGCGAGAATTATGGAATATGCGAAGCGCTATTTGGGTAAGCGGTTTGACGTGAAGATGAAGCTTGCTGAACTTGAGAACCCTGTTGACATCATTGCACAAATCATATCCGAGAAACAATTCGCCTGAATCCGTGGGGAAAAATTAAAGCCAGACATCGAATCCTTTAATGGAGCGAGGGCCGGTCGTCTAGCTTGGTTAGGACATTGGCTTTACGAGCCAAAGGTCGCCGGTTCAAGTCCGGTCCGGCCCACCAATCATAGCCTTTTATTGTTGAATTTGAGTTGTTCATTGAATTGACGGCTGAAAATTGTGTGACTAGTTGTTTCAAGTGATTTTCGAACGTTTTACTGAGATTGAAGCCAAGATTACGCGACTTTTCGACCAATTCCCTATCTATGTAGAGAACAAGATTGTGTTTGTCTGACAATTGCCTTTGCACCCGGGCGGATGCGAGGGGAAGTTCTCTGTTATAAGTTTGGTGATTGTACATTTGCTCTGACAATCAAACGAACCTCTAGAGTGACGTCGAAATGTTTGGTCTGGACAAGTTGAAGAGCCGCCCGCACGCGATTGAACCCGTAGGAACCACGGTTGAGTGTCCTGTCAGAGGCTGCGTCCAGACAGTTCCAAGACGTAGAATGTCTTCGAAACAATCGAAAGAATTCATGTGTCCAGAGCACAGAATCTACATATCCCCTTCTACGTTCGAGTATGAAAACGAGCTCGACAACCTTCTGTGGAAGAATGAAGCTGATCTAGCCCTTTTGTCCAATATCAAGAGAAATGCGAAGCGCGAAAGCAGGATGGGTCATGACAACAGCGAAGATGCTCTCACCTGGAATGTCTTCAGATTCTTGGAGATGGGTCATCTCTTGGCTGGGTTCCTGGAAACTCTAGTCAAGCATTCTGTAGAGAATCCTGAAGTCTTTTACTGGTCCTATTCTCAAACACAGAACAATGTGTGGCCCCGCCTTAAAGAAGCCAGAAAGGAGTTTGAAACTGTGCCTGGCAAAGGTTCAGAGCCAGATCTTATTATCCAGAGCAATGGAGACTTGTTTTTCATTGAAGCTAAACTTACGGCAACTAACAACACTGTTCTTCATTCGCATAATCCAGAAGTTCAAAGGAAATACGAGAAGGGAGGCAATAGTTGGTATCAGAGAGTGGTTCACTCACACTTCAGAACAGTTGCAGTGACAGACAAAAAGTATGAACTACTCAGATTATGGCTTCTAGGCTCTTGGATTGCACACCGATCAGATCTCAACTTCTGTCTAGTGAATCTTGTGCCGTCTGAAAGAGAAGTCAATATTGAAGAAATATTTAGAAAACACATCATTGAAAACTCGCGCAGGACCTTTGTCCGAGCCACTTGGGAAAGTATCTATCAATTCATCCTTGACAGTCAGGTTGATACAAAAGACAAGAACGTCGTGCTCAGATATTTTGAGAACAAAACAATAGGCTATAAGAATCGCTTACTGCAGAAAGCCTTCTCAATTTCGCATTGACGTGCACCTAGTGCACAACGACGACTAACCTCTTTTCAACCTCTTTGTTATGATATGCTTGCTCAACCACTATCATATTCACTAGCGCGCGCAATAAATTTTCGGAGATGGCTTGCTTGAGTTTTTCCACTCTTAAGTGCTGCTCGGAGGGGTTTGCGGAGGTGTATAGGCTTCTACTATGGTTGATATCAATAAGTCCTTTTCTATGGTGGATTTTACGGTTGTTCCAGCGAATCTGTCACTGTATTTCTGGTGAGGATCGCCTACCATAGCCATGCCTATCAGCGTGTCTATTACCCACAGTAATACATGGATTTTGCTGATGTTTCGAAGCATTGATTTGTTAAGACCTGTCACATTTCCTTCCATCGTCGTCACTTTTAGATTCATTATCTGCATTCCTATGGTTGCTCCGCGGCTAGATTCAAAAAACGAGGCGTACGCAAAGAATAGAACTCCACTCAAAAATGGGAATACTCCGAACCAGGCGACTCCCCCCAGCAGCAACGCAGGGATGGCAACGAAAGATAAGATTACCCAAGTTACTACCCAAGTGATTATGCCGTCAACTACTCCAGCTACCAGTCTACGCAGCCAGTGGTCTTGAAGTTGGTGGTCACTTCCTATCTTCTCAAAGGCAGACATTCAACTGCAGATCCGATTTAATCGAATGTTTGGCAAACATAAGTAACTTGTGAATTTCGCATCTAGATTTTAGGAATCCATCTTAGTGCGCGTTAAGTTTTAGCCTTTTCAACCAATTCTTGATCAACATACAGTACAAGATTGTGTTTGTTTGCCAATTGCCTTTGCACCCGGGCGGATGCGAGGGCAAGTTCTCTGTTATAAGTTTGGTGCATGTAACGCGCTCTGGGATTACTTATTTCGAAGGGGATGGTGGGGTAAAGTTTTATCCAACCAACCAACCAACCACGGACGACGACGGACTACGACGACGACCACGACGGACGGTTATCCAGATACTAATGAAGGACGGATGGATACCAGAAGAAACAAGGAAGGATGGATAGTCAGTACGAGGGGTAAAATTCAAGTGAAAACTTACCCCTCATAATGAACCGCGCGCTACTATCCGATTAGTGACTTAATCTTCTCAAAAATATCCTGCGCGTATATCATACTTCCACAGTGTTTGCATTCAATCTGATTGCCCGTTGTTGGCAGCGGTATCGGGGCTCCACACTCTGAGCATTTTAGGTTCTGAAGAACCATACCGCCCTTTTCCATGTAGTCCTTCAACCAAGAAAAATCCAGAAGCACCTGAACTCTTTCCTTCTTCCGCTCAGCCTCAATTTCCTCCCTTCTTTTTTGACGCAGACCCGTGACCAATTTCCTGAACCCCTCAAACTGCTCCTGACCAACCCCTGAGATATGAAAAACGTGTGTTCCTACATCATCCGCTATGCACACGAAGGGATGCCACATTCCTCCCATTGTTATTCCTCCGACCTTCTCCAACGGCGTGGCAACGACTTGATGGTATGATTTTTCAAATATCCCATGCTCTATCAGGAATAACAGTCTCTGATTTGTGAGAATTAAAGCACCATTCTTGCGTATTCTACCTTCTACCACTGTTTTCCGACCAAAGGACCCTTTCTCTACCTTCGTCACATTCACTTCATGATTGCCCCACCATGAATCTACGACTTTTTCGCCCTTATTAAGAATAATCGACCTTAGCAAAGACAAAGCGAAACTCTCCTTTCATTTCATCTTCTTGATTCGGTAATATAATAGAAAACACCTGAAATTTAGGATTTAGGGTAAACTAACGCGCGTAGACGCTCGATTTACCTCATTGGATGGTCGGTCTTCGCGCGCGCTAAACAAGAAAATTAGCAAGGAAACATAGAAATAGATATTCTTTACAACAAGTCTACGAAATTGTTAGAGATACATGGTAAATAGAACGTGATGCGATGACAACCAAAAGAAAGAAAGAAAGGATTAAAGAAGAAAAAAAGAAGAAAGAAGCAATGAGCGCGCGCTTGAACTGTGTTTTTCTGTTCTGCGCATTCAACATATTGTTTCCAAGCTATTTCACATGTGAGTGGGGTAAAATTCTTTAATTCTCAGGGCTGAATACTAAGGTTAAGGTGGCTTGAAAAGTGAAGGTTGTTGGCATTGTTGGTAGTACTAGGCGTGGGGGCAACACTGAGATTCTGACCAAAAAGGCCCTAGAAGTAATACAGAAGGAAGGCATAGAAACAGAACTAATCAGCCTGGCTGGGAAGAGAATAGCGCCCTGCGACGGCTGCAGAAGCTGCATAGAAACTGGAAAATGCCACATCAAAGACGACTTCGATTCTGTATTCGCCAAGATGAAGGAAGCCGACGGCATCATACTTGCCACCCCAGTTTACTATGGCGCGGCCACCCCGCAAATCGTCAGTCTCATCAGCAGATTCTACTCAACCGAGAACAAACCGCTAAAACGCAAAGTAGGCGGACCCATCGTCGTAGCCCGCAGAGCAGGACACAACTTCACTTTGGCGCAACTCATGTTCTTCTTCATGATCAGCGAAATGATCGTACCCGGCTCATCATACTGGAACATAGCCTTCGGACGCCAAAAAGGAGACGTCCTCAAAGACAAAGAAGGAATCACCACAATCAAGAACTTCGCCCACAACATGGTCTGGCTGCTAAAAAAGACACATAAAAAGCCCAGCCACACTCAGCAGAAAGCCATTCGGAGAACGTCCAAGGAAAGATCTCGCTGACAGATTGAGAAATGAATAGTGCGCGCTACGAGCCTACCTCTTTCAAGCCTTAGTTCTCTGCAACCTCTGTTAGGACACCACTGTTCAACCACTATGCTCATTCATCAAATCAAGGTAATGCAATTTGAGTTTTCTAAAATTCCAGACTTCTAAGTTGGCAGAAAAATAGCTTTTCTGAGATTTCTTCTCTATTCTTAATATTAATATAGGAGATTTTCAAAAGAATCAAAGGAGCAAGATGACTCGCGAAGGTGTTGATTTATCATTTCTAGACCTGCCGGAAATACTGCAAATAGTCTTCTATCCTCGGAAAAGTCACATTAAACCGCTTGCTCCCAATGCGAAAGATCATTTTATAGAAGTCGAGAAAGGGATCAAGATCGGATGTCGATATCACACAATAGGAAAGGACTGTCCTTCTTTGCTTTACTTTCACGGTAACGCTACGATTGTCGATGATTTGGATCTGTTTGCACCACTGTTCAATAATGTTGGAATCAACCTATTCGTAGCCGGTTATCGTGGATATGGATTAAGCAACGGTACACCAACAGTAACTAACATGATCAAAGATTCCCATCGAGTCTTTGAAGGATTCAAGAAAATAGTTGAGGACTACAGTTACAGAAAGAGCTTCTTTGTTATGGGTCGCTCACTTGGAAGTCTTTCAGCGATAGAACTGGCTTACAACTATCAAGATGATCTCCAAGGGTTGATAGTAGAAAGTGGGCCCTCAAATAATCTTAAGCAGTATGTTTCATCAATGGTTCCTTTGGATCACCCAATCTGGAGAGATGACAGTACATTTCTCAACAAAGTAAAATTGCGGTCAATCTCCAAGCCGACATTAATCATCCATGGTGAGCAAGACAGTCTGATTCCAGTTGACGAAGGAAAAGAGTTGTATGAGAACTCTGCTGCAAAGGACAAACAACTTGTAATCATACCAAATGCTGATCATGGCGATCTCTTCATAGTAGGAAAAGAGCAGTACTACAAGGCAATCAGAGAATTCGTAAAGAATTACAGCTGACATTGCGCGCGCTATGTTACGACATCACTATTCAGCCACTACACTTGTTCACGCTATCATCTTTTTCATATTTCTTCAATTTAGGCAACGGAGGCAATTCCAAATTCTAGATTCCAAGTTCTAGCCGGGACCAAAAAGAAATTCCAAGATTTTTTCTTGTTTAGAATTGGAATTTAGAAAATTCCATGGATTTTTTCGTGTAAATACTAAATACATAGAGGTCGGCTGGTTATGTACTACGAGGTAATGAAGAAATTGAGTGAATGTCCAAACCTTCAATCTAACTTGAAAGACTGTTCCTGCACATATTCATGTGATTTGAAAGGTAGATGCTGCGAATGTTTGAGGAATCATCGAGCTAACAATGAACTTCCAGCTTGTTACTTTCCGCCAGAGGTCGAGAAAACCTATGATAGATCAATCAGAAAATTTTTGGCAATACACAAACGCGGCTAAAGTCTTTTTATCACTTAAGCCTCACCTTCAACTTCTTTAAAAGAAGTGGCAGGATGGCACATGAAATAGCGGCCGTCTTGGAAGAGAAGCAGGCATAGAGCGATATTCAAGATCTCTCCTACTTAGCAGTAATTCGTAAAGTTTACATGTCGAATTCATTTCACAATGGATTGAAGTGATTCAAGGTGTCGGATTTCCCTTATTATTTGCACGAAAAGGCTGACGAATCGCGCCACAACGAGTCCATGGGTCTTTTAGTATCTGCTATTGGCTCTGTTTTTTTGGTTGGCGGGTTACTACAAACAATTGGAACGATGGAGAAGCTTCAGTTGTTCCCCGTGTCTATTAACCAGCTTTGGTCTTCTACCTACGGATTCTTGGGGTTTTCATTCACGATTTTAGGGATCATAATGTTTCTGGTCGGGCTAATTTTGGCAGTTCATTACGCGTCGCATAGGTCTTGGTATGGCAATGCCTTGAAAGAAAGGTATAGAATCGAAGAAGAAGAACTTAGAACTCAAAAAAAGAGCCAGGGCAAACAACCTTAGCTTATCCAAACAAAAGCTGCTGAGGCAGCTTCGCCCGTAGATCGCGCGCGCTCACGCAAGTATGGAAGAGCTCACTCACTTGATCAAGGTCCCTGGATTCCTGCCACAAAAGAAAGCCTACCTTTTTGGAAAGAAAAGCGCGTTATATTATTGTTCAGTCCTTATTTGTGAATGATGCCTCATCATCTGTTCTTTTCAAAAGTTGCCCGTTTTGAACGCTCCTTATGAACGCTATGACTTCCTGGAAACTGCGAGGCAGATACAACGGGGGTATTCCGAGTCCCCGGAGGGCGAATCCGGTTCTCGCCTGGACTGCAAATGCAACCAAAGCTATTAGAAAAGGGACGATGGGGAGAATGTCTAAGAATGCTGCTAGAAATGCTGACTGTAAGAATGCTTCTGGAAGGAGATAGCGCACGAGCTCTTCAAGCCTTGAGATGAAAGCTCCTGAAAATATCGGTCTTAAAAAGGGTTCAATAAGAAGGAGCAGTGAAATCATCGAGCCTGCCGCAAGCGTTTTCCACGCATATCTTCGTAAGTACTCTATCGACGAGATGTTTGCGTAAGGGATTTCGGTTACCTTTCTGGAAATGATGCCTCTTCTGATGAAGAGCCTTCGTCCCGTAGCTATCACTCCCCAACTCCCCGATGACCAGCTCTTCAAAACACTCTCCGGCTCGGCCAGAGTAACGCGAACCTCACTTGGGATCTTGGTTAAGCCTCTTTCTCTGATTAACTCCATTGTTATAGCTTCATCAAGCTCCGCTGTCAGCTTTGAAATGGTCAGGCTAGTTGCCCTTTCTTTGGCGTTAGATGACAGTGTGTTCCAAAGGGTCGAGTTATCAACTAGTCTAGTAATGGCGGATGCCGCGCCCTCTGTATCATCCGGTCCACGCACGTGAATACCTTCTACTTCGTTTCGAATAAGCCACGCTTGACCCCCAACTGCTGAGGTGACTATCGGAACGCCCAAATACATGAATTCAATCTGGGCCAGCCCCAGCGCTTCCAGTTGACTCAAGATGATATTGATGTAAGAAGCTTTGATGAGTACTATCTTCTCCTGTTCACTCACTTCGCCAAGGTAAGTCACATTCGGTAGACTATTGGCCATGTCAATGACTTTTTTGGCATAAGGTGAATCACCTTTTCCAGCTATGACAAAATGTATGTCTTTCCTTTCTTGAAGCTTTTCAGCTACCTCTAAGACCGCAAGGGGGTTCTTGCGCTCCTCAAGGCTTCCAAGGTAAGACACTATTTTTTCGGTCCCTGCGATCTTGAGTTGTTTAAAGAAGCTTCTGATATCGACATTTGCGTAACGCAGGAACATTTCATCGTCAACGCCGCCTGGAAACAGGAAGCAATTCTCAGCTTTAGCGCCCATCTTGACTTTGGCTTCCTTCTCCAGAGTTGTTACGACGAGGATGAGGTTAGCAGTTGAAAAGATCTGTGGAAGAGTGAGTTTGTTCCAAGCGATTCTGAAGGATCGTTCGACCAAGGAGTATCTCTTGGATGAGGGCTCTTGGAAATGAGACATGTGACAGAACACAAGAGGGTCTTGGTATCCACCCGTATTTTTCATGTCGCGCCGCCATTCTATGAATTTGGCAACTTCTTCCGGCCCATTCCATAAAGTGCTGTGAGTAATAAGGACATCAAGCTCGAACTTGTCAACGATTTTCTCCAGCGTTGAAATGAAATCTCTGAAGAATATACGACGAGGAGGCCATCTTCCAACATAACTGTCCACTCGGATTATGGGTATTCCAAGTTCCTTGTCTTCTGTATACACGTACCCTCCAATTTTCCTCAAGTTCTGTGGCGAAACCACTTCCACTCCATCATGATAAATGCTGGTGATAAGATACGCTTTATGTCCAAGCTTGGTAAATTCACGCACCATTCTCTGTGCAACTAGCTCTTGCCCTTTGCTCTTGCTCGTTTGATACATTACAACGCCTATTTGCTTCCTAAGCATTCGCTTGGCTCACTTCAAAGTTTCTTATACACGATGATCTTGTTCCGCGTGTTTAAAAGGGTAACCGCATTTTGATGTTGACATTCGTCCGAGTTCTAAGTGCGCAGTATCCAGCGCTGTTAAATTACTTCACGTGTTTTCTTCGTCGGATGTATTGAAACGCTTGGGTTCTATGCAGAATCCTGGGTAATTTTAGGCTGAAGCGAAAACGATTTTTCAATAGACCTTGAAGAAAGATAGTCACGTCTTCAAATTTCACGAAGTACTCGCAAACGAGATCATCTGGTGTCTCTTCATGTATTACCCCTACCGCGATATCTGCTGCCTCGAAAGCTGGATTATCAACACTCGCGTCACCCATGTATAAAATGCCGTTGCGCAAGCCAAGTTTCTGCTTCAATTTCAACAAGGCTTTACCCTTGTTAACAGGGCATGGAAAAACATCGAAGAAAGGTTGCTCTTCATATTTAATCGTTACTACTGGCAATGTTTCACAGTAAGAAATTATCTTCAAAGCCCTCTCTTCTGCTCTACATCTGTTTACGGCCTGTCGCCAATCAACAGAAAAAGCTAAGGTAGCTCCCTCAGAATCATGCTTCTCTTCAATTATTAAGTCATTATCAGAAGAACCCTTCGCATATTTCAAAGCGGCAGTTAAATGTCTTGTCGTTTTTCTCAGGCAGAATTCCTTAGTCACCACATCGCCAATCTTGATTTCCAAGCCCCCTAAACCAGCCCAAGCATGAGCAAAAGGCGTCTTCTTCACCACAAATGCAAGATCTTTAGTAGTTATCACCGCGACAGGTATTTGACAGCTGATCTGGCAAAGAACCGCCATGTTCTCTGAAGAAACTTTGGATTCAGATCTGAGAACACTTAGAGGGCTTATAGTCCCATCATAGTCTAAGAATAACGCTTGCACAAGAGCCTTATCAGAAATTCCCAGCGTCTTCACGTTCAAATCCCTATCGTCACATAGTCATGTTTCAGCAAATAATTCTTGTCGTAACGTTCAATCGGCAGAGCCCGTTCATTTTGGCTTGTCTTTGTACAGATGGCCAGAGTCTTTTCGTCGCAGCTCCTTTGACCGAGCTCACACAGGCGCTAAACAATCTCTTTGCCGCAAACCACTCAGCCACAGCCGTAAATGCGTGGTAATGGACATGCTATAGTCTCTTCTCCCAGTATTCGGCTGACTTAGCTACCCTCTCTAGTATTGGCTCGACGGCATCTTCACACGTGCCCCACATCCCACAATCCGGGTGGACAAACGCAATTTGCTCCTCGCCCACCTTGTCTCCGATCATATTTAATCTTTGAATGACAACGTCGAGCGCATCCACATCTTCTTTCGTTTTCGCCTGTACAGAGACGCACCCGACTCCCAACTTTTTTCTGTGTCCTTGCAGGCTAAGTTTCGAGATTGCCTCCAAATTTCCTTTCACTGTTGGAGTGCTGAAAGCAAGGCTCAAAGCAGGGGTGTCCAAATTCATGAGGTCCTCAAACAGAGGCTTGTTAAGAGGACCGCAAACGTGAACAACAAGCTTCCCTTCGTCGTACACGGAGCTGGGTACGCCTGAAAGCACCTCATTCACAATCTTGACGGCTTGAGACGCCTCCATCACTCTGATGGAAAGGCTCGGTTCGTCAACCTGCACGTAACAACCGGTCTTGCCAATTGCCGTTGCCAACGGTTTAAGTGCGGAAGCAAAATCAGAGTACAGCCTCATGTCTCTCATCCCGTTGTAATGTTCCACGCCGTTGCAGGCACATGCAAAACCCAGAGTAATCGGCCCGGTGATCGAAACCTTCACCTTTACGTCTTCCCTGTCTTTGCTTTTCAAATATTCTCTCACATACTGGAGGTCTTGCAGCTTACTGAAGGCTTCAGGCTTCTCCAACGGCATGATCCTGGATTTAACGTAAGGACCAGAGGGCTTCGTTCCGAGCCCGGGCAATGATTTGAAGTAATTGATCATGTCAGTTCTCTGTTCGCCATCTGTAACGACGTCTAAATCGTGTGCGAGTTGAAGGTCTACTGCCCACTCGATGGCTTCCCGCAGTGGAAGCTTCTTCGGCGGAAGACTGCCAACCACGGTCTTAAGCGGATTCACAAATTGCTCTGAGCTTTCAGTCCTAGATAAACTTAACATTTCTCTCCGTCGTCACTACAAACTCCAAACCACCCTCACCTAGCCAACCCCGACAACCACAAGTTTCTCAACCAAGACTTCCCGGAGAACACATGAACGCCCAGTCCCGACACCAGAATCGACACCAAAACCGACACCAACTGTGGAACGCGAAAAATTTCAACATGTAAAAACACAAAAAGCCCTCGAAAACCCCACCGCAAAACCCACGCAAAAAACCGTAGACAGTCCTGCCAACGAAAAAAACCTAGGGGGAAGGGGGGTAGGCTACCATCTACGTTAAAACAACTATTAAGTACATTGAAGGAACATCATTCTGCCAATAAACTGTCTACCTGCCCAACCTCATGAAAATCAACAACCTTAATACCGTCTGCGTCTCATTGCCTCTTTTCAAGTGATGCACAAATGAAAAAACTCGCATCCCTCGACCACCAGATCCTCTTCCAACTCATCAAGAACTCGCGCCAAAGCGACCGCCAAATCGCCAAAACCCTCAAAGTCAGCCAACCCACCGTCACAAGAAGAAGAACAATCCTCGAAAAAAACGGGCTCCTAGAATACACTTCAATCCCCGACCTCAAAAAACTCGGCTTCGAAATCCTCGCATTCATCTTCGGCAAATGGAACTTCCAAAAATACTCAGACACCCGCGTCGACGACATGCGCAAATTCATAGCCGACCACCCAAACGTAATCTTCATATCAACAGGCACAGGCCAAAACTACGACAGAATCGGAATCTCAATCCACAAAAACTACAGCGACTACTCCAAAACAATCCAAGACTTCCAAGAAGGCTGGGGCAAATACTTCGAAAACTTCTGCTCCTTCATCGTCAGCCTCCAAAGCGACAACATCCTCCGCAACCTCACCTTCAAACACCTGGTCGAATACATGAACCAACAAAACCAAAACAAACCCTAAAAACACTTCTCCAACCCCAAGAATCAAAAACCCGTTGCTCCCATATACTCAAATCACAAAAAACAGAGTAACAAGGTGAAAACGTTTGATACTCGTCCACACTAGCATCCGAACAAGCAACATGGACCAGTCAATCAACTTCTACACCAAACTCATAGGCCTCAAACTCCAAGGCAGACATGAAATACCCCAAAACAACGCAGAAATCGCCTTCCTACAAGACCCAAACGCAAAAGGATCCACACTCGAACTAACCTACTACCGCAAACAGAAGAAGTTCATGCAATCCGACTACGAAAACCGCATCTTCGACCACCTCGCCTTCACCGTCGAAAACATGCGGAAAACCATCGACACACTCCGAAAGAACAAAGTCACAATCACCGACGAACCCTACACCCTCAGCCCAGGCGGACCCACCATAGCCTTCATCAAAGACCCAGATGAAACACTTATCGAGCTAATCGAAAGAAAATAACCCCAAACCGTAATCATACCTTCTCCCAGCAACAAAGAAGCCGACCTCACAGATGGCGACCCACACCATAAGCCCCACCAACGCCTTCCTCATGACATTCCTCATCACCGTCTGGGGCAGCAGCTTCGTCGTCGTCAAAATCGCACTTGTCGAAGGACTAACACCGATCGCAATCGCCACCTTTAGGCTTCTCACCGCCAGCGCATTTTTCCTCATCACACTCGCCGTCAAAAAAATCCTAAATCGGAATTATTCACTTCACATCGACAACAAAGACCTGCCACGCCTAATCCTGCTCGCACTAACTGGAATCACATTCTTCTTCATCGCCCAAGTCACAGGCATAGCCCTCGCAAACGCTTCGATCGCCGCAATCCTCGTCTGCCTGCTATCCCCAATCCTCATAGCAGTACTCTCAGCACGCATACTCAAAGAAAACCTCAAAAGAAAACAATTCATCGGAATAGGAATCGCCGCAGCAGGCACCTTAACCGTCATAGCAGGCGGCACACTAACCCTCCAGAACAACCCCACTTTCCTCACCGGAATCCTAGTGTTACTACTCACACCCATCCTCTGGTCAACATACACCATCACAGGAAAAACAACAATGAAAAAGTACAACCCATTCCTCATAACCGCCTACGCAAACATAATCGGCGGACTATGCCTAATCCCATTCTCCCTCGCCGAAAACTCGCTCGCCAAAATCACCACAATGAACCTCCAAACCTGGGCAGCAATCCTTTTCCTGGCATTCACCGCCTCGCTCATAGGCTATTTCATCTGGTTCCACGTCGCAAACCAAGTCAAAGCAGCCGTTCTAGCCTCCTTCTTGTTCGCAGAACCCCTCATAACCGCGGTGCTGGCAACCACCCTGATCGGAGAAACAATAACGCTCTACACGGCAGCAGGCGGCATCCTGATATTCCTCGGCGTCTACCTCGTCTCTAAAAAGTAAACGAAAATGAACCCTCACCCAGCAACTCAACAATTTTCCTAGGGTTGAAAACGCTCAAAGTCGAGTTCCTAAGGACCCTGCCGATTTTCGGAATCAACCCCACCGCATCAGTCCCAAGCTTGCAGACAATCGCATTTTCAAACATTCCAAGCGGCTCAACGCCGACAACATCACGATTTACCTCAGAAGTTTTCACTGCATCCCTAACCTCATCGGAAGAGCATCCAAAAACCAACAGCCTGTCAAGCATAGAACGTACCCAATCCCTGAATTGCCTCTGTTGCTTTTCTGACAACTCAGCTTCAAGATATTTCGCTACAGGATCAACCCTCAATATTCTGACCTGCATAGGCATGCTCTGGCACAAACCGAAAAGATCAACCAGCGTACTCAGCGCCATCTTTCTTCCATCAGCAAGTTGAGCCTGCAGTCTACGCAACGGAATCACAGCATCAATCACGCTCGGAAAAACAAACCCAACATCCAGCCTCAGCTCGTTTCTGCTCTCTGCCCGACCAGCTACGAACCCCCCAATAACCGAGAATTCATGAACTTCACCCAAGCTTGATGGACAGAAACCAACATTATCCATCAAGAATCGCAGAGCAACTTTCTCGTCTTGCCCAGAAACAAATGATTCCACCCATCCACGTCCATGAATTCCCTTGATCACAACCTGGACATCCAAACCTTCCAGCATTGCCTTCAGTTTCTTCTCAACAAGCTTCAACTGAGAATCGCGATAGATTCTTGTCTGCAAAGTCACGGAAGACAATCACAGTCGCCAACCAAAGACAACATTTCCTCATGCAACTTCCACAATCTCTCTATCGCCGCAGGCGGAAGATCCAACGAGAGTTTGTCAATCGTCTTCTCTATCGGAACATGACCTGAACCCTCAATCAGCTTATCAGCATAGCACACGATTTTCTCCTCAATGGTTTCAGGAACATAAACATCTTTGGGCCACCCCAATTTCTTTGCGTCCCTCGCGGTTATACCCCCGCCGACGTGCTTTTTGATTATAGAGATGACTTGTTCCGGCACCCCAAAGGATTCTGCAATCTCAGCCCCAACAACAGCGTGATGAACAGTGTGGGTCTTGCTCCGTCCAATGTCGTGCAAGAGCGCTCCAATCTCAACAAGCCTCACGTTTACAGGATGTCCCCTATTCATGATTGCTTCTGCAATTTCAACAGCAAGACCCGAAACAGCCTCAACGTGCCTTATCACGTTCTCCCGACAGCCACTCTGTCTAAGAAACTGCAGAGCCTGATCTCTTGTCGGGAGCTGCTCACTCACCAAGCTCCTTCCTTAGGGTTTCCACTCTCTTTCCTAATGCTTCCAAAACCTTGTCATTATCATAATGCATGAGAGGTTTTCCACACGTTCCACACTTGAACACCAATTCCACCGCATCTTCGAAAGGTATTCGTTTACACCCTGGCGTATAGCAAAAATAGAAATCATGGTTCTTTTCGAATTCAAGACGAATGTTGAGTTTGTCGAGGACACGCCGCTTCTGACTCTGTATAAAACCCTCCAGCTGATCGGATTGCAGCCTCCAATGAAAGATGAACCAACCAGTCTTCGGGTCACGCGTTCGCCTCAAGCTCACAAGAGAATGATCATACAGCTTATACAAAATTTTACGAACCGAATTCAGCCTTATGCCCGTCTTCGTCGCAATCTCGTCGTCCGTAGTCTCCTCCGCATTTTTCAGAACATCAATCAGCCTGATAGCATCTTCCTCGCCTAACGCTTGTGCAACCCTTGTTAGAGTTGCGTCATCAATGTTTGACAATATCGTCGTATCCTTGCTTCTCCTTTTCAAGACAGATCTCTATATTAAGTATACAGCATTGATCGAATTTAAATCTCTTTACGAAAGAAAACGCCAAATCTGACGTCATTTCTCTGCCGTTATCTTTTTCCCCCTTCGTTGAGGGACGATTTTCACTTTGGCATTCTCCAATGATACCGATAGCTCTCTACCCTGGAAAAAACGGTCAAGGAAAACAGCAAGACTCGCACATTCAGAATGAGGTTGATTCCCAATCGCAACATTGAAGTCTGACACATCTTCAGAAAAAAACTCGCCTGGCACTTTCTGACTTCCAACAATGATCAACACATCTTTCTTGGAATCTTTTATCTTCTTCATCACGTCACTGGATTCAACGTTTTCTCCATACGCTGTCAAGTGAACGATCAAGCCGCCTTTAGCTTTCCATTCCCGCACGATCCGTTTCCAAGGCGTGCCCATTTCAAAAAAGAACCGACCGCCCCACCGTCGGGTCACTTTTTCCACTGATTCCATAATCTTGGCGTCTCTTACGTCAGACAGGATGATTCCTGCGGCACCAAGAGCCCTGGCCGCTAAGGCGACGTGTGTCGTAAGCCTCGCATCGCGCTGCGGCCTATGCCCCCATCTCAACACAATGACTTGATTCACGTCTATTTTCCCATCAAGCTCTTTCGAGTTTCCCGTTGAACTCTCTTTCGACACGGCTTCTCACTTTTTCCGCGAACGAGGGTTCGGCTTCAAAAACCACCCGCACTGAGTCAGCATCATACTTCGTTTCCTTCACATCCGCATTCTTGAAAAGCCAGGCCATGAAGGACATAACGCCTTTCGTGACTGGTATTTTGAATGATGCACGCACGTAGTTTCTGAGAGTTCTCAATATCTCATTTTTCAATTGCTCAATGTTTGTTCCTTTCAACGCCGATATAGGCACCAAAGTTGTTGCCTGGTCTTTCAGAAGGTTGATCTTCTGCTGAGTTTCTTCTTCAGAGATAAGGTCGACCTTGTTAAGCACGGTTATAAGTGGTATGCCTGTGGCCCCAATTCGTTCTATTGTCTCCAGACACGCTGCGAGTTTCTTTTGTATGAAATACATGGTTTCGTTGCCGTCCACGATCAGTAGAATAAGATCAGAGTAAATAGTCTCTTCAAGTGTTGAATGGAAGGCTTCTATCAGAGTCAGCGGCAACCGGTCTATGAAGCCGACGGTATCTGTCAACAGAAACTTCTTGCCAGAAAAGGTCACAAGCCGCGTCGTCGTTGATAGCGTGGTAAACAGTGCCGTATCTACCGGGACGGCTTCATTCGCTAAAGCGTTGAAAAGAGAGCTTTTTCCTGCCTTCGTGTAGCCTGCTAAAGAGATCGACGTAAATCCAAGCTCGGATCTTCTTTCACGTTGTAGGCCGCGTTTTCCCCCTATTTTCCGCAACTTTCTTCGAATAGCATGCACTTCTCTCTTCACGCTTTCATAGTACACGTCAACTTCATAGGCTCCGAGCCCCATGAACCCCGGTTGTTCCCCTCTCTTCGCAAGTCTCACTCTTTCTTTCGCCTGCGCAAGATCATACCGCAACTTTGCCAGACGAATCTGCAAATTTGCCTCAGTCGTCGTGGCTCTTCTCGTGAAAATCTCCAGTATAAGTTGAAAACGGTCGATTGCCTCTACGCGCGTAGCTTTTGCCAGATTGTATGATTGAACAGGTCTCAATAGATTATCAAAGACGACTCTTTCAGCACCCGTATCCTTGATAAGTTCAGCAAGTTCTTCAACCTTTCCCGGCCCGATCTGGTAACGTGCGTCAGGTCCTCTCACCTGTTCCAACCTACCAACGACTGTGTACCCCGCAGATTCGGCGAGGTTAGAGAGCTCTTCAAGAGCCCTTGGTTCAGAGCGCTCTCGACGCTGGACTATGACTGCTTTCGTCCGGTCGATTCCCCCACTTTTTCGTCTTTCCTTTTCTGCTGCATCAGGTCCCCAAGAGTCAGTTCACGACTAGGTCTTTGGGGTATCTTGGCTTGCGGAACCTTCTCTTCTTTAGCAGGTACTATCAATTTGATCTTCAAAACATGCTCCAGCGTTGCCGCAAGCCTATCATTGGGTGCAATCTTACTCGTTTCAATTTTTCTCAACAACGAAACCTTTTCGTTTATCCTCTTGCCCAATTCCTCGTGGGAGAACCCGAGCCTTTCTCTCCCCTTCCTTATCCTTGAGCCGAAATCTTCTGAAAGTTCCACGCTTGCATCAACCGGGGGCAATTTTGTTTTGGCTTGGACTCTTGGCATCACAACTGTCGGCTTTGACTTAACAAATACAGGTTTTGGCCTAGGCTCATCATAACAAATCTTTCCGTGCTTAGCACATTCACTGCACACTGTCAATCTTGCAGCCTCGATGATGACATTGAACGGTTTACCGCTAATTCTGCACCCACATACTTCGCACCGCAAAAGGCTACACCTTGAACTGTTTTTATTATTAAGGTCGTCTTTATAGTTGTCGAACCCGAAGACCCTGGTCAATGGTGAACTAAGGTTGAATGAAGCTTTGAAGCGGATACGGGCCGTTGCAGACTACCAGTTTGGAAAAGGTGTAGGGGCGGATCTGTTTCCAGAAAGCGCAAGAATTCTCTTTTCAAAGAGGACAGGCCGAATTAGATATGTCTATCTTGACGACAAACATATTGCAACCTTACGTCCAACAGACGGTTTTTTCTCGTTGGGCATAAACGGTGCGAAGCGTCTTGCTGAACGTACTCCTAAGGCGGCATGTTTTGTCACGGTGCGGAAAGATATTTCTCAGTTCATAGTCGGAGGAGGCGATGTGTTTGCAGCACACGTTTTGAAAGCTGATCCTGAGATTCGCGCCAAGGACGAAGTGATTATCCTAGACCTTGACGGGCACGTTTTGGCAGTCGGTCGTGCGGCCCTATGTGGGGAAGAAATGACGGCTTTCAAACGTGGCATTGCGGTCAAGGTCAGACGAGGCATTGCCGCAGAAAGTTAAGTATATGAAGCCTTGAGTGTACAGGTTAGACATTGAAGGTGATTTCGTGCAGAGACGCGTGAATCCTCGTGAAGCAAAACGGATGATGCAACGCATGGGTATGAGCATGGATTCGATTGCTGAAGTTGAACAGGTTATCATAAGAACTAGCAGAAAAGAGATAACGATACAACAGCCCGAAGTAGCGATTCTTGAAGTTCAAGGGCAAAAAATCTTTCAGGTCACTGGAGGAAAAATCACTGAGAAAGCTTCCGAGCTTAAGCCATCCGGAATAGCCGACGAAGACGTGAAGCTCGTTGCCGACCAAACTGGCAAGAACGTTGAGGAAGCTAGAAGAGCCTTAGAAGAGAGCGGCGGAGACTTGGCAAAAGCAATCCTGCTGCTACAATCGAAATTCTGAGGCTCAATACATTTCTTATTGACCAGACTCCTGAGCGGGCGCGGAACAGGTAGGTCAAATTCAAGGACTATCTAAGACCAACTGGCGAAAGGAAGTCTTGCAGGGTTAATGGATTGCCATTTCCAAGAAGTCGAAATTTGCAAATCTCTTTTTTATGCTGGGACTGATTCGGCACAAACGGATTTGCGAATGTGCTTTCACTTCGCGAGAGGAGAGACAATTCCATTGGCTTTAAGTCAAAGTTGGTCAATATTCTGGGCGAGGTCAGCGAACTCGTGTACGACCTAGTCTCAGTGGGGCACCTTGTCATAGATTCAATTTTTCTTCCAGATCGCAAAACTCCGTTCGTTGTCTTAGGCGGGGCAGTTGCCTACGTCTCACTCGCCGCGAGGCACTTAAATGCTCGCGTTTCTGTGGTTTCCAAAATTGGCCACGATTTTCCTGAAGCCTACTTATGGCGGCTTAGAAAAGAAGGCATCGACCTGTCAAACGTCCTCAGAGAAGATAAAGGTACGACAACACGGTTCGAATTGAGATATGACGAAGACTTCTCGCATCGTTCGTTGCGGTCTGGAAGTAGAATGACTCCGATTACAGTTGAAGAAATTGTGCATCTTCCTACGGCTTTAGCTATTCATGTTGGACCAGTCGCAGGGGAGATTACGAACGAGCTCGTTGAGAAGCTCAAGGGTTGTTGCAAAATCATGTCTTTCGATCCACAGGGGTTAGTGCGACGCTTTGACAGAGATGGAAACGTCAGCATCGGTCCATTGATCGACAAGCGGGTGCTAGACCACGTCGATATTTTCAAATCCTCCTTTGAAGAAATTCAAGCAATAACAGGGTTTGGTGAACTCGACCAAACTGTAAGAGCCATCCATGATCATGGCGTGAGCATAGTCATAGTCACTCTTGGAAAGAAAGGCGCTGCAGTTTCGGTCGAAGGCACGATGCACAATGTTCCGGCTTTCAAACCAGCGAAACTCGTTGACCCTACAGGAGCCGGAGACGTATTCATTGGAAGTTTTTTGACGGAATATGTTCATGGCGAAGATGGATTATGGTGCTCATGTGTCGGAGCAGCTGCTGCTTCGCTTGTGGTGGAGGCCGTTGGGCCGTCGTATTTTGGCGACAGGGAAGAGATTTACCGAAGAGCGCGTTTTCTGTATGAAAAAGGAATTAAGGAATGAAGTGTATTCAATTGCATCAAAAACGTGAACATCGGAGGAACTGAGGTTGGGTCGCATCAGCAAAAGCGTGAAGTGCAACGTGTCTGGTTGTGGTCAGGAGGCCGTTCGTTCCCTTTCAGCTGAGAAAGTAAGGCGCGCAGGTCTGAGGGTGACGGACGAAAGGCATGCCTACTTATGCAAAGAGCACTACAAGGAATACAAGAAGAAAACGAAGAAAGACAAACAGATCGAAAAGTGGCGATACAGCCCTTGAGTGCGTTGCGGTGAAAAATTATGAGAATTTTGCAGTTACACTCAAACTTCATCGTTTACAAGCCTGTTCAGAAGGAAATTGCGGCGGCAGAACAAGCTGAAAAGAAAGAGGTGCGTTTGGAAGAGCTGCTCGTGCTGTTCACTGCGGTTGAGGAAGGCGACAACATTGGAGTCGCGCAGAAGGCTATCGATGAGGTTCAAGGTTTCCTCGGAAAGCTCGGCATCAACCGCGTTCTAATCTATCCCTATGCTCATTTGAGCAGTAGACTGGCCAAACCTTCAGATGCTTTGAAAGTAGTCAAAGCTATGGAATCTTACGCGTCGAAGTTGGATATAGAAACATTTCGGGCACCATTCGGCTGGAACAAGCAGTTTGCGATCTCTGTCAAGGGGCATCCTCTCGCTGAACAATCTCGTGTTGTACTGCCAGCAGAAGCCAAAGAGAAGGAAGAGGAGAAAGTATCTGAAGCTTTGAAGGCAGAGGAAAAATTGAAATCAACGTGGTACATTCTGGAACCAAATGGAAAACTCGTGTCGGTTGAGGAATTTAACTTCAAAGGACACAGAGACCTCGAGAAATTCGGAAGGTACGAGATATCGAAGGTGAGAGCAAGCCAGCAGATGCCGCCGCACGTCCAGCTGATGAAGAAACTGGAGATTTGTGATTATGAGGCAGGAAGCGACCCTGGAAACATTCGATGGTATCCTAAAGGTCGGATGATAAAGGCTTTGCTTGAACAGTTTGTTAGCACCAGAATGAACGAGTACGGTGCAATGGAAGTTGAGACCCCGGTCATGTATGATTTTCAACACCCAAGCTTGGCAGACTACCTAAACCGTTTCCCTGCAAGACAATACGTGCTCAAATCAGAGGACAAGGAGCTTTTCCTACGTTTCGCGGCATGTTTCGGACAGTTTTTGATGGTCCACGACGCGCAGTTTTCTTACAAGGACATGCCCATGAAGGTCTACGAATTGACTCGGTATAGCTTCAGGAGAGAAAAAAGCGGTGAGGTCGTCGGTCTCAGGCGGCTCAGAGCCTTCAGCATGCCCGACTGTCATGCTTTCTGCACAGACTTAGAGCAGGCTAAGAAGGAATTCACAGTGAGGTTCAAGATGTGTGTACGAATCCTGCGGGAAATTAGCTTTGAGAAGGACGAATATGAGGTGGGTATTCGGTTTACGAAAGACTTCTACGAGGAAAACAAGAAGTTTATTGCTTCTTTGGCGAAAACCTTCGGTAGGCCAATGCTGGTTGAGATGTGGAATGATCGCTTCTTTTACTTCATCCTCAAATGGGACATGAACTACGTCGACAATCAAGACAAGGCTGCGGCGCTTTCAACAGATCAACTTGACGTTGAAAACGCAAAAAGATACGGCATATACTATGTTGATGAAAAGGGTGAAAAGAAGCTCCCGTTGATTTTGCACTGTTCTCCAAGCGGTGCGATTGAAAGAGTTGTCTATGCATTGCTGGAAAAAGCTTACAAAGTGCAGAAAAGCGGCAAGGTGCCGATGCTCCCGATCTGGTTGTCACCAACGCAGGTTCGCCTGATTCCGATATCCAACAATTTCATTGAGCATGTTGCGAGAATTTCTGAGACTATAGATACAAGCTCTGTCAGGGTGGACATCGATGATCGTTCAATGACGTTGCAGAAACGGGTTCGCGAGGCAGAAATGGAGTGGGTTCCTTACATTATTGTGGTAGGGCAGAAAGAGCTTGACTCAGGGGTGCTTCCGGTCAGAGATAGGGCTACTGGAGAAATGCGCAGATTGAATCTGGAGGAGTTGATCTTGGAAGTGAAGAATACGATGGCAAACAAGCCTTACAGACCGCTTCCGTTGCCGAAATACTTGTCAAAGAGACCTCAGTTTTACGGTTGACATGCTGAGAGCGCGCTATGGTGAAGATGGGGTCCTTTTCCAAAAGATATATCAGAGCTTGAATTGATAGATTTATTTCTCGTATTGTGGGGGCGAAAATGTTGGAGAAGGAGTTGCAGGTCTTCATAGATGGCAAGTTCTACCCAAAGTCGCAAGCGAGGGTTTCGGTATTCGATCATGGCCTGCTCTACGGTGATGGCATATTTGAGGGTATCAGGGCATACAACGGCAGTGTGTTTAAACTCAGAGAACACATCGACCGGCTTTACAAGTCCGCTCACATGATAATGTTGCCAATTCCGATTGCCAAAGAAGACATGGTGCAGAAGACTTTGGAAACGTTGCGAGAGAACGGCTTGAAGGACGCGTACATTCGGTTGGTCGTCACGAGAGGAGTTGGCGATCTTGGGTTAAACCCAAAGAAATGTCCGAAACCGACGATAATCATAATCGCAGACACCATTTCATTACAAATGGCTGGTGCAAAAGAGACCGGTATCGCCGCCATGATTTCATGGGTGAAGAGAGACCCGGTAGATGCAACATCACACGAGATCAAGTCGCTCAATTACTTGAATAGTATTCTGGCGAAGATTGAGGCAAACATTGCCGGCGTTGATGAAGCAATATGTCTCGACAAGAACGGGTTTGTGTGTGAAGGTGTGGCGGAGAACATTTTCATTGTGAAGAAAGGGAAGCTTTACACGCCGCCGACGTACACGGGAGCTCTGCACGGGATAACAGCTGAATCTGTTCAGGATTTGGCTAGAAAACTCGGATACGACGTGAAGGAGAAGAATATCACGCCTTTTGAATTGTTTAACGCTGATGAAGTTTTCTTTACAGGAACCGCCGCGGAAATAATCCCTGTTAGAGAGATCAATAAGAGGCAGATTAACGATGGCACGCCAGGTCCGGTTACTAGACGGTTGATGGCAGAGTTCGCGAGGATGGTTCGAGACCCAAAAGAAGGAATACGCATCTAATTGCCGAACCTGTTACTAGAATGATGGGTAAGCGCTGTTCTCTATTGATTTCTTTTCATGAAGCCTTCGATTTCGTTAAGTGCCTTCTCAAGTGTGTCAAGGGGGGGAAGAACTACTCCTCTGACGTGTCCTGCCCCGTAAACTGGGTCAAATCCTGAACCGTGAACGAACAGAACCCCGGTTTCTCTGAGAAGGCTAAGCGTGAAGTCCATGTCTGTTTTCCATTTTGATCCTACACCATGGATTCTGGGGAAAACATAGAATGCCGCTTCTGGCTTTGCGCAGCTGATTCCTTCAATTTCGTTGAGTCGTTTCCAAGCGAGGTTGCTTCTCTGCTTAATCTTTTCGACTGTCGTTTTCAGGTGGTCTTGTGGTCCGTTTAGGGCTTCTGTCCCGGCTTTTTGAACGGGCGTGTTTGCGCACAGTCGTATCCTGGCTTCTTTTTCAACGCAGTCTTTAACTTCTTTGAGTCTTCCCTGTTGGTTGTGGAAGTAGAGGTATCCGAGTCGCCAACCTGTCATCAGATATGCTTTTGAAAAACCGTTTAAGCCCACGACTGGGATATCTTTCGCCAGGTGGGCTGTGCTCACAAACTTTTTGTCAAAGACTATTTGATCGTAGATTTCGTCTGATAGCACTGTGAGGTCATGTTCGCCTGCCAAGTTCAGTATTTCTTTGGTTACTTTGCTTTCGTATAGGGCGCCGCAGGGATTGTTCGGGTTGATTATCGTTATTGCGCGAGTTTTCTTGGAGATTTTTTTCCGCAAATCGTCGATGTCAGGTTGCCAACCGTTTTCTTCGTTTGTCTTGTAAGTGACTGGTTTTCCATCGAAGAATCTGGCGTACGATATGTAAGGCGGGTATGTTGGTCCTGGGAGAAGAATCTCGTCTCCTGGATTGATTAGTGCGGCCATGATCATTTGGATGCCTTCTGAAATGCCTGAAGTGACGATGACGTCTTCGTGAGATATGTCAACGTCGTTGACTCTCTTTTCTTTCTGGCTGATTGCTTCTCTGAGTTCCGGTAATCCTTCAGAAGGAGAGTACGCGTTTGCTTTTTCGCCGCTTTCGACTGCTTTGATCAATGCTTCTTTTATGTGTGGAGGGGTGTCAAAATCAAAGGCGTTTGGGTCGCCGATGTTGAGGTAATAGATTTTCTTGCCAGTCTTGGCAACCTGTTTCGCGTATGGAATGACGTCGCGGATTGCGTATTCAATGGTGCGGACTCTTTTTGTTGGTTCTATGGCAGACATCGTCATCACTGTTTAGCTTTGAGTCTGTATAGAAGTGAAATAAGGGTTGTGATTGGTTACTCGACTTTGAATGTTGCTGACACCTGGAACCCGTCTGTAGTCGTCATGACAACTGTTATGTTGTTGCCAGTGTATGGGATCCAATTCCATGAGTAAGCTATTACTATCTCAGATCCTGCGTTGACTTGATACCCTGAGGATTCTATGACAAGCAGAGATGTTGTTTCGTTTCTTATGAGCACTTGAACTATTGTGGCGTTGAACTTGCTGAATTCGGTGTTTCTGACTGTGATGTTGATGTTTGGTGTTTCTGGGGGCACGTTGATGAAGGTTGCGTTGGTTATTTCCAAGTAGGGAAGCTTAAGGCTGTAAGTCACTTGAATTTCGGTTGAGCCGTACATGAGATGAGCCCTTATGTTGACATTTTGTCCGGTTAGGCTTGACCAGTTGAAGGTACATGTGAATGTGGCATTGGTTCCTGGAGCTATCAAACCTGGTATTATGACCGTCGCGTTCTGGTCTATCTCTACCAGTGTTAGGTTTGCAGTAAGCAGTGAGTATGCCCTGTTTGTGAGGTTCACGGAGAAGCTTCCTAGGTCATTCAAGTCGAAATGTACGTCGTTCATTTCTGCGGCGTATTTTGCTGGTGTCCTTGCTGTTTCAGGCGTCGAAGTGAATCCTTGTTTGGTATAGGCGGTCACGACTACGTCCATGTCTCGGTAGCTTCCGTCACTCCAGTTCCAGGGGCAAGTGATGGTGACAGTTTGATTCTTGTCGATGGTCAACGGAGGTGTGGGTGTTAGGAGTGTGTCGTTGAACGTGTCAGTAACGTTGCCATGCTTGAACGTCATGCTTGTGATGTTGACGTAGGTAGCCGAGTCTGGAGAATTGAACAGCGTCACCTCGACTTGGCTTGTGTTTGCCTGGTCAAAATCGATTTTTGTTGCCGTCAGAATGATCGTTGAGCCGACGTCTTTTCTGACCTCGCCTTCGAATCCTTCTCTTGTTGTGACTTGCACGATTGGTTTTACATGTGCTTGCCAGTTGGCGTAGCAGGTGAACGTGACCGTTGTGTTTGCTTGAAGGGTCTGAGACTTGATGCTCAGATTTTCAACGGGGTTGTAGTCGAATAATACCTGACTCAGTGTTAGGTTGATGGGGGATGAAAGTGTGACTGACGTGTTGAAGTATTGTATGCTTTCGGAAGCGTCAAAGACTACGTCGACAGCCATATTCACGGCGGGGGTTTGCGCAGAGAGTGAAGTCGTCGCACTGGTGTCTGTCAGGACGTGAACGGTGATGATTTGGCCTGCTAGTGCTCCCCAGTCCAGGGAGCAGTTGAACGTTTGCTCTGTGCCTCTGTCGAGGAATATGGGAAGTTCCGGGGCGCTGGTCGTTATGCTGGTCTTGTTTAGGCCTTGGGATTCAATGTAAATGTCCGTGATGTTTGTTCCGCTGATCGAGTGTGAAGGGTTCATGACTGTTAAGTCAAAGTATGTTCCGTGGTCGACTGGGAAATTGAGGTTAGTTACGACCAAATCCACGGTGTTTGGTTCAAAGTAGAACGGCGCCATGGTCCACATGTAGGCCAAGAGCGCGCCGAATATTGCTGATATCAGCATGAGCAATATCGCGAGAAGAGTAGAAATCGCCTTGATCTCTTTGCTAACGTGCAATTTGTTCCCTCGATTCCAAATGTTTGGTGTAGAACATATTTCCCTGTAGTAAATAAGCATTTCAGCACTTTGTTGAGAACCTCTCGCCCTATTTTTATCATACAAAGTCCTTCAGCCCAGTTTTCAGATGTCGGGCAACTTGTAGGGGCCGATTTTTCTCGTTATATGCGTCTGCAATCAGGTATACAGCTAAGTTTAAATCTTGTTCATTTTAATACTTGACTTCCCAAATTTGGGGTGTTCAACGATGACGGAATACGATGCAGTGATAGTAGGCGCAGGAATCGTTGGCTTATCGACTGGTTATCATCTTAAACGGATGAATCCGAAGCTTGATGTCTTGATTGTTGACAAGCGTGGGGCTGCAGGTCAGGGTAGTACGGCGAAGAGCGCTGCTGCTTTTCGTTGTTTGTTTGCTTCTCAGACCAATTTTGCTTTGGCAGATTCGTCTGCTGAATTTTACAGACATGTACAGGATGATTTGAAGTTTGATTTGAAGCTCCGTTGGGCGGGGTATCTGTGGTTTTTCGATGACGAAGGCTATCGAAAGATTCTTCCGGTGTTAAGAGATCTGGGGGGCAGAGGTTTTCAGTACAGAGAATATGACGGGGCGGATTTGGCAAAGAAATTAGAAATGAAAACCGATTTTTCTCGTGACGACGAAGCCAAAATGATGGGCCTAGCCAATGTCCAAAAAGGAGTGTTGATCCCAAAAGCAGGGCTGATTGACGTTGATTCTTTAGTCAAGTACTACGAGTCAGAGTTCCTTAGGCTTGGAGGAAGAATACAATATCACACTACCGCAGAGGAACTTGTGGTTGAGCCTCGCAATCCTTTAGGGATGCCAGGTGAACCCTATTTCTGGCAGGACGCAACAATCACTGGTATCAAGACTTCCAAAGGCTTGATTAAGGCAAAGAAAACGATAGTTGCTGCCGGCGCTTGGACCTCGCAACTGTTAGATCCTGTGGGTATCGAGTGTTTCATCAAAGCCAAGAAAAGGCAGGTTTTTTCGATTAAAGCAAAGACTGAGTCACTGAAGAAATTGCTTTATTGCAAGGAGTTTACTAACGCAGGTTGTCTTCCGTTCACGATTCTTCCGAACCCTACAGCATACATTCGTCCAGCCCCTGAGGAGGATGCATTGTGGCTGGCTTATGCTGACGAGTTTCCGAGAGCATTCAAGGTTGAAGAGGAGCCTGAGGCTGAGGAAAACTATTACACGTACGGGCTGTACCAGGTTATGGTAAAATATTTCCCACAGTTGACTGACTGTCAACCTTTCTCATCTTTTGCTGGGTTGTATGAAATCAACAGCATCGACGGTCAGCCGGTCATTTTCGAGGAAAACGGTGTCATGGTCGTGGGGGGCGCAAGTGGAAGCGGAATACTGAAGGCTGATTCGATGGGAAGGATCGCTGCAGCCCTTTATGGAGGGGAAGAATTTGCCAACCTGTACGGTGAAAGGAAGTTTAAAGTCAGCGATTTAGGCTTGAAGAACCGGAGCGTTGAACCGGAGAAACTGGTGATATAGTCTTTCGATTTGCGGTTAGTCTTTATCTGCGAATAGCTGCATATAGTCTAGATGCTGATTTTGAAGGAACTTGATACTATGTTCGGGTGGAACGGCAGAATCCTTCGCGTGAACTTGGGGAAAAAGAAAGCTGTTGTCGATAGTTACGGGGCAGAACTGGCGAAGAACTATCTGGGCGGAAGAGGCTTCACGGTAAAGATACTATGGGACGAACTCAGGCCTGGAATTGACCCTTTGTCGCCTGACAACAAGCTTGTTTTTGCCGCTGGTCCTTTGACAGGCTTTGCACTACCCAGCAGTGGCAAGATGGTCGTCGCCGCCAAGAGTCCTCTGACTTGGGGATACGGAGACGGTAACATAGGGACTTTTGCCGCTGTTCACATGCGGAAGGCAGGCTATGATGCTGTTATCATGGAAGGCAAGTCTGAAAAGCCGATGATTCTGCTTGTGCGCGACGAGTCCGTTGAATTGTTTGATGCAGCAGATTTCTGGGGCTTGAACTCTTTCGATACTGAAAGAAAATTGGCTGAAACCTACGGCCATACTGTCGGTGTGCTCTGCATAGGGCAGGCCGGAGAAAACCTCGTAAAATTCGCAAATATAGTCTCGCAGGAAGGTCGTGCAGGTGGCAGACCTGGCATGGGAGCCGTCATGGGTTCCAAGAACTTGAAAGCCGCTGTCTTCATAGGCTCACACGATTTGCCGGCAGCAGATCCTAAGGAAATGAAAGACCTTGGGGCAGAAACTCTCAGGGACGTACTGACTAAGGCTAATTATGCATTTTGGAAGCGCCAAGGTACGATGAGTACGATAGAGTGGAGTCAAGAGAACAGCGTGCTCCCCACTTTCAACTACCGGGAAGGAGTCTTCTTGAAAGCAGATGGCATAAGCGGTGCTGCGATGGAGAAAATCAAGGTTTCGAACCGTGGTTGCCCACAGTGCAACATGACGTGCGGCAACATTGTAAAAGACTCTGACAGTAAAGAGGCCGAGCCTGATTACGAAAATGTTGCCATGCTGGGTTCCAACATAGGCATGAGCAATCTCAAGCAGGTCGCGGTCCTTAACCGTGTTGCCGACGAATACGGCTTGGACACGATTTCTCTGGGCAATGTTCTGGGCTTTGCGATGGAAGCCTCTGAAAAAGGTTTGATCAAAGAGAAGGTGCCATGGGGCAAGTTCAAAGCAACTCAGTCATTGATTAGAGACATTGCTTTCAGAAAAGGTGATTTGGGCAATATGTTGGCAGACGGTGTCTATTCTGCATCCCAAACGGTAGGTCAGGATTCAAGCAAATGGGCGATGCACGTTAAGGGGCTGGAAATATCAGCATATGATTGTCATGCAGCTCCTGGCATGGCGTTGGCTTACGGGACTTGTTCAATTGGTGCCCATCACAAAGACGCGTGGGTGATTTCGTGGGAGGTGAAAGCTGGACGGGAAGGTTACACGGCTGAAAAAGTTGACAAAGTTATTGAATTGCAGAGAATTCGGGGTGGGGTCTTCGAATGTTTGACTGTCTGTAGGTTTCCGTGGGTTGAGCTAGGTTTTGAGCTTGAATGGTACCCGAAGCTTCTGCAGGTAGCGACTGGTGTAGAAATGTCTTTGCAGGACTTGAATGTCATAGGTGACAGGGTATTTAACCTCACGAGGGCGTTCTGGGTGCGCGAGTACGGCAACAAATGGGGTTCCGAGATGGATGTTCCGCCGCCTAGATGGTTCGAGGAACCGTTGACGAAAGGATCCTTGAAAGGAGCGAAGCTTGACAGAACAAAATATGACAAGATGTTGCAGATGTACTATGAAAAACGGGGATGGGACGAACGCGGAATACCTCGAGAATCAACTCTTGCGAACCTTGGGCTTGGAAACGTTGCGAAAGAACTCGGGCATCATGTGAGTCTTTCGCGTTGAAAAGAAGAGTTTGGTCTCAGTAAGCAACTGCAGTTCTCACCATTTCGTTTGCTTTTTGCCCGCAGACTATGCATTGTCCAGTGATCTTTGCTTTAGAATCTTCAGGGGTACCTAAGACTCGGGCGTTAGTAATTTCCTCAAGCTTGTGTCCACAGACCGTCTTTCCACACCACATCACTTCAACGATGCCTAGGTGTTTTTCCAAGAGTTTTTTTGCTTCTTCCAGTTCTTCGGCATGATAAACGTGCTGTTGGCTCCATTGCCAAGCTCTTTGTTTCAAATCGGCAGTCATTTTCTCTGTTAGTCTGTTTAAGAATTCAATAAGTTCCTGCTGTTTGCACGTTTGTTTTTCCAGAGTGTCTCTTCTGACAACTGTGACTTCGCCTTTCTCCATGTCTCTTGGACCTATTTCGATGCGTATGGGCACTCCTTTGAGTTCCCAGTCGAAGTATTTTGATCCGGGCGTTATGTTTTCTCTGAGGTCAACTTCAGCTCTGAACCCGTTGTGTTTCAATTCAGTGGCCACCTTAGCGCATTCCGTGTTTACTGTTTCTGCTTGGCCTTTGTACGGAATTGGAATGATTATTATCTGTGTTGGGGCGATCTTCGGTGGCAAGACTACTCCGTGATCGTCGCCGTGCATGATCAAGACTGATGCTATTCCTCGTCCTGAGATTCCCGCGCAGGTTTGCCAAACGTGCTCTCTGCCTCCGTCTTTGTTCTCGAATGAGACGTCGAAGGCTTTGGAGAAGTGTTGGCCTAGGTCGTGAACTGTTCCTATCTGGAGGGTTCGGCCGTCAGGGCATATCATGTCGAACGCTGTTGTGTATTTTGCGCCTGCGAATTTGTCCCATTCTGGTCTCCGTGATATGAAGTATGCGACGCATAGTTCGTTGAATATTTTTTTGTAGTTGTCTATTTCTTCTTTTACTTCTGCTTCAGCCTCTGCTTCTGTGGCATGTGCAGTGTGGGCTTCTTTGAAGTCGAATTCTCGCATTCGCAGGATCGGCCTCGTCGCTTTGGTTTCAAACCTGAAGACTGTTACTATCTGGTAGAGTTTCAACGGCAAATCCGTGTAAGAGCGTATCCATAAGTGTTCCATCGGTCCGATTATTGTCTCGCTTGTCGGTCGCAACGCCAATTTCTGTTTTAACTGTTTTTGTCCGCCTTGAGTAACCCAGAAGACTTGGGCTTCGAATCCTTCAACGTGTTCTGCCTCTTTCTGCAAAGAGCTTTCAGGGACGAGCAAGGGGAATAGTGCTTCGCTGTGGCCTGTTGAGTCGAGCTGGTTACGGATGACTTTGAACACGTTTTCTCGTATTTTGAATCCGTAGGGTAACCAGACTCCTGCGCCTTTGATTGGGTATCGGTAGTCGAGGATTTTTCCGTCGATCAGGACTTTTCGGAACCATTTTCCGAAGTGTTTACTCCATTTTTCTCTGGAGACGATCTTTTCATTGGCTTTCGCTGTTTTTGACATTTTGGTCTCTCCCTTGTTGTTTATTTGTATGATATAATTCTACTGTGATCCCATTCATGAAATGAGCTAGGCCTGTCGAGAATCTAGCAGTGTGGAAGGCAATCGCCCATTTCGACCACTTTCAAAGACAATGTTCAGAGGAATTATTAAGCATTGCTTCAAATGGTTCTGTCAAGTCTTTGTCGGATGATCTGCTTGTAAGAAACGTCGGATGCCCCTCTGTAACGAGCCCTAGAGCAGCTTTCCGAACACGAACCCCTCGGCGATTGCAGCATTTTTCTTCTGAGGTTGAAACTTTGCCCTACTGAAGGAGAAATATAAATCGCCATCCGACGATCCTTTTCAGAGTGAAAAAGACTTTGGAAACCGACGAGGAGTTGCGCGCGTTTATGGTTTGGGCAAGATGGTCATTCCGGTAGACAATCTGTTGCTAGTTTGATTTGTTTTCTCTTCTGAGGTTTGTGGCAACGGTCTCCATTATGCCCAAAGAAATCTCTATATGCGTCCTTTCAATTCCTCGATGCGTAACCATTCTAATCCTGTTCTTGTCAGTGGGCAATGCGAGTAAACCATTTTCTTTGAGTTTTGAAGTGAACACTTCTGCTTTCGCCTTAGAATCTGTTATTTTGAAGCAAACTATGTTTGTCTGAACGCGTTGCAGATCAACAGAGATTCCTTTGATGGTCAACAACCCCTTTGCAAGAATTTTCGCATTTCTGTGGTCATCCTCAAGTCTAGGGATCATCTTATCGAGCGCTATTATTCCTGGGGCTGCTATTATGCCAGCTTGGCGCATTCCCCCTCCTAGCATTTTCCTCATTTTCCGGGCTTTTTCTATGAATTCTTGGTTTCCAACGACTATTGATCCTATTGGGCAGCTCAACCCTTTGGAAAGGCAGAACATCAGATTGTCAGTATATTGGGTGAATTCTCTTACATCTTTCTTCATTGACACTGCCGCATTAAAGATTCTGGCTCCATCCATGTAGACTTTCATACCGTGGTGTTTGGCAATCTTTCTGATTTCTTTCATTTGGCTTGGGGTGGTTATTGTTCCACCAGCTCGGTTGTGCGTGTTTTCGACACACACGACCGTGGCGTCTGGATAGTGAATGTTTTCTGGTCTGAGGACATTCTCAATATTTTTCGCGTTTAGGACCCCAAAGTTGCCTTTTACAGGCCATGGCAGGACGCCCGCGACAGTGGATAACCCGCCTACTTCATACCAGTATATGTGCGATTCAGCTTCAAGAATCGCGATATCTCCCGGTCTAGTGTTCGTGAGCATCGATACTAGGTTGGCTTGTGTTCCACTAGCAACCAGCAAGGCGGCCTCTTTGCCCATCTTCTTTGCAGCTATTTCTTCAAGTTTGTTGACAGTTGGGTCTTCTCTAAAAACATCGTCTCCTAGTTCTGCCTGTTTGATCGCTTCAAACATTTCTTCCGTAGGCAATGTAACCGTGTCGCTTCTGAGGTCAATGATTTCTTTGGCCTTCGCTAACATTACATGTTCAACTCGCTGGAAAGGAACACATGATGATTATTTGAACCTTGCCTGTAGGCCTACTAATGTTCCCACCCCTAATCAGCATTTGATCCTGAAGAAATGGAGAGGAGGATGCAATGTCGCATCTTTAGCAGGTCGTTATTTGCGGTGTTCCAAATCGAAAGTCTTATCCAAATATACTGTCAGCTTGAAAACCGAAATAGCAATAGGAGAGAAATATAGAATTGAGCCGTGATATCATTGGGATGGACAAGCACCAAATAGACACGCCTGCTTGCTTGATTGATCTGGACGTTTTGGAGAAGAACATTCGAACCATGTCTGAATACTATCAGATAACAAAAGGCGCTTCGCTGCGTCCCCACCAGAAAGGGCATAGATTGCCGGGTATCGCGAGGAAACAGCTGAAACGAGGGGCGGTAGGTGTGTCAATGACATCGCTCGGCCTGGCCGAGTACTATGTACAGCATGGAATTGGAAATATTCTATTAACGACTGAGGTCTACGGTGCACACAAAATAAGAAGACTCTGCGATTTGAGTAAACAGGCCGATATCACTGTTGGCGTAGACAATATCCAGAATGTGAAACAGCTCTCAGAGCAGGCGTTGAGAAACGGCACAAGAACAAAGATCGGAGTCGAACTCTACATGGGCGCTGGAAGTTGCGGCGTGGAGATTGAAAAAGCCGAATCCTTCGTGAAGCAAGTTGTCAAACACCAAGGCGTGGTCTTTAATGGAATTTGGTGGCATCAAGGATCCTTAGCTTCAATAAGAGATTGGGATGAAAGAAAAAAAGAGCATTTCAAGACTCTCGACAGAGTTACTGAGCTGAAGGACAACGTCGAAGATGCGGGCATAGATGTTCCGATGGTTAGCGGCGGATTTACTTGTACATGGAACATTACGCCGCGTTATCCTCGGCTGAAAAATGTGGAAGTGCAAGCGGGAAGCTACGTGTTCAGCGATTGGTGTTCTCATTCAATTGAAGGACTTGAGGAATTTGGCTTTGCCTTAACAGTGCTTACTCGATGTATAAGCAAGCCTCGAGCCGATCAAGCCATTTTCGATTTTGGGATGAATTCATGTACTGATGAGTGCACCTTTGATTATCGTGAAGTGGTAGGACCGAAATTTCTGAAGGGCGATTCTGTCAAAAGCGTTCTTGAACGTGAAGAGATCTCTTTTGCGATTCTCTCAAAACCAGACGGAAACGTGAAGGTGGGTGAAGTGTACGAGCTTATTCCCCCTCACTCTGACACGACTGCGAAACTCTATGATCAATATTACTGTGTAAGAAGGGGCAGGGTCGAGGCGGTCTGGCGCAACTCGGGCAGGGGGCTGTTCTGATTGTTTAATCCCGATCTTTCATAATCCCACACTTAAATAGTATGAAACAAAGCAATGCTTGGACGTTGCATTCGAAAGCCACGAGCGGTTAACAGGCATGTCGAAATCGAAGGCGTGCTCTGCTTTCTTGTTCTTGGGGTTCTTGCTCGTTGTAAATGAAAAAGCATTTATAAAGTGTCCTCCGTAACTATATTCTCGTAATCATAAGGAGAAAGAAGAATTGACCGAAACAAACAAACCGACTAAGAAAATGAGTTGGAAGTTGATTGCAGCAGTACTGATAGTCATAATCGCTGTCGCAGTAGGCGCAACAGCATACTACTATTGGAGCCAACCTACCACTCCCACAAACGTAGTATTTACACACATCTCCACCGAAGAATACACATCTCTAGACCCACACCATTCCACAGGCGCAGGTGAAGATTTCTCAATCATGATCAACGTGTATGATAGGCTCTTTAGACCGACCATAACCAACGGAGTCGAAACATTTGAACCTGATCTGGTCACCAGCTATACTCTTTCCGATGACAAGCTTACCTGGACAATGCAGATTCACCAAGGAGTCAAATTCCACGACGGAACAATACTGACGGCCGAAGATGTTCAGGAGTCATTTGACCGATATCTGCGGTATGGGCAAGGTTTCTCCTACCTGTACGCTGGTTACATATATCCTGGAAACACCACCCACTCAGACGATTACACCGTTGTATTCAATTTCATGAAAGTCTACACGAGTTTTCCGGCGTCACTATGCAGGTTTGCCGTGCTTAACTGGCACCTTCTAGAGCAACACCTGACCGAAGGTAGTCAGGGACACGACTGGCTCAATGTCAACGATGCAGGATCTGGGCCTTATACGATCACAGAGATTAGACCGCGCGAAGACCTTGTGTTGACAATGTTCAAAGACTACTGGAGAGGATGGGGGTCCGGAAGGCGCATTACTGAGGCTCACTTCAAGCCAGTTATAGAAACGTCAACAATGAAGCAGTTGCTGATTTCAGGCACAGCAGACATCGACGATGGATGGATGGGCGCTGACACGTACAGGTCACTCGCGAACAACACGAATTTGATTATAGAAAGATTCCCATGGGTTCAGGAAAGAGTGCTGTCGATGAACAACCAGAAATTCCCGTTTGACGATGTTCACGTGCGGAGAGCCGTTTCTTGGGCATTCGACTATGATGGATACAACAGCATACAAGAATGGGATGCACCCCAAGCGCAGGGGCCAGTTCCGAAGGGACTGTATGGTCATGACGACACTCTATTCGTCTACCATCAGAACTTGACCGCTGCACAAGAAGAACTTGCTCTATCGAAATACACACCGGAGCAGCTATCACAGCCTATCGTTGTCCAAGTGTTCAATGACAAGACCCAAAGTGTAATGCTGTTTGCTGGGGAAAGTCTGGCAGCTTTGAACATGACAATCCAACCAGAAATGACAACATGGACGAAGATCCTTGAATCATTCGGACAAGGTGCACAAAGCGCACCTGCGATGACATGGTGGGGCAACACAGAGAAATACCCGAGTCCAGATGCATATCTTTACAGCGTTTTCTACAACGCTTCGTGGGGTACTTGGCAAGGTCAAGCATGGTATAATAACACTGAGGTAGGCAATCTGCTAGCGCAAAGCCTTCAAACAAGTGATCCAACCCAGTTACTACAACTTTACTCTACGATACAACAAAAAATCGTTGACGACGCGGCAATGATTTGGCTGTCAAATCCAAAATGTTCAATCGTACACCAGACATGGGTCAAAGGCTTTACATGGAGAAGTGCATTGGGAGAATACTTGTACCTGCCCAACTTCACGATAGATGAGCACTGAAGATAAGAAATGTCGTTAAAGGTCTACGTAGTCAAAAAAGGGCTTTACGTCGCCCTTACCCTATTTTTTGTGATAATGATAATTTTCTTCCTTGTCCGACTCGTCCCAGGCGATATTGCATACGTTGCTTTGGGTCAAGATGCGCCACGCGCTGCCATTGAAGCCTTCAGGAGGGAGATGGGCCTAGACAGGACATTGCCCGAACAGTTCCTGATACTTCTGTCCAATCTCGCTCATGGAAAACTTGGGATCTCCGGCATCACGTCCACTGATGCGATGCCAGCCATACTCTACTATTTGCCAGCGACAATCGAACTCGCCACTTTGGCTATGACGGTTGCTATCATCTTTGGCATTCTGCTCGGCGTAACGACAGGTTACACTGAAAACAAAAAGGTCGACAATATTGTAAGCTTTTTCGCAATTAGTGGGCTGTCTACTCCAGTTTTTCTGACTGCGATATTCTTGCAGGTGATTGTCGCGGGATTGATACCTTCTTTTCCGTTAATAGGCAGAATAGAGCCTGGTTTCTCGATTCATCGTGTCACTGGTCTAATGCTTATAGATACTTTGCTTGCTGGAAACACATTTGCCTTCGTAAGCGCACTAAAATGCTTAGCCTTGCCAACTTTCACGCTAGCATTGGGACCGACTGCCGCCATCATGCGACTGGTGAGGGCGAATACGATACGAGAGAAAAGAAAAAGCTACATCACCACTTTCAAAGCAAACGGACTGCCTAACAGTCTTCTAAGATGGCGTTATCTACTGCCCAACGCGATTAGCCCTGCACTGACCGTTGCAGGTCTCCAATTTGCCAATGCCTTGGGAGGATCGTTTGTCATCGAAACAATATTCGGTTTTCCAGGCATCGGCTGGATAGGAGTTGAGGCTATGATTGACAAAGACATCAACATGATACAAGGAGTGACTCTCTTTGCCGCAATATTCTTCCTCATATCCAACTTTGTCGTCGATTTCCTGCACTCCTACATAGATCCTAGGATCAGATTGAAGGAAAAAGCAGACTAGGTTGAGGGGAGAGCATCTGGAAAAGAAAACGAGGAGGCGAATCACGGGCGGAAGTTTGGCTGAAGAATTGCGGCATTCATTATACTTGTTTGGAAAAAACAAGCTTGCCGTTATTGGGCTCGTCCTCCTGATCGCCATGGTCGTTGTAACGATCTTCGCTTACCAGGTGGCACCTTATCCCAGCGCTGCCACTCAAACGAATTTTACAGATCGGTTGAGATCACCCAGTTCCGAGCATCTCATGGGAACAGATGAAGCTGGGCGCGACGTCTTGAGCAGGATCATAATAGGCGCGCGAGTGTCATTGCCATTCGCGTTTGTGATTGTCCTCACTTCCATGGCGTTCGGCATGCCCCTGGGTTTGATAGCAGGCATGTTTGGAGGCAAACTCGATAATCTGATAATGCGACTCGCTGACATTTGGATCGCAATTCCCCAGATTATCTTCGCATTGGCAATCGCCGCATTCTTGGGGCCTTCTTTGATAAACAGTGTCATAGCCATAGCCTTCTGTGCTTGGCCATGGCATGCGAGGTTCATCAGGTCCGAAGTCTTGCACATCAGGGAAGAAACATACGTTGAGGCCGCACAGTCGATTGGCGCAAGCAGACTATATGTTGCGGTAAGAGAGGTCTTGCCAAACGCTTTCATACCCTACATAGTGAAAATAACTACGGATCTTGGATATGCTATTCTTTTGTTGGCAACTCTAGGGTTTTTGGGTCTAGGCGCACAGCCTCCAACTCCAGAGTGGGGCACAATTGCAGGCGCAGGAAGGACTTTTCTGCCGGAAATCTGGTGGATTTCGCTTTTTCCAGGCGTGGCGATTTTCTTGACTGTCCTTGCGTTTAACGTTGTAGGCGACGGATTGAGAAACACCTTAGGTGTAGAGGAGATGTAACCTGCAAGGAGGTTCGTTTTTTGAGTGAAACCATTTTGCAGGTTAAAGACCTTCAGATAACTTTCCAAGTATTTGAAGGCTTGGCCAAAGTCATAGATGGCGTGTCTTTCGAGTTGAAGAAGGAAGAAGTCATAGCATTGGTAGGCGAAACAGGATGCGGAAAAAGTCTCACGGCGAAATCTATCTTGGGAGTCTTGCCGCCTGAAGCGAAAATCTCTGGCGGCGTGATAAATTACAGGAATCAAAATCTTCTGAAACTAGATGAAAAAGGATGGCGTAGACTAAGAGGGAAAGAAATTGCCATGGTTCCACAGAACCCGATGATTTCCCTTGATCCCCTCCTAACCGTCGGTGATCAGCTGATCGACCTGATGAACCTCCAGGATCAGCCTGACATCAGCCTCTTCTCCTACTACGCAAGAAGATCTGAAATTACGAAGGAGCGCGACACTTGGGCAAAGGCTACGAGGATGCTGGAGGATGTTGCCTTGAAGCCTGCAGACAGAGTTATGAATAGTTATCCTTTTCAAATCAGTGGAGGAATGGCCCAACGAGTGTGCATAGCAATGGCCCTGTCAGGAAACCCTTCTCTTTTGATAGCAGATGAGCCGGGCACGAGCCTGGATGTGACAAGTCAGAAGGTGATCCTTGATTTGTTGAACGAGAAGATTCGGGAACGTGGTCTAAGCGTAATATTCATCACTCACAATTTGGGTGTGGCTCGGCAAATCGCGAATAGAATATTGATTATGTATGCTGGATGCATAGCTGAGGCTTGGGAGGCCGACAAGATCTTCAGAGAGCCATTGCATCCGTATTCAATAGGCTTGAAAAAAGCAATTCCAACTCTCTTGCTGACGAAAATGATCGGGATCCCGGGGAGAGTCCCCAGTTATATTGACCCGCCGGTTGGATGTCGATTCAATACGAGATGTCCATATGCGATGGAGATATGCAGAAAGGTGAAGCCTGAGCTGGTTATGGTTGGAGACGGCCACGAGGTAGCTTGCTATTTGTACAAGGGTCAAAGAGGATAGATAATTGCCTGAAACCATGCTTGAACTGAAAAATCTGAAGAAATACTTCTACCTGAAGAGAGGAGCGCTGAGAAGAGAGGCGGGGGTAGTCAAGGCAATCGATGGAATCAGCTTCAGTGTTGAAAAGGGAAGAAATTTCGCTCTCGTGGGCGAGTCTGGGTCTGGGAAAACGACTGTTGGAAGAAACATAGTGCGGCTTTACAGGCCTACTGAAGGCGAAATTTGGTTCAATGGTGAGGAGATTTCGAAGGCAAAAGGGCGTAAGCTTAAGGAAATTAGGCGCAAAATGCAAATGGTCTTCCAAGATCCTGCGTCTTCCCTGAATCCTAGAAGAAATGTACGGTCGATAGTCAGCACACCGCTCGACATTCACGGTATTGGCACTCGTGGAGATCGTCTCAAGAGAGTGAAGGAACTGTTGAACGATGTTGAACTCTCTGAAGATTACATGTATCGAAGGCCAACGGTTCTCAGCGGCGGAGAAAAGCAGAGAGTAGCCATGGCCCGTGCTCTCGCATCGAACCCTATTTTGATTATTCTAGATGAACCAACATCATCTCTTGACGTTTCGGTACAAGCAAAGATACTCACTTTGCTTGAAGAATTGCAAAAAAAGCTAGATCTCACCTATCTATTGATAACACATGAATTGTCTGTGGTACGCAACTTCACACAAGATACGGCTGTGATGTACCTTGGAAAAATCCTGGAGCGTTCCACCACTAATGAAATCTTCAACAACCCTTTACACCCTTACACAAAAACGCTGCTATCATCATTGCCAGTCGTTTTTGACGAAGAACTTGCTCTTCTGCCGAAGACAACTCCACTGCCTGACGCAAGCACTCGACAACTGTTCAGTGCAGCAGGTTGCAGGTTCTATACTAGGTGCCCTGAGTGTCTCGGTGAAAAGTGTGCGGCTGAAGAGCCTCCGCTGACCGAAGTTGCGAAAGGGCATTTTGTGGCTTGTCACAAATGTTTATGAGGGAGCAGGCCGAACGAAATGGAGATTGCTGATTTGGAGTGAACTGGAATTGTCAAAGAGTGCTAAGTACAAAGTTGTGAACCTGATTCCCCGAGAAGAACTCGGGATTGAACGCGAAATCTTGGAGAAGATCGGTTGTGAAGTGATCCAGGGCTTGGGAAAAACAAGTGAAGATATCATCAGAACTGCTAGAGACGCTGATGCGATAATTGGATCTGGACAACCGATGACAAGAGAAGTTTTTGAATCTCTCAAAAAACTTCGCATGATTGCTCTGATAGGCGTGGGGTTCGACACTGTTGACGTTAAAGCTGCAACCGATAATGGCGTGCTCATAACTCATGTTCCAGACATACTCACAGATCCAGTGGCAGACCACACCCTCGCCCTGATTTTGTCACTCATTAGACGAATTCCTCAAGCTGACAATATGGTGAAGAAGGGAATATGGGAAAGTGTCATGCCAAAATGGGCCGGATACGTACCAAGACTACGAGGACTGACAGCAGGCATCGTCGGATTCGGACGGACCGGCAGAGCCGTTGCAGCAAGGCTGATTGCATTCGGGTTGAACGTGATTGCATATGATCCGTACATCAAACCAGAAGCGAGGCAAGGCGCAAAATTTGTGGAGACTCTTGAAGAGCTTCTGAAGCAATCAGACATTGTGAGTCTGCATGTTTTTCTGTCTCAAGACACGAAACATTTGTTTAACGAAGAAGCGTTTCATAAAATGAAGAAAACTGCATTCCTGGTAAATACATCGAGGGGTGCAGTGATAGACGAGGCAAAGCTGTATGAAGCTTTAACTAAAGGCTGGATCGCGGGAGCAGCCTTAGATGTAATGGAAGAGGAACCGCCGAAACGTGACAATCCGTTGCTCAAACTCGAAAACGTGATAATAACGCCGCACATCAGCTATTACACCCTCGAGTCATTGCTGGATCAACGAAAAAGAACCGCGGAGGAAGTCGCGAGAGCTCTACAAGGGTTGCCGCCGTTGCACCCGGTCAATCCAGAAGTTCTGCAGTCAGCGAACAAGAGACACTGAAAACAAGTCGCGACTCGCGTTCACGAGTCGCTTAACGCTCATTCAACTTCTTGCGGTTGGCAAACTCCTTCTGTAAAGGTATTTCCAGTCTTTACACATCGTGCGGAAGTCGTACATTCTTTTTCATTTGATGGATTAACGTCTGTGAGCATGGGCATGCTGTAAGAAATCTTTTTAAATGATACTCTTTGATGAGTACTACTCATAGTGTGGTGAACTGATGTCTTTATTTCCAAACCGAGGCCGAATATCCAAATCGATGAAAGAACGAGGGCTTGACGCAATTGTCGCGTCAACGTCTGAAAACATACTCTACCTGAGTGACTCGCCTCTGTCAGGATACGTCGTGCTACCATTGGAGAAAAACATTGAGCCTTTCCTCGTGACTTGGGTCGCATATGCCGACAAGGTCGTCGATTCAAATACATGGATCAAGGACCACAAATACTCTGGTACCTTCTTCTTCGAATGCTTCCCCGAGAACAAACTCATTGAAATTGAGAAGAAAATGAGAGCTGAAGTGGAACCGATAAAGAAAGACGTGGAAAACTGGTGGAAGCTGCAACGCGGTGGAGTGGAAGGTGTCCCAGGATTAGTCGACGAGTTGGTGAAGGGACTTCAAGAGCGAGGATTGGATAGGAAATCTGTGGGCGTAGAAGAAGCTGGAACCACTATAACGGGATTTGAGACCCTCAAGAAGAAGCTGCCCAACGCCAAGTTGAAATTCTGCGATGACGTTCTGAGGTACGCAAGAATGGTCAAGACTCCATATGAACTGCAACTCTTCGAAGAAGGTACACCGATCGTTGAAAGAGGGATCGAGGCTGCTTGTAAGATGGCGAAACCGGGAGTAACCGAACAAGAAATCTTGAACGAGTACAAGAGAGCTGTGGTTTCAAGAGGAGCTGGAATCACGTTCAGTCTGATTCTTGAAGTTGGACATAGGAGTATTATGCCGACATGCGGCGCAGGACTTGATCGTTCGATGAAGCTTCAGAAAGGCGACATGATACGGTTCAACCCAATAATCACTTACAAGAATCACCCGTTTCACATGGGACGAACCGTAGTGCTCGGTGAACCCAAGGATGCTAAACTGAAACCTTACTATAAGGCGATATTGGCGGGTGAAGATGCACAGTTAAAAGCACTCAAACCAGGAGTAAAAGCTTCGGAGATATACGATGTTTGCGAAAAAACCGTTAAAACATCTGGCATACCGCACTATAGGAGGCATCAAGTAGGTCATGCACTTGGTATCGGTGCTGGCTACGATCAGCCGATATTCGCTTTTAACGATGCTACTGAGCTTGAAGAAGACATGGTGTTCAACTTGGAACCTAATTACTTCGAATTCGGTCTAGGCGGACTGCAGCTTGAGGACACGCTTGTAATTACGAAGAAAGGCTGCCGACTGTATACAGACACAAGCAGAGACTTGTGGGTACTGTAGAAGGAGAGATAATTGAAGAACGCAAGGAAGATGAAAAACCTGAAACCAAATAACGAGCCCTGGGTCCATAAGATGTGGAGCGTTAGCCCCTACAACTTTTCCCAAAAAGAATCGGCTAAAGTGCCCAAGAAAGTAGAGATCCACGAAACAACACTTCGAGATGGAATAAGCGACCCCGCCAGAGGAATAATCGTAAACACAGATCAAAAGGTGAAAATAGCCCAGATCTTGGATGATTTCGGTGTTCAACGAATAGAAGGGGGATCTACCAATCCTGATTCTAACTTTGAAGATCTCAAAGCCCTTGCACAAGCAGGATTAAGAGCACCTGTGTATGCGATGACGCCGACTGTATCCTTCACGTGGAAGGAATGGGAAGCAGTCGATCTTGCTTTAAAGGCCGATATCTCAGGAATAGTCCTTAACTTTCCAGCTTCCGAACATTTGATCAGACATTACTATCCGGGCTGGACAAAGGAAAAAGTGCTTGAGAAAGCTATCTCGATGGCTTGCTACGCGAAGAAACACGGTCTTCTCGTCACCTTCTTTGAGTACGACACTACGAGAGCAGAACCTGTCTTTCTAAGGAAACTACTGAAAGCAGCTGTGGAACAAGCAAAGGTGGACTCAGTCAGCATCGTTGACACACTCGGAGTGGGCTCGCCTGTTGCCGTCGCACACTTAGTCAGGATAATAAGAAGCTGGGTTGACGCGCCTATCGAATTGCATATGCATGACGACTTCGGTCTGGCTTACGCCAATACACTGGCTGGCGTTGAAGCTGGCGGTCAAGTAGTTCACGCTACAATCAACGGCATAGGGAAGATGCCTGCAACCGAAGACGCCGTGACTAGCTTGCGGATACTCTACGGCGTTGACGTAGGAGTGAAATACGGCAAGACCTTTGAAGTGTGCAGATCAATAAGAGAAATCGGCAACTGGACGACCAGTCCTTTCAGACCGATTACTGGGGAACTGGCTTTTGGTTACGATTCCGATGTAAGAATAGACGAAAACCGTAGTCAAAAGGCTCCTTTTCTGCCAGAGTTCATCGGTCACAATTATGAAATTGTGATCAGCGGGCGAACAGGACCCGAAGGCGTCAAACTACGTCTAAAGAGAACTGGAAAGAAAGCGACTGAGAAACAGGTAGACCAGATTCTGCAACTGGTGAAGGAGAAGTGGAAGAAAACCCGGCGGGCACTGACGGACGACGAATTCGAAGCGATCGTTCAAAAAGTGATATGAGCATATTTAGCGGAAAATTTGCAATTCTCTTCCGTCTATTTCTTTTTTGAAAACGGTAAGTGTGAACTTGGCATTTCCAGGTCTCTTTTGTTGGCGTGGGATATTTGAGCAGGAAGTTGGGTTTAGACGAGTCCCAGTTTCACCAATGCATCTTTGATTTGTACTTTTTCTTCTTTAGTGAGTGACGGTAGAGGCGCTCGCACATGACCACCAGGCAAACCTAGAATTCTCAGAGCCTCTTTGCAGGGAGCCACATAGCCTGGGTCGTATTCGAAGAATCGATTGAGAATCTGTAGTTCCATCTGGATCCTCAATGCAGTCTTAATGTCTCCTCTTTTGAAGGTGTCGTACAACTTTACCATCTGACGTGGGACGACACATGCCGCTGTCGAGAAAATACCTCGTCCTCCAACGCATAGTGCAGGGAAAAGTTGGCTGTCTATTCCAGTCAAAATAGAGACCTTTTCGTCTGTTTGCCTCAGAATCTCCATCATTTGACTGATGTCGTATTCGCTTTGTTTAAGCCCTATTACGCCTTTTATGGCCAGAATTTTCACACTCAGCTTCGGGGGGATTGGGTTTCCCGTGTACCCAGGGTTGTTGTAGACGACTATGGGGAGTTTGGTTTTTTCAGCAGTATTCTTATAGTATTGGTAAATCTGGTCAAGGGGAAGTTTGTAGTAGTATGGCGGAACCAGAATTGCTGCATCTGCACCGGCGTTTTCAGCATGTTGCGTGTTAAGAATGGTCTCTTTGACGCTGCATGCAGTGGTGCAAGCTATGACGGGAACCTTGCCCTTGACCGAGCCTACTGTTGTTTCCAAAACTTTCTTTCTTTCGTCAGGCAGTAAATGAGGAAATTCGCCGTTGCCACCAGTTGTCATTATTCCGTGCACTCCGTTTTCAATCAAGTGGCGCAAGAGCTTTTCGAGTCCCACTTGGTCAAATTCGTCATTTGATGTAAAAGGTGTTACAACTGCAGCAATAATTCCTTTCAATTTTTCCGCGGTCAACATATTCGTCCACTTCAGACTGGCTGCGTTCTTTCGTATGTAGTTGTGTGGAGATTAAAAAACCATGTGTTCTCAAATTGATTTTTGGTGGCTCAAACTTTAAAAATCGATTTGGCAACTTGATATTGGCGAAGGCATTGAAAAAGCTGATAAATGATCCGTTAAAAGTCACGGATGAAATGGTAGAAGGATTGGTAACAGCATTTCCAAATCTTGTTAGGAAACTTGATGGTTTAAATGTTGTTGTCAGGAAAGACGCTCCGATCAAAGGAAAAGTCGGCATCCTCGCTGGAGGAGGAAGTGGCCATGAACCTTTTTGGCTGGGTTACACAGGAAAGGGGTTCATCGATGCCACAGTGGTTGGTGCTATTTTCTCGTCACCGACGCCTCAGCCTGTCTTTGAAGCTACGAAAGCCGTTGATGGCGGAGCAGGTGTTCTGTATATCTTGGGCAACTATTCTGGCGACAAGATGAATTTTGGCATAGCCATGGAGATGGCAAAAGCTCAGGGAACACGCGTCGATATGCTTCAAGTAACCGATGACGTTGCATCTGCTCCGAAGGGCAGTGAGGATAGGAGAAGGGGGATTGCGGGTAACATTTTCGTGCTCAAAATAGCTGGTGCAAAGGCTGAAGAAATGGGCACGATGGAGGGTGTCAAGTCGGCTGTTGAGAAGGTAAATGCGAATCTTCGGACGATGGGAGTTGCATTGACGCCGTGCACGATACCTGCCGTTGGAAACCCACATTTCGTAATCGCGGAAGATGAAATGGAGCTGGGAATGGGAATACATGGTGAACCTGGAATTGAGAGAACAAAAATGAAAACGGCTGACGAAGTAACTGGCATATTAGCTCAGAAGATCTTGGATGACTTGCCTTTTGAGGCTGGAGATGAAGTCGCGGTGATGGTTAATGGTTTGGGAGCAACTCCACTTTTGGAACTTCTGATAATTTTCCGAAAACTAAGCCAGATTCTGAGCAAGTCGAGAATAAAGATACACAGGAATTATGTTGGCAATTACTCTACATCTCTAGAAATGGCTGGAGCTTCAGTAACACTTCTGAAACTCGATGAAGAATTGAAGCGTCTTCTGGATGCCCCTGCCACAACACCATACTTCTATCAGCGTTAGACACCCCTCCGTGAAGGGTTGAATTATGCCTGATTCTGTGAACATCGAAGATATGATAAGAATTATCGAAGGCATTGTCAAAGGAATAGATAGGAACGTGGAATATCTCACAAATCTGGACCAAGCCATAGGTGATGGCGATCATGGAATAACCCTTCGGAATGGCTTCAAAGTGATTTTGGACAGAATTGGAGAATTGAAAGGGAAAGATGCGGGGCAAGTTCTTGAGACCGTGGGGAACATTCTGATTTCGAGCGTCGGAGGCGCCGCTGGTCCATTGTACGGCATTGCTTTCATAGGAGCCGGAAGTGTTGTCAAAGGCAAGCATGAAGTTGGTCTGAATGATTTGGCGAACATGTTCGAAACGGCTGAGAAAGGGATTTTAGACATCGGAGGGGCAGCTTTGGGCGAGAAAACAATGTTGGATGCGATTCATCCAGCGGTTTTGGCTATCAGACAGTCAGCTGAAGAAAATACATCGTTGATAGAGGGCTTTGAAAGGTGCATCAAAGCAGCTGAACAAGGACTAAACAGCACTGTAGACATGGTCGCTAAGCGAGGACGGGCAAGTTATCTAGGACTTCGTTCTAAAGGTCATCCAGATGTTGGTGCAGCTTCTGTGTGCATCATACTAAAATCTGTTCTTAGCGAACTTGCAAAACTAAAGAGGCAAGGCAATGCCTAGGATTGCCTGCTTCAAACCCGAAACTTTCCGATTCTTCATAGTGCGAGAATGCAAGAATGACGGTTTGAGATTGTGACGACATTTCAATTGGCGTTATATCGGCAGTTGAACGTTGACTGCGACTATTTCGAGCGGTTCAAGAAAAGTCAATTCCAAAATGGCGAATGAACTTAAGCCCTGACTGCATTTCCACAGTCTCAAAGTACGCAAGTGTTTTAACTTGACATGTCTAAGACTTCAGTAAGTTCTTGTGTAGCGAGGATGAGCATGAATTGAGTTATAAGACCATTTTGGTCATCGCCGACGGAATGGCTGACAGACCGATTAAGGAACTTGAGTTCAAGACGCCCTTGGAGGCGGCCACAAAGCCTAATTTGGATCGCACTGTGAAGCACGGAATCTGCGGCATAATGGACCCTATCGCGCCTGGAATCCCTCCGGGGAGCGATACCTCTACTCTTGCCCTACTTGGCTATGATCCCTTTAAGGTCTATTCTGGCAGAGGCGCCTTAGAAGCGGAGGGTTCAGGCATTGAAGTCTTGCCAGGAGATGTAGCGTTTAGATGCAATTTCGCCACGGTGAACGAGGACCTCGTTGTCTTGGACCGAAGAGCCGGTAGAATCGCAAATGAGGACGCAGCTAAACTGGCCACCAGTCTCGGAAAAATTCGCCTTCAACCATTCTTGAGGATTAGGTACCAATTCAAGAACACTGTCCAACACCGCGCGATATTGGTGATTCGTGGACCAAAGTTATCATCTGCCGTAAGCGATTCGGATCCCGAAGCAATTGGGAAGAAGGCGTTGGACATCAAACCACTAGACAACAGTGTTGAGGCCAAACGTACCGCACAGATCCTCAACATTCTCATTCACTCTTTTCATGAAGTTTTGTCGAAGCACCCAGTAAACAAACTGAGGGCGAAGAGCAACCTGCCAGTTGCCAATATGATTCTCTGCAGAGGCGCTGGCAATATTCCCCGTATTCCGACTCTTCAAGAAAAGTACGACATTAGACCCGCGTGCGTTGCGGCTGTTTCCCTGATAAAAGGCGTGTCAAAAGTTGCAGGCATGGACATCATCAGCGTGAAAGGCGCCACCGGAACAGTGCAAACCGATTACATGGCGAAGGCCAAGGCAGCGGTTCAAAGTTTGAAGAAGCATGATTTTGTGCTTCTACACGTGAAGGCCACAGACGTCGCAGGCCACGATGGCAACGTCACGCTGAAGATAGAAATTATCGAGAAGATCGACAAAATGCTTGGTTATATCCTTTCCAACACCGATAATGATTCCACAATAATCGCGGTTACTGCTGATCACACCACGTCCTTGGTTACGAGAAATCATGAAGGAGATCCTGTTCCGATAATGATCATGGGACCAGGAGTCCGTTGTGATGATGTTGTTGATTTCGGTGAAAGAACATGTGCCAAGGGCGGTTTAAACAGGATACGGGGCTTAGACCTCATGCCTACTTTGATGAGCCTAATGGGTAAAACAAAGAAGTTTGGAGCCTAGAATAGTAGCTATTGAACTCGCATCAATCTCCATTCTCTGTAATCTGTCACGACTCTGACGTATCCTTTGAGCATTTCATTTATGGCGGAATCTCCCGTGTCAACCCGCAAGATGTCTCCATCGATACTTTGCAACTTCGTTTTGGTTGCTGCAATGATGATGTGATCTTTTTCGATCCGTTTGAGAACCTCGGGACTCAACTGTTGATTGCCTCTTCCCAGCAGAATTCCTTGACGTCCAATGGGTGAAAGGACTATCCACGCGTGTTTCCAGTCCTTCACTTCTTTCAGTATTCTCTTCTCGTTGACGTCAAGAATTGTCTTTCCATTGCAGTGTATATCAACGCCTAGAATCGTCTTCTTGATGCCAAACAATTCTGCGACTTCTCTTACTGTCGTGCCGGGTCCGAGAATCCACGTTGCATCAGCTGGCACCTGTTCCAGAATAAATTTTCCTATTGCTTTTTGATTTTCAACTTCATCATCGCTTTCTGAACTCACTTGTTTGCTGCCCTGAATACGAGCCGGAAGGAAGGGACCCTTCAGGAACCCATGAATTCTAAGGGCGAAGATATCACTTCTAACTGCTTTTTCGTCGGCATCAACTATCTCTAGCTCTATTATTCTGGCTAGTCCGCGAGCGTACGAAAGGACTACTTCAACCGCGTCTGAAGGACTGACGGCAAAGATGCCGCTGTACATTTTTACTCCTGCAGGGACGCCGATAACTGGGACCTGACGGCACCCTTGCATTGCGTCGAATATATCTCTTGCAGTGCCATCGCCGCCCACAAAAACAATCAAATCAACGTTCGACGCTGCAAGAAGGTTGACTGCGGTCTTTGTGTCTTGAGCCGTTGTTTCTCTTGCGATTCTCATCGGCAGAAGTCTAACTGGAAAATCTGCCTTCTTTGCTTCTCGTTCCCCCATTATGCCGGGACAAGTCATAACGTCAATACGTTCGTCTGTAATGTTTCGCTTCAGCTTCTCCAGAAATTCTGTTGCCCTGTTCGGGGATACTGGTTGAGCTCCTCTGGCAACTGCATCCTTCAACACGTTGTCTGTTCCTTTCAATCCTACTTTGCCGCCCATACCCGCGATCGGGTTAACGATGAAACCAACGAGCATTAATTATCGATAGCGACAATTGCGGATTCGGCTATAAACCGTTTGTCAGCAGAACTCAACTAAAACATACATGAGATTTGATCTCAAGTCTGAAAACTCTTATATTCCGTATTCTCAGACCCTTGCACACGATAGGAGATGACGTTGCATGCCTCAAAAGAAGATGAAGAAGCTCCTTGTAACGGGTTCGACGGGTCAGATTGGTTCTGAACTGACTTTGGCTCTCAGAAAGAAATATGGCGGCGACAACGTCATCGCGGTAGGGCATCAAAGAAAACCCAGCGACTCGCTGCTAAATTCAGGACCCTTCGAGATCGTTGACGTCAGCAAGAGAGAAAGCCTTCAGAAAGTCGTTGAAAAATATGACGTTGACACGATCTACCATCTTGCGGCTTTGCTGTCTGCCACTGGGGAACAGAACCCACAGCTTGCATGGAACCTCAACATGGGTAGCCTCTACAACATTCTTGAACTTGCCAGAGAACGCGGCCTAACAAGAATCTTCTGGCCAAGCTCAATCGCTGTTTTCGGACCAACTACTCCTCGCAACAACACTCCTCAAGAAACAATAATGATTCCTGGAACAATGTACGGCGTCACGAAAGTTGCGGGAGAACTACTATGCAACTATTATTCCGTCAAATACGGCGTCGACGTCCGCGGACTTAGGTACCCCGGGATCATTAGCAGTGAGACTCCTCCAGGCGGCGGCACGACAGATTACGCCGTTGAGATATATTATGAGGCAATCAAGAAGAAACGGTACACTTGTTTTGTGAGGGAAGACACGGTTTTACCGATGATGTACATGCCAGATTGCCTTAAATCAACGATAGACCTGATGGAAGCTGACCCGTCGAAAGTCAAGCGTCACGACAGCTACAACGTTGCAGGAATGAGTTTTTCGGCTGGAGAACTATCTGCGGAAATAAAGAAGCACATTCCAGAATTCAAGTGCAACTACGAACCCGACTTCAGACAGAAAATCGCCGATTCATGGCCGATGTCGATCGATGACAGTCAAGCACGCAGAGATTGGGGTTGGAAGCCCAGTTACAACTTGACAACGATGACGAAAGACATGATACAGAAACTGTCGAAGAGATTTGCTGAAGGCAAACTTTAGAACGACATATCGGGGCAAGAAAGAGTTAAGAGAAAGCGCATAGGAATAAAGCCAAAAGGAGCACGGCCAAAATGAGAAACCCCACATCATTCTTGAAAGAAGAATACGAAGCACTAGTCAAGAGCGAACTCGACTGGAGAATCCGCATACTCCAAGGCCCAAGCACCCCTTGGTGCACGGTTGACGGCAAAAAAGTCCTCATGTTCTGCTCAAACAACTACCTGAGCCTCAGCAACCATCCTAAATTGAAAGAAGCCGCAATAAAAGCCGTTCAAACCCACGGTGCAGGCTCCGGCTCAGTCCGCCCCATCGCTGGAACAATGGACATCCACATTGAACTGGAAAAGCGCCTCGCAAGATTCAAACACGCAGAAGCTTCACTCGTCTATCAAACAGGTTTCGCCGCAAACTCGGGGCTAATCCCTCAACTCGTCGGAAAGGAAGACCTCATTATAAGTGACGAACTCAACCACGGCAGCATCATCGACGGTGTCAGACTGGCACACGCCGAACGCGCTGTCTACAAACACTCGGACCCTCAGGATTTAGATCGTGTGCTGAATGAAGCAGAAAAACACAATCCGCCTTACAGGCGAATCCTGATAATCACAGACGGCGTCTTCTCAATGGACGGAGACATCGCCCCACTCGACAAAGTCGCAAAGCTCGGCGCCGAACACGGATGCATGGTCTACGTCGACGACGCCCACGGCGAAGGAGTCCTAGGCGAAGGCGGCAGAGGCATCGTCTCACACTTCAAACTCACACGCGACAAAGTCCAAGTCGAAATGGGCACGTTCTCCAAAGCCTTCGGAGTAGTGGGCGGCCACGTTTCAGGCTCCAAAGACCTAGTCAACTTCGGCCTCAACAAATCACGCACATGGCTCCTAAGCGGATCACACCCACCCGCGGTCGCGGCGGCATGCACAGCGGCAATCGACGTTCTCGAAAGTGAACCCCAACACGTGAAAACACTGTGGGATCACACACGCTACTTCAAGAAAGCAATGAAGGACCTGGGCTTCAACATCGGCAACAGCGAAACACCGATCACGCCGGTAATCGTCGGCGAAAGCGGCATAGCGAAAAAGCTGAGCGCAAGACTTTTCGAGGAAGGAGTTTTCGCACTGCCCATCGTTTTTCCAATGGTTGCACGGGACAAAGCCAGAATCAGAACAATAATGAACGCCGCCTTGACGAGAAAAGACCTAGACTTCGCCATAAGCGCATTCGAAAAAATAGGAAAAGAACTCCACATAATATAAACCCACGTTTATCTCCCATTTTCACTCTCCAAAAACGCACAAGTCAACATAAATTCCACAAACTTTCCTTTCCACAAGACTATCTGCGTCGCCACCCACAACCCTCTGCAAAACCCTCTCCACGAAAAAACCTAGGGGGGAGGGGGGTCACCTGCTTTCCAACCCAAAACAACAACTGATTATGAAGCTTGTCTCTTCCTCACTTTCTGCAGCGCCCGATCAACATCCTTCAAACCAAGCCTACCCAACGCCTCAGACGTCGGAATCCCATCGTTGTCCCAACCAACCGCCCTAAAATACCTCTTCTTGTACTTCTCCACCGCCTTCCTATCCGTGGTCTTGCCCTTCTCAGGCCCACTCGGCAACGGCTCATAAAACCTCGGCGGATTATCATCATCCACCCCCGGAACCCACGTAACATCTGGTCCGCCCAACAGCAACATCGCCCTCTGAAGATGCAAAGCCTTCATCGCCCTATTCCTGCACCACTCTTTTCGAGTCAACTTCAAACCCGTCACAGCCTCGTAAAAATCAAACCTCACGTTACTCGACCCAGAAAAAGTATTGAAACTGCAGAAAACCCCAGAATCATTCAACATCTCCAACAATTCGCTATTCCTCTCCAACGGCAACCCCGTCAACGACGTATGATCACCACCCTGAACGCCACACGCGTACGAAACGATCTCAGGAAAATCCTTACCACTGCGCGTCCCATGCGCCCCAATGCTAATTCCCTTAGAATGCACCAAAAAAGGAAGCAAATCCGTCTTCTTCATTCTCCCAATCTTCAACGCCGCACGATAAGCCCCCTCAGCCAACACATCACCAATTCCCTCCCTGAACGCAATTTTCTTCGCCAAAGCCGCAAAAGCATCCGCATCCCCCCACTTGAGCTTCAAACCATCCAAATCCTTCTCAGTCAAAATTCCCCTCTGAAACAGTTCAGCCGCAAAACCCATAACACTGCCCGTCTGTATACCGCACAACCCCAAATCGTCAATCAGCGACGTCAAAAACACGTTCTCTTCAGGAACAAAAATACCCAGATTTGTCCCCAAATAAGCCTGCATCTCATAATCCGGGTTATCAGTAATCGCCCCCTTATACTTCCCGCTCCGGATAACGGCAAGCTTCAAACACGTCGTCGGGCAACCAAAATCACCCCAATACTGCTTCATCCAAAAGCGATTCTCAAACTTGTCAACACCATACCCCTTCTCATCGTGCCACTCCTCCTGCCAATTACGCACCGGCTCAGAACTCGTCTTCGCACCAAAATAGTAACCACCACCGCCCGTGCCCCAACGCCTCCACATCTCCCCCTCATATACATCACTGCACACGGTCTTGATCAACCGCTTCACTCTCTCAATATCCGCAACTTCAGGCAAAGGCCCAGTGCCCTTCACCACAACAGCCTTCAACTTCTTAGAACCCATAACCGCGCCATAGCCACCGTAACCCGCCGCATGAGACCACTTCGTCATCACAACCGCCGTACGAACCCTGTTCTCCCCGCCAGGACCGATATAAAGCATCGCAGGCTCCCTCCACTCACCGAACCCCCGATATCGCTTGTTCAAAAGCCCCCTACACTCCTTCACCAACGCGGCAACCGTCTGCTTCCCATCCTTCCCCCAAACATGACCCCCATCACGAAGCTCAACATCAAAATCTTTAATCATCAAATAAACGGGCTTCTCCGACCTTCCACTCACAATAACGCCATCATAACCAGCACACCTCAACTCAACGCCAAACTCGCCTGAAAGAGTAGAACCCACAACACCATTGCTCTGAGGCGACTTACCCGACACGCACGTTCTACCCCCAGGAAAATAACCAGTAAGAGGACCAGTAAGAAGCAGCAGAACATTCTCAGCCCCAAACGGATCCACCTTCTCCCACTTACCGCCCAAACGGTCCCAAAGGATCCGGGTCGCCAAGCCTCTGCCGCCTACGTAATTCTTCAAAATATGGTCGCTGAACTTAACGTCTCTTAGAGACCCGGACGAAAGGTCGACGTCAAGAAACTTTCCAGCATAGCCACGAATCATAAGTAATCCGCTCCCTGGTCACCATAGAATCTCTCTGCTAAGTCACGCGTCACTTCATCAGGTTTTCTCGCATAAAGCCGGTAAGCCGTTTCACCTCGCCTCTCGACAACGCGAAGCACATCCCAACTCCCTTCTCTACAAGCTTTCACACATTGAGGGTCACCATCACAGAGGTCACATATCACGATATGCTTATTCTTCGGGTGCATGTGAGGAATCCTGCCAGGACACGCATCGATACACTTACCACATGCGATGCACTTCCCACTGTCAACCAAGACGGCCGCAGTTTTCTTGCTCACAGATAACGCATCAACTGGACAAGACTTCACACACGGATAATCCTCACACTGTGCACAGAAGTGCGGAAATTCCAACCCGGGAACAAGCATAAAAACTCGTATCATCGACGCTTCGGGCCAAATGCGGTTTTCATGAAACAGAGAACAAGCAATCTCGCATTTTCTGCAGCCGCTGCACCTTGCCAATTCTCTGGCAATCCAAATCGGCTCTTTTTTGGGCGCCAACAACAAACCTCGAAATACTCGCAAGCTTTTCTAAGTGACGCTCTGATTTAAGCGTGGTGTTCAATCCACTCTCCTAGGCTTGTTCCTGAAAAAAGAGGAGCGACAAGCTATCAGCATTTATTAGCGGAATCCAATTACAAAGATCTCGAGGCGCTCCAACTGGATCCGATCTTCCAAATTCTTACCATTCTGGTGACATCTTTCCTTCTAAACATTATTCCTTTTGCCGGGCCCTCAAACCTTTTCATAGCTTATAACGCCTCAATCGCCGCTGTTGATGTCGACCCTTTCACCATCGGAATGGCGGTAGCGGTTGGGTCCGCCTCAGCAAAATTCATACATTACCTGATTACTTTCTTCGCGGGAAAATACATAGGCGAGAAACGAAGAAAAAAGCTAGACGCTGAAAGCGCGAAGCTGAAGAAGTGGGCCATGCTGACATTATTTGTGGTTGCCGCTACACCGCTTCCAGATGAACCGGTCATCATTCCACTGGGCCTATTGAGGTACAATCCTGGAAAACTCTTCATAGCCTATTTCGCGGGCAAACTAATCATCGGTGTCGTCGGAGCCTTCCTAGGGAAACTCGGATATGCGATGTTCAAACCTTGGGTCAGTGATGAGGTTCTGATGGTTATCTCCATCATAGTAACGATAGTCTTGACACTGGTGCTTTTGAAAGTTGACGTCATAAAACTCGCGGAAAAGATATTGAAAAGAGAAATCAAGCTCATGCCAGAGTAGGTAATTATCATGAAAGTTATAGCTGATTTTCACATTCACGGGCCATACAGCAGGGCGGCAAGTGAAAGAATGTGCATAACAGAAATCACTCGCTTCGCCAAAATCAAAGGCTTGAATATCGTGGGAACGGGAGACTTCACTCACCCAAAATGGTTCAATGAACTAACGCAAAGCTTGGTTCTGGACGAAGAAACTTGCCTTTACAGACCTGCAGCTGACGCAACGTCGTCTGTCTCTTTCATTGTAGCGAACGAGGTAAGCACAGTATTTCCTCATGGAAATGAAACTAAAAAAGTCCACCACGTGATTCTGACGCCAAATTTTGAAACAGCTGCACAAATCAACGAAAGACTATCGCGATACGGGAACTTGCAGGTAGATGGCAGACCGACCCTGAACGTTACTCCCGCAACGTTAGTTGAAGAAGTCATGGAAGTGTCAATCGACAACATGGTCTTCCCTGCTCACGCTTGGACGCCGTGGTTCAGTATTTTCGGCGCTTTCAGCGGATTTGACAGCGTTGAAGAATGCTACCAGGACATGACCAAACATATCAATGCACTCGAGACTGGACTATCATCGGATCCACCCATGAACTGGCGCTTGAGCAAGCTCGACAATTTCACTCTGCTATCAAACAGTGACAGCCACAGTTTTTGGCCATGGCGAATTGGAAGAGAAGCAAATGTCTTCGAACTAGAAAAACCGAGCTATAAAGAAATCACAGAATCGATTCGTTTGAAAGACAAGAAACGTTTCAAGTTCACTATAGAAACGGACCCAGCCTACGGAAAATACCATTGGACCGGACACAGAAACTGCAACGTCGCTTTGTCTGCACGCGAAGCAAGAAAATTCGCCAACATCTGCCCTGTCTGCAGAAGGAAGCTCACCAAGGGAGTTGAACAACGTGTCGATGAACTCGCCGACCGTGCAGAGGGTTTCGTTCCTACCAACTCCATTGATTTTGTACGTCTTCAACCACTTTCCGAGATTATTTCAACAGTTCTTGGAAGTGATTCCCCTGCTGCTCAGAAGGTCTGGAATGTGTATAATGCACTTATCGAGAAGTTCGGCAACGAATACAGCGTTCTGATCGACGCTTCAAGACAGCAATTAGCTCCCGTTGCAGGCGAAGTTATCGCTGATACCATAATCAAAGTTCGAGATGGAAACGCTGTTGTTGTCCCTGGGTATGATGGTGTGTATGGGCGACTCGTGGTTTCGAATGCGGGATTCAAGGTGAAAAGTCGTTCCAGAAGCGTACAACAATCGAACATTACAGACTTCACTTAACAAACCTTCTTACCGTATTTTCTTCGTATACTTGTAATACGAGTATAAGAGAACACTTATTAAGTCGCAATAGACCAGATAATCTTGGTAATTCAATGAAAAACCCAGTGCAACACCCCAACCTGAAGGAAGACAAGATTTCCAAGATCATAGACAGAGTCCTGATTCAGATATCGGAAAAGAAGCATCGACCATGATCTACAAACACCTGGAGCGTAACTACTCTGTAAAGAAAAACGAGGCCGGTGAGACACTTGAGCTGTTCGCACAGGGTCTTGAGAACTTCCTGAAATCTGGCGCCTACGTCATTGAAAGAAAAATCTTGGAGGACATATGGTCAAGCTACGGCCAAGTGCAAAGACTTCAGTTAGAAAAACCGAAACGCGAAGGAAGCTTCGCCACCGAAGTCAAGGTACTTCTGAAAGAAGCATAACCTCCCCCTCAACTTTGCCCCTTCAACGCAGATTACTCTCTTTTCCAATCCACACAGACCATAAGGTAGATCACTGCCTGAACACTGCTACCATTCTAAGTCGCTCTTGCATCAAGACTTGTTACCACACAACATTACCATTCCCGTTACCAAACACCCCCTACGGGAGGCCAACAAACACGCCAAACAAGACTCGACAGCCTCTGATTTACCTCCGAAACAATTCCTCGTCTACAACTACCGATAGATGTGACGAAAAATCCCAAGTAAGGAAATCGAAAGTCATACAATGTTCTGCCGTTTTCTCTCCCCATTTTCATGACGCGCCACAAAAGATTCCACCAACCTCACTCGACTGGCCAGAAAAAGAGGAAAAAGGAAAACCTTAAACTAATCGGAAAGCAAATAACTCGGGCCCTAATTACACCATAGGAAGGCAGGTAATTTGAGCCGTATGGGAATAAAGGAAAGACTACTGAGCTACAATACGCCTCGAAGAATAGTTCAATTGACGTCGTTTTTGTTCTTCAGCGCAATTATCTTCAATCTTGGAGCGTTACCGCTTCTGTTTCCGGTTCTTTGGACATGGGGCTTGAAAACAAACACAGTTGGTGATGCATTCACCGCCATTCAATTCATGTTCAGCGGGTGGAATTTTACCTATGTACTCTTCCCCTGGCTTGGTCTAGCCTCTTTTCTAGTAGTCGGGGTTCTGATCGGAAAATCCCTGTGTGGTTGGGTGTGCCCTTTCGGTTTTGTTCAAGACTTGACGGGCTTTCTTCGCCGCAAACAGACGGATCTGTCATCGAGGACGCACGACACTCTGGTCTATGGTAAGTATTTCATCCTAATTATTACGATGCTTATGAGCGTGAGTTATTCGGTTTCGGTGCTGGCTGGCAAAGGTACAGGGTATGCACAAGCCTTGGGCATCTTTGTTCAAGGGCCATTCACTGCCCTCAGCCCCTCAGAAACTTTATTCGCGACTCTGCCTAAAATGGTTCAAGGTTTCAGGTTTTCAGGATGGGAAAATTTCGCCTCTGATATTCTCTATGGAGTCTCAACTCTGCCGCCGCTCTTCTGGGTTCAGTTCGCAATAATGGTCATCATCCTAGTTTTCGCCGTCTACGTTCCACGAAGCTGGTGCAGGTATCTATGTCCACATGGAGCCATAATGGCAATAATGAACAGGTTCAGTTTTATCGGTCTGCGCCGTGAACCATTCAAATGTGAAAAAGGCGCCTGTCGTTCATGTGTCCAAGTATGTCCAACACGCGTCCCGATTCTCGATCTTCCATGGGAAAAATTTAGCCATCCCGAATGCATCTATTGCATGAAATGTGCTGATGCTTGTCCGCACGGAGCAATCAAACTGACATATCCTTGAATTGATACGCTCAGTTCACTTTTCTTTCGGAGCCCAAAAACTATTCGAATAATCGTTGAGCACCGTTCTGTAGACGTCCCTCGTTTGTTTGGCAATTCTGTCCCAATTATACTTTTCCTGAATCTTCTTGTACGCATTGCTTCTCAAACGGTTCGCGTTCCTCTCATCAGTCAGAACTCGAGTTATCCCCCACGCCAATGAATCTGGGTTATTTGGGTAGACCTTTATTCCGTCCACATCATGGTCGACTATCTCTGCTAAACCACCAGTGTCAGAGACCACGACAGGACTCTTGGCTGCCATTGCTTCAAGAGCTACTATCCCGAAAGGCTCGAAAAGGGACGGTACGACGGAAACAGCGGCACAAGTCTGCAGTCTTCTCAAAGTCTCGTCATCGACAAATCCCGTAAACATGACTTTCTGATCTATCCCCAGACCCTTTACAATGCCTGAAATTTGTTCTTTCATGTAACCATTGCCAACGATCACGGTTTTTGCGTTAACCTTCTCCAGAACTTTCGGAATAGCGTTCACTAGCACATGAACTCCTTTTTCATAGACCAATCTGCCCACAAACAACACGATTCTTTCGCCGGGGAGGGCAAACCTTCTTCGAAATTGAGTCAAGTCTTTACTCTGGGCTTCGGCATAAACATCTGTGTTGACTCCGTTTGGTATCATCACCTGTTTGTCTGGAGGGAGCCCAAAGGCCCACCGTACGTGCGAAACCATGTAGTCACTACAGCATATAACCTTCCATGCTTCGTAAGTAAGCCATGCTTCCGTTTCGTGGATCATTCTTTCGTGGTCAAGGTGAATTCCGTTTCTGCGACCAATTTCAGTGGAGTGGATTGTCGCAAATAGCGGTTTTCTGAAGACATGTTTCAATCCGATTCCAGCTGTTGCAACAAGCCAGTCATGAGCATGGATAACATCAACATTTTCGTCAAGGTTCCTGATTATCGTAGCGGCTTCTTTCTGCATGTTTACGTTCATAAGGTAAACCCAAGTCGCAAAATCAGGTGAAGGATTCCTGTAGGAGTCTACTCGATATACCTCAACGCCGTCCAAGACTTCGTGTTGGTGTGCTCCAGGAAAATCACAAGTAACCACAAAGACTTTAACACCGTTCCGCGCCAAGCTTCTTGACAAGTAGTAGACGTGCGGAGATATTCCCCCGATGATTCTGGGTGGGAACTCCCACGTGAGCATCATAACGCTCAAATCGCTCTGTGTCAACGCGTTCCGCCCTCTACGACTTTTTTGTAAACGCTTATTATCTCACCAAGCCAGGTCGCGGACCCAGCCGGAATGAGGCTGATTTTGTTTTGAGGGATGTTGTACAGTCTGACGACTTCGTCTTGCATCCAACGTGACTTGACCAATAGAGCGCGGGCTTCGTACATGCCAAGCCATTCGATGCTTTTTATTGCCATGTTGAACGGCTTGTTGGAACCGTGAGAGCGGTGTTCTTCCAAACTTTCAATTGAATAGACAAATGGAATTCCCAGAGCGTTTTTCAAAGTCACCGCAGCGGGTAGGAAGTGCCAATCTTGAACATCTATAAGATCTATGTGCGCCTTCTTGTCGTAGTAGATGTTTGCTGTGACTCTCTCAACTTCCTGGTTCAGGGTCAAAACCCATGTTAGAACTCCGACATGAGTGCGTACAGGGTTAGAAACCCTGAAGGTCCTCGCGCCTTCAGGCTCTATATGTTCTCCAGTCAAATAGTCATGGTAAGTGACCACATACGGTTGAATCTGATTCCTGGCAAGTTGAATGACAAGTGTTTTCACGTAGTCAGCAAGTTGTCCAACGACTCGAGGAGGATATTCCCAAGAGAAGATTGCCACATTCATCATTGTTTCCCTACGTGAAAAGAGCACAAACCTTGATGATCCCACTTCCAGTCAAATAATAGCGTTTCTTTCCCTCATTGTCAGTGAAGCTTTGTGCAAAGCCGTCGGACTTATAGCCGTCTAGAATTCTTTCCAATTCACCGAGGTCAATCTGCATGATTTGGGCAAGTTCATCACTTCTCCGAGCTAGATCTGGAGCCGTCGCACATAGATTGTGCAAAGTCTGCAGGATCTTTTCCGAAAGTGGAAGTTCTTCTCGCATGTTTTCACCTTGTATTCGATTACAATGATATTCTCCTATTGTGGCCTTATATAACCATGTGCGTGCTTCTTGTCAGAGAAAGCTGCTCGCTGACTCCGTTTTGATTTCCAGAGAATCGAGTCTCTTTTTCAGGAGTTTGACCAGAGTCTTCCTAAGTTGCTCTCCTTCCAGTTTCTCTGCTCTCACTTTCATCAGTTCGTGCGTCAAAGTCTTGTCATGCAGCGAGTTTTCGGCCCATTTTTCCATGTCGCCACGTTTGAGATGAAACTCAACTGACTTCAGACTGATCTGTTCAATGGCTCTTCTCAGTCCCTTTAGGCTCCACACCGTTCTTCCAGTGAAATACTTCTCGCCCATACCTGTGTAGAATAGGAAAGGCGCATCAGCAACCGTGGATGCAAGTCTTACTCTGCTTTCAAAGTCAAATATTGCTGCCTGTGACGTAACGAAGGCGTCTGCAGGTGTGCTGAAATGGCTGAAATACGAATGAACTTCACCAGGCCCTCCGCCGGCTGTAAACATGTAGTAAAGGTGGTCGCTGGTTTGAAAGTATCTCCATATTCTCAGAAATGTGTTGTCCTCCGTCTCCTTGACAATTGGTTCTAGTCTTCTCAAGCTCATGTAATACGCCCATTGCATCGTGTTACCAAGCCAGCAGCTTGCGTCTCTTTCAAGATCCGCCCAAGAAACAGTTCCGCCGAGTTCTGGGACGTCAATTTCTCCTGCAATTCCACGTTTGTCCACGACCTCTGAAGGCGTTGACATGTGGAGATTCCACCATTTCAATATTTCACTTGGCAAGTGTCGAAGAAAATCATGGATACCTGTCTCCGGCCAATGGTGCTCACCGAAGGTTTCGTAGTCGGGGAAGATGTTTATGCATTCACCAGGAGTCGAGGCTAGCCAGCCAGCATACTTGTCGGCTGTCAATGGCCATTCGCTCCACCATCTCGCGGAAAACCTGAAACCTATATCATCTGTCAGTTTGTAATTGCGCAGAAAAACCTTGATCTTCTTTGCACCCCTTGGCAGGTAGAGGTAGTTTGGTGACTTCTCGTGCAATATTCTTTCGACGCCTTCGGTGAAGATTCCCTTGTAACCCATATTTTCAACTGTCTTTGCCACGGCGTTGTTGTAGAGCAGCTCTGTGTTCTCGAAAACTAGCGGTGTATAGTTGAGTAAAGCTTTCATCGTTTGTTGGTGCATCTTCACTTGTTCAATGAACTCTTCTCTGTCAGGATACAGACTTGCAAGTGAGTGATAGTAGGTTTGGCTGAGAAATTCGACGCAACCTGTTTCGGCAAGTTGCTTGAAAGTCTCGAGCAAATCTTTGTTAAACATTTCGCATTGTTCCAAGAATACGCCGGACAGGCTGAAGGATACTTTGACTTTTTTTCTTTCATTTCTATATCTGTCGATGACGTCGAGCAGGATATTGTTCGCGGGAAAATAGCATTTCTTGCTTGCTCTCTCAAAAATTCCTCTGTTCATTGCATTGTCAAAGTAGTAGTCGAAAAGTTCTTTTTTCTTGACATGTTTGAAAACTTGATTATCCCAGTAGAAATTCTTCTTTATTCTATGCGGCTGATGAACCTCAAAAACCAATACGACGTCTGTCAAAGATCTTGTCCTCTGGATTGTTACTATGGATGTGTTCTTTATTTTTGGCTTGCTGTGAGAGTTGAAAAAGGCGAGGGTCTATCTTTTCCGTGTTGCAGCTTTTTCTAGGGCAACAACTCCAGGCAGTTTCTTTCCCATTAGGAACTCTACTAAGGCTCCGCCAGCTGTACTGACGTAAGAAACTTTGTCAGTTAGATCGAAGAGTTCCAAAGCGGCTATTGTGTGTCCTCCACCGGCGATGGAGAAAACCCCGGACTGGGCAATTTCTTCAAGGATGGTTTTTGTTCCATACCTGAACTTCGCGTCTTCGTATTCTCCCATTGGTCCACTTACCACAATTGATTTGGCTTTGCGGATGATGTTGCAGTAGTCCCTAACTGTTTTGACTCCGATGTCGAATATCGAATATTCTGTTGGCAACTCTGTGACGGATATTTCACTCCTCTTGCCATTCATGTCAACTGCCACATCCACGGGGGTTCTTATGCTACTTTCGTAAGAATGAGTCAGATCTCTGATTCCTGGTACAAGTTTCATTAGGTCCTCCTTCTCTAGGAATTCCATGTTCTGTTTGCCCAGATTGTATCTTTTTGCCACCAAGAATATTAGGCCTACCACTCCGCCTGTTAAAATGTGATCTGCTATGCCTTTGTCCAACACGTACTTGGAGATCTCTAGTGAATCATCGGCTTTTGCTCCTCCCAGAACGAAAATGCATGGTTTTTCAGGTTTCTCTAGCACTTTAGTCAATGATTTCAGTTCTCTTTCCATAATGCGTCCTGCAACGCTTGGCAAGACGGCTGTGAAGCCGACGATTGATACGTGAGCTCGATGTGCCGCTGCGAACGCGTCATTGACGAACAAGTCTGCCAGAGGAGCCAAGTTTCTGACAAGTGCGGTTTTCGCCTGCTCCTCGGGCGTTCCATCCTTAGTTTCCAATGGGAATGTTCTTACGTTTTCCAAGAGAAGGATTTCGCCGCTTCCTAGGTTTCTTATTGCAGTTTTCGCTTTTTCTCCATAGAGGTCTTCAACGTACTTGACTGGTTTCTTGAGGATTTTGGACAAGATTTCTGCATGTTGTTTCAGGGGGATGAAGTCTGAGTCGCCTAATCTTCCTTGGTGGGCTAATATCACGGTTCTTGCGCCTTTGTCTTCAAGTTCTTTTATTGTGGCTTCAGCATGGGTCCGGATTCTTGTGTCTTCAAGCACCTTCTTGGTCTTAGGATCTACTGGAGAGTTGAAGTCAACTCGTACCAATACCACTTTGTCTTTGACATTAACATCGTCCAGTGTGAGAAACTTTGACATTCGCTTCTTCTCCTTTTAAAAAAGAAAGATTGTGGGGGGATATTTTAGATTTTGGATGGCGCCTTTGGGTGATCAGAGTCCTTCTTTCTTTCCGATCATTTCCATTTGTTCAACCATTCGGCATGAGAAGCCCCATTCATTGTCATACCAGGCAAGTACTTTGACGAAATTCTTGTCGACGATCATCGTCGATTGTGCGTCGAAAACTGCTGAATAGGTGCTGTGTAGCACGTCCGTTGATACGATCGGGTCCTCGGTGTATTCGAGTATTCCTTTTAGGGATGTTTCGGCAGCTTTCTTGAATGCTGCGTTTACCGTTTCTTTGGTAGCTTCTTTTTTCAGCGAGGCTGTTAAGTCGACGATTGATACGTCTGGAACGGGGACTCGTAGGGAGATTCCGTCTATTTTTCCTTTGAGTTCAGGCATTATTTCTCCGATTGCGCGGGCGGCTCCTGTGGTTGTCGGGATGATGTTGACTGCTGCTGCTCGAGCGCGTCTCAGGTCCTTGTGCACCAGGTCTTGTACTCTTTGGTCGTTCGTGTATGCGTGGGCTGTCATCATGAAGGCTCGTTCGACGCCAAAGTTGTCCTGCAATACTTTTGTCACTGGTCCGACGCAGTTTGTTGTGCATGAGGCGTTGGAAATTATGTTGTGTTTTTTGTGGTCGTAGGTTTTTTCGTTGACTCCGATGACCATTGTGAGGTCGGGGTTGGTTGCTGGCGCTGAGATGAGGACTTTTTTGGCTCCAGCTGTTAGATGTCTTGACGCGCCTTCTCTGTCTGTGAAGAATCCTGTGGATTCCACGGCCAAGTAGACGTCCATTTCCTTCCAAGGCAACTGTACAGGGTCTTTTTGCGCAAGTACCTTGAGTTCTTTGCCGTTTACGACTAGGTTGTTCCCTTTCACCTGCACGTCTCCTATGAATCTTCCGTGCACGGAGTCGTATTTCAGCAAGTGTGCGAGTGTTTTTGCGTCTGTGATGTCGTTGACGGCGACAAAATCGACTTCTGCTTTTTGTTCGAGGGCAGCTCTATACAGTAGCCGTCCGATCCTTCCAAAACCGTTTATTGCCACTCGTATTGTCATGCGAATCATCACCGTTATCGGTTTGTGTGGCTATAGTGAAAAGCTGTTCTTCTAATTAATTTTCCGTATCTTCTGGAGTAAAAGAGGGGTGGGTCATCGCAGTTTGAGCAGAACCATTTCTGCCGCCATGACCATTGGTTCCCAAGTTTCGCAGACGGGTGGTGCGTATGCGGTGTCTGCTTTTGACAGGTCTTTTGCGGTCATTCCTCTTTGTATGGCCAAGGATATTGCGTTGATGCGCTGGGTGACTTCTTCTCCGCCGACGATTTGGGCTCCGATAATTCGTTGTGACTCTTTTTCTACGACTAGTTTGACCTTTATTGGTAGGGCTCCTGGGTAATAGTCTGCTTTGGTTTTTGAGGAAATTGTGCCGGTTACTACTTCGATCCTTGCTTTGTTTGCAGCTGTCTCAGTTAACCCTGTCCAGCCGCAGTCTGTTTGGAAGAGTCTTGACACTGCGGAGCCTAGGGCTCCGGTGAAGAGTGAGTATCCTCCGGCTGCGTTTATTCCTGCGATTTTTCCGGTTCTTACTGCCACGGTTCCCAGTTGGGGTAGTGCTGGTTTTTGGGTGGCGATGTTTGTGACTTCTGCGCAGTCGCCTACTGCGTAGACGTCTTTGATGTTTGTTTCCATGCGTGCGTTTGTTTTTATTGCTTTGGTTTCTCCTAGGGTTATGCCTGCGTTGACTGCGAGTTGTGTGTTTGCTCTGACGCCGAAGGCGCTTATGAAGAGGTCTGCTTCTATTCTTTCTCCTGTCGCGATTATTCCTGTGACTTTGTCGGTTCCGAGGAATTCTTCTACGCATTTTCCGGTGAGGATTTTTATTCCTTTTTGTTCTAGCATGTCTTGGAGCATTTTGGCCATTTCAGCGTCGAGTGGTAAGGGGAGTATTTGAGCGAGCATTTCTACGATTGTGACTTTGAGTCCTCTTTCGTGGAGGGCTATGGCTGTTTCGAGTCCGATTAGTCCTGCGCCCATGACGACAGCGGTTTTGGCTCCGTTTTTGATTGCTTGGTCTATTTTTTCTCCGTCTTCTAGGGTTCGGAGTGAGTGGACGCCTTGTTTTTCTTTGCCTTTGATTGGGGGTGTGAATGAGCTGGCGCCTGTGGCGATTATCAGGCTGTCGTACGGTATTGTTTCTGTGTTGCCGTTTTTGCCTGTTGTTTCAACGGTTTTTTTTGTTGTGTCTATTGCTGTGGCTTTTGTTTCGGTTTTTAGGTTGATTTTCATCATTTGGAAGTAGGTTGGGGGAAAGACTATGAGGTCTTTGAAGTTTGGGATTTGGCCGCCTATTACGAATGGGAGTCCACAGCGTGAGTATCCTGGGTGTTGTTCTTCTGTGATTATGGTTATGTCGGCTTGTCGGTCGCTTTTTCTTGCTGCTGAGGCTGCGTCTACTCCGGCTGCGTGTGCGCCGATTATGACTATGCGCTTGGGCATCGGTGGGTTTTCACTTCTTGAGTGTTTTGTGCCATTCGGCTGCTTTGTTGAAGTCCATTAGGTTTGCTAGTTCGGCGTTGAGGTTTGCGGGTTTTATGATTAGGAGCCAGCCTTTTGTGTAGGGGTCTTCGTTGAGGAGTTCGGGTTTTGATTGTACTTCGGTGTTTACTTGTTCGATGGTTCCCGTTATCGGTGCGATTAGGTCTGAGACTGCTTTGACTGATTCGACGGTGCCGTAGGGTTCGTTTTGTTTTGTTTCTGATCCTGGGCTGGGGAGTTCTGCGTAGACGATTTCTCTGAGTTGTTTTTGGGCATAGTCGGTAACGCCTACTCGGACTTTGTCGCCTTCGATTTTGAGCCATTCGAATTCTTTTGTGTAGTATAATCCTTCGGGTACTTCGTTTCCTTCTATTTTCACCATGGTTTGTGCACCTCTGATAGTGCAGTATTTCTTTCACATCTTGCCCTTTAAGATTAACTGTCATTTCTTGTGGTCTCTGTTGAATGGATCATGCTTGTTGAGCATCGTTGTGCAGTGTTTTTGGGGTTCGATGATTTTGAGAAAGGTTCAGTCTGGTTAAGGCTGGTTAATTGTTGCTTTTCAGGCGATTAGCAGCCTACCCCCTAGGGCCATGTGGTAACGGGTTTGGTAACAATAAATGGTGTCTACCCCCTTTCCCCCTAGGTTTTTGTCTTGTGCAATACTGCAGAAACGGTTTTCTTTGGGGGGCGAACAAAGCGCTGTTTGCGGTCCGCAACCTATTGACACATGAGTCGCGGAAGTACTCGTCTTCGTCTGTGGGGTCTAATATCCATCGATGGTACGTAGTTAGGTCTGATCTTTTCCTATTTCAACGTGTTTTTCCATAGAATCTTTCGTGCGGAAAAGACCAATCGCGATATTTGAAGCATGAAATGCGCTGGCAGTCTCTTATGCAATAGACTACTCTGTGTTTTGTTTGGCATTCAAGATCGAAGGGCTGGAAAGTCTTAGTCGCCCCATTTGGTTTTCAATTTCTTTGGGATCCAAACCCAGAGCTACCAAAACATTCTGACGCCGGTTGCAGTTCGCGGATCGAAGGAAATATTTCACAGGGAGCTACATTCTTTATTTACACGTCAGATTTCAACATGGGCATTCTGATTTTCTTTTCTTTCGCGATTCTCTGTGCCTTTTCGTAGCCCGCGTCTGCGTGCCGAACGATCCCGATGCCCGGGTCTGTGGTCAGCACAGTCACTAGGCGCTTTTCCATTTTCTTGGTTCCGTCCGCTACTAGACACATTCCCGCATGAATGCTGTAGCCAATGCCTACTCCTCCTCCGTGATGTACGCTTATCCAGGTGGCTCCGCTGACCGCGTTTATCAAGGCATTCAATATTGGCCAGTCGGCGATTGCGTCGCTACCGTCTTTCATGCCTTCTGTCTCTCGGTAGGGTGAGGCCACGCTTCCGCAGTCCAAGTGGTCTCGCCCGATCCAGATTGGGCCTGAGAGGGTTCCATTTCCGACCATAGTGTTGATTGTTTTTCCGAACTTTGCGCGCTCGCCGAAGCCGAGCCAACATACTCTTGCGGGTAAACCTTGAAACTTGACTTCTTCTTTGGCTTTCGTGATCCATCGACATAATTTTTTGTCGTAAGCGAAATCTCTCAGTATTACGTCGTCGAGTTTATGGATGTCTTCTTCGCTACCGACGAGTGAGGCCCACCGGAACGGTCCTTTGCCTTCACAGAACATGGGTCGTATGTACCTTTGCACGAATCCGGGGTAGCTGAAAGCCTCTTTGAAACCCGCTTTGTGGGCTTGCTCTCTCAGGTTGTTGCCATAATCAAATGTTATTGCTCCTTTCTGCATCATTTGGACCATCGTCTCAACTTGTCGGCGCATACTCCGATTGGCAAGTTCAACGTACTTTTTGGGGTCGTTTGTTCTGAGTTCGTCTGCTTCCTCTTTGCTCATGCCCGCAGGATAGTAACCGTTCAATGGGTCGTGCGCGCTTGTCTGGTCGGTCAGGACGTCAGGGATGAGCCCGCGTTTTAAGAATTCAGGATGTACTTCTGCAGCGTTACCGAGGAGCCCTATGCTTCTGGGGATCCCTTTCTCTTTTGCTTCCTCAGCTAGCCTTATTGCTTCGCCCACATCGTCAGTCCAGGTCTGCAGATACTTGAACTTGAGCCTGCGGTCGATTGCCCGCCTGTCGATTTCAACAACTATCGCCACACCGTCGTTCATCGTGACGGCCAGTGGTTGCGCTCCACCCATTTCACCTAGCCCCGCTGTGAGTACGAGTTTTCCTTTCAGGCTTCCGTCAAAGTGTTGCCTCGCGACTTCTGCAAGCGTTTCGTAGGTACCTTGCAGTATTCCTTGTGTACCGATGTAAGCCCATGAACCTGCCGTCATCTGGCCATACATGATCAGGCCTTTCTGTTCGAGTTCGTAAAAATACTCCCAGGTCGCCCATTTGGGAACGAGCATAGCGTTCACGATGAGAACCCTAGGAGCATGTTCGTGCGTTTTGAAGACGGCGACGGGTTTGCCACTTTGTATGAGCATGGTCTCATCCGGTCTAAGCTGCGTCAAGGTTTCGACTATTTGGTCGAAGCAATCCCAGTTACGGGCGGCTCGGCCTGTTCCGCCGTAGACAATTAGTTTGTCAGGGTCTTTGGCGACGTTTGGGTCCAGAACGTTGCACAGCATGCGAAGAACGCCTTCAATCTGCCAGTTCTTACAGTGCAGCTTGTTTCCAGTCAAGGCATGTATCGGTCTGTCTAACTTCATCGTTGTTTCACCGTCTACAAAAAATGTTGCGAGCTCACTTTAATGGTTTGCTAAGCGCACAAGCAACAAGTGAGGCTACGTTTCTTGTTCTTCCAGAAGTCTATATTCGCTTTCGGCAGCTTCCTTGTCGACCACGAGTCTGCCGTTCTTGATCACTTTTTCAACCAAGTTGACGCTAAACCGGTAGCCGAGAAAATTGTGGTTTGGCACGTCTAATACGAGTATGTCAGCCTTTTTGCCAACTTCTAGGCTTCCAACTTCGCCGGCTCTGTTGACTGCGTGGGCGGCGTTGATCGTCGCCGCAGTTATTGCTTCCGCCGGATTTAGCCGCATGAAATGACATGCAAATGCGATCACCAATTGCAGGTTTTCAACCCAACAGTTCGGGCTGAAATCCGTGCCCAGCGCGATTGGCACACCGAGATTGATCATTGTTCGAGCGTCTGGAAAACGGCCGGTCATGAGGCTGAAAGCCGATGCGGGTAAAAGAGTTGCTACTATTCCTTTTTCGGCCATGGCTTTGAGACCTTCGCCAGAGGAGAAAAGTACGTGGTCTGCCGAAGCTGCTCCCACACTTGCAGCCAGTTCTGCGCCGCCTGAGGGAGTTGATTCGTCCGCGTGCACTTTAGGCTTGAGACCAAGGTTCTTGCCCGCGGTCAATATGCGCCTAGATTGGTCCATGTTGAAGGCATCTCGCTCGCAAGAGACGTCGCAGAATTCTGCGTGTCCTTTGTCTGCTGCTTTTGGAATCATCTCATCGACTATTAAATCCACGAAATCTTCAGGTTCGTTCGCATATTCCAACGGAATGGCGTTTGCGCCGAGAAACGTTGGTATAAGGTCAACAGGGTGCATTTGATTCAATCGTTGAATTGCTTCCAAGATTTTCATCTCGTCCTTAGTAGTCAAACCATAGCCGCTCTTGGCTTCAACCGTCGTTGTCCCGTGTTCCAGCATTGAATTCAGGGTTTCAGTGGCTTTCTCTACAAGTTTTTCGACGTTTGCCCTGCGAGTTTCTTTGACAATTCTCAGCAAGCCGCCGCCTCGATCGAGGATTTCCTGTTTTGAAGCACCCTCGACCCGCAATAGGAACTCATCTTCCCGAGTGCCGGCGAAGACAAGGTGTGTGTGGGAATCAACAAAACCGGGTAGCACGGTCTTGCCGTTGGCGCTCACGATGTTCTCGGATTTGTAGGCTCTAGTAATTTCATGAGTCTTTCCGACAGCTGCAATCCGTCCATCCTTAATGACTAAGGCGCCGTCGCGGACCACGCCAAGCTCAAGCAGATGCTTACCCGTGCGGGGTCGTTGGTTGTTTGCGGACAGTGTTACGAGTTCATTGGCGTTGACGATGAGCAGGTCTGCTTTTTCGCGCGCCCTTGCCCTGGCCGGTCTGTTCAAGAGCGCTTCCCTTCTCGGCCGAGCTGTGTGCTTTGAATCGTCCGCGCGAATTGTCACCAGTCTAATTTAACCCGTGAAACGGGTAAATAAGATTTCATTCATCAGTGCGGGTGTCTGCTGAAAACGCGTGCTTATTCGAACATTCCCAGTGGCTCCTGAAGCAAAAAAGATATTCTACGGGTGAGTCATTCGAGTCTGGAGAAAAATGGGAGTTTCGAAAACTACCCGAGAAACGCAAGGATACCTTGCGATTGTGGCAGCTTCGATTCTGTTTGGGTCAATGGGGACATTGGCAACTCTGGCCTTTAGCTATTCGATTTCTCCGACTATGCTGATTGGTTTAAGGCTTATGGCTAGTTCTTCAAAGTTAGTTATCTTTCTGGCTATTTTTCGCAGAAGCCTTCTTAAGATACGTAAGACTGACGTGGTTCCCTTCTTCAGCATTTATCGGGGAGACTTTTGAAAGCCTACAGATAATAGGAACAGCCATTGCACTGACTGGTGTCTTGTTGCTTTTCCGGACTGGCAGAGCATTTCCCTCAAATCAAAACTGAGGCGGGGAATAGCTTGAGCATCTGCGTAGGGGAATACAGAAACCCAAATTCACGTTAAGATGCGGACTTGCCTCTTTTCTGATTTTAAGCTTAAATGCATCTGCATATTCTTTATGGCTTGAGTTGTCCTACACAGTCTGCACGGTGTGAAAATATCATGGATGAAATCTTGGAAATATTGAGAAAAACGGCGTCGAGAACTCAGAAAACTTTTGATGAAAGTAAGGATCCTTCCTTCAAGCGAATAGAGAATTTCGACAAGGCTCTCAAGTCGGAGAAATCAACTGAAGCGCAGAAAGTCCAGGCTTCTTTGCTTAAGACACTGGAATATGACCGGTTGGAAAGACTTTCCTCACAGTTGAGTCTTTTGTATATTCTTCAGATGTTCGCTTTCAAGGTCAAGATCCTTCAGATTTCAATCGCTAACCTAAGAGAGCAAATGCAGAAGTCTGAATTGCTTGAAAAGACTAAAGAAATCGAAGACGCGAAAAACGATGTTGAGAAGCTAAAGATTCTTCTAGAAGCTCAATATGAGTTGATACGGCAAATAGGGGAAGGCCGCAAAGAAGACCTGTTCTATATTTCCTGACCGATTCGACAACTTTGTTCGTGTTTTTAGACTGTGTTTCACATGTCGGACATGGACGCCTCTGCCTTTTCCAAATCTTAAACCTATAAATCCTCATTTTGACTGTCTTATGGAATGAAGGTGGACTCCGTGGCTGCGGCTTTGAAATTTGAGGCTCCATCGTGGAGCCGGATATACGATATGCTGTTGGATTTGGCTGGACGGATCAGAAAAGACGGGTTTAAGCCAGATATCATAGTGGGCATCTCAAGAGGAGGGTGGCCGCCTGCGCGCGTCCTCTCAGATTTGCTCAGCAACCCAAACGTGGCGAATGTCAGGGCCGAATTTTACCTCGGAATTGCAGAAACAGGTTCCGAACCCACCCTTACTCAGCCAGTGTCTGTCAAGACTAGGGGAAAAAAGATTCTGATTGTTGATGAAGTTGCTGACACTGGCAAGAGTCTGAAGATGGTCAGAGAGCACATTGTCCAAGAAGGCGCCAAGGAAGCAAGGACAGTTACTGTGTACTACAAACCTTGGAGCATCGTCAGACCAGACTACTTTGCCAAGGAGACGAGTGACTGGATAGTCTTTCCCTGGGAAATCAAAGAGACGCTTCGCAAGATCATCGCTAAATGCGAAGAATTGGGAAAACCTGTGGAAGAGGAGACCGCGAAACTTGTCAAAGCGGGAATAAAAAGCCGCTTGATCAGGCGATTTCTCAAAGAGATCTCCGAGGAAGAAGAGTGCTGAAAAAAATCGAAGAGTTCGAAGCCTACGTTGAGATAATAGGGTTCAGGAACATGAAGATTGGCAATCCGCAGGAATTTCTGCGAGCGGCAATTAAGGGAAAACCCGCGGACGTTGAGACGCAGTTTTTTGACGCCAAAAACGTCGCGTCGTGGCAGCATCTCTACTTCGCTGCGTTGAACGCTTTGACGGCTTTCAGCAACAAGACCAATATTTCAAGAACTCTGGGGATGGAAGCACTCCTCTACGCTGCAGGAGAACGCCAGATAATCAAGGCCACAGAGAAGATGGGAATAAAGTCGGCGACAAGGGAAATTGCAGTTTTGATCGTTGGGAATAATCGGGTAACTGTAAAATCAGCGGTTTCTAAGATTTTGAGAAATGTCGCGGGGCAGCAGGATGATATGGTTCTTGAATTGTCAGGACCCAAAAATGAGTTGATTATGAAAGCTTTCAAAGTCGATGCAGTTGAGGTTGACACCATGATGAGAAAGAGTGATGATCTGGAGACTGCTCTTGTTGATCTTGTTATCGAAAGAATGGCGCTGGTGTCGTGTGAACGCTGAGTCAAAGGACTTTTTCCTTGAGAATTGAAAGAATTTCCTCAGGCTTTGCAATGGACACACCAGTCAATCCACCTAAGACTTCGATTAGAACAACTTTGTCAGGTTTGGACAGGTTGACTTTTCTTTTGATGTTTGCCGCGGCAGCTTCAATCAACTCTTTCGACGAGGTGTGCGTGAAACGTTTTTCAGCTGTCACTCGGAACGTTTCTCCCTCAGCGATTTTTGGGCTCAATTCGTTGATGGCTAATTGAATCAGATTCAGGTCGGTCTGTACAACTTTTTCCACAGGAATCACTCGCAGCAAATAACGGAACTCGTATGGACGCTCTTTCAGGATTTCCCTGAATTTTGCGATTACCTCAAACGGACCGAAAATTGTTTTCGCCACTATCAAGCCTGATATTCCTGTTCTGTCGACGATGGATGTTGGATCACCGATTTGTTCAAGCAGAAAACGCAGTTCTTGACGGGCGTGGCCTTCGGTTCGACGATATGTCGTTGCAAGAAGGTTGAAATCTTTGATCACGTTGTTCGCCAAGAAGAGAGGTTGCTGGTGAGTAATTTAACCGTTTCAAGTATCGCAAGAAGTGGAGCGGTACAGACAAGTTTTGTGGTCAGTGTGGAAAATGGCTTTTTCATTGCCAGCGGCTCTTAGCCGTCGCCTCACATCATCCCAAGAGTAAGTTCTCTCAACGTGGATTTATTCATTTTGATGCGAGAAAACATTAGGCTTAAATTCTCATCATCAGTGCTGGACATATCAATCTTAAGAAGGGATTGCGGTTGAAGAACAATCAGAAACCTGTGATGGTTGTACAAGGCGGGGCAGGCACTTGGCGGCCAGAACGCAGTGAACCTGGCATTTTGGGTGTAAAGAAGGCCGCAGTAACGGGTTTTGATGTTATGAAAAAGGGAGGATCGGCTATTGACGGCGTGATGGAAGCTGTTTCGGTCCTGGAGGATGACGGTGTGTTCAACGCGGGGTATGGGTCAAGTCTGAATATTGACGGGCAGGTTGAGATGGAAGCTTCCATCATGGAGGGGAAGACGCTTCGCGCAGGAGCAGCGGGATTGCTGCGTGATATCAAGAACCCTGTGCGGTTGGCAAGGATTGTGATGGAAGATACAGATCACGTTTTTGTCGTAGGCGAAGGAGCGGAAAAACTCGCGAGAATACACAAGCTTTCCAGAAGAAACCCATTGACAGAACTCAGGTTGAGATACCATAAAGAACAGAAGAAAGCCTTGCTCGGCGGAAAACCAGAACTGCCAAAACTGGCCGAGCTGGTTAAGAAGCATCCAGAGATGTTCAAGCTTGAAACTGTGGGGGCCGTTGCGCTCGACAAAGATGGAAATGTGGCGGCAGCGACATCTACAGGGGGCTTCCCGTTGAAGCTTCCAGGGAGAATCGGTGATTCACCGAGCATCGGATGCGGCACTTATGCTGATAATGAGGCAGGAGCCTGTTCAGCAACAGGTGTCGGTGAAATAGCCATAAGACTAGTCTTGTCCAAGAAAGTCTGCGACTATATGCACGATGGAGAATCCGCTCAAAACGCAGTCGAATCAGCTATAAAGATTGTGAACCGACGAATACCATTCGGATACAACCATATGGGTTTGGCTGCCGTTGACCTGCAAGGGCGGTTTGGAGTGGCTCACAACTCTCCCAACATGTGCTGGGCATACCTGACACCCGGCATGAAGGAACCTGTCGCGTCTTTAACAGGGAAAATTGTGAAAGAAAGTCTCTGAAAAGACGTACACAAACATAAATCACAGTTTGGTTCTCGACAAGTGACGAATGATAATACTTAAAGATTGCACAGCTGCTTTCAGTCTACCTATTCAAACGCGATGGAGGTGAAAAGCGAATGTTTGAGGAAGATTGGGAAGAAGAGGAAGAATGGGAAGACGAAGAAGAAGACTTTGAAGAAGAAGAATGGTAGGGTTCAGGCTGTAGAAAGCACTCTCGTGCTTTTTCTTTAGTATCGTGTTTTTAGACCAGTTTTATTCGGATTCTGAGGTTCATATTTATAAACTACCAGCGGCGAGCGTTTCACTGTCGGGCCGGCAATGACACGAATCGCAGTGTTGGATGCAGACAGGTGCAAACCGAAGCGTTGCAACAGAGTGTGCCATCGTTTTTGCCCCATAGTGCGCACGAAGATAGAGGCAATTCGATTTGAAGGCGAGCAGGCTGTCATAGTTGAATCATTGTGCACCGGCTGTGGGATATGCGTCAAGAAATGCCCCTTCAGCGCGATTTCCATCGTCAACCTGCCCGATGAACTAGAAAAAGATTGCAGTTACCGGTTCGGGGAGAACAGTTTTAAGCTTTACAGACTTCCAACGCCGTCGCCTGGCATGGTTTTGGGTTTGCTTGGGCAAAACGGGATAGGGAAGACGACAACGCTGAAAATACTTTCAGGCGAGTTCAGGCTCAACCTTGGGAACTACGACAGCCCGTTGAGCTGGAACGAGATCATTCAACACTACAGGGGTTCAACCCTTCAGGACTATTTTCTGAAGATGAGTGAGAACAAGTTGAAGATCTCGCATAAGCCGCAGTATGTGGACAAAATTCCCAGGGCTGTATCTGGGAAAGTTGGTGACCTGCTTGAGCAGGTGAATGAAAGAGGCGTTCTGGATCAAGTGGCTGAGCAGTTGGAGTTGAAGCAGGTTTGGGATCGTTCACTTGAAGTTCTGAGCGGCGGTGAACTGCAAAGGCTGGCTGTTGCCGCTTCCATATGTCGAGAGGCAGACGTGTATCTTTTTGACGAACCCTCAAGTTATCTGGACGTGAAACAGAGACTCGTCGTAGCCAAGGCAATTAGAAGCCTGAAGTCTGAGCAAAAGATAACTATCGTTGCGGAACATGATCTGGCTATAATCGACTATTTATCAGACCAGATATGTGTCTTCTACGGTGAACCAGGCGTCTACGGTGTAGTATCGAACGTTCACGGTGTCCGAACAGGGATCAACATATATCTTGAAGGCTACATTCCCGATGAAAACGTCCGTTTTAGGAAGGAAGCGATAATATTCCATGAAAAACCGCCTGCGCAGGTTGCAGGAGCTGGCGAGACTCTTCTTGCTTGGCCTCAGATTGAGAAGACTTACAAGGGTTTCAAGCTCGTGGCTCAGCCAGGTGAAATCAGACGAGGAGAAATAGTTGGCATACTAGGTGCCAACGGCATAGGCAAGACCACTTTTGTGAAGATACTTGCAGGCGTCGAAGAGGCTGATGACGGAAACAAGTTTGACAACCTTAAGGTGAGTTATAAACCACAATATATTTCGGCTGAGTATCAAGGTACAGTTCAAGAACTGTTGATGAATGTTGCCAGAGAAAACTTTTCTTCCGGCTGGTACAGAACCGAGATTCTTCAGCCTCTGAGAATCAACCTTCTCTTGGAAAGAGATGTGGCTGAGCTCAGTGGAGGAGAGCTTCAGAAAATCGCGATAGCTGCTTGCTTGTCCCGCGATGCCGAGCTTTACTTGCTTGACGAGCCAAGCGCATATTTGGATGTTGAAGAACGATTGAACATGGCCAGAGCTATCCGGAGGGTTGTAGAGAGTCGAAACGTTACTGGCTTTGTGGTTGAGCATGACGTTGTCACACAAGACTTCATAGCAGACCACCTCATGGTGTTCACGGGCAGACCTGGGGTTGAGGGCACGTCCAAGCCGCCGACAACGCTCAGGAAGGGAATGAACATGTTTCTGAAGGAGATGGAAGTCACTTTCAGAAGAGACCCCGCAACGAAGAGGCCGAGAGTTAACAAAGATGGGTCGAAACGCGACAGATATCAAAAAGAGATCGGAGAATACTACTACACCCGCTTGGCAAAGGCGAAGCATTAAACAAGACATTATTGAATCTCAGCGGTCAGAATAATCGGAGATTGTCGTTAATTTCACGCAGACAGCTTAAGAGCGAAGTTTCCGTTCAAAAAAATGACAGGTTCTTGGTAGTTAAGTTAAAGAACGAGCAGAGTGTATCAGTGATGATTCAGTTTGGAGAAGGCTGGGAACACCTAGTTGGCTCAGACGTTTGAAGAGATTTCAGCGGCTGATTTTTTCTACCGCAACAGAGACATTGCTGGGTTTACAAACCCGTCTAGAGCCATTTTCGTGGCGATAAGGGAACTCGTAGAGAACTCTTTAGATGCGGCTGAGAGCCAGCGAATACCTCCAGACATTTACGTTCGATTGTCATATGAAGGCGAGGCTAGTCAAACGGGCAAGGGATTCACTGCCCTCGTGAACGAGGTTGAGGAAGACAGCGAACGTGGTCTCCACGGCGAGGACAGTGACCTTCTGAAAGCGGACGAAAGACGAGTTACTCAGGAAACTCAGGTGTACAAGCTGCGGGTCGAAGACAACGGAACGGGTGTTCCGCCGCGGCACATCCCTTCGGCGTTTGGGCAAATCCTCTTCGGCTCGAAGTACAAGCTCAAGCAGCAGAGAGGAACATTCGGTCTGGGCGGCAAAATGGCAATTCTTTATGGGCAGATTACTACGCATCAGCCGGCCACTATAATCTCAAGCACGGGCATTTCGAAGACCTACATGTACCGGCTCATGATTGACATTCAGAGAAACCGTCCGCTGATAATGGACAGGAAGGTTCTCATAAACAAGGATATGTGGCGGGGCACTGTCGTCGAGTTTACTCTCGAAGGAGACTATTTCAGGGCGATGCCCAAAATACTTGACTACTTCAAGCAAACCGCGATGGTGAACCCTTACGCGAACTTGACCTTCGTCGACCCTAAAGGCAGACTGTACAAGTTCACGAGAGTAACCAAGGAAATGCCCGTACCGCCAAAGGAGACGAAGCCGCACCCTTACGGTGTTGACGTTGAGCTTCTTCAGCGGTTGATACAGATAACGCCTTACAAAAACATGTTAGATTTTCTCAAGAACCACTTCCACAGGGTTGGGGACAAAACTGCTAAAAAGTTTCTGGAGTTCAGCAACTTAAGCCCGTCAAAGAACCCTAAGAGGCTTGACCATGAAGAGATCGTCAGGCTCATGCACATGCTCAAGAGGTTCAAAGATTTTCTGCCGCCCGATGCAAGCTGCTTGTCGCCGTTGGGCGAAGACCTGTTGAGAACAGGCATTCTGAAGGAAATTCGACCCGAGTTTGTGGCTGTTCATCAGCGCAAACCGGCTACCTACGCTGGGCACCCGTTTGTTGTGGAGATCGGTATAGCTTACGGCGGCGAAATTCCGGCTAGAGGAAACTTGATCGTGTATCGTTTTGCCAACCGAATTCCGTTGCTCTATGATGAGGCAAACGATGTTTCTCTGCGAGTGATTCAGGCAATGAATTGGCGTAGATATCACGTCACGCCCGAAATGCCAGTTGCCACGGTGGTGCATATTTGCAGCACGAAGGTGCCGTACAAGACGGTTGGCAAAGAGTTCATTGCCGACAGGCCAGAAGTGAGACGGGAGATTGCCAACGGGTTGAGGGAAGTTGCGAGGCAGATTCAGCTTTTCTTGTCCAGGAGAGAGCATGTCGACAGGGAACGGAAGAGGTTGGGTATTTTCAGCAAGTATCTTCCAAGGATTGCCCAGTTTTCGACGGATCTAGCTGGCAAGAAGAAGGTTCCGGATATTGAGAAGTTGTTGGCGAGTGTGAGAACACATGGATCGGAAGAAGCGTAAGTCGAGTATCAGCGAGAGGAAGAAAGAGGTTCTGACAAGTCTGGGCAGCCTCGGAGAGACTATCTATGATCAGCTTGACAAGGGGAATTTCCCAGCAATAGATATGCCGAGCCGTTCAACAGACAACATCATGTATGATGAGAAACTTCGGCAGTTCATCTTGGGCGACAGAAGAGTACGGCGAAGTGCACGCAATATCAGTCATGTAAAACCATTTACTCAACTGGTTTGGGCTGCGTTGTTCTCTAATGAGCTTTCTTCGCAACGTAAGACGTCAACTCTAAGGGATGTGTATTACTCAGCGCAGGCTTACGAGATGACCTTTAAAGACCAGCAGGAATCAAACAACATCATAACAGACCTTGAAACCGTGTTGGGCTTTTCCAGAGAAGACTTCAACATTTTCCCAGAAGAACGCTCAGCCGTTTTCGGAGACCTTACTATAGAGTACACCGTCCCCGGCTACGAGGGAAAAACGTTGAACTTGACATCCCACCCCGACGGAGTGCTAATAGGTCCGGCTTTGACTTCGTCCGAGTTTGTGAAGACTTCTGCGGACAAGGTGATAGCCATCGAGAAAGGTGGTTTGTTCACGAGGTTCATCGAGGAGAACGTGCACAGGAAGTACAACTCGATCCTCGTATTGACAGCAGGACAGGCGCCTAGGGCGACGAGACATTTTATCAGAAGACTGAGTGAGGAACTCAACCTACCAGTCTACATTTTTACAGACGGAGATCCATGGGGAATGCATATCGCCATGGTCATTATCTCTGGTTCTGCAAACGCAGCGCACCTCAGAGAGTTGAACACGCCTGACGCAAAATGGAGCGGGGTCTGGGCTACAGACATCGTCAACTATAAGCTTCCAACGGATCCGCTTGACGACGTTGACATGAAGAGACTGTACGAATTGCAGAAAGACCCGCGATATAAGGATCCGTTATGGCGTAGAGAAATCAAGACGTTCATGAAGATAAAACGGAAGGCGGAACAAGAGGCATTCAGCAGATACGGTCTGACGTATATCGTTGACGAATACTTGCCCCAGAAGCTTGAAGAAACAAAGTGAAGGAAAACGGCGGGTAATCTTTCACCGTATTCCTAGCGAAACCATAAAATAAGCGAGTGTAGTTTAGAGTGCAAAGCATACCAGAAAGGAACGGACGGACATGAGTGAAGAAGGCAGCTTCGGCGTAACCGCGACTGAGAAGTTGTTTGGTCTAATACTCTTGGCTATGGGCCTTGTAGCCATGTATTACACGCTAACTAGCGCCGCTGCTTTGATGGCGTTCACGGGTTTCTTCGGATTCCTGAGCCTTATTATCATAATTTTGGGCGTGGCCCTGATCATAGCCAAGGTCGAGTAGTGTCTATTCTCTTCTTTCAACGACTATTCTGCAGTTTGTTGCTAGGGCAGCTATCACGCCCAAGGCTGCAAGCCAAGGTGCAAGCACAACCCCGATCACACCTATTGTGGCAGGTATTTCGAGCAGAACTCTACCCTTCACGTCTTTTATGATGACTCTTGTCACGTTTCCTTCGTGAAGCAGCTCCCTGACTCTATCAACAAGATTGTCTGCAGAAACCGTAAATTCCTCGCGGGTGATCTTGGCAGCTTTCGCTCCGCAATTAGTGCAGAAAACGTCTTCGTCAGTCAATTTGGCTCCACACTTCGAGCAATACGGCAAATACTTTCACCATCAACTGAGAATTTATTAGGGCAATGGCTTATTAACTTTCATTGCATCGCCTTGTACAAAACTGTTGAAGAGGAAAGAACAAGATGCCGACCCGTCAACCAATCGTGTGCGTTCTAGGGCACGTTGACAGCGGCAAGACTTCTCTCCTAGACAAGATTCGCAAGACCAGCGTTCAAGCACGAGAAGTCGGCGGCATCACCCAACACATTGGCGCCAGCTTCTTCCCCGTTGAAACCCTAACCCAGCTTGTCGGCCCAATGCTTTCGGGAATCAAGGGCGAAATCGAGATTCCTGGCTTGCTAATCGTTGACACACCAGGACATGAGGTTTTTACTAACCTTCGAAGACGAGGTGGTAGCGTCGCAGACATTGCAATCCTCGTAATCAATGTTCTCCGGGGCTTTGAGGCGCAAACAAACGAGTGTATAGAGATTCTGAAGACACGAAAGACGCCGTTCATTGTGGCCGCAAACATGATCGACCGCGTTCCCGGGTGGAACTCGTACGAGGATGTGCCGTTTCTCAAATCGTATCCAAAACAAGACCCTTACGTAAGAGAGGATTTGGACAACAGAATATACGACATTATAGGCACATTCTCCAGGCAAGGGTTCAAGGCAGATCGTTTCGATCACGTGAAAGAATTCGGGTCAACTATTGCAATCGTGCCAACAAGCGCGAAGACTGGGGAAGGCATTGCAGAACTCATCATGGTTCTTATTGGGCTTACACAGCATTACTTGAAGAAGCGTTTGCAAACGACAGAAGGTCCCGCTAAGGGCACGGTTCTGGAAGTTAAGGAAGAACCCGGTTTAGGGTTGACGCTCAACACGATAATCTACGACGGCGTCCTGTCAAAAGACGACACGATAGTCGTGGGCGGCAGAGAAAAGCCGATCGTGACGCGGACAAGAGCGATTCTTGTGCCCAAGCCTCTGGACGAGATCAGGGATCCAAGAGATAAATTCTCTTCCGTAGACTCTGTTTCAGCCGCGGCTGGAGTGAAGATTGTGGCGCCAGATTTGGAAGGTGTTCTGGCTGGAGCAACTTTGTATGCCGTTCCAAAGGATGAGGATTCAGAAAAATACGGCAGACTCATCACTGAGGAAATTGGGAGAATTCGAATCAAAACAAACGTCGACGGCGTCATAGTGAAGACTGATGCTCTGGGATCTCTTGAGGCAATCGCGGAGATTCTCAAACAGAACAGCGTACCAATAAGGTTGGGGGATGTTGGAGACATATCCAAAAGAGACATTGCCGAAGCTGCCGCCGTGAAAGAGCATGAGCCTCTTTACGCTGCAATACTGGGTTTCAACGTCAAAACATTGCCCGACGCGGAAGAGGAAGCTGTGGCCAGGGGCATCACGATTTTCCGAGACAACATAATATATCATGTGATCGACAATTATCTAGCATGGTTCAAAGGGAAACGAGAAGCTGGACTCGAACAAGACTTCGAGACCTTAGTCAAACCCGCTAAACTTCAGATAATGTCAGGATACATTTTCAGGAGAGCGAAGCCGGCTATATTCGGGGTTGAAGTTCTCGCAGGCAGCATCAAACCTAAGTGTGGACTCATAAGGGCAGAAGACGGCGAAGAAATCGGGGAAATCCAGCAGATACAAGATAAAGGGGAAGCAGTTCCCAACGCAAGCAAAGGCATGCAGATTGCTATATCCATGGAGAAACCGATAGTCGGGAGGCACGTTTTCGAGAAAGACGTGCTATACGTCAAAGTGCCAGAAGCACACGTCAAAATCCTGCAAACAACTTTCGTAGAAAAACTATCTCCGGAAGAGCAAGAAGCGCTCAACGAGTACGTCCGCGTGATGAGGAAGAAAGTGCCCTTCTGGGGAGCATGAAGACAACAGGTTTTTGTCGGTCGCTACGACCGCGCACAGCCGGGACATTCAAGTTTGTTTATCGCTTTCCGAAGATCCCCTGCAGCCTTTTCTTGTGTACTTCACGCGTGGTAAGCGGATAGACTTCTCTTTCAGTGTAAAAGAACAATGGATCTTCTCCTACGATACTTGCCAATTCCTCATCGGTTTTCACGTTTACTATCAGAACGTCGCCTTGATGACCTATCAGGTGATATGAAACTTCTGTAACTTTCTTCTTTTCCAAATCGTCAAGGTACTTGAAGTGTGCTGGAAGAAGTTTAGCCCAAACATCGACGTTGATTGTTCTTACTTTAGAGATTATCAAGAACTTCATCTTAGGTCATCTTGACCTTTTGAAGGAATTATATAAATGATTTTTGGATAGTCAATCAATCAAGTGACTAGTTCCTAATCGTTCCATCGTGCGGGGCCCTTCAACGAGAAAGATTAAACGGAAAAATGTTTGTGTGTTATCGAGTTCTTAAATTCTATAAGAAAAAGCCGCGGATCTCGTTCTGCGGCGATTGGTAACTCTCATTATGTTGAACTGACAATGGCTGTTTATGCAGTCAGGATCGACCCACACTCTTTTTTCTGAACACTGCAACTGCCAAGAGCGAAGCAATCATGAATAATGGCAGGACGAGGAGAGACAAGCGCGTGCTAAATCAGTTAATTTCTTAGAGACTTCAGATTCTGACTCGAAGCATCCAGTTCAGGTTGGTCAAGAAATCCGATGAAAGCACCAGAGAAGGCTCTACGTAACAGTGGAGACTGCATTTCTGGCAGTTCAGTGTCTCTTTCCAGTTAAACCTAGAGATCGCGGTCTTAATGCTGGTTTCAAGAACAGAAACGCTGGTTGCGTACTCATTGCGAACATAACAAGGAAGAACCAAGTTTCCTCTTGGGTCCACGTTGACTGCCGCCCAAGGTCTACACTTCCAACTCTTCTCTTCTGCAATGACTTTAAAGTAGTTGATTGAATTCACAAGCGGATAGCCCTTTTTCTTCATTTCAATCAGCTTCTTGGCTATTTTTGCAGTTTCCTGAGCGGTTGGTGCAGAAGCACTAGTACTACAGTACTCGTGGGCCACAGCTACGGATATTCTTACATGAAGTTCCTTTGCCAACTTCACTATGTCTTCTATCTCGTGGAGATTCTCTGCCATTATCGTTGTATTGATTGTGACAAAGGCTTTCTCCCTGGATGCGACTATGCCTCTTACCGCTCTCTTGAAGCATCCACTAACTCCTCTGATTATGTCATGGGTCTTTTCTAAACCATCTAATGAAACATAGATGACGCCGTTGATGTACGGTGCTATTTCATCTATTCTCGATTCCAGGAGAGTTCCATTAGTGATAAGGCTTGTATGCAAAGGTAGAGACCGGGAAAAAGCAAGAATGGTGACCAAGTCATTTCTCAGGAGCGGTTCCCCTCCTTCAAACGCAATTCCACACGCGCCCGAATCATGAATCTGCTTCAGAATTGTCTTTTCCTTCTCTAGACTGGGATCAGGACTGGATCTTTTCCAGAACGGGCACATCTTGCATCGGAGATTGCAGTTGTACGTTAACTTGTGCCCGCAAAACAGTGGAGCCCGTATTCCTAAGGAGTTTGAGAACAGTCCGCGATAAAGTCTCAGCCCCAGCCACAACGTTTCCAAGTAATATCCAGTATTTTTTCCTTCACTGAAATAGTTGGAAACTCGCCTCATTCTTGAGATCACTTAAACATGTTTCTGCAAACCCATTCTAATAAAGACCGTTCGTTTCCGAGTAACAAAGTCACTCCTGTTTTTCGTGAACTCGAACGCGGACATCCGTTCCTAAATTGGCCTAAAATCGTTCTGGTTCTTCTTTTGCCCTTTTGAACCTAGTTCAGGCTTGTTTGAGTTCATGAAACCGAAGTCACGCACGCTGGCAAGTTCGTAAAACCGTCAGTTAACAAGCGTCATCTCTTAGCTCCGCAATTGGGGCAACTGTCAAGAGTTTCATCATAGAGTGTACCACAGTAGCTGCACCTGATCTTCACGGTGACCACCTCTCGAACCACCACTGATTGAGGGACTTGCGGCAGCACCTGCTTTGCTGATGATGCACCGACCACGATCAATCCGATTCCGATTATCACGGGTATCAACGCCGCGAGAGTAGACATAATTTGAGCACCAGTTCCAAAAAGGTACCATGGAAAATTCGAAAGCTGATAAATCCCAAAAATGCCAACGAAGATGAATAGAAATCCCATGAAGACCATGCCGATGCTGCGCAATTTACCCACATATCAGAAATTGCATTTCCAGTCATAATAAGCCTTCGTTAAGTCTTAAGTGCCAAGGAGACGAATAGAGAGGTCAATGGACAAGTGATAATCTGTGCCCACTTCTGCCATTCTCCAAAGACAACTGTTGCAACTGCTTTCCGCGGGTGACATCGAAGCTATTCATACTAATTCGTTGACGATTCTCGAAAAAGTAGGCGTGAACGTGAGAAACGATGAAGCTATACACCTGCTTAAAACCGCTGGGTGCGAGATCGATTCCGTTCGAAAGACTGCACGGATGCCTCGAGGTCTTGTAGAAGAATGTCTAAACAAAACGAAGCCATCGTTGGAACTTTACAGTCGGGATGGCAGGCACAATCGGATTGTCGGTACTGATAACTTGACGTTCAACCCTGGGTCTTGTGCCGTCTACTTCAGCGATCACAAGACAGGTGCAACAAGACAAGCTCTATCTAAGGATCTAGTTGACTTGGTTAGACTAGTTGACGGTCTCGAGCACATACAAGCACAGAGCACCTCCGTCGTACCGTCCGAAGCCCCCAAAGAAATAAGCGACCTCTACCGCCTCTACCTGGTCCTCAAGAACTCAACCAAAGGTATCATCACCGGAGCCTTCACGAAGCAAGGGCTCATCGACATGAAACGCCTGCTGGAAATTGTCGCCGGCGGAAAAGATGAGCTGGAGAACAAGCCTATGGCAATCTTCGATGTATGTCCGTCTTCTCCGCTCGTATGGAGCGGCACTGCATGCCAGAACCTCATAGACTGTGCCACGTTCAGTATTCCAGCCGAGATCATACCCGCACCACAAATGGGCGCAACAAGCCCAGTGACTCTGGCTGGAACCCTCGTTCAATCTAATACAGAGTTTCTTAGCGGCGTGGTCATATCTCAACTCACAAGACCGGGAACACCCGTCATTTACGGAGGTTCACCTACGACGTTCGACATGAAATATCTCTCATCGCGACTCGGGTCAATCGAAAACATGATGGTGGCTTGCGCCGCCGCTCAAATGGGCAAACACTACAAGGTCCCGACTCACGCGTACCTTGGGCTCAGCGATTCGAAAACGCTTGATGCCCAAAGCGGGTTCGAAACCAGCACTGGAATAATGCTTGGAGCACTTGCGGGCATAAACGTCGTATCTGGCCCCGGGATGCTCATATTCGAGAATTGTCAATCGCTGGAAAAACTGGTGATAGACAACGAAATCTGCGGCATGGCCCTCAGACTTGTTGAAGGAATATCCGTCAACAGCGACACCTATGCGCTGGAAACGATTGAAAAAGTCGGTCCCGGCGGCCATTATCTTGGCGAGAAACATACGATCAAGTATTTCCAGAAGGAATACTTCAACCCTTCCGATTTGGTTGACCGAATGACGTTGGAGACCGAAAGAAAACAAGGATCAAAAAATATCACCGATAAAGCGAGAGAAACCGTCGACCGAATAATGAAAGCACACGTTCCAGAACCTTTGCCGGTGGATGTTGAAAACGAGCTGAGGAGCTCGCTCAAGGAAATTATGAAAAGGTACAGAATAAAATCTCTCCCGATTCTTTGAAGAAACAGCAGGAGAATTGATGGGATATGTCCAACGTTGCTTTCTGCGAGTTCCTTCGTCAACTTTTTAAGCTCCCGTGAGTTGTACTTCAGGTCGCGTCGCCGAAACATATAGAACTTAGGCAGGCATTGAAAATTGTCTCAGAGAATGTCCAAAAGTATGAGCGTAATCTACCTTGCAGTCGCGCTCATAAGCTCCTACGTGCTCTGGTTCTCGAGCATCCCATTCTTGTACAGAATAGCCATCGTAGCTTTTGCTTTCGTTCTACTAATTCTAGTTTCTTTGGCAGTGGCAAGCATGGAGAGCATAGAAAAGCGTCCGATCTGAAAAGACCCTAACAGACTAGAATCGGAATTAAAGCCGCCCCATCATTCTTGTTACGAAGTTGTCCGATTATGCTCACAAACGATAGAAAAACCGCGTTGCCACACGTATCGAATTTAGAAGAAGCAAAAAGGAAAGACAACGGTTCGATTGACAACGCGCGCTCGGAGCGTTGGCGTCTACATAGGGTAAGAGCTTCAGCTGAACTGTAGGTTTTGTATGCGGCTGTTGTAGGTTGTGGTTCCCCAGTAGAATTTGGCCGTGGTTCTGTCGGTCATACGGTTGTATACGGAGAATGTGTAGTAGTACACGGTCCACGTTGTTGCTTTCAGCGTGCTGCTCTGAAGCTGCTCGGTGGTGAAGGTCCCGCAGAGATTCCACGGTTCATCCGCTATTTGGAGGTAGACGCGTATGACGAGGGAATCTGTTGACTGCAACGCTGTCTGCGTTATTGATACTGTACTGCTCCTTATTCCCGCGGAGCCTCCGCCAACGGTTGCCTCTGGCGTTCCAGTCTGCCCGTCGAGACTGATTTCCTGTTCAACGCCGTTCGAATGTCGGACCCACGCTCTAATCCCCCAGGAAGCACCCATTCCGCTACCGCTCTGCGTATTCACAACAGAACTCGTCGACTGTGGAATGCTGAGCTTGTAGGCCGATAAGCCATTGACCTGTTGAGTGTCGCTACGCATATATCTGCCATAGTAGACGTTGACTGAACCGCTTGATTCAGTATGACCGATGGGATCAGCGTTCCTGTTTCCCAACTTCGTCTCCATCAATGCCAAAGATGTGGTTCCAGGCTGCAACGCTTTGAACGCTAAAGTTGCAAGAGTCATTGAACCGTTGAATGATGGAGCAGGATCGGTTGGCGTCAAAGCTTTAAAATAGCGCCCAGACGATTCGTTGTAACTGTTCTCTAGACCACGGCCATATTCTAGTGTTGCATTTTCCCAGATGCCTGGAATGTATATTTGTGCACTTGTGCAGTTCAACAATGTGTTGTTCCAGTATATTTTGAACATCCAGCCGTAAAGATCAAGCACGTTTGCCACTTTGACATCGACGTTGAAGTTTTCGCCCACGAAAACGTCTATGTTATTTGGTTCGACTGTCACTGTGGGGTTCTCGAGCAAAAGACTCTGTATTCCGCCGCCTGCCCCCGAAAGTTGGCTCATGGTATAAATGTCTTTGTTGAAATCGCCTGAAAGGAGGATTGCGTCAAAAATGTCGATTATTCCGTCTGAGTTGAAGTCGACAGTCTTATCATAGTCCGCGCTCCTATTATCTAGATTAAAGTGACCGCTGACACGAAGAGCATCATATATATCCACCAAACCATCCCCGTTGCCATCGCCTGGAAGATATCTTCCTTCAACCGTATCGTTTTGGAGTTCATTATTGGCAATATCCACCTCGAACCAGCCAGGAGTAGTGACTTCTACGACGCAACTTATGTTCCAAAACTGGCGCACGTAAGGGTATGGTGGATTTGATAATCGCCGCGCTTGGGTCTCATTCCACTCCAACTCAAAAGGTCGTGTTTGTCCGGGAGTGAAGCTTTGATCCGCAATTGTCGTGATGGTGTAGCAATTGTTGGGGTTGCTTTTCAACGTTCTTTTGAGGCTAACGTTTGCATACACAGTATCTGGCGGGTTATTGTTATCTTTCCTTTTTACGGTTACGTCGTATCTCATTCGTACTTCATGTTTGACATAGTTGGTATTGTTGTACATTGTCCCGTTGAATATTTGGAGAATAGGGTAGTGCTCAACAGGTTCCAATTTGTCAACAGCCAGATCGCCTTGGATCGGCAGGAACGTCTGGTTCAGATTTGCTCCTTGGCTATTGTCAGGGGAATCGACTCCGAGCTTGAATGTTGGAAGTCCATTACCATTATCGTCAAACCAGGGAGTTTCCAGCCCAGCAATCCGCGCCTCATCGTTCGCCCTTGAATAGTTCCAAGCCTCTCCTATCGAAACATGACCGTCGCCGTTAGAGTCTGCGTTTACAATGAGGTATGGATATTCAAGAATGTGCTCAGGCTGACCCAGATTGGACTGAGCCCGTTGTCCATTCAATGCATCCAAAAACCGTTCAGACCACTCGCTAAAACCATATCCAGGTCCAGACGTGTCCGTATTGCCCACGGATGTATACGTTTCATTGGCAGTCGACATGATTATTCGATTGCCACAGCTAAGATCATCGATCAAACCACCACTGTAGCATCCCTGGACAGCGAGAATGATTTTTCCATGAACGTAGCTGAGATCATTTTTTAGCTCATCGTCCCAATACGTCTGGTTGCTAGGCCAATCCCTGATTTCTATTCCCTCGTCGACGCCTACCAATCCTGTTCCGTTCAGTAGTATCTCGCTGTTCCCATTCTCGTCATTCGGGTCATAGATATCCCCTTGTGTTCCGTTGTATCTTCCACCGACTAATTTACTGGTACTTGTGTCATACCCGTCTCCATGGCTTGAAAAAAAGACGAACACAGTATCACTGTCAGAAGACCACGATGCAAGAGTAGAGTTGATAGCTGATCTGACTTGATCTTTGGTTGCAGTTCCGTTGACACCAGGATCGCCAGGCTCAGTGCTCAAATAATAGATTCCATCATAACGTGTATGGTGTGTAATTACGTGGTACATGTAGCACGTGTCATATCTAAACGAAGGCCCACTTGACCCACACACGATGAGTACCCAAAATCTCGAAGCCGTTGCTCCAGCAGTGAAAACAAACAAAAATGGTGCCACAAGTACGAGGAAAATCAAAGCCTCAGTTTTCCATTTTTTTTGAACGCGTTCGATTCAGCCTCCCACATTGAAACTGAAGGTTGTAAATACGCCTTCCATTGCACTAAACATTGATGAGGCGTTATCATCGTAGAATATGACGTGCATCGAGTTCGTTCCGTTCTTTATTGACAAGGATGGATCCCATGGGGGAGGGCCGTAGTAATAATACGGGAATTCCACTCTGTAAGTGTAGCCGAGGGATGATTCAAACGTCACCTTCTGCGGGCCACTAATCGGTTTACTCTGTGTAAAGGAGAGAAAGCCGTGGCTCCACAGATGGGAGGCAACAGTCATGTTGTCGGCCCACAATCCATATGGTTCGTCATTCGTATCTATGTAACCGTTTTGATTCGTGTCAAAAACCAACCCCAGATAGTCAAATTCATCGTATTCGTTGTCATTTGCTGTTGCAACTAACGTGAGATTCTGATTGTCCAACCACATCTTTAAGGTCAAAACGAAAGTTGCGTTAACGATTCTTTGGCTGTTTGGTCCCCAAGAAAAGACAAACTCCAACGGAGCCACGACCCCCATTCCTTGACGTGAAAGAGCAGAGTAGACATTAATCCCCAACGAAACAGCTAACGCAAACATCAGGGAAATCGAGAGTATCTTCCATTTTTCAATCCCAAACTTCAGCATCGAAATCCCCCAGAATGTCAATCTTTGACACAACTTAAAAAGATATCCATCGTTGAACGGATCCCATCAAGTTCCTTAATTTTCTTCAATTGCACTTCATCGTGCGCGCTGGACAGATAAACCCTAGAGAAGTCCTGAATAACCCAAGAAATAAAAACGGCAAGAATATCAACCCTAGCACCGAAAGATGTGAACAACCTGACAGCCTTGGAAGCCCAGAAGTAGTCTGTTTGCCTGATTTCGTTAGAATTGAATTGTTCAAACTCCGAAAACAGTCGCTCTCGATCATCCGCGGCTTCAAAACTATCCGCCACTGACTGGCGGCAAAATCGCAAGGACATCTCCGTCGGAAAGCTCGAATCCTAAACCGCCAGACGTGGATATGCTTCTGCCATTCACGAGAAACTGCAGAAACCCTTTGACTTCACCACTATTGCTATCATAAACGTAGTCTATGAAGGCCTTGCCATACTTCTCGCTTAACTGCTTAAGAACAACATTGACCGTAACTTTCTGGCTCTTTGAGAACTGAAGCCTCTCTTCTTTTTTCCCAACAACCTCTCGGAGAATCATGAAGAACCGAACTGAAACCTGCAAGTCTTATTACACCAGGAAAAATACATATCGAGCCGAAATTTAAACAGTTGCGCAAACACATGGGCCATTTTCCCTTAGACTACTTGTAGACACAGAGACGGAGAAGTAAAACTTATATTGTCGACCACTTTTTGCTTATTTCCGATTAAAGGAATTTTAGAGTTGAACGGAGGATAATGTATGGCTTACCTAACGACCACAGCGTCGGGACAACCAGTCCTGGTATTGAAAGAAGGAACCACGCGGAACAGAGGAAAAGAAGCTCAGAGAAATAACATAATGGCTGCACGCGTCATAGGCGAAGTCCTCAAGACCACCTTGGGACCGCGGGGCATGGACAAAATGCTCGTCGACAGTTTGGGAGACATAACGATAACGAACGATGGAGCAACGATCCTCAACGAAATAGAGGTTGAACATCCAGCAGCGAAAATGATGGTTGAAATCGCCAAGACTCAAGACGACATGGTGGGCGATGGAACCACAACAGCGGTCGTTTTAGCAGGTGAACTACTCAAGAAAGCTGAAGAACTCTTAGAACAAAACATTCATCCAACAATTATCGTAAGCGGCTACCGCAAGGCGGCGTTGAAAGCGATTGAAGTAATAAACAATGTTGCAATGCCCGTAGAGATAGACGACCGTCCAACACTCAAGAAGGTCGCGATCACATCAATGTCGAGCAAAGCGATCGGTCCAGCAAAAGATCATCTGGCAGATATGGCAATCGATGCGGTAAGACAGATCGTTGAACAACGCGGAGACAAGAACATCGCTGACATAGACAACATACAAGTCATCAAGAAAACTGGAAAAAGCATCTTGGAATCACAACTCGTCAAGGGTTTGGTGATAGACAAAGAAGTAGTCCATCCGGGAATGCCGAAGATGGTTGAAAGAGCGAAGATAGCCCTGCTGGATGCTGCACTGGAAATCGAAAAGACAGAGATGAGCGCTGAAATCAGAATACGCGACCCAAGCCAGATGAAAGCCTTCCTAGACCAAGAAAACAAGATGCTACAGGAAATGGTTGGTAAAATCAAAGCTTCAGGTGCTAACGTGGTTTTCTGCCAAAAAGGCATCGACGACATGGCGCAACACTTTCTGGCAAAAGAAGGGATACTTGCAGGTAGACGAGTAAAGCAGTCAGACATGGAAAAACTCGCGAGAGCCACAGGCGGAAGAATAATCACAGACCTAAGCGACCTCAAAGCCCAAGACTTGGGCGTAGCCGGTCTCGTTGAAGAACGCAAGCTCGGCGAAGACAAGATGATCTTCGTTGAAAAATGCAAAGACCCACGATCAGTCGCCATAATCATACGCGCTGGACTCGAAAGAATGGTTGACGAAGCTGAAAGAGCAATGACAGACGCATTGTCAGTGGTTTCGGATGTCATGGAAACGAACAAAATAGTCGCAGGCGGTGGCGCCGTAGAAATCGAAGTGGCCAAAGAACTCCGAAAATACGCCACAAGCGTAGGCGGGAGAGAACAGCTTGCGATAGAAAACTTTGCTGACGCAATCGAAGTTGTACCAAAGACCCTTGCAGAAAACGGAGGACTCGAAGCAATAGATGTGCTGGTCGAACTCAGATCCGCACACGAAAAACAAGACGGTCAATACAAAGGAGTAAACGTATTCACAGGCAAAATCGAAAACATGCGAGACAAAGGAGTATTAGAACCATTAATCGTCAAAGAACAAGCAATCAAATCAGCAACAGAATCGGCAGCAATGATACTCCGCATAGACGACGTAATAGCCTCAACCAAACCCAAAGAAGGACCAGGAGCAGGCAAAGGCCCCGGCGGCGAAATGCCAGAAGAAGATTAAACCTCCCCACTTTTTTATTTCTCAACACGTTTTGTAAAACACTAGTCTCATCTCTCTTTTTCAGACCAGCGAATTATCCCAAACACTTATCGACAAGACTAAAGGTTTCCAAGGATCAAGGTAATATTGCATGAGAAGAGTGGTGGGGAAGATGGTTCTCCGAACCATTCCCTCATTCTAGGTGTGTTCTCCACCATTCTTCTTATGCATCTTTGAAATCAGAACCAATCTCCCTTGTTCAGAGCTGGTCTTACTTCAGAAAATCAGAACGCGTGAATATTTAACACTTTACAGAAAATCATTTCCTGCTGCTTTACGGCGGATAGGAGTGGCATCATTGATAATTGAAAACAGCGCCCGCGAGCTGAAAAGTTGAGGAATTCAGCTTGATTTGGCTATGAAGGTGACGGCATCAAGAAGCACGATGTCCTGATACGCGGTCCTCGCATAAACTTCAAACGTCCCAACGAATGCAGCATCTGGAGGCACTCGGATTGTCACGTTCGCGATTCCTGAAGAATTCGTCGTCTGCACCAAGAAGGCGACGTCGGTCTGATTTGGACCTCTGACATAAAAACCTATGACTACATTAGGCACAGTCTGGTTCAACTCGTCTCGAACTTCAGCAGAAAGAACTACAGATTCGTTCAGCACAAAATACCCGCCGGGTGCGTTTGGTCCAACACCGCCCTTTTGTGTGAAAACATCAAGTGTTCGAGGCGCCAAGTAACATTCACTATTTGCGGATGTGTTCAAGAGTTGTCCGAAGACTTCGCTTGAGGCAGATGCTTGCCAGACTCCTAGGGAGAGGTCTGAAGGCCACGGTACGTGAACGATGATGTTTGCTCTCCCGAGGGCGTTTGTGGTCTTTGTTTCCAGAGGAAATTGCGTGCCATTTGGGGTCTTGACGTTAAATGTAACAGGGGTTCCAGCGATTGGGGCGTCTCTGTATGACAGATGCGCCTCAAGAGAAACCAGATCGGAAGGGAGAAAGGAGATGCTGGATACCCCGTTACTTTCAAAAAAAACGTCCATTCTAGCATTCTGCGACTTGCATTCGAAGTCCAGCGCGTCGACCATGGCTTCGTTGTCGACCGTCGCTTGTGCGAGGACATGCCATGTTCCAATGACGTGGCCTTCAGATGGAAGAAGGGATAGGTCGGTTTGAGCAAAACCTGAGTCATTCGTTAAAACTGTCTTGACTATTTGGTTGTTGTACGGCGTTTGCACATCAAATGTGACTGATCGGTCTTTCAGACTTGTGCCTCCCTGAGTGAGATACGCATAGATCGAAACGTTGTCGAAAGGCTCAAAGTTCCCGTCAGAACTGTTAACGCCTACGCCGCCTCTTTGCGTGAACGCATCTATTGCAGTAAGCTTGGCGGCGGGCAATGGTTCAGAGAATAACCCAACGCTTATCGTCACAAGTCCCGCTGATAAACCAATCGCAAGGATTGAAGCCATGAGCATTTCTTTACCGGAGTTCATGTAGCACCACGAAAATGAATACACGGTGAAAAACTTAATTCTATGTCTTTGTACACTTGATCAAATAGTTTGAACAACCATACATTTTCAAATAAACCAATTACAATCTTTTTGCAGATGGAGACTGAAAACAGGTGAGCGAATCAAAAGACGTTCTGAGAGGTCTCACGCTCAAGGTTTACAGGTTCATCCTGAAGCATGATAGACCTGTCGGAATCCGCGAGGTCCAGAGAGCGCTGAACCTAAGCAGCCCCACCCTCGCGTTATATCACATCGACAAACTAGAAGAGGCAGGTCTAGTGAAGAAGGAACTGGACGGCTATGTCGCAGATCGCGTGATTCTTGAAAACCTCGTGCGCTTCAGAAGATTCTTGATTCCACGGAACCTCTTTTACACGGTGTTTTTCGCCACATCACTATCGTTCTTAGTCGTTTTTCTCAGACCGCCGATTCTCACGAGAGAATACGTGTTCGCAATTGGAGTCATCATGGTCGCCACCGCAACCTCAGCCTACGAAACAATCAGGGTTCTTTCCAAAAAGGCGCTCTAACAGATTAGGTCCTTTCGTCAAAGGTAAGTGTGGCGAAATGGGCAACGGCCTTCGACGCGCTGAAACAAGCTTTGAAGGCGTTATTGAAAGAGACGTAATAAACATATATCGCGAACGCAAATAGCCTAACATCGCCCGGAAGTATTGTTCAGTGCTCCGGTAGTATAGTCCGGTCAAACTTCGTTGAAGGACCAAGTATAGCGGCCTCTCGAGTCGCGGACCCGGGTCCGAATCCCGGCCGGAGCACCAATTAATTCAACCTTGTACTGTTCACCGTGAGCCTGAAATCGTGCGTTCTTTGTCATTTCGGGTTTTTTCTAGACAAAAGAAGCTTTGCGATCTCTCGCCACGCGAGTGTGACAAGAGTAAACACGAAAATCAAGCCCAACTGACTGGCCGTGAGCGTTGAAAGCCTGAGCTGCGAGCCTACCGAAGGCACGCTAACTGCGACTAGAAGGAAAGAGAAAGCCAGAACTGCCCATACATCCATCACCCTGTTTGACAAGGGACCCAAAACGTACAGAGGTTCTTTCTCGGAGCGCGAAATAAAGGCAAGGATTATGTGGCCCATGATCCAAGCAGAGAAGGCGAAAGTCTGTGTTTCAACAACTGAAAGATTCTGCCAAGTCGCGTAGAAATAAGAAAGCATCACCGCCGCAAAGAGGCTCGCAGCGGAAACAGCGATCTCAACTATCATGCGTGAATCAGGAAACTTGGCTTTCGGATTCCTTGGCTTTCGACTGTAAATACTTCCTTCAGCCGGCTCAGAGACAAATCCGGCAGAAGCTGCCAGATCCATGAACAGCTCCAGGACGATTATTTGTATTGGAGCGAACGGCAATGGCACACCTAGAGCGAGAGGCAAGAGAAAGATCGAGATCAGCGCTGCTTTGACAGATAGGTAATACTTCAAGCCTTTTCTGAGGTTGTCGAAGAATTTGCGACCCTCGAACACTGCTTGACCTATTGTTACGAAATTGTCATCAGTCAACACGACGTCAGCGGCTTCTCTGGCAGCATCGGTGCCCTTTACGCCCATAGCAATCCCAACATCTGCTGCCTTGAGGGCCAGAGTATCGTTAACACCATCGCCCGTGACAGCAACAACTTCGCCATCTGCATGCAACGCGTTCACCAGCCGATACTTGTGTTCAGGCGTGGTTCTGGCGAAGACTGAGACTTCTTTCACAGTTTTCTGCAGTTCTTCATCGGAAAGTCTGTCCAGTTCTTCTCCGGTGACGACTTTCTTTGAAGGAATACCGACCTTTTCCGCAACGTAAGCTGCGGTCAACGGATGGTCTCCAGTCACCATTATGGTCCTTATTCCCGCGCGCTGAGTGGCTTCTATTGTTTCTCTCACACCTTGACGCGGTGGATCATCCATAGAAATCAACCCTACAAAATCAAACGCGGATTCCAACTCTGAAAACGGCAAGTTAGCATCTTCAGTTCTGACCGATTTTTCTGCAACGGCGATCACCCTTCTGCCTTTCGCCGTCTCATTCCTTAACGCTTCTTCAGCTGCACGATCGACGCCGAACGATCCCAAAATTTCTTCGGGCGCTCCGATGACTGAAAGCCATATGTTGTCGTCTTGAGCGCGCAGGACGGCCTTCGTCCGTCGGTTGCCTTCAAAACCGCGCTCGCGCAGAATTGTCCCCGTGGACTTGATATTTGATTCACTGGCTTTTTCCAGAATTACTCTGTCAGTAGGTGAGAGCGACATTTCTGTTAGCGCCCCGATGCCAGCACGAATGGTTCTGTTCTCTCCGTCCAGCGGGTAAAGCAGTGCAACCTGCATCTTGTTCTCAGTGATCGTCCCCGTCTTGTCAGTAACAATCACGGTTGCATCACCCAGAGTTTCAGTTGCTCTAAGCTTCTTAACCAGAAAGCCTCTGTGCGAAAGCCGATAGGACCCTATTCCCAGAATCATGGTAATAATGATCGGGAGCTCTTCGGGAATCGCGGCAAAAGCAAGAGCCAGCCCTGTTAGAACCAGTTGGATGATGTCCTCTCCCCCGAATCGTACGAAGCCGATGAATGGTATGATGACGCTGAAGAAGATGGCAACCCAGGCAAGAGTTTTTGAAAGCGACTTCATCGCCAACTGTAACGGCGTTCTCGGAGGTTTAATCCGCTGAGCTAGAGCAGAAATCTTCCCGAACTTAGTGTTCTTACCTGTGGCGTAGACTTGCCCTTTTCCTTCACCTGAAATGATCAATGTTCCAGCAAAAACGTCGTCACCAGTCGTCTTTTCTTTGGGAAAAGATTCGCCTGTTAAAACAGATTCATCAACTTGAATACTGAAGGAAATGCCGAGTCGGCAGTCCGCTGCGATTCGTGTTCCCTGCGTGAATATCAGAATGTCCCCAGGAACCACTTTCTCAGCTTCAACCTCAACTATCCTGTTGTCCCGTACGACTCTGGCTTTCGGAGCAGCCAATTCAGAAAGAGCGGTTATAGCCTTCTTAGCACGGTACTCGTTCCATATCTCAACAAAAACAAGAACGAAGATAATTGCGAAGATAGTCAGGGCATCCTGAAAGCTCCCGAAAATCGCGTAGATCACACCTACGACGAGTAGAAGTAAAATCATAGGTTCCGTGATTTCTTCTCGAGCGATGCCTAAGAAACTGATTTGCTCTGATTCAACAGACCGGTTTGGACCAAACTGTTCAAGCCTTCTTTCAGCTTCAACCTGAGAAAGACCTTTCGGCGCTGCATCTGAGCCTTCCATGCCTCGCCATAAACAGTTCAACACTTTAAGGGTTTTGCGCTCTGAAGAACCCGCAGAGTCAACAGACTTGTCCTTTTGGCTTATCGCGCTTACTAACACGCTTTGCTTGACTAAGAAAACTTTAATTCCGACGCGTTTTCATGTCATAAAGAACAGAGGAAAAACCTTGGCAAGACTAGCCCAACTGAAGCTTGCAATGGGAAGCAGCATACTCCTCGTGTCCCTCATCTTCGCCACCTTCCTCTTCGTAATCCTGCTAATAGTCCAGCAATTCGTCGTTACCATCAGCCTCACATACTGGATCATCCTCATCATCGCCCTCCCCACACTCTTCATCCTATTTCAATATCTCATCGGACCAGCCGTCGTCAAAATGTCAACACACCTCCAGTACCTGCAGCCCGGCCAAAACCCATGGCTCGAATCAACAGTCAAAGAACTCGCAGACAAAAACAATCAACCTATGCCGCGACTCGCGATCGTTCCGGACAACACGCCCAACGCTTTCGTGTTCGGAAGAACAGCCAACACCGCCACCCTGGCAGTCCACGAAGGATTATTGAAAAACCTCAACCAAAACGAGGTCAAAGGCGTAGTCGCACACGAGCTGGGACACCTGAAACACAAAGACTACATTGTCATGACGGTGATCGCAGCCTTACCGCTTATCGCGTATCTCATAGCGAGAGGAACATGGGAAACAGCATGGATTTCAGGTAGATCCTCAAGACAAAAAAACGAAGGCGACATAAGAGCAGCACTCTTGGTAATAGGAATCCTGTCCTACGTTGTCTACATAATCTCATTATTGGCCGTCATGAGGCTCAGCAGGCTCCGAGAACACTACGCCGACGCCTACTCAGCCTACGTAACAAACTCGCCCAGCAGCCTCGAAAGTGCATTGGCAAAAATCACCTACGGACTCTCACTTTCGCCGAAAGCACCCTCAGGCGTCAGAGCCTTCTATATAGGCGACCCCGCAATGGCCAAGCAGGAAATAGGCGAAATAATGGAAAAGAAAGACGAATACGACCTGAACAAAGACGGCGTCTTAGACGAACGAGAACTCGAGCTGGCGATGGAAAAAGAAGCAAAATCCACGTGGAAAACGGTGAACAGCTGGTTCTCAACGCACCCACCAACTTTCAGAAGAATAATGCTGCTCCGAGAAATAGAACAGGAAATGCAGACTGGAAAATACACAAGCGACCGCATGTACGCACACGTCTAGAAACCCTCGACATCCAAACCGGCTAGCGCGAACTGTTTTATACCCTCTCCAACTCAACTAATAAGGAAACCCGCTGAACTCCACAAAACCCGGAGCAAAAAGGAGACGATGAAGATTTGAAGGTCAAACTACTCCGTTTTACAGCAGACGCAGAACTACTCTGCGGCACAGCTGCACAAACCACAATAAAAAGTGGAAAGCCCACAGAAATCCTCGAAAAAATGGACAGCGAAACTGCCAAACAGAAAATCAAAAGGGTAACCGGCTATGGGCATGCCTCAGTGATTGAACATGCGTATTTCACGTTCAGCCTCGAAGACGTTTCGAGAGCCATGACACATCAACTCGTCAGACATCGCATCGCCTCATACACCCAACAAAGCCAACGCTACGTGACGTATGACACGATTGAAAAATACGTGACCCCACCAACCATATCAAACAATAATGAAGCAAAGAAGACCTTCGACGATACACTGGAAAGAATATCCGCTGCCTACCAAGAACTCTTGAAGCTGGGAATCCCAAAAGAAGACGCGCGCTTCGTCCTGCCAAACGCGGCGAAAACAAACATAATCGTAACCATGAATGCAAGAGAACTCCGTCACCTCTTCAACCTTCGATGCTGCGCACGGGCTCAATGGGAAATCAGACAAGTGGCGATAGAAATGCTAAAACAAGCCAAGAAAGCCACGCCCGCACTGTTCGTGAACTGCGGACCAACCTGCGTCGAGCTGGGTTATTGCACAGAAGGAAAAATGAAACCAAAAGACTGCAGCATCACGAGAATCAAGGAAGAATTCCGAAAACTGTGAACACGCAGATCATTCATGAGAAACAACGCGGTGCAAAATGACCAAATACAAAGTTTTGCCGCTAACCACAAAATACTGGAGACCAGGACAAGACTACGTCCAGCAGATCATCAGACGAATTGACGGAAAGATAGCCGACGACGACATAATCGTCTTATCAGAAAAAGCCCTTTCAACAGCGCGAAACAACATAATAGACGAAACCCACGCCATCCCAAGCTTCACGGCAAGACTGGTCGCCTCATTTTGGATGCGCAAGGTCTGGGGCTACCTGCTAGGTCCATTTTGCCACTTTCGAATGAAACTAACCAGTCGAATCCGACAGTATCCTCTCGAGGCAGGAAGTCGGCATAAACAAGTTGTCCTAGAACAAGCTGGGCTTCTTCAAGCGCTCATGTTCGGGTCTGAAGGAGCTATCGACGGAAGCAACCTGCCCTATTCATACGTCAGCTTACCCTTGAAAAAACCAGCGGAAATCGCCGAAATGATCAGAAAAAGAATACAATTGTTACTCAGGAAAAAAGTTGCAGTGATGATCGTTGACACGGACAAGACTTACTCATTCAAGAGTTTCCACTTCACTCCCCGCCCGTCGCCAATCAAAGGTATTCACACTTGCGGAGGATTCATCGCGTACACTGCTGGCCAGTTCCTAGAGCTCAGAAAGAGAGCAACACCGGTGGCTTTGGCCGGAAGAGCATTGAACGTTGAGGAATCCTTGACCATTGCCCAGATAGCGAATCACTCCAGAGGATTCGGGGCAGGACGAACGGTCTGGGAAATGGCTGAAAAATTCAACGTGGCTTTGACCGAAGTAAGCTGGGAGATGCTTGACAGAGTAAAACATAAACCCATAATAATCGTAAGGAGCAGCGGTGAAGACGGCAATGGAAGACAGAGTACGCGCTCTGAACGCCTTTTTTAACCCGCGCTCAGTCGCAATCGTTGGAGCAACGAAAAAAGTCGAAAAAGCTGGACAAGTAATCTTCAAGAATTTTGTCGAAAACAAACGGAGACAAGTCTTCAAAGGTGAAATATACGCCGTTAACCCGAATGAAAGCTCAATTCTAGGCATCAAGTCATACCCGACTGTCACAAAAATCACGGGAGAACTCGACCTCATAGTCATCGTCGTCCCGGCAAACATAGTCCCTCAGATAATGAAAGAAGCCGCAGAAAAGAAGGTCAAAAACGCCGTAATAATAAGCTCGGGCTTTGGAGAAGTTGGAAACCACGACCTCGAAAACCAAGTCGCAACAATCGCCAGAGAAGCAGGAATACGAATCCTAGGACCAAACTGCCTAGGAGTCTACGATTCCAGAACAGGCGTCGACATGCTATTCCTGCCCGAAACGAAAGTCCTCATAACAGGAGACGAAGTCGTCGCAACCCCACGCCCCATGCCCGGAAACATAGCAATAGTCACGCAGAGCGGAGCGTTCGGCGTCGCAGCCCTAGACTACTTGGCCGGTTTACACACAGGAGTGAGCAAATTCGTCAGCTTCGGCAACAAAATCGACGTCGATGAAGCCGAAATGCTTCGCTACCTGTACCACGATGATGACACCAACGTGATACTGCTATATGTCGAAGACATAAGATCCGGAAGAAGATTCATAGAAGCTGCCGAACAAATCACCGAGAAAAAACCAGTCGTCGCTCTGAAGTCCGGCAGAACAGAAGCCGGCGCTCGAGCTGCTGCTTCACACACGGGAGCCATAGCCGGGTCAGACCGGATCTACGATGCTGTCTTCGAACAAACAGGCATTCTTAGAGCAAGAGACATGGACGAATTCTTCCATGCAGGCAAAGCCTTGTCGATGCAGATCCCGGCCAAAGGCAAGAACGTTGGAATAATCACCGACGCCGGAGGTCCAGGCATAATGGCCGTTGACGAATGCGGAATAATAGGACTTAACGTCAAACGCTTCTCGGAGCAGACAATCGCAAAGTTCGAGCAGTTGAAAACAGATGGAAAATTGCCAAAGTTTGCAACAAACTTGAACCCGGTAGACATTACAGGCTCAGGCACGTCGGAAATGTTCGAGCTAGTCACGGAAATCGTGTTCCAAGAACCTGACATCGATGGAATAATAATGCTCGGTTTACATCACACACCAGCGGTGAAAGAAGACTTCGTCGACAAAGTAGCAAGAGTAGCCAGTAGATATGAGAAACCTATGGTGGCTTGCGACATAGGCGAAACCGAAATGGCATTGAGCATACGACTAAGATTCGACAGGCTCCGCATCCCAGCATACTCATCACCAGAAGATGCTGCAAGAGGAATGGCTGCCCTCGCAAGATACGGATCGTATCTGCAAAAAAAGAAACTACTTCAAGAATATATCAAAAACTTCAGAACACAGAAAAAACACGTCAGGGCGTGACCTCAACCTCTACCGGACTGCCATCCAGCAGACACAACTTCTCTCTCAGATTCACAGGTGCAACGACTTCCACGATGTTTTCGGGGTAACCAACAACTTCTGGAACGATCACCGCGCATTCAACACCATGGAGTTTTGCCTTGAAGAATCTTCCGCGGCAGTAGCCCGAAGCAGGAAGAATTTCAACTCCAGCCCTTTTCTTCAGTAGCTTTCCCATCTTCACGCTGTTCGTGGTTAGTTTTACGTTCAGTGTTCCTGGAAAAAGCGTGAAACCCAACTTCTCTTCCATTTGCTTTTTTACCCAGGCAAGTTCCATGAACTTCGCGCCTTCACCTCTTCCTGAGAAAATTTCCCCTTTCAGGCAGAGACTCTTCAATCTATCAGAACCTGATGTTCCACTTCAGAAGCTCAAGGAGAATCGAAAACATGAGGAAGGATTGGTCACTTTTGTTCTTTCAGCCAGACCGCAACCTTCTTGATGAGCGCATTAGTGGTCATGTCAACGACTGGAACGATCATTTTTTCCCGTGTTTCGATCACAGGCTGATACTTCGGCATAAAAGAATATCCGACGAAAGTCCAGTAAACCCGCCCTTTTTCGACTAACAGCTTCGCCGTCGTTTCCGTTGATGCGGGAAGCGGAAAATACAGGAAAACAACGCCCTCAGCCCAATACAGGCCTGCAGCTTTTCCCCCAGCGATAATCGAAGTAAACCTCGCTATGTCTTCAGGCGTCGCGAAAAAGTCTTTCTCCATCACGACGACTTCTTTGAAAGGCTCGTAGGTGACTGAAACTTCTCCTTCACTCATAGAATGCATCACTCTTCTGTCTTGTTTAACTGGTTCAAGCTCCCTTTTAATCTTGCCATATTTCCAGAAAAAGTTATACACAAGACGTTCATTAAAGCCTAGAACTGTAGTTGTCAAGGGGTAACCATCATCTTGCCAGAAATCCGAGTAGCGCTCGTGGGCGTAGGCAACTCTGCGTCCGCTCTCGTTCAAGGAGTCCAGTACTACAAGAACGCGAAGGAAAACACAAACGTGTCCGGCTTAATGCACGTAAAGTTCGGACCCTACCACGTAAAGGACGTGAAATTCGTTGCCGCCTTTGAAGTAAACAAAGACAAAATCGAAAAAGACTTGTCCGAAGCCATCTTTGTGGCACCTAATTGCTGCGCGAAATTCGCGGACGTGCCGAACCTAGACGTGAAAGTCACCGGAGGACCGATTCTTGACGGCGTGGCAGACCACATGAAGAAGGTCTTCAACGTTTACGAGAAAGAGGTCGAACCTTCCCATGTTGCCGAAGTCTTGAAGGAATCCAAGGCAGAAATACTCATCAACTACTTGCCCGTTGGAAGCAAGAATGCCACGCGGTTCTACGCTCAAGCCGCGTTGGACGCAGGTTGCGCAATGATCAACTGCATGCCAGAGTTCATAGCGTCTAACGCATCATGGAGCAAAAAATTCGAGGAAAAAGGACTCCCAATCGCAGGAGACGACATAAAAAGTCAGCTGGGCGCCACAATTCTCCATCGCGCTATAGCCAGACTCGCGGTCGACAGAGGCGTCATCATTGACGAAACTTACCAGCTGAACCTAGGAGGAGACACTGACTTCCTTAACATGACGGTCGAGGAGCGGCTCAAGACTAAACGAATCAGCAAGACCGAAGCCGTCACCAGCCTCGTTCCTTATGATTTGCCCACGCGCATAGGACCATCAGACTACGTTCCATTCCTAGGAAACAAAAAAATCTGCTACCTGTGGCTCAAAGGAAGAAAATTCGGCGACAGGCCATTGACCATCACAGCAAAACTCGAAGTAGAAGACTCACCCAACAGCGCAGGCGTCGTTATCGATTTGATACGCGCTGTGAGAATAGCTTTAGACCGCAAAATCGGCGGCGCGTTACTCAGCATATCCTCGTACGCCTTCAAACACCCACCAATCCAAGTACCAGATTCTGTAGCCAAACAAGCAGTTGAAGAATTCATACAAGGAAAAAGAGAACGCTGAAACCATCTTCTACCGTCAAAAGACACAAAACCTGAGGCAACCGCTCTTACCGACACCAAAACCGTTACCACGCCGTTAACCAACCCTTCTGCAGCATAAATTGCGCCATCATCAACATGCAAAACCAAAAAACGACCGCCACAAAGCCCATCCCAAGCCACAACGAAAGCCCCATCCGCGCCCCTTCACACGGTCAAGCCTAGGGGGGAGGGGGGTAGGCAGTTAATACCTGTCTTCAAGCCAATAAAACCATGATAAACAAACTAAGCCTTAACTATCTTGTAACCCGAAGCCTTCCTAAGCCTATTCACAACCGCCAACCCCAACCCCTCAACGGGCAAACCCTCCGCCACAATCACATCCACCTTCTCACAGTCAAACATCCTCAACAACCCAAACAGCCTACGCGCAACACCCGCAAGGTCACTCCGACTACCCAAAGACAAAACAACATCCGCTCCCACGTAACACGCCTTCGTCTCATCCGTACAAAGAACACCCACCCTCTTTCCCTCACGCTTGTAAACCTCAACCAACCCCCTCACTCTTTCAACAACCGCACCCAACTCACCCTCAACAACCACCACATCTGCATCCGGCGCATAATGCTTATACTTAACCCCCGGCGAACGAACCTCGCCAACAGACAACGCCTCCTCAGCCAACACGACACCACTAAGCTCAACGACACCCAAAACCTCCCTCAACGCCTCCAATGATGTCCCACCAGGCCGCAACACCAAAGGCGGACAAACAGTCAAATCCAAAACCGTGGACTCCACCCCTACCAAAGTGGGACCCGCATCCAAAACAACATCAATCCTACCATCAAGATCATCCAAAACATGCCCCGCCGAAGTCGGACTGGGCTTTCCAGCCAAATTAGCACTCGGCGCCGCAACTGGACAGCCACACGCCCGAATCAACGCCAAAGCAACCTCATGCCTCGGCATCCGCACCGCAACCGTACCCAAACCCGCAACCGTCACACTCGGCACAAGGTCCGAACGCTTGAAGATCAACGTCAAAGGCCCAGGCCAAAACTGTTTCATCAACACTTCCGCCCCATACGGAACCTCCTTGACCAACCTTCGAACATCCTTCACGTCGGAAACGTGAACAATCGGTGGATTATCTAAAGGCCGCTTCTTCGCTTCAAAAAGCTTCAGAACGGCATCAGCATTCAATGCATCCGCTCCCAAACCGTAAACCGTCTCAGTCGGAAAAGCCACTAACCCACCACGTCTAATGAAGCCCGCAGCTAACCAGATTTTATCAGTGTCAGGTTGGTCCGGATCCACCTTCAGGACTATTGTCTTCTTCATCAAACTGAAAAGAATGAAGCCTAAGAATTTAAACTTCTATCGAAACAAAACCCAAAAACTCTGTTACACAACGTAACGGTCTATGACCTTCTGCATACTCTTCGGTGTCTCCTGCCTCGCCGCCAACTGCTTCAAAATCGTGATCATCTGAGGCTGAAAACGCGCAATATCTGTCAAGCTCACCAACCCTACCAAGCGCTTTTCATCAACGACAGGCAACTTCTTAATCTTCATCTGAAACATCAACTTCACCGCCTCTGCAAGATCCATATTCGGCTCAGCAACAACCAAAGGACTCGTCATAACGTCCTTAACCCGAATTTTACTCGCATCCTTTCCCTCAGCAACAACCCGCTTCAGCACATCACGTTCAGTCAGAATTCCCATAGCCTTCCCGCGTCTGACACCAATCAGACAGCCGATCTCAAACTTGTTCATGATATCAGCCGCCTCCCTAACACTGAAATTCTCATCTATCGTAACAACCTCTTTCACCATAACATCTCCAACCTTCAGAGACATGTCACTTTCCTTCTTCTTATCTGCCGACAACACAACACCCGCAACGGTTCCTTTTCGTTCCCTCAACTATTTAAATTCGTGCGTAGACAACATCGCAGTCACAATTTCTTCAGTCTACGCACCAGCTTCTCTAAACTTCGATCAATCGGGATTCTGGCCCTCTCGAATCTCTCTTTTGGCTTCGAAAAAGGCCTCGTGGCATCAAAACCAACCTTACTCGTCAACACCTTTTCCTGATCAGCAGACGGGTCCAAAGTTGAACCACGCACGTTCTCGATCACAACCAAATCCTCACTCCCCTGAAAACGCGTCGCAACAGCCCACTCCACATCTGAAACATCAAAAACATCAATATCCGAATCAACAACAACTGCATGTTTCAGACTGGGATGAGCCGCGAAAGCCGCTAGCAAAGCGTTTTTCCCGTCACCCTCAACTTGCTTCTCAATTGAAATCACTGCATGAAGCCAACCGCTCCCCCCTTTTGAAAGATTCACAGCACAAACCTTCGGAACAACTTTTGAAACCGCATCCCAAATCAACGCCTCATGCGGCAACCCCATCAAAATCAAATGCTCCATCCCAGACGAAAGAAGTGCATGATAAATGTAATTCTCTCTATGCATCACACCAACCACATCCACCACTGGCTGCTTCCTCTGTACGTCACAAGTCCCGGTAATGTCAACAAACGGCCCTTCCGCAACTTCTTTCGACGCCAAAATCCTCCCCTCGAGAACCAACTCAGCGTCAGCAACGGCAGAAGCATTCACCCGCTCGCACTCGGTCAACTTAAGACCTCCATTCAACATGGCATTTGCCACGTCGTATTCACACACACCAAACGGCAACGGCGAGGACGCTGCCAACAAAACAGCCGGGTGAACACCCACAGAAATAGCAACATCCAGATCCTTCCCAGCCTTCCTTGCCGCTTGAAAAAGACTCGCAAGATGCCTAGGAACGAGTCGAATCGCCAGATGTTTTTTGTCCAAGACCTCTAGACGATGAACCGAAACGTTCTCGATGTTTCCATCAATGCTTCTCGCATGCACAACCGCTGAAGTAATGTAAGGCCCGGCGTCACTCTCAAAATGCCTCAAAACAGGAATCTTAGAAAGATCAACGTCTCTCTGGACGCATTCCTTGACCGTCGCGCTTTTTACGATCTTCGGTCTTATCGGGCAACGCCAGACTTCAATCATTCTTCTGCAAAGCAACTCTTGACTTACGCCGAGTGCACTGCAGACTCTTTTGCGAGTCCCAGACACGTTCGCAATGACAGATGTTTCAAAATCTTTCACATCATCAAAATACAAAATGGGTCCTTCACAGTCAAATTGCTTCATTACATACGCTATTTGAAAACGGGTCGATACACTATCCTTTACATGCAAAACCTCTTTCTCTTTTTCTGCTTGCCCGAGAAATTCTCTCAGACTCATGCTGTCAGCCTCTCCTTCTGTTGTTCGCCATGAGTGACTTTCTCCATCAACTGCTTGAAAGCAGATTGCGCCCGCCTCTCATCTACAGTCTCGAGGTAAACCGACACCAACACAATCTTCTCTCTCACCGAGGCCAGCTGCTCAGCAAACAAACGAGCAGAAACAGAATTCTTATCCCCCAAGAGCACGGACGACGACGGTGGACCCAAAAAATCCTTGGGTTTCGGAACAGCGATTGCAAGCGTACCAAGTTTATCTTCCCTTTCACTCAACAACACAATAATCGAATTCTTCGCTTCGACAAAAACAGCAAGAAAACGCGTGTTCTGCTCGACTATTTCGTCCTTGACAACCCGTGCTCGTTCCATCCTTCTAACTCCATCGATTATTAATAGGTTCATATATTCACTATTTATCATTTTCAAAATCATTGGTGCCGAACAATGCTGAGCAAGAAGGCTGAGAAAATCCTGGAGATACTTCAAGGCAGGTTCCCGAAACCAAAATGGACGGCTGCGACCCGCGACGCGTTCAGGACTTTGATCATGACCATCATTTCACAAAACACCAATGAAAGAAACACTACACGAGCCTTCGAAAACCTCTCGAACAAGTTCCGAATAACCCCCGAAATCCTCGCGAAAGCAGAGATCAAAGAGATCGAGAAAAGTCTCAAAACCGCGGGATTGTATCGAAACAAGTCAAGAACGATTAAACAGATTTCGAAAATAATTCGCGAAAAACACAACGGCGACTTAACACATATCACATCGTTGCCTTTGGAACAGGCGAGACGAGAACTCTTGAAGCTTCCTGGTGTCGGTCCAAAAACGGCTGACGTCGTATTGCTTTTTGCGGCCAAGAAACCAACTATACCGGTAGACACCCACGTCAACAGAGTATCAAAACGCCTTGGCTTGGCACCCAATAGCGGAAATTACGAAGATATACGACGCACTCTTCAAAAACTCTTTAACCCCGAGGACTACTTGGCTGTTCATATATTGCTTATCCAGCATGGAAGGAAATATTGCAAAGCCAGAACGCCATTATGCCTTGAATGTCCGTTGAACAACCTTTGTCCTTCCAGGAGCTGATCAGGCAAAGAGATGTCCGACGCAAAAATATCTTTCTCTAGCTGAGTTGCTTGAAAGAATCAAAATCCACGTGGTTCTCCTCGACTATCGGAATCTCCTTCATGTTTTTGTCAAGCTTGACTTTTCCTAGAGCCAGAACTGCAACTTCATCTGAGACTGGCGTGCACACTTTCACGGTTCTTCGCACGTAGTCAATTTCCTGCACGACCCCTATTCCAAGGAATTTTCTCTTGCCATTATACATTGCAGCAAGTAATCCTTCCTCGTCACCTTTTCTGGTGATTGTCACTTTTTTCTTTGTAAACTTCTCGACTTTCTCTATTCTATCTGAACTGATCCAACGTCTTCTGCCGATGATGACACCAAGTCTCCCAGAGAATTCTGCCATCTGCAGCGGTTTCATTCCAAGGAGTTCACAAATTTTGTTCGCAACTCGTGCGTTCATGTGGGATTTGTTCAAAATGAATGACTCGTTTCCCTCGACCTTCACCCAGCTCAACGATAATGACTGAACCCTCGGGTTTCTCATGTACTTCTTGTAACCAAGTTCACGGAGACCTTTCCGTTTTTCCCGATCTCTCTGTCTGATAGTTGTAGGCGACTCCACAATTACTTTTCTAGCATCGTGCTCAACGGTCAGCATTGGGCTCAGTTCATCTTTCTGCTGAATAAAAAAAATCACATGAGGACCAAGTTCTTTGGCGAGCTTCAACTTGTAGCCAACTGCACACTCCCCTTCGGTCCACCCATCCGTGTTTATGACAAGGAAATCCGGTTCGCTTGCGAGGGCTTCTTTCTTGAGGAGTGACAAAGCTTGAACCATTTTTTCCGTTACATTGCCGGGCGAAGTCTCGCCAATGAAAAAAGCGTTCTTCGCACGCAAGTTAAAAAGGTCTGTAATTGGCTTTATAACTGGCGCGTAGGCAATCGTAGAAGGCGGTCCGACATCTGATTGTCCGAGATCCCCATCCAAGATGGCAACTCTTTTTTTCTCTTCCAGTAGTCGGTTTACTAAATACGTGCAAAAGCTCGATTTGCCTGTATCGGGTGACCCAAGTATCAAAACCGTCGCAGGTTTGATTTGGACATCCAGAAGTTCCTGAAATGACTTGACCCACGACTCCGGAATCGTACTTCCGTTAACCTCTTCAACAGAAGCACTTTCTCCCTCAGAAATTTCGAGACTAGCAGTTTCCAACACTTCGAACGGCAACCTTTTTCCTTCGCGGATAACGACTTTGCCTGTTACGTTCACAGTTAATCCGAAAACTTCCACTTTTCCAGAAATAACCGTCACCGAAGCTGGTCCGTCTACCAAAAGTGTTCTTCCTTTGTCAACTATGCGATTCATTGGACATTCCTCTATGAAATGTAATACCGTTCCTTCCCGCTATTTTGATTGCGGAAACAATGTCTCTCAAGCCTCTTCTATGTTTCGCTTCATCAAGCCGAGAGTCTGTGCCCGCTTCTCTAACACTCTGCAGCGTCACATGCGGAGGTAAAATCTGATCCAAGGCACTCAGAAGTTTCTCCTTGCAGGCGGGAACTCCATCTCCGATCTTGACCGAGATTGAGGACGCCGCCATTCTTCCCAGATTCTTGACAATTTTCTCTATCTTTTGTACCGTCTCATCCAGACTGTAACAGTTTTCTGTTTCGACCACTCTGCCGCCAGCTAAGACCGCCAACCCGAACACTTCGCCGGGATCCACACCTATTGTGATTTTTTCGAAACATTCTTTCCCTTGAACTATCTGCAAAGCTTCACTGACTACAACGGCAGGATCCTTTCTAACGTTGTAGGTGATAACTTTCTCGTGGTTGATCAATTCTTTCTCCTTTTCGGTGGTTATTACAACTTTCATCTCTATAGGAACAGGTTCGCCTGGCATTAGGCTTAGGAAAGGAACGTTCTTTCTCTTAAGCTCGTTTACGATAAGGTAATATGCCTTCCCCGAAATTGTTGCAACGGCAATTTTCGAATTCATACAGCAGTCCTGGACGCCTAGGATATTTGAACACGAAACACATTATAATTCGGCAATTTATATCTGTTGACGTGTGTTGGTTTGCAGAAAATTCCAACGAACTGCACGGCTATAGACAGATTTCTTGGAGGGGGTCTGCCAATTGAGAGCGTTGTCCTCTTTTATGGCGAAGCCGAAACTGGGAAAACGACTCTCGCGATGCAATGCGCAGTTGGCAACGCATTGCAGGGATATAGTACACTATTTGTGGATTCAGACGGCACATTTTCCGCTGAAAGACTGTACCAGATCATTAGAGAACCGAAACAGACAATTGTGGAACAGATACTTCTTGCCAGACCGAATGATTTTCACGAGCAATCTACAGTGGTGGATCAACTTTCTCAATACTTGAAAGAGAATTTCAAACTCGCGGTGTTCGACACGATAACGTCTCTGTATCGCCTCCGAATCGCAGAAAATTCTTCGAAGGTCTTTGAACTGAATCGGGAATTGAACAGACAGCTGGCAGTTCTGGCGCAAACCGCTCGAACCCAGAAAATAGTCATTTTGCTCACGAGTCAAGTTCACGGTGTTGTGAACGGGAATACAATGACACCCGAACCTGTTGCGACTAGAGTCCTGAAATTCTGGTCAGACACTGTAATCGCATTAAAACCCACAGAAAGCCCTGAAGGAATTCAGGCCACGATCGAAAAGAATCCTACAAGACTCCAGCCAATTACGGTCGATTTAAAGATCGACGGAACGGGAATACATGATTGTTCAACCCGTTGAAGAGGCTTAGCGCATGGACATCTTACAACTGATCATCGAAGCCGTAAAATTCATATTTCCTGCATACTGTGCAAACGCCATTCCAGTCATTGCAGGAGGAGGCATAAGCATGGATTTTGGAAGGACCCTGCCCGACGGAAGACCGGTTTTTGGGAAGAATAAGACTTTCCGAGGCTTCATAGCTGGCCTAGCCGCCGGAACAATTGCGGGTCTAGCGGAAAGCTGCCTCTTCAACTATCCCATTACGTTCGGTTTCGTAGTTTCTCTAGGAGCTCTAATGGGAGATCTCACAGGAGCTTTTTTAAAAAGGAGATTGAGTATTCCACCTGGAGGACTACTGCCCGTCGTGGATCAGATCGATTTCATAATAGGGGCTATTCTTTTTTCACTTCTGCTCCCCATGCCGCTAAACTGGGAATTGTATATCGCGGCTCTGATAATAACTCCGCCCGTTCATTTACTCACCAATTATGCGGCTTACAGGCTCAAATTGAAAAGCAATCCTTGGTAGGGAGCTTAGCCCGATATTTTTATCTGTATGGAGGCTTCCAGGAAAATATACGCAAGCAACAGAAGCACAACTCCGATTATCATCATCATATACGCCTGTCTGGGTTTGTATACATATTTCGTACTCTGGTACACGGACAGAAGTCCTATGATGCCGAGGGCATAGACCGTCATTGCCACAATGCTGTCACCAATGAATTGCTCAGATAGCTGTGGGTACAGGAACAAGAAACGTCCGCCATAATAAACAGCTGGAAGCGGCTGCATTATTATGTCATAGAGTCCTCCTCCAAAAAGAAAGACTGCAAATCCGATTGCGGCTATTGGGATTATGAGATTTGAAGGTCTGGAATTTGTGATCGTACGGTATATTCTGTTGAGTGAAAATGAAAGGTTAGAGACGTTTTTCTTGACACTTTTTGACATCTCTTTGTCCCCTGTTTAACATCAGGTGCTGGGCAACTTCTTTGACCCATTCTCCTGCTAATGGATTCTCGGCAATCTCACTTAAATACCCTTTCCAAGAGATGTTCAGTGCTACCCTCCATTGTTCGTATTTTGTCGTTATGTTCTTATGAGCCTTCAGATGGAACTGGCAATAATTGCTTTCGCCAGATTCTCTGTGGCAATCCTCACCGCCGCATCAGGTTTTTCAGTGACTATCAAGATGTATTTGCTCATGTTTCTTACAGGCTGCAATTTCGTCTGTGTCATTTCTAATCTAGTTTGAGATCTGATTGAGATTAACATTTTGTCTCAAATGGGAAGTTGACTGTCTGAGTTTGTTCTTCGGAGTTCAAGTGCCACTTCTAAAGAACTCGATTTGCAGACGGCTACTTCCTAGGAACTGATAAATATGTCATGGTGATTCTATTCTTTCTGTCACTGCAAGGAGTACGTTTGTCATGCCTCAACGCGTTGCTTGTCAGGGTTGCGGTCATGTGTTGTATGAAGGTCCCGACCTTCGACCTCCAGATGAAATTCTTCACGAGGTTGAGGGTAAGTGTCCAAAGTGCGGAAAGCGGCTTTCTTTGATACCGATTAACGTGGACGTGAAACCGCTAAGATGACTTCTCCGGGAAGGGTCTGGTCTTGACGGAGCATCTCCGTCGAACACAATTGTACGGTATTCATTTAAAGACTGCCAAGATTACCGCGTTCGCGGGTTTCGAAATGCCACTTTACTATGAGGACATTGCGCCGGAACATCTGGCCGTGAGGAACGCGGTTGGGATCTTTGATATCAGCCATATGGGGCGTGTTATAGTCTCAGGCGTGGATTCGGAGGGCTTCCTCAACTATGTTGTGACGAATGATGTTTCAACCTTGTTACCGAACAGTGCTCAATATTCAGTGATGTGTACAGAGAAGGGCGGCATAGTTGACGACTTCGTCGTATATAGGCTTGAAAAAGAAAGGTTTCTTGTAGTCTTCAACGCAAGCAACCGCAAAAAAGATTACGGTTGGTTTGTAAGGAACAAGACAGAATTCGTTGTGGGCCTTGATGATGTTTCTGACGATGTGGCGATGTTTGCTGTTCAAGGTCCGAAAGCTGAAAAGACACTTCAAAAAATCTCCAGTGAAGACTTGAGCAGAGTTGGCAGGTTCAAGTGTTGCAGCTCGCAACTGGCGGGTGTTCCCGTCTTTCTCGCCCGGACGGGTTATACTGGCGAGGATGGTTTTGAGGCCTTTATTTGGAACGCTTCTATTTCCAACCCAAGTCTTGCCGTTAGAGTTTGGGAAGCCATTCTTGAAGCTGGTAAAGAGTATGAGATAACACCTTGCGGTCTAGGCGCTCGTGACACTTTGAGGTTGGAAGCTGGGCTTTGCCTATATGGAAACGACATCGATGAGACGAAGACGCCGCTAGAGGCAGGTCTTGGCTTTGTTGTGAAACTGCAGAAGGAAAGGTTCATTGGAAAAGAAGTTCTTCTGAAGCAGAAGGCAGAGGGTTCAAAATGGAAACGTGTCGGAATAGTGATGCTCAGCCAAGGAATTCCAAGAGCGGGTTTCGAAGTATATTCAATGAATGGAGAGAAGATAGGTCAGTTGACAAGCGGAACTTTTTCGCCTCTTCTCAGGGTTGGCATCGGTATGGGGTATGTTGAACCATCTCAGTCCTTGAAAGACACGCTCGTGAACGTGAACATTCGTGGTAAAATGTCGAAGGCGAAAGTTTCTGCCTTCCCACTCTATGATCCAGAAAAGTATGGATATAAGCGGAAAGTCGCAAGTGCGTGAGTTTCGTTTCAGGTAATTTTGTTTTTGGAAAGGTATATATTACGCGCGCCTGTCATGTCAACAATCTTACGTTCAGTATTAACCGCAATGAAAATAAAACACCTCAGGCAACTGTGTAGGAGAGATGAACAGAGTGGAACTCAGAAACGTCTTGTCTCGAGAACGACTTACTAACGGCATAAAGGGCTTGGGGAAGTTGAGAATCAAGATGACGCATAGTTCAATCATGACTTTGTCAGCTCTGTTGCTCATTCTCTTCATAGCTTTCACGATAAGGATTTTGCCCATTCGCTGGGAGATACAAGCTGGCGGTCTTCATCTTTCAGAGTTCGATCCGTACTATCAGTATAGCTTGACGAAGTATATGACAGACAACGGTTTGCTTGCTCCCTACTATCCCACGCAGTGGGTTGACACACAACGCTGGTATCCTGATGGGATAAATATGGGTGCTTCCTACCCATCCCTTCCATTTACAGCTGCTGTACTGTATGACATTACGAGACTCTTGGGTTTCAACTTTGATGTTATGGGTTTTTGCTCAATGATTCCTGCGATAATGGGCACGATTGCGGTCTTGATAATATACTTCCTGGGAAAGGACATTGGAGGTACGGCGGTTGGGTTGTTTGCCGCGCTTTTTCTGGCTCTGAACCCGTCTTACATTCAAAGAACTTCATTGGGTTTCTTCGACACTGAAGTAGTTGGTGTCGTCTCGCTCTTGGCTTTCAGTTTGTTCTTCCTGAGAGCCATTGAAGAAGAAAGACCAATCAGCTCAGTGGTCAAGTATTCACTCGGGTCGGCTGCTGGTCTAGCATATTTTGTTCTTGGATGGGGTGCGGCCTACTACTTGATAGGTCTCACAGTGCTATTCGTATTTATCTTGCTTCTTCTGAAACGATATTCTCGCCGCCTTCTTCTGGCATACAGTGTTACCTTTGGAATTGGTCTGCTCGTGGCGATAAGCACTAGAACCGAAGTAGGTCCCAGTTATATGGTTGGCTCTACTGTTCTTCCTATCGCAGGCATGTTTGTTTTGCTTGTCCTGAATGAGATTACGAGGAACTTGACTTCTTCAAGAGAGAAGTTCATGTTTGTTGTTGTCTTCGTTGTTGGCATAATTGGTAGTTTTATCGCTCTTGCGCTTTTTGGCTATTTAGGGGCTATTTCGGGCAAGTTCTTGACGGTTTTGGATCCGTTTCTGCGGGGTGCCAGTCCGCTCATTGAGTCCGTTGCGGAGCATAGAATATCATCTTGGGGTTCTATCTATTACGACCTTGGGATAGGGGTACTGTTCTTTACTGTTGGCTTGTTCTTCGTGGCCAGGAACCTTACGACTAAAAACGTTTTTCTTTTGATTTTGGGTTTGACGTCACTTTATTTTGCGGCTTCGATGGTGCGTTTGTTGATCTTGTTGGCCATAGCCTTTGCTCTTGTGGCGTCAATTGGGATTGTGGGAATTCTGAAGCCGTTCGTGACGTTGCTGAAAGAGCCGTTTAGAGCAACTGGCAAGAGAAGGTTTGGAGTAGAGCATGTTGGCAGAGAGTTCAGCGGCGTTGCCGTCTTCCTCATATTCCTGATTTTGATGACTAACCTTGCTTTTTCTCCTCAATCGGGTGGCATTCCTAAAGTTTATAGACAAGCCTACACGCCTGTGACGATAACGGCTGCCAGTCTTGCGATCGTGCCCAATCAGCCTGTGAGGGAGTGGCTGGATATGGTGAAATTTCTGAACGATAAGCAGAGTGCGAGCACGGTCGTGTGCAGTTGGTGGGATTATGGGTATTGGCTTAGTATTATGGGTAACGTCACGTCGCTTTCTGATAACGCGACGATCAACAGCACTCAAATAGAAAACGTTGGTTTCAGCTTCATGGCAAACGAGACTAACTCGTTGAAAATGTTGAAGCTATATAATACGCAGTACATACTTGTGTTCACGACTTTCTATGGAGCTGGACAAACGGTAGGTACGTATATTGATTGGGCAGGTGGTGACAACGGTAAATGGACTTGGATGGCGAAGATATCCGGCAATGCAATGACCCGATTTTTGGTGAATAACAGTTTTGTTGACGAGGCTTCTTCTTGGCAGAATGAGACGACGTTCGGCAACTTCTCCAGCACTACCAACGCATGGGAGTGGAACGATGTCGGTATGAACTCAACGGTTTACAAGTTGATGAGTTACGCGAAGAGTCGTTGGTGTGAGGTGAATGGCGTGACGGACCCTGATGCGGCGAACGTTACGGTTCCGACTTACTTCGTTGAGGAGTTTTTCTCTGGGGAGAACCTCAGTCCGACTGACTCTGCGAACAAGTATGGTGGAATCGTTCCGATGGTTGCGCTCTACAAGATTGACTGGGAGAAGTATTATACTGACTTCCCAAACGCTTGATAGGTTGAAGGGCCTTGTTTCCCAGAGTTCCTGATCAGCACAAACCAAACAAGCCGTTGGTCTTGAACGGTCTGGGCGTTTTTTACGTTTTGGCCAGCGTTGTTTATCTTTTCTTTATGTTTTATTACAATGTGGTTAACATTTCGAACGGGGGTTCTCCTCCTCAAGGTTTGGCTTGGTCTGCGCCCCTGATCTTGGCGGTGTGCATTCTTTTCGGGGGTTTCTTGGGGATGTTGGATGATTGGGTCGACTTGAGGTGGCGGTACAAGGCTTTTCTTCCGTTGATAGCTGCGATTCCACTGGTTTCTTTTGCGTTTGCGTTGCCTGGGTTGAGGACTTCTGTGATGCTTCCGTTTGTGGGAACGATTGACTTTGGTGTTTATTATTATTTGATTATTCTTCCGTTGCTTGTGACTGTAATTACTAATACTGTGAATCAGCTTGGCGGGTTGAATGGGTTGGAAACGGTGTGTCCCGCTGTGGTTTTGGTTGGGTTGATGGTTATGTCTGGTTCGGAGGCGGTTTATCTTTATGTTCCTTTGGTTGCTTGGTTGGTGTTGGCGGTTTTGAATTTTCAAGGGAGGATCTTTGTGGGGAACACTGGGTCGTTTGCTATCGGTATGACTGTTGCTTCTTTTGCGGTTATTTCTAATTTGAAAGTGAACCTTGTTGTTTCTGTCTTGCCCTATATTTTTAATTCGGCGTTCATTCTGTTGACGTTCTTCTTTGCTAGGAAGAAAGCTAGTGTCGGTTTTGATGGGAAGAGGTTGTTTTCGGATCATAGGCGGAGTCTTATTACGCTTTTGACGTATCGTCGTGCTTTGACTGAGCGGCAGGTTGTTTTGTTGATTTCGTTGTTGGTGGCGGCAACCACGTTGTTGGCGGTGGCTATGCAGTTGTTTTTGCCGAAGTAGTGTTTTGTTTTTCTTCTTGACTTTTGGAAATGTTTAATAGACTTCTGTCGTATTCGTTGGGTGTTTGGCGGGTAAGTGGGCCTCCACCCGTTCCGCCTTAGAAACCCCGGATGTAGGAGGAATGGTATGAGTTTCGATGCTAAAGATTTGGCTTTGACTAGTGTTTTTGCGGCTTTGTATGCTGCTTTGGTGATTGTTCAGGGTCAGACTGCTGCGGCGACGATTCAGCTTCGTTTTGCTGATTGTCTGATTCCGTTGTGTGCGTTGTTCGGGTGGCCAGCTATCTTGGGAGTTACTGTTGGAGCGTTTGCTGGTAACATGTATACTTCTTTGCCGATGGCTAATGGTGTTATTGACGTGGTTTTGGGGTCGTTGGCGAATTTGTTGGCGGGCGTTACGATTTACTTGTTGAGGAGGAGGCGGCTTGCAGGTTGCGTTTTGGCGTCTGTTGAGGTCGGCGTGGTCGTGGGGAGTTATGTGTGGCTGATTTTTGGGGCGCCTTCGAACGTTTTCGGCGTTGGGGTTCCGTTGTTGTGGCCGGTTTGGCTTGCGAGTGTTGTGAGCATTACGGTGAGCAGTTTGGTGGCTATAGCCGTTGTTGGTTATGCGTTGCTCAAGATTTTGAGCAGGCAGGGTGTTGTGGGATCGTTGAAGGCGCGGGGTTTGAGGACCGTGGACAACGTGCGGAGTAGGCTTCTGCATCGTGGTTGATGGTTGTTTTTTGGGGTGGAAAGCAGGTGACCCCCCTTCCCCCTAGGTTTTTTCGTAGACAGGGCTTTATGGAATTGTCTTGTATGGGTTTTTGCAGGGAGCTTTGTGGAGTCTTCTTTTGTTTTCGGATGTTGTTTTTAACGGGCGTGCGGGTTGTCCGGTTTTGGTAACGGTTTTGGTGACAAGAAACGGCGTGGGTTCTTGGTTGGTTCTCGGTTCTGTGCTCGCGTTAGTCGGCGAAGCGGCGAAATGGTGTATCAAATCTTATATTTGCAGTATGTCATATGCATAACATGTTTGGGGGAAGTGGCTTGAAACTTGTTACGGTGTTGCTTCCTGAAGCATATTTGGAAGGGTTAGATGAGCTTGTGCGGGCTAACATGTACCCTAGCAGGAGTTCCGCTATTCGATCTTCTGTGAGGGACCTGTTGAAGAAAGAGCTTTGGGAAAGACGCAATAGATAACAGGGGTCTAAAGAACGTCACAGGTCAACTAGATCTTAACGACCTTGAGATGTCTCTCAGTTTTTTTGCAGTTTCCGCAGGGTTCGCTGAGCGCGTTATTTCTCTTCCGACGATCAGATAACGGGCGCCTGCTTTGACAGCTGTTTCAACAGTTGCCCCTTGAGCTCCTATTCCCGGTGAATAGATGGGCACCTTTTCCCCGAGTATTTTGCGGATTTCCCCTATTTTTTCTGGGTATGTTGCCCCTACGACGGCTCCGTCAGCGTGGTATTTCAATGCTTTCTTTGCGAAGGAGACGTATTGTGGTGTTTTTGCTCCACTTTCTGCTTCGATTATCGTCTGTCCGTAGCCTTCTTTGGCTCCTTTGTGGCTCATGTAGACGAGGAGAATTACCCCGCGATCTTGTTGGGACGCAACGTCAAAGATTGGTTTCAAGCCTTCGTCCCATCCTATGAAAGGATTTGCTATTATAGCGTCGAAACCGGCGGCGTAATAGTATTGTGCAATGGTTGCGTTTGTGGCGCCGATGTCGTTTGCCTTGCAGTCCATGATCGTCAGCATTCCTTTCTCATGTGCAGTTTCTACAAGCTTCTGGACTCTGTCAAATAAGCCCAGTGGGAGTGCGAGATGGTGGTTGAATTTTACGGCGGAGATGTAGGGTTGAACTTCATTAAGAACCCTTTCTGCACGTTTGAAGAGGGTCGCTCGATTTTCTGGCTTTTCATAGGGGAAGTCTAGGGCTAATACAATGTTGGAGTTTTTTTCTTGGGAGGTTTTTTCCATTTTGGCGCGGTAAGGCAAATCAGACACCTCTCTTTCTTTGTGAACGGGACTAAAAACGCTTTTGCCCATTTCAGTGTGTTTTATACACTAGATTTAATAGTTAAACCCAAGAGACTGTCATGCGAACAATAGGCTGCGGTGTTATGTATGAAGCCTCAACCGGTGTTGAGTAACGAACTTCGCAAGCTCGTTGAGTCGCGAATGAAAAGTAACCTTGAAGGCATAGAGCAAACATTGCAACAGATATTCGGGACGCAGAAGCTTGAGCTGCCGGAATTGAAGGAAACCATACAAGGACTGGAAGCGAGTTTTGAACTTCTCTCTCAAAAATGGAATCTTCAAATCTTGTACATACTGTTCTTGAGAGAGAAAACGGGTTTTGGCGAGTTGAAGAAGATACTTAAAGTGAATTCCAGAACGTTGTCCGACAAGCTCAAGATATTGGGTAAACATGATTTCATCAATAGATCCGTGGACCATGGACCGCCGCTTCGAGTGGGATATTCATTGACCGTCAAGGGGCGTAACACGATTCTGCTTGCTTTGCCGTTTCTCTATTATGCCAGCAGCAATCTGACCTGAAACAGATGGCTTCTATTCATGACCGCTGCGAAACACGTTGGTTGACACTATTTTTCCTCCTGCGACCTCCGTAATGAATGAAAGTGCCATTTCCACCGCTTCTTGGACTTGGGTCGACGTTGTTCCAGCAACACCATATCCTACCAAAGCAACGTTCCGTGTTTCCAAAGTAATCTTCGTGTAGTCACAATCGCGATAGGGGTAAATGCAGAGAACTTGTTTTTCGTCTGCCAGGACGAGCATGTTTCTTCTCAGTAGGATCGGTGTCTTCATGTCGATACCGGTGAATGCCTCGTTTTCTTTTGCGAAACGAACCTGAAAAGGTGGAGTTATTCGGTCACTGTCGAACCCGCTTATCGGAATGATGGTTTTCATCGATGCCAAATTGTAAGCGTCGACAGCCGTGGATATGTTGGGAAGTTCTTCGCCGTGAAGGACTCTTCTGAGTAGTGCCTCTCCGGATGGTCTGGTTTTTGTGGGGTCTATGTCAAGTTTCCAGTAGAAGTCTCTGTAAGCTCTCACGGTCATGTCTTCTTTCAGACGGTCAATTTCAAACCGGCCGTCGACTTCCTCGTAGACGATTTTCTTGAGGTGGCAGAGTTGTTGATTGTTTTCTTCTATGCAAACGCCGTTAATCAGTCCGACGGCTATTACCAGGTTTGGAAAATGGCCTGAGACTTGAGAATCCCAACTCACGTTGACCTGCATAAATTGCTCGCCATCCGATTCCTATTCTTGCATCTTGAATATTTAATAGCTTCAAGCGGAATGCGTGTGTAAGGTTAAGGCGATGATCGGCGAACTTGCAGCGTTGGGCGCAGCCGTTAGCTGGACTATCTCGGCACTGTTTTACAGGAAGGCTTTGGAAGGGGCAAAGCCGATTTCGGCAAACATCATTCGTTTGGCAATGACTGGTGGGCTTCTGCTTTTGGTCGTGGCCATAGTTGGCAGGCTGGGAGTTTTGACCGGCATTTCAATGGAACTCTTCGTTCTCGCCGCCGTTAGCGGTATAATCGGCCTGGGTATTGGCGACACGTTATACCTGGTGAGCTTAAAATCAATAGGCGTCTCGCGGGCAGTTCCCTTGACGTGTATCTATCCGTTGTTCAGTTTATTGTGGACAGTCTTGGTCTTCGGGGAACAGATCACGGTAACCGTTGCTCTTGGAGCAATTGTCATTGTTCTCGGGGTTCTATTTCTAAGTCGAAGTCCACAAACAAACACACGCGAAGGAAGAAAAGCTTTGCTTGGCGTTGTGATAGCCGTTGCAACGGCTCTGCTGTGGTCGGTCAGCATTTCTCTAATGAATTTAGCTGTTAAGGAGGTTCCTGACTTGGATCATGCCTTCATCGTCAGCACTGTGAGAGTGGCTGCCATCGGCGGTTTAATGTTGGCAGTCTCGCCTATCATTGATAGAAGAATGGGTTTTCTCAGGATGGGCCGAAAAACGGCGGGAGCATCAATTGTTGGGGGAGTCTTCGCACTAGGTGTCGGATGGTTCTTGTTGTCTTACAGTTTCACGTTGACTTCTCAGGCGATTTCTGTTCCGATTTCTTCAACAACGCCTCTGTTTTCAACGTTGGCGGCCGTGCTCCTGCTTCGTGAAAAGGCAACTGTACGCAATTCTCTCGGTTCGATAATGATCGTCTTGGGAATCTTCCTGCTCTTTCTTGTCTAACGTGGCGGATTTGAGGTGCGTATATCTTTTTATAGTGCTCCCTTTTTTAAAGGGGGTTTGATCAATCGGTAGGGCTAGGATTAGATGTCTGCATCCCCGAGCGCTCGCGAATCTGTTCTTGCTAGAAGGATAGCTGGCGAAATTATCCTTTCAAACAAACCTGGCGCTACGATGCGGAAGTGGCGTGAACTGTTCACCATTTCTCAGATGAGTCTTTCAGATAGGATGGTCGTCTCATCCTCGGTTATAAGTGATTACGAAAGCGGTAGACGTCCCAGTCCAGGCGCCAAGTTTGTTAGACGTTTTGTCTGGGCGTTACTTAAGATTGATGGAGAACGCGGTAGCCGTTTTGTCAACGAATTCGCTAAACTCACCAGGTCGCCGACCAACGCGATAATCGATCTTCGCGAGTTTCCTCTGCCTGTTCGAGTCGAGTACCTGTGCAAGGCGATTGAAGGAAAGATTGTGGCTTGTATAGATAGGTATGTCAGAGAGATCAACGGGTACACGGTTGTGGACAGTCAAAGGGCGATCGAGACTCTTTCGGGTCTGGAATTCTCTCAACTTTTTGGTGCAACCACTGAGCGGGCGCTGATTTTTACCAATGTGGAAAATGGCATTTCTCCGATGCTGATCGTTCGTGTTAGCAGTTTGAAGCCTCGTGTCGTGATTTTTCATGGAACGCAGCCCGATGAATACTCTATAAGGTTGGCAGAGTACGATGGTATTCCGTTGATATATTCAAGCTTGTCAAGCGTGGAACGATTGGTCAAATCTTTGAGGAAGCTTTATCGAATTGCGCTCCGCAGGAAACTCGGAAGATCTGTCCAACCTCCTCCGTCTGTCACGGCATAAAGAGTGCCTTCCGAGCTAAGAGTCAACTGGACGTTATGAGTTCTCTCTTCAGGAGTTCACTTCTTAGTAGCTGGAAATCTTTCAACAATTCATCCTTGTACCGTGCATGGTAGAGGGCGGCGGCGGGGTGAAAGGTTGGAAAGATCGTTATTTTCATGCCGAAGAGTGATGTTTCATAGGCTTTGCCGTGTGCTTGTGTTATGCTGTGGAAAGGTAGGTTTGTTTTTGAGAAGAGGTAGGCGGTTGAGTGCTTGCCGAGTGTTACTATGAGTTTTGGCTGAATGATGCCTATCTGCCTGTTGAGGTAGGGGTTACAGGTTTCGATTTCTGTGGGTGATGGGTCGCGGTTGCCTGGCGGTCTGCATTTTACTATGTTTGTGATGAAGACGTCATTTCTTGAGAGTCCTATTTGGGATAGTAGCTCGTCTAGGAATTTGCCGGCTGATCCTACGAAGGGTTCGCCTTTGAAGTCTTCGGATTCTCCTGGGGCTTCGCCGATGAGAAGTACTTTGCTTTCTGTGTTGCCGATTCCTGGGACCGCTTTTCGACGTGTTTTCCAGAGGTCACATTTGATGCATATGACGACTTCTGCGGCGACGACCATCAGGAGTTCTTTGTTGGAGTTCGTGTGGCTCATTTTGGGTTATCTCTTTAACCAATGTGCGGGTCAACGGGTTGTCAGGTCATGTGTCTGAGGGCATCTATTCCTTTCATGCCAACTTCGACGCCTAGGTTTTTGGCTTTTGCGGTTGCTGACTTTACTTGTCCGTTTAGGACGTCGTCGAACGTTTTGACGCCGCTCACGACTGCTGCGGCTACGCCTAGTTTTTCTGCGCTTTCTATGTTGAGGAAGCCGCACATTACGAAGCCCTTTTCTCCGATTATCAGGAGCAGTGGTGGGCTGTCTGGTAAATCAGCGCGTAAGCCCGTGCAGCTTTTTGCGTCTACCTTGATTGTTGAGATGTTGATCATGCTAGACACCTTTTTAACTTGAGACATAGCATATGCACGCTTAAATAAAAATCGCTGGGGAAATCTGGGTCGATGCTGACGAAGCTGAAGCAGAAGATCCAAGGGATTCTGACAGCGGAAGCGATAATCGCCCACAGGATAGGTTTGACGCCTAATTGGATAACTGGAATAGGTTTGATCTTGGCTTTTCTGGCCGCTTTCCTCTATGCTTATTGGGGGGGTGACGCGCGTTTCTTGCTGCTTGCCACTGTTCTCCTTTTGTTTTCAGGGTTCTGCGACGCGCTAGACGGGGTCGTGGCGAGAATTTTCGGTCAGGCAACAGTGTTTGGCGGTTTTTTGGATTCGCTCTTGGACCGGTATGCTGATGCTGTGGTGTACGTGGGCATAATTTTCGGCGGGCTATGTGCTCCCGAGTACTTGTATTGGGGGCTGGGGGCGATAATCGGTTCGCTGCTTGTGAGTTACAGTCGCGCGAGGGCTGAGGCCGCTGGGATAAAATTGGAGTCTATTGGGCTTGCGGAACGGGGAGAACGCATGCTCATCCTCGCGGTTGCGGGGTTGATAGGTTTTTTCTGGCAGCCGGTGGCGGTGATGACTGCCGCGGTGGTTTTGCTTGCGGTTTTGACTAACCTTACGGTTTTGCAGAGAAGCGTCTACGTATATTTTAGTACAAATAAAAAGGTAGTTGGCTGAAAAATCAGAATCTTCTGGGGCGAGTGCGCGTTCTTCTTTCGCTTTCGGCCCTGACTCTTACTACGCCACGGTGCACTGCGCACGAGACGCAGTAGTATTTGGTCGTGGCTGGCGCGGCAATGAACGCGCCTTTTGCACGAAGTTCCTTGGCGAGTTGATAATCGACGATGGAGTATCTTCTCGTGACTTTTTTGGCTTTGTCGCGGGGCACCATGGACCCGCAGCTTGCGCATTGGACGACTCCGCCGCTTCCTTTGGCGCCTTTTGATCTTCCACGGCTTTTTCGTTTAAATGGCAACTTCTCTTACTCCTAATTGCTTCTTCAAGCAATCAGTTTGGTCTGCTACTTTATATATCTGTTCTAAAACCCAGCCGCAAGAATGGCGGAGTCTCTTAAGGCTAATCTATAGGCTACACGTTAAGCCGTGGTGGTCGGTATCGTTTGTTTGCTGTTTCAAGGCGGAAAGCAGGCCACCCCCCTCCCCCCTGGGTTTTTTTCGTATGCGGTATTGGAGGCGGGACTGTGGTTGGTGCTTGATCTGGTTCTTGCAGTGGTGCGTGACGTGCTGGAATGAACGTGCGCTCGAGGGCATATCAATTCAGTAACTCTGAAAAGAGGCGCATTTTGCCGGTTCTACACGGCGCAGGCCAGTTACGTAATGTTGTCCTCTACGCAGTTTCGCGGAAAACTGCATTGCCAAGGACCAGCGCGCGATGCTCGACTCGTCAATGGACATGACCGAGATCACAAAAAGGTTCAACATTAAACTGACAACTATTGAAGAATTCGAGGGCAAGATGATCGCGGGTTCCTGAAAAATCTGCGGTCGCACACGAGGAGATGGCTCGACTCTCCGGTCGCCTCAGCCGCTGCCCTAGTGGCAAAAGCTCAAGATCTAATACTCCGACTGTTGAAAAGCGCAAATGTGTCTTTTCGTTTGATGCCGCTAGAACCAGATGACGATTTACTCACATGTCCAGCGCATTTGAGAATTGTCATTCGGTCAGTACAAGCGGTCCCAGTTTAAGCACGATTGAACCGTCAACTTCTAGGAAGCACAGAGTGTCTCCAGTCTTCAATCCAAATTTCTTCCTGACTTCTATTGGGACGGTTATTTGGCCGCGGGCCGTCATTCTCGACTGTCCCCGCAAAATGGCTTCCACGCCAGGTTCTATGGTTGTTTTTTCATTTGGTCTCATCATGGGCACCTTGTCCTGATGGCAACAGTATTACTTGTTGGCTTTGATAATAAAAATCTTACCGTGCAGTCTTTTCATGTTTTTCTTACAATGTCTTAAGTAGTATCACATGATGCATATTCTAATAAGAAAGAATGTGGGAGGTGAGGTGAATGGAGAAGAAACCCGAAGAGCAAGAGCCGCTAAAGCCTGCAGAGAAGGCGAAGATTTACCCGAAACTTAGAGCACCAGTCAGAGCGTTGGCGTCCGCGAGAGCACCGATGAGAGCCGCCGCAAGGGCTCCAGCCAAAGCTCCAGCACGTGCGCCCGCACGCGCTCCAGCACGAGCCCCCGCGAAAGCCCCGGCACGTGCACCAGCTCGCGCGCCAGCCAGAGCACCAGCCAGAGCGCCCGCAAGAGCACCTGCACGCGCACCAGCAAGAGCTCCCGCACGAGCTCCTGCAAGGGCACCGGCTCGCGCTCCGTCAAGGACACCATAAACAGCTTGGGAGACATTGGGCAAGACCCAACGAGTTTTCTTCTTTTCCGTCTTCTTTTATTGTGGGGGAGCCAAAATGTCTCCGGTTCCTACGTAGTCATAGACTGCTTCTGTCGATGCTAGCAAAGCTAGATGGATTGCGTTGAAAGGTTGACTTGGGTATTTTGTCGCTTTGCTGAAGGATCTCCATTTGTGAAATACGATGGCCGCGTAGAATGCTTGTATGATGACGGCAACCGCTGTGAATATCATCGCCCATGCTGCGAGTGGAGGTTGGAACCCTGCGATGATAAGTAAGATTGATAGTGTTGCCATGAAAGGCGTGGTTCTGAGTATCTGGCGTTTCTTGTTGGCGATAGTTGATTTCTTTTCGTTGTGTTCTTTTTCGATCGAGCTCTGTATCTTCTCGATTCGGCTGCACAGAGTATTCCATTCTTTCTTGAACAGTCTGACTCTGTTGGGAACTGCAGTCAGGTTTTCATTGTTTACGCGTAGGGCTGCGTCTAGCATTCCTATTCTGTAACTCTTGGTTTTGAAGGTATCCTTGATTTTCCTGAGTTCATCGTTTATTTTTGTGAAGGATTCTTCAGTCTTCGCAAGAATGTTACGGACAAGCATCTGGTTTTCGACAAAAGTCGAGATGTCCTTTCTCAAGACTGCAAGTTCTCCCACGCTCATCCCTTGTATTTCCTTCGCATTCGGGAGACGGGATCTGTTAACTGTCGCAAGTTTCAGACACGTTTCGCCAAGAAGGCTATCCAGATAGCCCGACCAAGTGTATGCGACAAAAATCGGGGCCAGCACGTCGATTTCTTTTTCGAATTGTTCTGTTCTACCTATGAGGATAATTCGACTCTTGACAGGTTCTAGGGCGCTTACCAATTGGTATTTATCTGGTCTGGCGAGACATTCTTTTAGTCCTGTATCAAATTCGGTTGTCAAGTTCATGAGCGAGTCGTATCCGTAGATGATGCGTTTCTTGAAGTTCTCAGCATCGTGGTACAGATCTGTGAGGGTCATGTCTTCAAGGTGCATGGACTGCAGCATGTCCTTTTCGATGTCGAATTCATGTGCAGGCTGTACTTCGACCGTCCAGACTGTTCCTGATGCTGACTGAAGAAGATAGAGAAGTTTTTCTTTCTGTGCTTCTTCGCAGACCTTTGCGATCGCGACCGCGCTAGAATTGCCTGCGTCCACTGATTCACGGGCGATATCTTGGAAGGCTTCCGTCAGCCGAATCTTCTCCGGCGCAAGCATCCCTGCTGAGTTGTAGAGCGAATCTCTGTTTGTCAAGATAAGATGCTCGTATGCTGAGTTGAACTCTTTTTCAATTCGCATGAGGTGTTCTTTGATCTGAACCAAGGCCAAGTTGGCTCCGCCCATTCTCAATATCGCGAGACATGAGCGTCCCAACTGCTTCAGTTCGAAATCCGAAGTGAACTTTCTCGCAATCTTTTCCATTTTGGATTTCAGATTATTCGACAGCGTCTCTGGGGATTGAGGAGGAAGGTAAGCGAAGACGGCGAGGTCTCTGTCATGGATGGCTTCGACAGTAAGAGGTCTCGCTATCGCCTTCCTGACACCAGCAGAGAAGGCAAAGCCATAGCCAGTGAGTTGCATTCCAAAATAGAGCGTGGAGGCAGCAGTAACCACAACCGCAGTTCCAGATACTACTTTGGAGGACAAAACTGCCTGCCCAATGTTCGCAAGTGCGGCTGTGACGTCTTGACTCATGTAGAAGAGGAAAAGTGAAGTTTGAAAAACAATGTACACTATGTAGGCCACTGAAAGCAGGGCATAAACGAGGTAGATTCTCTTTTTTCTTCTGTCTAAGTCCATGGTTTCTTTTTTCACAGGCCTTCTGAATGCTCGCCTAAAAATCGAACCCAAATATCCATAGGAGTCTCGACGAAGGTTAGGCATGTTTACGATGTCAGACAATAAGTAATAGCCGTCAGTTTCGAACGGCGGCGCGAAGTTCATCAGAGACATGGAAAAACAGTAGAACGCTATCATCAAGAGAATTTGGCCACCGATTCCAGGGATTTGAACAGTCAAATAGGCGATGAAAAGAGCAGATCCGATTAGAAGCGTGGAAATGTTGCCCGCGAGGTACACCATCATTCTATCATGTCTGCTCAGCCCCCAAGCGTCGGTCGTTTCGGTGTAGAACATTGGACTGAAATAGAATAGTCCAGTTCCCATCTCCCCGGCGCGCCCGCCGTAATGGACGAGTGTTATTGCATGGGCGATTTCGTGGATCGCAATTATTGGGGCCAGTGCTATGAAGTAGTAGAAGAAGAAACCTACCACCGAAGACCCTAGAATCTCGAAGTTTGATTTTTGTCCATAGATTGAGACAAATCTTCCGGCGAAAAGTACTGCACACGCAATTATGAGAGCAACTGAAATCCAAAGCAGGAGCCCCTTGAAGATTGGGTGTATCCGGGTGTGAAGAGATTTCACAAACCTGTGGCTGTCCTTAATCAGGGTGAAGTCTATTTCAAAGGGTGACACCGCTCTGAACCTTTTCTTCTGCTTTGTTTCCAGGGTCGACGTGAGAAGGTTCGACTCAGCGAAAAAAAGAAGAATTTCGATGACGGAATTCTCTTTGGTCTCTGGTTTTTGCCGTTGTACTTCTTTCACGATATCTCTGACGGTTTTCTTTCCGTCCGTCACGTTCCAGATGAGGTTCGTCAGTTCGTCGAGATCGTAGTATATTCCCGTGGCATGGTTTTTCATAAGGAATGAGGGCTTTCCATCTACAATCGTAGACTTCACGTTCACCTTCGGCGATGGAATAGGGACAAACTTTGGGTTATAGTCGATTTCATACATCAGGTCCGTTTTGGACGGTTCTGTCGGCGTGCACTTCTCCTCTACCTATTATAATTCAAAAAGTGCCGTTTAAATCTTATCAAATTGCCCAATAACAAATCAGAGATGTCTGGAATGAGCAGGTTTATAAATGGAAAATCGAATATTCTGTTGATCTGAATGCCAGCATCTGGCAGCAAGAAGTTTCTGAAAATCAAATTCAAATCTTCAGGGATCCGCGAAAAAGACTCGAATAAAGAAGACACCTGCAGCTGTAACTCTGAACATATTGACAACCCGCGAAACATCTTTCGCCAGTTTGATGGACCAGAGAGAACTGAAGAACCTTTAGAGTTGCCTCGCAACTTCTCGAGTAGCAAATCACAAAAAACAAGGGTTGCCGGGGGCCTCCCTGTCAAGTCAAAGTTAACACACATCTCGAAAGAGACACCTAAACCGCAATCCTCTATCGACATATTCTCGAACGGCGATTCTTCCCTCTTGAAACGGAAAGTGCGAGGTTCCCGAATTTTTGCGGCAGATCTCATTGATCGGGAACATATTTCTTCAAATCTTCTTTCAATTCTGACATACACGGGAAGAATGGTCCGAAACAAGACAGACAATCGGCTGTTCCGTACGAAGAGTATGTACCGCGCAAACACAAGGGAGCGTCTCTCAGAATTGAGAAAGTTGCAGTTGTTTCAAACTTTGTTGAACCAACCATTGTCAATTCTCGTCCTCCGCACAAGTTTTGGCATATCCAAACAGACATTGAAAGGATTATGCAAGAAGGGTCTGGTCGCTGAAGTATGGGGACCTGGAACCGTCGGTCTTCGGTTCAAACTGACACAAACAGGAAAGGCCTATTTGAACGAACTCGAGGCAGCAGCAAAGTACGATTCGCATGTTTCCAAGAGAGGGGTCATTAGGCTGAAAAACAAATCTTAACGCAAGGCCAAAATGATCAGATATCTTTTCTGAGCTTCATTATTGAGGCTATGTTTGCTTTCTTGTCGATTCTTGGAATGATTTTTCCTGTTGGAGACGTGAATAGTGTTGTGACTCCGGGTCCATGGCCTGCTATGACGCAGTTTGTGTGGACTACGATGCCGACGGAGATGGCGCCTTGTTTGTATATTCTTCCGTACGTGTGGTCTGCGTCTATTATGGCTACGAGGTCGCCTAGTCTTAGGTCGTCAAGTTCAAACTGTTTTCTCACTTTTTCGTCGAAGAGTTGTATGTCGTAGTCTCCCGAGTAGGTTTGATTTGCTCCCAGTCCGGAGCCCATTGTTGCGGCTGGGACAAGATGCGAGACGGGGACTTCCAGTTTGCCTTTTTTGAGTTCGGGTTTCATGGCCTTCAGGAACGCTGGATCGAGGTTCATCACCGTTACTTCTGGAGCGTCTAAGAGTTTTAGCCCGACGCCGAAGGCTTTGACTAGGTATTTGTCGCCTATTACTAGTTTGTTCATGACGTCGGGTTGAACGTCGATCAATACGTGTTCGATGCCGCCGTGTTTCCCGGTAACGATTCCTTTTGCACCTTTTGCATCGCCGGTTATGACTGTTGCCTCGTTTCCTACGCATGACAATACGTTGAAAGCAGTGTTTGGACCTTGACCGGAGCGTGGGTCGTTTTCTTTGTTTTCAACGCTTACGCCTGGTTCCACGTGGTCTGCTTGCCATCCGCTGGCCAGGTCGCCGACTCTGATGTTGTAGGTGATTCCTCCGACGCCAGGGAGGACTATTGGTTTGCCGTCGGCTGAAATTCTGTAAACGTCTCTGAAAGTTGGGCTGACTACTTCTCCGACGACTGAGATTTTGACGAGTTTGTTTTCGTTTGTTTTCAACATTTTTCATTCCGTCTTGATTGATGGCTTAGGAGGTTGGGTACTAATAAAATTTGGTAGTGTCTTCTGTTTGTTTGTGCGGCGGGAATATGGCAAGTTTTAAATGAAGGATTTTTTATCTTCAGTTTAGTGTAGCCAGACCTCGGTTCGGTAAAAGCGTTTAGCTGGCGAGAATTATGGCTGAAATCGGATTAAGACAAAAACTGCTCGTCAAGGATGTTATGAGTAGTCCAGCCGGTACTGTGCTTGAAAGTGCTACAGCTAACAAGGTTGCGGCACTGATGGACAAAGATGCTTACGGTTGCATTATCGTGACGACGAAGGACGGTAAACCGATCGGGATTATCACTGAAAGAGACCTTGTTGTGAGGGTTTTGGCGAAGAATAAAAAGCCCGATACTGTCAAGGCCAAGAAGGTGATGACCGCTCCCGTGATGACGATTGAGCCGGACGTGACGATTAGCGAGGCGGCACGGCGGATGAGCAGGCTCGATATTAGGCGTTTGGCTGTCATGTACAAAGAAAAGCTTGTAGGCATAGTTTCAAGCAAGGATATTTTGGGCGTCATGCCTGAGTTGCTCGAGACCATACAGGAAAAGGCGCTGATTGAAGGCGAGAACAGGGCTGAAGAAGCCAAAGAAGAAACTGCACCTCTCGCTGGCTACTGTGACCACTGCGGAGTCTGGTCCGACGACCTGAACGAAATCGACGGCCAATTCTACTGCGAAGACTGCAGGGTTGAATTGGAAGGCGAGAAGTGAGAGGGGATCATTTGCGTGTCAAAGAAATTATGGATGGGAAGTATCCTTCGATTTATGCGGATGATCTCGCGACAAAAGCGCGTGCCCTGATACGGAATCTTGACCTGAGGCTTCTCCCAGTAACTGATACAAACAAGAATCTTGTGGGCAAAGTCTCGCGCCGCGACATCATGGCGATCTCGTCATCCGTCTCACCGATCAAAGTAAAGGGCATAATGAGTCCTGCAAAGCACGTTGCAGCGGTTGAGGATGAAGCAGCGAACACTTTCAGAGCCATGCTCAAAGTCGACGTATGGTATGCACCCGTTGTGACGTCAGCCGAGGACAAAACCTACAGGGGCGTCGTAGGTCTGGATTGTTTCATCGAGGAATTGGTCAAGACGAATCCCGACAGATTATTGAAAGACGTTTCTGAGATCATGACTAAGAAAGTCGTAACGTGTTCACCAGACGATGAAGTTGACGACATTTGGCGTATGATGAGAGAAACGCGTTTTGCAGGCTTGCCCGTTGTGAAGAATGGGAAGCCCGTGGGCATCGTTACGATGAAAGATCTTCTTGAGTCTGGTGCCACTTTGCCAGCGTTTGAATCGGGCAAGGGGCGCTTCAGGGATTCCCCGAAGATATCTGCGATCATGAAGACGAATTTGGTTGCCGTAGAACCCGGTACGAAGGTGGTTCAAGTGGCTAGGGTGATGGTTTCCAAGGACATCGGGCGCGTTCTAGTGGTTGAAAAGGGCGGCAAGTTGGTCGGTATCGTTGACAGAGAGGATGTTGCAAGACTAGGAGTTAGGAAGTGAGTCGATTGAAGAGGGAAAGCTTCAGGAGAACTCTTCGGGGAAAGGGCGAATTGGATTTGAAGGCTCGCGCTTCCAAGAAGCATGAGGGCGAGATTCTGACGATAGCTAAGAGTCCGGTGACGATGGTTTCGCCCACTACGCCAATTTATGATTGTATCCAGAAGATGGCGAAGGAGGGTTTTCGTCGGCTTCCCATAGCCAACGCTGGAACGAAACATTTGGAAGGCATCGTGACGGCCACTGACATCGTCGAGTATCTCGGTGGCGGACAGAAATTCGAGATTATTCAGCAGAAGTTTGGCGGTAACTTTTTCAAGGCTTTGAATGAGCCGATAAAGTTGATCATGACTCAGAAGGTCGTGTCTATTCGAACTTCAGCAAAGACTAGTGAAGCCATTCAAAAGATGAAACAGTCCAACCTCGGCGGTTTACCTGTGGTTGATGAGAAAGATTGTGTAAAAGCTATTGTGAGTGAACGGGACATTGCGGTCTTGTTCGCTGACAGGACGAGCGGGGTCACGGTAGCGGAACTGATGTCGGAGAAAGTTGTGACGGCGTTGCCTAAGACCACGATTTTCGAGGCTGGGAAAACGATGAGCGCACAAGGTTTCCGGAGGTTGCCGATAGTTTCAGACGGCAAGGTCGTTGGCATCGTGACTGCGATGGACATAATTCGGTTCTTTGGCTGCGGTGACGTTTTCAAACATCTAAAGTCGGGGACGATGATTCAGGTGTTGGAGACACCAGCACTGGAGATAGCATCGAAGAACGTTTCAACGGTAGAGCCCGAAACAGATGTAGGCAAAGCAGCGAAGGTCATGCGGGAAAAGGACATTGGTGCGATGCCCGTTGTTAAGAATGGGAGACTTGTCGGCATTTTCACTGAAAGAGACTTCTTCAAAATGACCGAATAAAGCAAGTCTAATGTGTATTTCCCGTCAACAATTCGCATAGTTAATCCCCTTGCATATTCTTAGATTATCGGGACACCATTGTGGAGTCTTTTAGATTGTTCGGGTTTCGCAATGAAAGCATTTGTGCCAAGTCTTATGTATACTCTTCCTTCATAATGATAAACATCCTTTCTGTTCCAAGCAGGAACAAGTATCAAGATGACTTTGTGACCTAGGATGTCCTTTTCCGCAATGTCTACTACAAGGGATGGTGAAATGCTATTCCTGATAGAATTTTGAAGAGGTTGGTCCAATTCCTGTCTTCTTTTGTCTGTGCCGGCGATCGTGCCGTCATCTTCGACGCCATAGAAAATTAGTCCACCGAATTTCGTATTTGCAAATGCTGCAATTTCCTTGGTTAGCTTCTGAACATCTGTACCGGCAGCTTTGAATTCGTGAATTTGGTCTTCACCGTTTCTACAAATGTCCAGTATTTCAGTTTCAGACGGCATATAAAGACTCGGGATGCTCCGAATCTTAACTCTTCCACTCAATTCTTTAGCCTTAACGGTTTCTTTAGCGATTTTCGTATAATCCGCAAAATAGGAAATCGGGATATGGCGCACCAAAGGGACTTTGTCATAGACAATCGACTTGCCCTTTTTTATGGCTTTACCATTCTTGTCCATTCTTGGAGATATTAGTTCCAAGTCTCTCATTTTCAATAAATCATTGAGTACTGCAATTTCAGATCTATCCAATTCTCTGGCAATTTCTTTCGCGCTCCTTTTGCCATTGACTAGTTTGAATACTTCCAATCTTTTCGGCGCGTCAGAAAATAGTATTCTTGCACGAGAAACAAGCTCTTGAATTTCCAAACAATCCCTTATTCTTTCTTTTTCGGATACAGATACGGCGCAACGTCGGTGCGTGATTTTTTGCCCAGTATTTTCGCTATTTCTGTTGGTGTGAGACCTGCAGAATTAAGGATACGTGCTGCTACAGCTTCATTGAATTTCTCTTCTTTCTTAGGTTCATTCACTTCTATAAACAAAGCAATCAGTGCATCAAGCCTATCTAATATTGGGTCATTGGGCATTCTCTTTTTCGACTTTTCTTCACTCACTTTTCTTCCTCTTCTTGTTTCTTGATTTCTTTCATTGGGAACTTGTTTCTTATCGTCTTCTGTGGGATCCCAGTTGCTGTTTCAATGATTTTTGGGTCTACGCCGTCTTTGATGAGGCTTACAATCAAAAGATTCTTTATTGCCTCCTCATCGCCAATGGCACTTTTCTTCTGCGTCCGTTTCATTTCTTAATCCCTCGTTTACGCATTTCCGAAAGTCTAACGTTGACGACGTTCGACGTTGTACCAATTATGTCAGCGATTTCCTTAGGAGCGAATCCTGCCTGATGAAGCATGAATATGCTCTCAGTTGAAGTAAGACCTTTCGTGCTTGATAGTGCAACTATTCGAATCAACTTGTCAAGTCTGTCCCTTATTTCTTCGAATTGTTTGCCTTCCATAAAATCACCTTGTCTTGACATAGTATTTCTCTTTGCCTCTTCTTATTTCCTTGACCAGACCAGCATTCTGAAGAACAGCAATATTATTGCTTACTTGCTGTATCGATTTGTCTAAAAGACGCGCTATTTCACGTACAGGGTTGGTTCCGTCGCACAGATTGTAGATTTTCTTTCTCAACGGAGACCCTGCAAGAACTTTCCTTTGTTCAGCCTCAATTACCTCTTTGTTTCCCACTTTCAGAATATCTGTGATTTCCTTTAATCTGTCCTCTATGTTGTGCAATACCAACAAAATCTCGGTTTTTTCATCGTTCGACATATTACTCATTAAAGTGTAATATATGTTAACTCTATTTAAGCCTTTACTAGGGTAGCGCGCGCTATTCTATTTTTTGATTTCTTTTTCGATTATTTCTGAGACGTGCTCGGCTATTGCTGGAGCTGCCGTCAAGCCTGGAGACTCGATGCCTACTAGGTTTATGAGTCCGAAAAGACCTTTGTCAGATTCGTGTTTTATGACGAAATCTTTGAACCCGTCTTTCGGCCCTTGGAGCTTCGGCCGTATTCCAGCAGAGTCTTGACGGATTTCACAGTCTAGGATTTTGGGCACGAACCTCGCAACGTCTTCTCTGAACTCTTTCTCGCCGGATTCCACGGCATAGTCAATCTTGTCCACGTAGTAAGCGTTCGGTCCCAGCCTGATCGACCCAGTCAGGTCAGGCGTCAAATGAATGCCCAAGCCAGCGCCTTTCGGAACCGGATAAACAAGCATTTTGACGAGAGGTTTTCCCGAAACCCTGTAATAATCTCCCTTGGCATGATGGATTCTGTAACCGATTCTGTCCACATCCAAGCCTGCCATCGCCGCAACTCTATCTGCATAGAGTCCCGCGCAATTAATCACGGTCTTAGCGTTGACCTGAAACTTTTCACCGACGCTTGTTCCGCTCACTTCGTACCCGTTGCCGATCTTCTTCAAACCCGTAACTTCAGTTTCAGTAGCCAACACAGCATTGTTCTTGCGCATTTCCGCGTGAAAATGATTCATCAACTCATCAGGCTCAACGATCCCCGTCGTCGGCGTAATCAGAGCTCTTTCAACCTCAACGTTGGGCTCAAGATTCTTCACTTCCTCTCTGTTGAGAAACCTCAAACCTTCGACGTCGTTGTCTGTTCCTTGCCTCATCAATTTCTCCACCTCGTCGATTTCTTCCTCGCCCACAGCAACGGTGAGTTTGCCAAGCCTCTTGAACGGAATCTTGTACTTCTCGCACAGTTCGTAGAGCATCCTGTTTCCCTTCACGCACAACGTAGCTTTCAGAGTGTTCTTCGGATAATGGATTCCCGAGTGTATGACGGCACTGTTGTGACCGCTTGTCTCTTGACCGTACCTCGTGTTCTTCTCAAAAACATAGACACCCTCATTTTTCTCCGAGACCTTGGCGGCAACCGCAAGGCCCACGACGCCTGCGCCGATTATGACGATGTTAGCCGATTCCATTGACATCACCGAAGCAGCTTCGCCTAATGATGGCGAATAATTGTGCAATTACAGTTAATAGCATTATGACATGTCCCAATGCATGCTCGATTCGAAGCCTACGGCTTCTTGTCCGCTCCGTGTTTCCGAACCCACACTTCATGGATCTTCTGCGACGTCACTCCGTCCTCCACTATGAACGCTCCGTAATACCCGCAATTCTTGCACTCCCAGATCGACCACAACTGCGGCAGACCACGAGCGAAAAATATGTCGGTCGACCCGCATCGCGGACAGAATTTCTTCCTCCGTGGCCCAATCTTCCCGCGGCCTTTTTCTTTTTCTAGATCTTCCATGCATTATCACGTCTCTCAAACAACTCGCGCGCGCGACTTTTTTTTCCCCTTCTCTTGCATTGGCGTCCGCGTGTTAACTGACTTCCACAGAACCCGCTATCTGATCATCTTTCTCCTTTGAGCCAACCCTTGATTCCCAATTCCCTGACCGTTATGGTCACGGGCTCGGGCTCAGACCTGTTCTCCTTGCCATCTTTATCAAGATACACTATTTTCGGTCTGATCTGGAACGTGCCTTGAACCCTCGGTGTCAGAACTAGCTTAACTTCCTCTGTTTCCGAAGGGCCAAGCCGCTTATCCTTCATGTTGAGACAGTCGCCTTCTCTGCGGTACGATTCCGGTTTCTTTGTGATTACGAACCCTTCTGGTATGACTTCCATGATCTTGGTCAGCAAAATCGACTTTTCCTTGCACGTGTTTGTGACTTCTATTTCCAGCTCCAAGCTCTCACCTATACGTAATTCTACTGGAGTGGCAATGATTCTGCTCTTCACATCAGCGTACTCAAGACTCTCCACGCTCACCGCTTTTTCAGGTGTTTGTGTTGGAAGGGTATCCAAAGCCTTGAGCAAACTTGCCGTTTTCTCGACATCTTTTTTTGCGTCTATTTTCTGGAATATTTCTAGTGCCTGATTGAGGAGGTCACGGGCTTTTTCTCTGTCACCCGGCTGGTTTCTCTCCAGATACACGCGACCATACGGGTAGAAGGCGTTTTTGACGAGCCAGTAAACGTTCCATTGCCTTGCACCCAAGGCTTCGTACTCTTGAAGGCTTTTCTCGAAGAGTTCGATAGATTCGTTCCATTTCCTCTCCGCGCGGAGCAGCATCGCCTCTGTCGCATCTGCATCGGCAATGAGTTGTTTATTCTCCTTTTCATGAGCAAACTTGCGTAGATCGTTGATTAGGGTTCTTGCCTTGTCAATTTCTCCAAGCGCTATGTAGTTCATAGCAACCCATTGAGAATCTGATATCTGCTCAGCTGTTTGTCCAGTTTTTTCCTCGACTTGTAACATTTTTTCAAAGCATTCTTTTGCTTGGACGTATTCGCCTCTATCATAATAGAACCATCCAAGAAGGCCGTAGCTACTTGAGATTTGTTGAGTGTTGTTTATTCTTAGCGATATGCTTAGCGCTTCTTTCAGGTACTGTTCACCTTTGTTCCATTCTCCCCACGTATGATAGAGAGCTCCAAGCACAAGTGTCGACATGCTAAGACTAAACAAACTGCCTATCTTCCTGTTCAACGCGTCTGATTCCTCTGCTAAAGCGCGTGCCTTGTCGATGTTTCCCATTCCGAAATAGTCTGTTGCCAACATAGTGCCAAGCCAAGCTATCGATTGAATATGCCCTGCTTTTTTTGCAAGCTCTAACCCTTTCTCATGACATTCCAATCTTCGTTCATTTTCTTCCGCTGAAAGTTGCACTGCAAGGTTGTTGTAAGCACGCAGTGCTATGTCTACGTAGCTGTTGTCGAGGGCTATTTTCAAGGCTTTTTCTTGACATTCAACGGCTTTCTTTCTCTCTCCTGTGGCGCCGAACACAAGTCCCAAATCGATATATGAGCTAGCGACAACTTCAAAGGCGTTCAGCTTTTTGGCGAGTTCAAGAGCCTTTTCAGCCCATGAACGAGCTTTCGTCATATCTTCAGTAAAATACGACATGCTGGCTCTAGCAGCATAAAGGGCTGCCAATTCAACGCTTTCAGGTTCGGCTTTCAAAATCTCTAAAGCCTTCTCAAAATTCTCCTGAGCTTGCTCCGTCTTTCCGACCTCGCGCCAAAGAACACCTGCCATCCTGCGATATAGTTCTGCAACCTTTTCTTTTTCATCAAGTTGCTTCCGAAGCAGTAATGCCTCGTTCCAGCGCTTCAAGCAGTCGTCATATTCTCCAACAATCCTCTTGATATCTCCCAGTGTCTCAAGAACGTGGGCTTTTTCCTGATACTTACCTTCTGTCTCGTCAAGCAGTCTAAGGGCAGATTGAAAATATGAAATCGCCTCAGTATTGGCATGGATCTTTGCAGCTTTTTCTCCAGCTTTCAAGAAATAGTCAAGCGCCTTTTCTTTGTCTCCACTCTCAAGAAAATGGGAAGCCAATTCTCCAGAATGTTCATCAATCTTTTTGGCGTAGACCTTTTCCAGGGCGCTTCCCACAACTCCATGAAGCTTCTTTCGCTTCAAAAGACTGACTTCTTCATAGACCACGTCCCTGACCAATATGTCGGCAAAAGAACAAACCCCTTCCCCACGGACCTCCCTTTCCTTGATCAAGCCAGTCTTAAGCATCTTGTCCATCAAATCGAGAAGTTTATTCTCCTCGATGCCAGTAAGTGCAGACATCGCTTCCAAAGTGAAATCGTTTCCAACAAAGGAAGCCAAAGTCAAAACGCTCTGGCATTCATCGTCTAGCCTACTGAATCTTGCCTTCAAAACATTCTTGACGCTTTCCGGGAACTCGATCTTCGAAACCTCTTTGAACTTCCACTTATTTGCTTCCCGATAGATTACCCCCTCTTCTTTCAGAGATTCTATGACTTCCTCAGCAAAGAACGGGTTGCCTCTTGTTTTCTCGTAAACCATCTGGCAGAATTCTGGCGGAATGTCATCTTGCTCCAATATCTGCTGAATCATCTCTGAAATTTCGTCCAGTGACATCCGCTTCAAAGAAACAGACCGCGGCAACCGCTCTCTCTTTAGCTCCGTCAAAACTGGAGACAAGGGGTGTTTAGCATCAATATCAGTGCTACGGTACGCCCCCAAAAGAAGCAACGGAGTTTTCTGGACACTACGAGCCAGATAGTGCAAGAGCAAGAGCGAAGAAGGATCGGTCCACTGCAAATCATCAAGAATCACAAGCAAAGGATTCTCCTGAGAGATGTTCGTAATAAACTGCGACACCGCCTCGAAGAGCCTGTTCTGCTCCTGCTCAGGACCGATCGGAAGAGACTGAGGAATTGTTCTAAGCTTTTGACCGAGTTCTGGAACTAGCTTCGCAACCTCAGCCGGGTAAAACCCGATAACCCTGTACAATTGCTCAGGAGTACATTCTCCCAAATAGTCTTTGATAACCTCCTTCCACAGAATGTAAGGAGGAACACCATCCATCCTGAACAAAGCTGGGCATCTACCATACAAAACCCGCACTCCACGTGATCGTGCATATGCTCCAAGCTCTCTAACCAGTCTCGTCTTTCCAATACCAGCTTCGCCATGAATGAAAACAAGACTGCCCTCACCGTGAACTGCCCCGTAGACAGCTTCTTTCAGAACAGTCATCTCTTCAACCCTGTCGATAAGAGGAATCTCTCTTACAGCAACAGGACGAGCACTCGGAACACGTTCGCGCTCAAGTGAAGCCAAAAAGACCTCTCCACATCAACCTTTCAACAGAATATTATTAGATTCAGCGTTCTTATCGCTTGTGGAACAACATCTAACTTAATCGCTGACTCCAATCGCTCAGAATGAACAATTCTCTGGAAATGCCTTCCGTGAACAAAATGCTCAATGGCTATGTGCGGATTCTTGGTTTTGCAGACGTTGGGGAATAGTCAATAGTTTAATATGCCTATTTCTGTTTGGATAGCTAGGATTGCCGAAGAAACATGAGCAAGAAAATCGAGCAATCCAATCGGGAGAAATGACCAGAGTTGATCGCTGATTCTGTTCTCGTCAACGCCAAAGCCTACTTCAAACAGGACATCGTCGACTGCAGCATCGCCATCGATGAAGGCAAGATACTCAAGATAGGCAAAGAAGTAAACATGCCCAAAGCCGACGTGCAAACAGACTTGAAAGGTCAACTGGTTCTTCCAGGCCTGATCGACGTTCACGTTCACCTTAGGGACGAGGGCAAATCACGCAAGGAAGACTTCTACAGCGGAACAGCAGCGGCTGCCGCAGGCGGATTCACGACTGTCATGGACATGCCGAACAACGAGCCTGTCACGATGAGCCCCAGAACCCTGCATGATCGAATGGAAATTGCAGAAAGAAAAGTGCTCGTAAACGTAGGTTTCCGCTCGGAATTCCCCAACAACCTGAAAGACATTGGACCGATCATAAAGGAAGGTGCGTTGGGCTTCAAACTATTCATGGCCGAACAGATAGGCGGGCTAGATCTTGGCAGTGACGACGCCATCACCGATGCCTTCAAGATGGTTGCCAGGCTTGGTGTTTCGGTTGCCGTTCACGCAGAAGACCGAGAAACGTTGAAACATGCTGAAGATGCGTTCAAGAAGGAACGGCGAAACGACGTTGCAGCATTTCTTAAAGCACATTCTGAAATCGTCGAGCTAAAATCAGTCCAACGAGTGTTGAATATCGTGAGGAACTCTGGCGTCCAGCTACATTTCTGCCACGTGACCACAAAAGAAGGACTAGAAGCCATCGTTGAAGGAAAAAAGTCTGGAATGACGGTTTCCTGCGAGACAACTCCCCACAACCTGCTCCTATCTTCTGATGATCTAAGAAAAATAGGGATGCTCTGCTTGACGATGCCGCCAGTCCGAGACAAACCAAACATCAAAGCCTTGTGGGATGGGCTGCAACGCGGTTCAGTCGACATGATAGCATCCGACCATGCACCTCGCATGTTGAAGGAAAAGGAAGCTGAGTCTGTTTGGGACGTGAAGGTCGGCATTCCAGGCCTCGAAACGACGTTGCCGCTATTGCTCACGGAAGTAAACCGCGGGCGATTGACAATCGGAAACGTCGTGAGGCTTATGGACGAAAAGCCGGCTGAAATCTTCAAGCTCAAGGGCAAAGGGTTGTTGAAAGAGGGAAATGATGCAGATTTGACCGTCGTCGACCTTTACAGGAAACACAAGATCGACTCGTCACGATTCCTGTCTAAAGCCAAGTACTCTCCGTTCGACGGACGCGAGGTCGAGGGTATGCCGACACAAACATACGTCAACGGTCAATTGGCCATGGACGCGGGCGAAATCACTGCAAAACCAGGAAGCGGCAGGATAGTTCGGAGAGAGAACGCTGTTTGAAGTTCATCGCGGACGGGATGCTCGGTAAGTTGACACGTTGGCTTCGAATGCTGGGCCAAGACGTTGAATACTCAAATAATATGGAAGATGCGGATCTTCTTACCGTTGCAAAGAATGAAGACAGGATTCTGCTCACTCGCGATTTTGAACTATACGAGCGTGCCCTGGGCAAAGGTGTTGACGCTTTTTATCTTGAAGGATCTACGGGTGAAGAAAAACTCGCAGAACTCGCGAAGAGGTATGGCATCCCGCTTGAGATAGACATGTCCATATCACGATGCCCAAAATGCAATTCACCTGTCAAGCCTGTTCCTCAGGAAAAGCTTGTAGAAACAGTTGAGAAGAACACGTTTGAGCATTACAAAGAGTTTTGGCAGTGTTCAAAATGCGGACAAATCTACTGGCAAGGAGCACATTGGACTAGAATCAAAAAGTCACTTGAAACGGCAAGAACGATACTTCAGAAACAAGAAAAAGAAAGATGAGGGTTTATTGCTCTTCTAGGAGCCACTTCAACGGAATGTCCTGATATGAGTGGTCAGGCAGTGTCCGCCTTATGGTCATCGGCAATACGCCGGCTGCAAGCTCTTTGAGCGCTATGTCTATCGGGCCCGTGAAACTCTGTTTGGAATCTATGAGTATGGGAGCTCCCATCGATATTTGCAGGGCTCTTGCTCCCACTACTCTTGCTTTTTCGAAGCGGGTAATCTTCGGTGGTCCTACAGTGATTTTGCTTTGATCAGGCGTTATCTAATACTCCCCCATTCCTGGGTATCCGCCGCCGCCCATTCCTCCCATTCCACCTGGGCCTCCTGGGGGCATCGGGGGAGCCTTTGACTTTCCTGCTGCGATGACGTCGTCAATTTTCAGTAACATTGTGGAAGCTTCCGTTGCCGACTTGATTATCTGCTTCTTAACTGCTAACGGTTCGTAGACTCCTGCCTTGGTCATGTCTTGAGCTTTTCCGTTGATCACTTCGATTCCTGCCCATAATTCGCCTTTTTCGTGTCTTGCTCTCAAGTCGGAAATCATGTCAATCGGGTCCAACCCAGCATTTTCAGTCAGTGTAAGCGGTACGGTTTCAAGAGCTTCTGCGAATGCCTTTACTGCGAGTTGTTCTCTTCCTGTGATTGTCTCCGAGTATTTCTTCAGCATGCGTGACATTTCCAGCTCTGGGGCTCCGCCTCCAGCGACGATTTTTGGTTCTTCAATAACGTCTTTGACAACGCACAGTGCGTCGTGTAGTGAGCGTTCTGCTTCGTCAACGATACGTTGAGTTCCGCCTCTGATCAGTATGGTCACCGCTTTGGGGTGTTTGCATCCTTCGATGAAGGTCATTTTGTCGTCGCCTATCTTGCGTTCTTCGACGAGCGCAGCGTAGCCTAGGTCGGCTGAAGTCATCCCGTCAAGGTTCGTCACTATTTTTCCGCCTGTTGCCTTGGCAAGTTTCTCCATGTCCGACTTCTTGTTTCTCCTGACGGCAAGCAGTCCTTTTCTTGCCATGAAGTGCTGTGCCATGTCGTCGATGCCTTTCTCGGTAAGAACAACGTTTGCGCCGCTCTTGACTATCTTGTCAACCATCTCGTGCAGCATGTCTTCTTCCTGCTTGAGAAAGCCTTCCATCTGTTCCGGGCTCTCGATGTTTATTTTGGCGTCAAACTCTGTCTTCTCAATCTCCAACGCAGCGTCCAACAGCGCTATTTTGGCTCTCTCAACACGTTTGGGCATTCCCGAATGTGCAACTTCCTTGTCAAGAACTATTCCCTGAATGAGCTTTGTGTCTCTCACCGACTCGCCTGGCTTCTTTTCAACTTTCACGTCGTCAACGTCGGCCTTGCACTTGTCTCCGTCCTTCTCTGCCACAGCAAGCATTGCCTTAACCGCCATATCAGCTAAGTATTCTTTGTGGTCTGCGACCAGTTTGCTGGCCATAGAGGTCATTGCCACTTTCTTCATGTAGTCCGTCGAGTCTGGGTCTACCTTTATCGCGATGCTTTCGAGAACTTCAAGCGCCTTCTCTGAAGCTTTCCTGTACCCGTCGATAATGATCGTGGGGTGAACGTTTCTTTCGATCAGTTCCTGAGCTTTGTTGAGCAGTTCACCTGATATGATTACGGCTGTTGTTGTTCCGTCTCCTGCTTCGTTGTCTTGAGTCTTCGCCACTTCCAGCATCATTTTTGCAGCTGGGTGTTGAATGTCCATTTCGTCAAGTATGGTGCGTCCATCGCTTGTTATCGTGACGTCGCCGAAACTGTCTACCAACATTTTGTCCATGCCTTTGGGTCCTAGCGCACTTTTAACCGTCTCAGCTACTATTCGTGCAGCTTCGATGTTCGTGTGTTGAGCTTCTCGTCCTCTTGAACGATTTGAGCCTTCTTTCAACACTAATACTGGAACACCGCCAGCTGATTGTTGTGACAAGTCCTATACAATCCTCCTTTTCGCGTCACAATGAAAAAGAGCTTCTAAATATAAGTTTTTCTAATAAGATAGGTCAGAAGCCAAGTTTTCTTCGAAGATTCGTGAAATCTGACACGGTTAAGGTTTCAGAGTTGTTTTCAAACCTGTTCCCGTTAAAATCACGAGCACTCTGGCATCACTTGAAACTTCTCCACTCTTAACTTGCTTCTTGTAACTTGCATAGGCGACGGCCGAGCTTGGTTCAAGGAAGAAACCTTTCCTCGCAAGCTCCTTGTAAGCTTCTCTCGTCTCGTCTTCTTCAACCATGACAGCGTCTCCACGGGCACTCTTCAATTGCTCGTGCATGAGCTCCAGGATCGGGGGATTCACGCTCACCAATGCATCCGCAATTGAGGTCACGACCTTAGGAGGCGTGTAGTCTAGGTTCTTGAAAAGATGGTAAAGAGGCGACACCTGCGCAGTCTGGCATGCGACAACAGTCGGCATCGCCCTGATCGCGTTAGAATTCATCAGATGTTTGAATCCACTTATCACGCCCAGCAACAAGGTTCCTGCCGAGACAGGCAAGAAAACGTAATTTGGAACTTCCCATTTGCATTGCTCGGCTATTTCATACGAGAGGCTCCTGATGCCGTCTCGGAACAACGGATGAAGAATATGCCCGACATAGATTTTTCCAGCCTCAGGCCTCTGCGCTTCTTCCGCGACTCGGCTACGGCTTCCAGCGACTTTGACTATTTCCGCTCCGTAGCTCTGAATTTGATTGAACTTTGGGCCCGAAACAGACTCGGGAACGTAAATCTTCGCCTTGAGACCAGCGCGAGCAGCGTACGCGGCAACGGAAGCACCCGCGTTTCCCGAAGAATCCTCCGAAATGAATCCCTTCTTCTCTTTCACTAGTCTATGAAGTGCGGAGACAAGCACTGCGGACCCTCGGTCTTTGAAGGAGCCCGTCGGGTTGAGGCTTTCAAGCTTAAAATGAACGCGGTCAGAAAACTGAACCAAAGGCGTCCACCCTTCGCCCAGAGATATGACGTCGTCTGGTTCAATGTACGGGAAAAATTGCCTGTACCTCCACATCGAGTAAGTGTCCTTGCCGGTATCCGTGTCTTTGAAATCGAAGTGAAGGTCTACGTCTAACGGTTTTCCACAAGATGGGCATTTAACGCTGAACAGGTCACGTGCCGTTTTGTGGCAGACTGAACATTTGATCTCATACTTCACGTCAATACCTACTTTGCTATCTGCAGAGCTGAAGACCCTTTCTGAAAGCCTCCACGTTCTTTTCAATGGTCTTTGTGGGCACGTTTTCTCTTATTGTTTCTTCCATCGATTGTTTGCTCACAAGTCGAGTAATCTTTGTGAACGCTCCCAACATGACCATGTTCGCGTACATCGCTTCTCCAAACACCTTCTTTGCAGTCTCCATCAACGGCAGCTTGTGCACTTTTGCCTTTGTTTCAGGCATTGTGGACACGCTTGTGCTGTCAACTATCAGGGTTCCATCGTCTTTAAGGTCTTTGAGCAGCTTGTCAAGCGCTTCTTGATTCATCGCAACTAGAATGTCGGGTCTTCTCACCGCTGGAAAGCCGATCTTGTCGTCTGAGATTATGACTTCACTTTTTGCGAGGCTTCCTCTTGCTTCGGCTCCGTATGCTTGCGTCTGCAACGCGTTTTTCCCGTCCAGTATGGCGGCTTTGCCGAGTATCTGAGCCGCAAGAACCACGCCTTGCCCGCCGCTTCCGCCTATTCTTATCTCGGTCTTACTCGACATTTTCTTTTGCCCCCTTCATCATCGCGTAAACCGCTTCCACGAGTGTGGTTCGCTTCTTCGCGACGAGTTCCCCAATCACTATTTTTGTTTCAAGCTCTTCCGGAGTCATTTTCTCCGCTTGGTCAAAGGTAACGGCGTTTTCCTTGAAGTGTTTGAGCATCTGTGCGATGTCTTTGAACCCTGCTCTTCTCCCATAGGCCGTCGGACAATGCGTTACGACTTCAACAAACCTGAAACCCTGCATCTGCAACGCTTTCTTGAACGATTCCTTCAGCTCAACCAGATGCGCGGTTGTCCAGCGCGCCGAGTACGCTGCGCCAGCCGCCATTGCAAGTTTCGCGGCGTCTATCGGATGTTCAAAGCTTCCGTAGGGCGACGTTGTTGTTCTCGTGTTAAAAGGCGTGGTCGGCGCGACTTGTCCGCCGGTCATGCCGTAAACCATGTTGTTTCCCATAACGACAAGTATGTCCGTGTTCCTCCGCGCCGCATGGATGAAATGGCTTAAGCCTATTCCGACGATGTCGCCGTCTCCGCCGAAGACCACGACGTTCAAGTCAGGGCGCACAAGCTTGATGCTGGTAGCTGGCGGTATGCTCCTCCCGTGCAAGGTGTGAACTGAATCTGCCATGTAATACGGCGATGGAATCCAGGAGGAACAGCCAATGCCGCTCGTGAAACAGAACTTGCTAAAGTTTTCGTGTCCAAGCTCGTGAACCGCCTTCAGGAATGCATCGTTTAAAGAGAACAATCCGCATCCGGCGCAGAAGGGATACCTCAAGTCTCTCATGTACTTCCGAGGTGAAAATGCTTCAGTCAACTCAGCTTCCTCCTTCCAAGATTTTCTCGAACAGTTCCTCCGGTGTAATCAGTTCGCCGCCTCCGATCTTGTTCATAGGGACAACTTTTGACTTGCACGCCACTCTTTGGACTTCGTGGTAAACCTGTCCTAAATTCATCTCTGGAACGATGATCCTCTCTGCGCTCTTGGCAAGCTTCGCGACTGCCTTGTCGGCAAACGGCCAAATCGTCTTCAACCGGACAAAGCCAACCTTAATCGCTTCAGCTTCTGCCCTTTCAACAGCTTCATACACCGCGCGAGACGTGCAACCGTATGAAACTATACCGACCTTGCACTTGTCAACGTTGTAGTTTTCCACTTCAACGATGTCATCCGCGTGATCGTTTATCTTCGCGTTGAGTCTACCCACGATTCTCCTGTGAACTTGCGCGTCCTGTGTGAACCTTACGCCATATTCATCGTGAGTTGACGCCGTTACGGCAACGTTGAAACCTTCACCAACCGACGGCATAGGTGCAACCTCTTCCAACCCGAAAAAGGCTTTGTCACCTGGCTTCGGCTTCTTGCGTTCAATTATCTCTATCCGTTCAATCGAGGGCACCGTGATCTTTTCTCTCACGTGCCCAATCGTTTCATCGGCCAACAAAATCACTGGAGTTCGATATTTCTCTGCCAAGTTGAAGGCTCTTATCGTCAACTCAAACATTTCTTGAACAGAATTGGGTGAAAGCACAATTGCCGCGTAGTCGCCGTGCGTTCCCCATCGAGCCTGCATGACGTCTCCCTGCGCGCATTTTGTAGCTTGTCCAGTGCCTGGTCCAGCTCTTTGCACGTCAACTATCACGCAAGGCGTCTCAGTCATGAAACCCCACCCGATCGTTTCCTGCATCAAACTGAAGCCAGGCCCAGAAGTTGCTGTCATCGCCTTCTTTCCAGCCCAGCTTCCACCCATCACGGCGCCTATCGAGGCAAGTTCATCTTCCATCTGCATGAAAATGCCATCAACTATAGGCAGACGTTCCGACAGCTCTTCAGGTATCTCGTTTGAAGGCGAAATCGGATAGCCCGCGAAAAACCTGCAGCCTGCAACCAACGCTGCTTCGACACAAGCCTCGTTTCCAGACCAAAAGTACGTGCCAGGTTTCAGCATGTAACCCTCTCTTTCTTGCCCACTTAGCTTGCATAATTGACGTTCTTATTTAGGCATTTCTCGCTTCTTCCACGAATATTCAATATCGTGCGAAAGTTTTAATATTGCAGCTTCTAACGTTCGTCTCTCCAATCAGATTTGCTACCGGTGAAACAGTTTGAAACGCATACTCGTCTGCCTCAAACAAGCCGTCGATGTCTCACAGTTGAAAATTGACCCTACAACCAGGCAGTTGATCACTGCTGGCGCACCTAAGAAGATGAGCGATTTCGACAAGAACGCCTTGGAAGAAGCAATCAGAATAAAAGAGAAAACTCTGGGCACAGAAGTGTTCACATTAACAGTCAGCCCTGAAGAAGCGAAACCCGTTCTGAGGGAAGGACTCGCGCTCGGAGCGGACAAAGCCTACTGCGTCGTCGATGCTGCTCTTCAAGGTGCAGACACATTTGGAACCGCTTACATTCTCGCCGAAATGGCAAAGAAAATCGGAGAATTTGACTTGATTCTTTGCGGAGACTCGTCTCTCGACAGTTTCTCTGGGCTTGTCGGTTCCAGAATGGCCGAACTGCTGAACCTCCCCCAGATGACTTCTGTCAGAAAAATCACTGTAGAAGGCGACACTGTTACCGCTGAAAGATCTTTGGAAGACGCGGTTGAAACAGTCAAGGCAAAGATGCCTGCGCTGCTGTCTGTAACCCGAGAAATCAATCAACCAAGAATACCGTCCCTTATGAATATCATGAAGGCTTCAAAGAAAGAAATAGTCTCATGGTCTCTGAGCGACCTCAGCATATCAAGCGAGAAGATCAATCCGAGAATCGAAGTGCTGGAAGCTCTGGCACCCAAGATGGACAGAAAAAGGGTCAAGATCACAGGCGAGACAGTGCAGGAAATCGCGGAGAAGCTGGCTAAAGCGTTAGTTCAAGAGGGCGTGGTCGGAAGGTGAGCAGCATGAGCGAACACAAAGGCGTCTGGGTTTTCTCAGAATCAAATGACCTAACCTTAGAAATGCTCGGCAAAGGAAGAGAACTGGCCGACAAACTCCAAGCCGAGCTAGCAGCGATCGTGATCGGAAACAACGTGCAGAACAAAGCAAACGGTCTCATAAAATACGGCGCGGACAAAGTGCTCGTGGTCGACAATGTCGGACTGGAACGTTTTCAGGCCGAAGCTTACTTGGGCATCCTTCAGAATTTGACCGCCATGTATCACCCAGAAATTGTGATGATTGGGTCAACGAGAAACGGAAAACCCCTTGCCGCTCGGCTAGCCACGCGACTTGAAACAGGATGCGTGCCCGACTGCACTCGGCTCAGCGTAGACGAGAACAGGAGACTGATCGGGGAAAGGATAACCTACGGCGGAAACGCCATTGCCAAAATAGCCTTCAAATCCAAACCGCAGATAGTCACCGTTCCTTCCAGAGCTTTCGAAAAACCCGAAAGCAAAGACCGCAGCGGGCAAGTCGTCAAGCATGATTTCAAGATTGAACCGCCAAGAACCGAGGTCGTAGACAGGAAACCGCTCGAAACATCAAACGTGCGAATCGAAGACGCCCAATACATCGTGAGCGGCGGACGAGGCATAGAAAAGAAAGATGACATTGCCTTGCTCGAAGACCTTGCCAAGGTTCTAAACGGTCAAGTCGGCTGCTCACGCCCGTTGGTTGAAGACCGAAAATGGTTCACCGACTGGATCGGCCTTTCAGGCCACAAGGTGAAACCCAAACTGTACGTCGCAGTGGGCGTTTCAGGCGTGATCCAGCACGTGGCTGGAATACGCGACTCCAAAGTAATCGTCGCCATCAACAAGGATCCAGAAGCACCAATCTTCGAAGTCGCCGATTACGGAGTTGTGGGCAATCTTTACGAAGTAGTACCGGCTTTGAAGGACGCTCTCAAGAAAATGCTTCAATAAGCTCCATTCTTTTTCTTCGATTCCCTCGGAAGCAAGAACGACAGGACCAAGGCTACTATGGCGAAAGCGGTCAACATGTAAAACGCTGTATCGAGGCCATAGACATCTGCCAAGTAACCAGAGATCATCTGTGAGACAGAGCCTACACCGAAAGACGTGAAGAAGTAGATTCCGAAAACCGCTCCACGCTGACCGTATGGCGTTAAAGAACCCGCCAAAGCGTTCAGCGCCGGTTGATGAGCGTAGAAAGAAAAACCGTAGAGAACGATGAAGACAATTATTCCAACGATGTGAATCGGGACAAGAAGCAGCGAAACGAGTGCTACGCACACGCCAGCCATCGTAGCTATGACGACCTTTTTTGAACCAGCCGTGTTTGCAGTCTTGCCGCCGAACCATTGACCTGGGACTCCGCAGGCGAGAAGAAGCGTGTACGCGACAGAAGCCCACAGAGGATCAATCCCTCTGTTGTCTTTCAGGTAGGTCGGGAAGAACAGTTCAACGCTCTTCATGAATAGCCCGATGGCCACGTTGAGAATCAGAACCGTCCATAACCCGCGTATTCTGAAAGCATCCAAGATAGTTGTTTTTTCATGCTTCACTTTTTCAGTTCGGATAACCTTCTTGGCAAATATCGATGCGAGCAATACGGATAGCGTTCCGAAAAAGATGAAAGCCCAGGGCCAGCCAAAGTAAGTGCCTATCAAGCCTGCCGCAATTGGAGTCAACACGACTCCCAGTGTTCCGCCTACTCCGTGGATGCCCATTGCTTCGGGAGTTTTGACTTTGAAGGCTTTGGAAATGAACGCGTTAGAAATCGGGTGATAGAGGCTGGCAAAACCGGCCATCAGAGCCAGAGTTGCCACGTAGACGTAGAAGCCGTTTGTGAATCCGGCGATGAGCATTAGGGGTGCCGGGAGACCTGACAAGGCAAGGCAAAGGGCGATGGCTTTGACTTCGCCTATCCTGTCGCCCAACGGACCTCCGAGTAAGGCTCCGGTCCCATAGATCACGGAGGCGATGGTTGAAGCCGAACCCATTTCAAAATTGGTGACCCCCAAGTTCACTGCAATCATAGACAGCAGTGGGGGCGTGATCACGAAAAGTGAATGATTCAGGGAATGGGCTGCTCCGAGCAGCGCGAGACTCCTGTTCGGTTTCAGGGATTCCTGCATTTCTTCGCTTTCACTTGGTTGATTCGGTTTTTCCATTGGCAATTCTCTGCAGTCTATCACTTTAGAAAACGTGGTATAGAATAACCTTTGGCGATTCGCTTTCTACTTGCGCGCCTAGTGTCCAAGGTAGAAGTACGATTTTTCCTGGAAATACAGTTCAGTGTAACTGCAGTCTTGGCATATGTACACGTCGAAGAACAACCTTGACGCTCCCATTGCTGCTCCTTCAAGCCTGGCTTGTTCTGCCCTGATGCTGGTGCTTCCACATTTTGGGCACTTGGACATTGAACCTCTGGCCATGTTAAATTCTTCTCACTACACATTTGACAAAGAAAAAGATAAGAATACTGCGTTGAATATCGCACCAGATCTATTGGCGATAGCAATTACGGCAGTTTTCATTTGTAGGCTATAAATTCCTTACCGAGCAATTCTCTGGCTATGACCGTTCTCTGTATGTTTGTCGCCCCTTCAGCTCCAACGCAGTAGGACATTATGCCGCGCAGTCCCATTTCTATCGGGCATTCTTTCGTGTACCCGTAGGCTCCGAGCCATATCATCACGTGCTTGTAGATTTCGAAGGCTAGGTGCGGTGCGATGAGCTTGCATGCTGCAATCATTTTTGTGACTTCCAGCGGTGAGAACTTGTTCTCCTTGTATCTTGCGTCCATCATCCATGCTGTTCGATAAGTCAATGATCTTAAAGCTTCCAAATGCGCCCAGTCGTCGGCCATCTCAAACTGGATGCCCTGGAATTTTCCGATGGGTCTGCCGAAGGCTTTCCGTTCTTTTATGTAGTCCATGCCTATGTCGAGCGCGCGTCTTGAAGCGCCATAGCAAACTGACGCTATGAGGATGCGTGCCGTGTCGAAGCCTTCCATCGTGAGGTAGAAGCCCTTGTCAACTTCGCCTAGGCGGTAGTCGTCAGGTATTTTGACGTTTTTCATGAGGAATCCGCCTGTTGAGATCGCCATTCTTCCCATGTCTTCGTACCGTTTGTTGACTTCGACTCCTGGCGCGTTTATTGGAACGTAGAAGCCTGTCATTCCCCTGTGCGATGCTTCTGGTTGTATGGGTGAGGTTCGTGCGATGACGAAGTAGCCTCCTCCGAGTCTTTTTGCTTCTTCAGTGCCGCTTATGTAGGTCTTTTCTCCGTTGAGTATCCAGTCGTTTCCAACTTTCTTGGCTGTGGTCTTGAATGCTGCAACGTCTGATCCTCCGCCGGCTTCTGTTGAGCCGATGCCTATGAACGCGTCGCCCTTGAATGCTGGGCGTATAACGTCGTTTCTCACTTTTTCGCTGGCGTACCTGTCTACCACGTAGCCCCATGATGATTCTACGAGCCAGAGCACTGGAAGTGCGATGCTGACGTCGGCGTACGCGAGTTCTTCTGCGGCGATGCATGCCGTTACCCAATCTGCGCCCGTGCCGCCGTGTTCCTGCGGCGCTGTCATTATGTTCAGTCCCATTTCACCCATGCTTCTTAGTATGGACTGTGGAATCTCGCCTTTGCTGTCCATTTCCCTGATTTTCTCTATCGGAAGGTTCTTTTCGGACCATTCTCGAACAGCCTTGCGGAAAAGCTCCTGTTCTTCAGTGAACCCAAATTCTACCATTATCCTTCACCTTTCGTTGAAGTTTCTACGGAAGCCGCTATAAAAATTGTTTGGAACGTTTAGCCGTGAATCCTTGCTACAAGTTCTTCTGCTGGGCTTTGATTCAGATGCAGTCCAAGCTTCTTCTGGTCAATGCCGAGGGCAAGACCTAGCAGCTGTGTGTAGTAGACCACGGGAACGCTAAGCTTCGCACCCACCGTTGTTCCAGCCTCCTTCTGTTTTGCATCAAACATCAGTTGACAGTCGGGGCACGAGACAACCATGCCTCCTACGTTCAGGTTCTGCACGGCTTTAAGTTTCGAGCCAGCCAGCGAAAGAGCACTGTCGGGATGGCTTCGGTTCAGCGCTGCTCCGCAACAGTCCAGTTTCTCAGGATACTCAACTGATTCGGCGCCTAACACGGCTATCAGTTCGTCGAACTTTTTCGGGTTCTCTGCGTTGTCAACTCTTCCAAGGTCGCTGTAACGTATTATTTGACAGCCAACGTGGGATGCGATTTTCACGCCTTTCAGTGGGTTCTTGACGGCGTTTTTGATTTTTTCTAGTCCAACAAGGTCGTGCAGGAGGTCGATCGTGTGCCAGACTTTGATGTTCGGGTTGTACTCAAGTCCCTCTTCTTTGAGCAATCCCAGTACTTTCTTTGCGATCTTCGGGTTCTTTTTGATCGTGTCTTGTGCCTCAGAGATGGTGAAGTGACAGCGGTTGCACGGAACAAGGAGGTTGTTGAGGCCAGTCAGATTCGTCAACGCGAGAATTCTGGCCGCGAGAAAGGTTGCAGCAAACTCGTTCATGCTCTTGACGGGGTCTCCGCAACAGAAAGTCTCCCTCAGGTCAACGAGGTCAACTTCAAATTTCGGAAGCGTTTCTCGAAGCGACATTTCATATGCGTACTGGTTTGCCTGGATGCAGCAGCCCCAGAAGACCGCGACCTTCAAACTATTTTTCCTCCATGGCCTTCATCAGCGCAGCCTGAAAGCTTTCTTTGGGAAGCCTGATTTTCGGCAGGTTCAGGCATTCACGGTCGACGGTCTCCATTTTTCTAGTGACGATTTTCTGAGGAGGCTCTGCTAAACCGGTTTCGAGTATCTGTGAAACGGCTTTCAAGAATCCCTCGGGCACTTTTGCTTCTTTTTCGACGGCAAGGTTCCGCAGGGCCATGATAATATGGTATGGTGATGCTTTCTGGGGGCATCTTTCCACGCATTTCAGGCAGGTCACGCAGGTCCAAATTATGTCTGAATTCGGCAATTCGTCGACGAAGCCCAGGTTGACAAGCTTGACTATTTCGTTAGGCTTAAGTTCCAACAGTTTCAACGCTGTACAGCCGCTCGTGCATTTCATGCATTGGAAGCAGTTGGCAAGTCCTTTTCCCTTGAGCTTCGCCAGTATTTTCTTTCGCGATTCCAAGTTGGGCTTGGCCATCGACATCAAATCAACGATGCTCACGCTATTTTCCTCCTTCGGCACAAGCTTCGGCCAGACCCGCGTCAACTTGAGTGAGAATCTGCCTGTTGCCGTACTGTTGAATTTTGATGGCGCTTGTTGGACAAGCTGAGCTGCACGCTCCGCATCCTTGGCACACCGCCTCGATGACTTCGGCCCTGAGTTTTTCCTCGCCCTTCACCTTTTCAGTCTTCATTTCTATTGCAACGAAGGGGCAGATGGACTCGCAGATTCTACATCCACTGCACAGGTCCTTGTCGACCACCGCCTTCAGAGGCTCGATCTCGATTTCGCCGGTTGAAAGCAAACCAATAGCTTTGGCAGCAGCCCCGCTCGCCTGTGCAACAGTGTCAGGGATATCTTTGGGTCCTTGACATGCGCCGGCCAAGAAGACTCCCGCCACTGCGCTTTCGAGCGGTCTCAGTTTTGGATGCGCTTCCAGCAGGAAACCATCTGAACTTCTAGAGGCATGAAGCAACGAGCTGATTTTTTCAAGGTCTCTGTTGGGAACTAGGCCGGTTCCAAGAACGACGAGGTCCGGGTTGATTTGGACGAGTTTGTTCGTGCTCTTATCGTATACGTCGAAGTATAATGAGCCGTCAGGCTTTTCGTGGATTTCCGAGGGTACTCCGGCTACGAAGTCGATGTCCATTTCTCTTGCTCGTGTGTAGAATTCGTCGTAGCCTTTGCCGAAAGCTCGCAGGTCGATGTAGCAGACGTATATTCTTATGTTTTCGTGTATCTTCTCGCGGGCGAGAATCGCCTGTTTGAGGGTTACCATGCATCCGACGCGGCAGCAGTACTCGTGGAAGCGTTTGTCCCGTGAGCCAACGCATTGGATGAATGCTATCGTTTTGGGGTTTTTTCCATTTTTGGGGTTGTGGATTTTTCCGCCTGTTGGTCCGGACGCGTCTGATATTCTTTCGAACTCCATGTTGGAGATGACGTTTTTGAAGCGTCCGTACCCTAGTTCTGCCATTCGTGTCGCGTCGAAGACTTCTGAGCCTACTGCGACGATTATTCCGCCTACTTTGACGTTGACTGTTTCTGGTTTCTGTTTGAAGTCTACGGCTTTGGCTTCGCAAGCGGCTTGGCATTTGCCGCAGACGTCTTTGTCGAGCTTCAGCCTCAGGCAGTGTTCGGGGCTTATTACGGCTATTTTCGGCACCGCATGCGAAGAATAGATGTAAACAGCCCGTCTTTCAGTGAGGTTCTCGTTGAACTTGTCTGGGACTTTCACCGGACAGACTTTGGTGCAGAGTTCGCAGCCGACGCATTTTTTCTCGTCGATGTACCTGGGTTTCTTGAGGATCGAGACCTCATAGTTGCCGACGAAGCCGTTTACGCCTGTGATTTCAGCGTTTGTGAGGAGCGTGATGTTCTCATGTTTGGCGACGTCAACCATTTTCGGCGTCAGAATGCAAGCGCTGCAGTCAAGAGTTGGGAAGGTCTTGTCAAGCTGGGCCATTCGTCCACCAATGCTCGGGGATTTTTCAACGAGATAAACCTTGAAACCTGCGTTCGCCAGGTCCAGTGATGCCTGTATGCCAGCGATGCCGCCGCCGACGACTAAGACTTTTTTTTCGACGGTTACCTTGTGTTTTTCTAGGGGTTCAAGGAGCTGTGCCCTGGCGACGCCCATCCTGACTAATGCTTTGGCTTTTTCCGTTGCTTTTTCAGGTTCGTGTGTGTGAGGCCAGGAGACGTGTTCTCGCAGGTTTACTATCTCTGTCAGGTAGGGGTTGAGTCCGGTTTCTGCGACTGCTTTGCGAAAAGTCTCTTCGTGCATTCGTGGTGAGCATGTTGCGATGACTATTCTGTCGAGTTTGTGGGTTTTGATGTCGTTCTGGATGAGCTTTTGGCCTGGTTCAGAGCACATGTAAGTGTAATGTTTGGCTGTCGCCACGTTTGGCAATGTTTTGGCGTATTCGGCCACTTTTTCGACGTCGACGACGCCGGCGATGTTTAAGCCGCAGTGGCAGACGTATACGCCTATTCTTGCCATAAGTTAGTCATCCATAATGATGTTAAAGGGAATGGTTTGAATCTATTTTCGCCTTGTTGTGGCTATTATCTTTTCTGTCAAAAAACAAGCTGTTCCTACGTTCAACGTGGTTCATTTAAAAATTATGAACTAGGTAGGTCCTCCCTCCTAGGTTTTAATGTACCATAAATATTTGGATCTAAATAGCCTTAACTTTTTTCTTCAAGGCTCTGACCCAAGAATGATGGGGTCAAACTAGCTTAAAAACTGATAGAAGACTGTTCTACGTTCATCTAAATAGCTAGTCTTATTCAAATTGAGAAGAGTGAGCAAGAAACCTTGCGAATTCTAACCATCCATCATGGTCGTCAATTTTCGCAATCTGCTCGCTTTCTTTCTTCTTGTAGTCAATTAGCATTGCGTATCCTTTTTCACGGTCTAGCTTTATTTCATAGTCGTATCTTGAACCAAAAGAAGTTATAACTCTGGAGACCAAAGCCCCAGTATAAGCCAGAAAGAGTTTCGCAACATCCCGTCCATCAGCCACTTCTTCGGGGGTTGGCTTGACATATCGATGCTCAAGTTCATTTCTTTTCTTGTTTATCCTCTTTAGTATGCTTGGTGCTACTATTCCGAGGCGCTCAATGATTTCAATCTTCTTCGGAAAGTCCCATCCCTCTTTCTCGCTCTTTTTGTGAAGGCAATAGGCGAACAAGATAGAGTCGATACGACATTCAATTGCCCTTTTTACGTTTCCTAAAGCATTCACACAACTTCGTAAATCTTGTCCCTCAGAATCTTTCTTAGCAAATTCGAGAAAATCCTCTGCTTCAATATCAAAGAACTTCATACCTTCTGTCTCCCCCCATTTGTTGGGTTTTCCAAGAAGTTTGCAAAGCAATTCTTTGACTGTGATAGTGCTTGCCAATTTGAAACCTCAATCTCGGCAATCACAACAAATCTCTCGGTTCACCTATAACCTTTCTGCAAAATCCAAAACTGGCTAAAAAGGCTGATAGAAGATAGCTTTATTCTGGCTTTTCCTAGAATGGCAAAATCGTTAATAATTGTGACCAGCAGATTCTTTCTAGCACAAAAAATCGAGGGAAGGCAATGCCGTACGATGTATTCATTTGTTACAAGAGGTTATCTGGGGACGACCTTGCTGAAAGATTGAGAGACGCACTTGGGGAAGAGAAGATTGGTGCTTTTGTGGACGACTTTGATATTCCAAAAGAGTACAAACTCACTGAGAAGTGGTGGCAATATAGAGACCAAGCAATAACTGACTGTGGCACCTTTGTCATGATAGTAACGAAAGGATTTGAGAAGTCGCCCCAAATCATTCACGAAATGAGACTGGCAGAGTCTCATAGGAGAAAGTTTATGTGTTTTCGATGGACTGACTTGAAACCAGAAATTCTAATTGACTTGGGCGGCCAGAAGCTAAATTTGAAAGATATACAGCAAATTGAATTTAGAACCCCTGCCGACCTTGTTCGCCAATTCTTTGCTTGTTATGAAGGGGAGTATCAAGGAGAATTAGCAGAGATAACTAAACACATTTCCAAACCTCAGTTTACGACTACTTTGAAGGAAAACCCCCCACCTCTAGTCCATTATGGAATAACTCAGCAGATACAAAACACCGAATATCAACGCAAATTACCAGATGTCGGTTTCTACATAAGAAGCACTCACGACCGCCCAATACGAGCCAGAGTCAAGGCAAGAGTAATACTGGGCGACAAGGACCTAGGCATGGAAAAAGGCGAATACCGCAATGGAAAATATATGGGCTACTACAATGGGAAAACCCCATGGAATCTAAATCCGTATAGCATTGTTTTTGGACACTTTAGCATACCTCAAGAATGCATACAGAGCAAGGAAACATTGACAATCGAGGTTAGAGTCAGTCTTGAAGACCAAAATGGGCAAACATTCGAATATCTACCAGTAGCTTTCACCTACATCCCAAAAAGCAACACTTGGTTTTTCGAACCAAGGAGTTTTTAGCGGACTAGAAACAAATTATCATTCAGACTTCGATTCGCCTTTTGGGGAAAGCCATTTCCATAAGCCTTTGAAAATTGAAAAAATGAATCCGAAAAACTGTTTTCTGAATTCTTTATTTGACGATGCCATAAACACGACACCTAGACCTAAAAGAAAGAAGCCGCTTACTATCTGACTCTCGACAATGGCAACCAAACCTAGAATTGAGAGAATTCCACCTAGTATGAAATAGTCTTGTTCTTGAGTAGGTTGTTTTCTTTTCTTGGACACTATCGCGTTTTCCTTTTAACTTGAGATTTCGCTTCTTCGACTTCTTTCTTGAGGTCTTCAAATTCCTTCTTCATTGTCTGACTAATATCCTTAATGGCTAGTATTCCTACGATGATAAAAAGGATGGTTGAGAGACCAAACGAAATAGGTAACCAGCTATCCATGTATGATTTATTCCAGTCCAGAACCCACCAGACGCTAATCAATGTAGACGCGGAATAGAGGAGGAAAGTTGCTCCCGCTATCCACCGTAGATACTCTGGGATGTCTCTCTGTCCTTCAATTTTGTTAAGTATTTCTTTCATTTCGTCAATTTTCTCTTGGGAGATGTTCGTGTCGGTATCAAGAACGCTTTCTTTAAGCTCATGAAGGTCTTCGTATAGACCTTCTGCTCTATTACTGAAAATCCGTCTATATACGGGAACAATTAGTGCATAGATAGCAAGGATGAGACCCGCTCCCGTAACGCTAGCTTGAAGTAAAGCCAAAACGAAATTTTCCTCAAGCATGGTTCTCTTTTTAGTGATTTCGAGAACAAAAGCCTTGCTATTTTAATCGAATTGAACCTTTTCCATGAAGACGATTCGTTCTATATGGTTTTGCCTAGCTAGTTTTCGTGTGGTCTGATTCGACAGCCGAGACACTTTCCTTTTATCAAAACCTTGCCGCAAATCGTACAAGCGCGCGCTAAAATAGTACAAGTCAATGAAGGTATCAGGATCTTCTCAATCAAAAAACAGAAATAATGTTCCAGCGCATTGTATTTGCTGAGGAATCTCCATGAAGTATGAGATCAAGTACAAACCATCGTATTCGATGCTCGTCGTGAGCTTGGATCAAGGCGAGAAAATTACGGCTGAGTCTGGCGCCATGACTTACATGGATCCTAACATAGAGGTGCACACAAGAAAACGTGAGCAGAGTCTCCTCGGCAGCATCGGTTTGTCGGTTTTGGGAAGACAATCTTTCTGGGTTAACGATTACACGGCGAGTCAGGGTCCCGGAGAAGCAGCTTTTGTTTCTGCCCCTGTCGGTGATATAGAAATGTTAGAGATTGGACCGGGTCGAGGTTATGTCATACAGAAAGCCGCGTATATAGCGTCAACTGAAAACGTGGATTTGGACGTCAAATGGGAAGGTTTCACAAGAGGTTTGTTCGGCCAAGGCTTGTTCATGATCAAAGTGTCAGGCAACGGAAAACTCTTCATAAACACGTTCGGAGCCATAGATAAGCATACGCTGCAGCCTGGGCAAACCATGATAGTTGACAATTTTCACTTGGTGGCCTTTAGCGACACTTGCAATTACAAGGTGACCAAGTTCGGCGGGCTCAAAGAAACTCTGCTGGGTGGAGAAGGATTGGTGACCAACATCGCTGGTCCAGGAGACATCTACATACAAACGAAGAGCCTTCAAGAATTCGTGGATTGGCTCTGGACGTTGCTTGAACCAAGAGTCAGGTCAAGAGCAAGATAACCAGTACGCGCATTATTCACTCCACCAAGGGTGCCAGCCACAATTTCTTGGCGCATTTTGGGCATTTTAGGTGGTAAGCTGTTCCTGTTGGCGTCGGGTTCTTACCTTGGAACCTTGAGGCGAACAACAGCCGTGCTGAAGAGATCTGAAATTCGTGCCCACATTCTGGACATTGGAATTTCATGATATCATTTTTGATATACCTTGAGGTAGCAGCAGATTTTAACTTTCAAAAATTGAGGGAGAGAGAATCCGATGCAGAGTTTCAAGAATCAAGCGCGCGCTAACAGCGCGCACTTTGAAAAGTATTTAGCACCTAGACCTTGGATCAGTTCGGAGAGGCCTAGGCATTGCGCGCGCGTAAGTGAGCAATTTTGGCTTGTTCATTGAGATGTCGATGCCCTTCTCCTCCATAGCTTCAACTACTACTGGGTTGATTCTGGCACAAAAAGAATCAGCTTGCAACACCCGCACAACAGCCTCGGCACAAACGCGTAGAGACCGCTGACGGTCTCCTTTCTCGTTCTCTTGTTTTACTGGCTGAAATGAGTCGTCAATGAATCCTTAAACGGGTTTTGATGAGACAGTTTTCTTTCTAAGAACCCTTCTTCGCCTCGCTCTCTTTCGCAGTTGTCTCATCACGACCGCAAATACCAAGATAAAAGCTATGATTGGCAATACATACGGTAAGAGGATTATAATATCCATTAGCAGATCTCTTGGACCCAAATCAATGTTAGTGGCCGTTATGCCTGAAGTCCCATAATATCCAGGATCAGATATGTTGAGTGCAAGCAAAGTTGGCTCATTCGTGAAGAGTGACTGAAGAAGGACGCCAGTGTCAAGGTCGTAAATCCCACCGAGCCGCCCTTTTCGTCCATCATAAGCCTTCTGGAATCCTTGAGGTGTGTTCACGGAGCCCAAATATCTCACCACGAATGTCTCCCCATCTGTTAACTGCACCGTTTCTCCATTTGCAGGCGTCGAAGACAACCACAGATAGGTCTTGCCTAAGTAGGCACCGTTTGGCAAGGTAACGTTCCTATCGTCCAGATTTACATACACTTGGGCCGACAACGTATGCTGAACGTATGTTAGGGTAACATTGATCTCCGCATTCCCTTGATTGATGTTGGTACAATTCCACTGAAAAATGGCTTCTGAACCTTCGTGCTTAAACCACGTTCCGTTCGCGAATATGAAAGTGCTGGATAAAAATTCGTATCGGGCGTACACTCCTTTTCTGAACCACGTCGGGGAAAAACCTTGGGCAGATTGGAAAAAGCAGTTCATCGAAAGCAGACATATAACGCAGCAAATTGCGAAGAACGTTTTCCTCGACATAAAAAGGGGGGAAATAGATGTTCACCGTTTGTTCTGATTATATCGAGACTTCAGCCCAAGGAGTCGTGGCCGTCCACCATTGAGGTGGAATGATGGACATGAATTCTGATTGTGCTTGAATATAGAGATGGTAGAATGTGCCACCTTCTACGTCTTCAATGGTAAACACTGCACTATTATAGACTTGATCGATGGAGTTAGATCCGTCATGGCCATACCAAATCGTGAGGTAACCGTCAACTCTGCAATTATACCCTCCATATCTGATGCCGTCGTATGTTCCTTCGTCGAAGACGTATCTATGAAGAGGAGGAAGCCAGTTCCAGTGACCTGTTACTTTTGCAGTGAGGTACCAGTTATGCCAATAGTTGTCAGTAACCGTTCGGCTGTCTTCAAACGTTCCCTCGCTCGGATCTGGAATTGCTCTTACAATTGCAACTGCTGCCATTGAGAAAAGAAAAAGTGCAATGCAAAATGCAAACGCTATCTGTTTTGTCTGTTTCATTTATTTTTCCCTCTGGAAAAACACTTTGTGTCATCGCCATGATAACACGCAGCTTTTTCCCGTTGAGTGTATCAACACTAGGTATTTATATTTTCCCTCAATAACACTTCATGTGTGGGTGCTTTGAGTGAGCTAATAGCGACGGAGTCGCTCGTAAAGTTTTTTGGCAATATCACAGCTCTGCAAGAATTGGATCTTAGAATACCTAAGGGCATTTCGGGCTTCATAGGACCAAACGGCGCGGGCAAAACGACGACGATCAACATCTTGTTAGGTTTGCTAAAACCTGATCAAGGCAAAGCTCGTGTCTTTGGATTCGATTCATGGCATGAATCATTCCGCATAAGACAGAAGGTTGGTGTTCTGCATGAAAGGCCTTCGTACCCTGGGGCTTTCACTGGACAGAGATATCTTGAACACGTTGCCGCAATCTATGGCGTGTGTCAATCCCCCACAAAAGTTCAAGAGATTCTGAAAACCGTTGGTCTTTCAGATGCTCGAGATAGAGCAATCAAGACCTACAGCGCGGGCATGATCCAAAGGCTCGGATTGGCCCAAGCTTTGGTGGGCGAGCCTGAATTGGCAATACTCGACGAACCAACGGCAAACCTAGATCCATTAGGCAGAATCGAGTTTCTGGAAAAAATCAAAGAACTTCATCAAAAAGAAGGGACAGATTTCTTTGTATCAAGTCACATTCTTCCAGAGCTTGAAAGAATTTGTGATTGGGTCTCCATCGTGAATCACGGAATTGTCGTAGCTCAAGGAAGAACAGAGGATTTGACTGCAGAATACTCAGCATCCATCTTCAAAATCGAAGCGTCCGACAACGATCTGTTGGCCTCCCAACTCAAAGAAACAGGCTTGGTTGAGAAGGCTTGGACAGAAGCTGGAACGCTGTACTGCAAGGTAAGAAATGCAAAGGATTTGCAAAGTGGTCTGCCAAAATTGTTGACGGAATTGAGATTGGAACTTCGAAGTTTTCAGCCAATGACTAATAACCTGGAAGAGATTTTTAAATCTGTGATAGGTCGTGACAAGGAATGAATTGGAAGCTTAGTTTGCTTCGGCTTGTTCTTTTGGAGTTTGAAGGTTATTGGAGCTTTCCCGTTTTTGAACTGGTCCTTTTCGCGGCTTTCTTCTCGATTCTCAATCAGCCAGCAGTCACTATGATCACGGGCTATTCGAACCTGAACAAAGGTATTTATGGAATAGGCATACTTTTGCAAATTCTAACAGTCGGGTTGATTGTTCCAAGAAGTTTCGCGGGCAGTTTTGGTCGACGGGAAATCGTAGTGCTCCTGTCATACCCAGTGAAAAGATGGAGTCTATTGTTGTCGAAAATTGTTGCGAATTTTCTTGCTTTGCTGGCAATGCTTTCGTGTGCCATCCTTGTAGCTGTTCCCCTTTTCGGCTTGAGTTTTTTTGAAGCTGCCCCCTATGCACTGATTTTGACCTCCAGCATTCAACTATTGTTCTTGTTCTCGATCGCAATGTTCATCTCTGTAATCGTGAAGAACGAGGTAGTTTCGGTTTTTGTTTTTCTCCTCGTGATGTTCGGCGTTGAGTTCAATCCTCTGACGACGTCTGGAGCCTTCGCCTACTTGACTCAGATTAAAAGCAACGATATCCTTTATCAGTACCTAACTGCTTTATTCTACAACACGCCAAGTGCTTATGGGTTTGACCAATTCATTTTTGCGTTGAGTTTCACACTATTAATTTCTTTCGCGTTGATAACATCAGCGTTCGTCTATTACACGCATGTGATGCAGATTGACTGAAGGTGTCTGAGTGAAGAAACCCAAGAGAATCGGTACGATCCTTGTTGCGTTAGGTCTTTCCCTCCTATTGATTGCAGTAGTGAGAGGCGGCAGCCCCGAAATGGGGCAGAACTCATGGACATTGCTCCCTGCTCAGCAAGTAACCAATTACAAGTTTCTTTACCCGCGCGACCTCAAACTTGATATTGAGACTCAGACCCCCATAACGTTCAAACTTCAAGCTCCATCGGGCCAATTGATCATAGATCTAGAGAATCTGACGAACTCTGCTAGTTACGTTTATCACCTAGGAGAAAGAGGCGTCTACCTTTTTCTTGTTTACAATCCTTCCAACGTCACCTCACATGTTCGAATTATAACTACATTCTACAATTTCGAATCAGACTTGGTTGAGTCCTCGTTGACACTGATTGTGGCAGGGACAACATTCATAATTGCATCTTATGCCATAAGCTTGACCAGACACAAACGAGTCTCGGATGACACGGAGGGAAAGACGCCACCCGCGCGCTAGTCTGCTGAGTAACGCATAAATTACCTAAAACGGTACAGTCTTAGTTGAATTGGGGATGGCAGATTGCTGTTTTTGAAGAGAAAGATGGTTTCATCAATAACGCTCACGCTACTGTTAACAGGTATGTTGACACTGGCGTTTAACATTCAATCGGTCAGGGCCAGCGGAACCATTTACATTCGGGCTGACGGAAGTATAGACCCGTCAACAGCTCTTATTTCGACGGTTGATAATGTCACCTACACATTCACAGACAGCATTAATGATTCGATTGTGATTGAGAGGGATGACATTGTGGTTGACGGCACAGGCTACGCGCTCCAAGGAACAAATGCTTCTGGATCTATAGGGGCTGACGTGACTGGAAAAAGCAACATAACAATCAAAAACATGACAATTAGAGCATTCTATTATGGCATCTACCTTGACTCTTCTTCAAACAATAGCATTTCTGGAAACAACATAACGGCGAACAACTATTCTGGCATCTTGCTTTACTATTCTTCAAGTAACAGCATTTCTGGGAACAACATGACAGGAAACAATGATGGCATCGAGTTTTACTTTTCTTCGAGCTACAACAGTTTTTTCCACAACAACTTCATCAACAACGCTCAGCAAGTGTTTTCCCTTGATTCAATGAACGTTTGGGATGATGGCTACCCTTCTGGAGGCAACTACTGGAGTGACTATACAGGCACCGATGGTTTCCGCGGACCCTTCCAGAACGAAACAGGCAGTGACGGAATAGGAGACACTCCGTACGGTATTGACCAAAGCAACATTGACCATTATCCGTTGATGCATCTATGGGTGCGTTTGCGTGGGGACATCAACGGCGACGGGGTAGTCGACATCTATGATGCAATACTACTGGCAAATGCCTACAATTCTGCACGTGGAAAAGTAAACTGGAACCCCGACGCAGACATAAACGGAGACAACATCGTCGACATTTACGACGCTATAATACTGGCAAACCACTACAACCAACACTACCCATAACCATACTTCTTTTGGTTCTGCACGTGCGTCCGAGCTGCAGCTGTAGCGCGCGCTTTGATGCCGAAAAGCCCATAGGCTGCTCTAGTTTGCATGATGCCATCCGTATTTCTCATAAATCCTCTTGCCTTTTTCGGATACCAAGAAGTCAATGAATTTCTTGGCTAATTCCTTGTTTTTTGAGAAAGTTACGACACCTATTGCTGTGCTTCTGCGCACTTGAAGGGCTTTCGGCAACTCTATGATGTCCATGGTTTGCATGTTCAAGTTCTTGAAAGCATCCCATCCGAGAATTGCGTCCACCTTTTTCTTGTTGATAAAAGACATTAGTTCTCCGCATCCATCCGCATAAGCAACGGTATTCTTTCGGATTTGCTCGGTAGAACCCGCTTTGGTAGCTAAATCATCCCAGACTCCCGTCAAGCAACCACTTACAGAAACACCAACGTGGATTCCTTCTTTCGCCAAATCAGACATTGACTTTATCTTTTTAGGATTCCCAGTTTGCACAAGAATAGCAGAAGTTCTCGAACCAAGGCTTCTTCTCGTCTCTTTAAGAACTAATCCCTTCAACTGTGCATGGTCAAGTATATACTCTGAACCGCATGTTAACAAGTCGCCTGCTTTAGTTTCTGCGATTTCTTCTATGAGGTTTTCAGCTTTGCCGACAGTAAACTCAAATTCTGTTCCGAGTCTTGCTTTGAACTCTTCAGCACATTTCTTTATTGGCGGCGCCACTGCACCAGCGGAAAAAACATGGAGATTCTTTTGTTTCGACATACTATTCCTCACACCAATACCTAAGTGGATAGCTAGCTTTGCATTTCTTTGATTTTTTCGTCGACTGCTTTAAGCTCCTTCTTCAATTCTTCTGCATAGTTCTTTAGCTTCTCAATCTTCTCAGCTTTAGTAAGGAAGCGTCTTCTGTAACCATGCTCATGTCCATGCATACCGCAACCACAATCGACATCATGTCTCCCATGATGCATAGCACAACCACACTCATCGTTCATATGTTTGTTCACCTCATCGTCTATCTAACTATGAAAAGTAAAGTATTTAAACTATCAAGTTTATAGTGTGAAAGTTGCTATTGACAGCGAAAGTGAATAGTATGCAGAACAAAAATGAAACGGTTTGTTATTGCCCCCTTGAAGGCATCATTGATGTGATTAGCAAGAAATGGGCACTTCTTATCATAAACGCAATTGGGAATTACAGTAGCCTCAGATTCAACAAGCTTATGGAAGAACTGCATGGCATTAGCCCGAAAACTCTTGCAGACACGCTGAAACAACTTCAAAACGAACAGTTGCTAAAAAGAGAGTCATTCGCTGAAATCCCGCCTCATGTTGAATACTCATTGACAGAAGATGGACGAGGGTTAAGAGAAGCGGTTGTGCCCCTACTCAAATGGGCGGCAACGAGGCAAGGCTCGAAAAGAAGAAAGTGTTCCAAAGCCTATCGGGAAATATCCGCACATAGAATAGTTAACAAAACCACCGCATAGAATTCAGCGGTGCTCATTGTGTCTGGTTAGTATACTGAGACTTTGGCTATTCCTTTAACGTTGAGCAGCTCTGGGATTAGTTCTCCGGGGATTTTTCTTTCAGCGATAAGCGTAAGCTTCGGGTCGGGTGAAAGCTCTGGGTCGTCAACGATCGCTTGTCTGATGCTTAGGCCGTTTTTTGCGAGGATGAGTGCCGAATTGGCCAGTATTCCGGGGATTTTGGCGTCCACGGGCGTTATCTCAACGACTCCTAGCCCTAGTGGCCTCGCGATTTCTTTCAGTGAGAGCCCCGCCGACCTGATTCCTTCGAATATTTCGCGGAGTTCTCGGTTGGATTTGATTGCGTTCAAAGTTTCTTTGACTGTTCTCCTGTCGACTCCGGCGGCTCGGGCTACGCGCACTGGTGGGATTTCGATTTCGTTGAGGTATATTTTGCTGTTTTTTGCGCTGAGTCCGTTTTCTATCAAGGTTCTTGCGACTTTGAGTCTTTCGGGGTGGGCTTCGAAGTGTTTTTTGATGTTGGTCCACATGTTGCGGTTTCCTTCATGTACGTTTTTGTGCAATAAAGTATAAATATGTTCGTGCGGTTAATGTGCTGCTAACGTACATATATGTACACAAATGTACTTAGGTGAGATAAATGGTACAGAAAGACGAACAGTACGTGACGACTCTGAAACAAGATGAAATACCCACTTCATGGTACAACATTCAAGCCGACCTTCCCGAACCCCTGCCGCCTCCCCTGGACCCCACGACGATGAAGCCGATAAACCCGGCAATGCTCGAAAGAATATTCGCGAAAGAACTGGTACGACAAGAAATCAGCAGTGACCGCTTCGTCAAAATTCCCGATGAAATTCTTGACGCTTACCTGGGGCTTCCACGTCCAACGCCGCTTTACCGCGCACGAAGGCTTGAGAAATTTCTCAAGACACCCGCGAAAATATACTTCAAGTGCGAGAACTTAAGCCCTACGGGCAGCCACAAAACCAACACGGCTCTCGCGCAAGCGTACTATAACAAGAAACAGGGGATCGAAAGGCTCGCGACAGAAACGGGAGCGGGACAGTGGGGAACAGCCTTGGCAATGGCAACGAAGCTTTTCGATTTGAAATGCAGAATCTACATGGTCAGGGCAAGCTACCATCAGAAACCTGGCAGGAAAATAATCGCTCAACTGTACGGAGCTGAGATGTTTCCCTCGCCGAGCGACCAGACAAACTTTGGAAGGAAGCTACTGAAAGAAAACCCGAACAACCCTGGAACACTCGGCATAGCTATCACTGAAGCCGTTGAAGACACGCTTGCCCATGACGACACCCGGTATTCTCTGGGTTCAGTATTGAATCACGTTTTGATGCATCAAACCATAATCGGGCTCGAAGCCAAGAAGCAGTTTGAGCTCATAGACGTTCAACCCGACGTTGTTTGTGGATGCGTAGGCGGCGGCTCCAATTACGGAGGCTTCTGCTTCCCGTTCATGAAGGACAAACTCGAGAACAAAGTAGACACGGAGTTCGTTGCGTGCGAATCAAGAGCTGTTCCACACACGACAAGAGGAGTCTACACTTACGATTATGGCGACACTGGAAAAATGACCCCTCTGATAAAAATGCTCACGATCGGACACGACTACGCTTGTCCACCTGTCCACGCGGGCGGTTTGAGGTACCACGGAATGTCTCCATTGATTTCCTATTTGATCCATAAAGGATACGCGAACTCAGTCGCCTACAATCAAACAGAAATCTTCGAAGCCGCCGAAACGCTCGCACAAACGGAAGGCATGATCACAGCGCCTGAGACGGCGCACAGCCTGAAATTCGTCATAGACGAGGCATTGCGATGCAAGAAAACAGGGGAGAACAGGGTGATAGCCATGAACTACAGTGGGCATGGCCTGCTCGACTTATCCGCGTACGAGCAATATCTGGCTGGAAGTCTAGAGGAGTACGAACCGGTGAAAATTCAAGTCCCAACCTTCAAACAAGAAAGGTGAAAGAGCCTTTGACCACCACCGTTCTAAAAACAGAGAGCACGACTGTCAAGATCGCTTTGGTGCCTATCGATGAACTTAGACCACATGAAAAAGGCTCACCCCTGTACCTGGAGCTTCTGAAACAGGAAATTCTCAAGGATGGAATTCTGAAGTATCCTGTGATCGCTGATGAAGAGACGCACGTTATCTTGGATGGCATGCATCGATGGCTCGTCCTGAAGAGCCTCGGCTACAAGCACGTGCCTACAATATTGGTCAACGCGCTTGAGAGGTCAAAAATCCGAGTTGGACGAAGAAGAATTCACCGCTACCAAACCGGCTTCAGCGGAGAGATCGCTTTCAATGAGGTTATCTTGACAGGGCTAAGCGGTAGACTGATGCAACCACGCTCCACGCGACATTTCTTTCCATTCTCGACACTCCAGCCCATCAATTATCCACTTTGCCAACTGGGGAAAGGAGCGTCAGCTGATGTCTCCCCCTACCTTGCCAAAATGACCGCACAAGAATGCGGTGCAGCCATCACAGACTGGCTCTTGGAGATAGCAGAGGAACTAGAGTTTCTAGATCAACGGAAAGCCGAGGTTGAGAAGGAAAGAGAAGGCTTTCTGAGAAGAGTGAGAAGCTTGGAGCTCGGCTATCCGACTTCTCATTCTGCTTAGATCTACGTCAACTTCTGGTACGTTGCGTACAGGTTATTAGTGAAGAAATATCATACTAGCCAAGAGGCAGTTGGCATGATCCAGATTAACGCACCGCAAATTGGAAAAGAAGAGATCGATGCTGTCGTGAAAGTCCTGAAGAGCGGCATTCTGACTCAGGGAGTCGGGGCGGGTCCGATGGTCACTGCATTTGAGAATGCTTTTTCAAAATACGCAAAGGCGAAGCACGCTGTTGCTGTGAGCACAGGAACGGGGGCTTTGCACTGCGCGCTTACGGCTGTGGGTGTCAAGCAGGGCGACGAAGTCATTCTCCCTAGTTTCACGTTCGTGGCCACGGCCGAAGTAGTCGTTTTCAACAGAGCCAAGCCAGTGTTTGTTGATATTGATCCTGAAACGTATACGATTGTGCCCGACAGGGTTGAGAAGGCCATCACTAAAAAGACTAAGGCCATCATGCCTGTCGACCTGTACGGCATGCCTGCGGACATGAAGCCGATACGGGAAATCGCTGAGAAACATGGTTTGAAGATAGTGGAGGATGCGGCTCAAGCCCACGGCGCTACATACTTGGGAAAACCTCCGGGCGCATTTGCCGATGCCGCATGCTGGAGCTTCTACGGAAGTAAGAACATGACGACCGGTGAGGGTGGAATGCTCACGACCAACGGCGGCGAAATCGAAGAGATAACAAGGGTCATTCGAAGTCACGGTGAGAAGGAGAAGTACATGTCCCTGATGTTGGGACACAACTACCACATGCCGGAGATCGAAGCGGCCATAGGCTCCGTCCAGTTGAAGAAATTGCCGAAATTCGTTGCCAAGAGACGCGCGAACGCGAAAAGACTGAGTGCGATCCTGGTAAAGTCGAAGAAGCTGCAGTTGCCTACAGAGCCTGCTGGCTTCAGACCCAGTTATTACCTGTACACCGTTAGGCTGAAAAATGCTGACAAAGAGAAAAGAGACAAGCTTGTTGAGAAGCTCAAGCAAGAAGGAATAGGCGCTTTCATCTGCTACGTGAACCCCATTCACACGATGCCCTACTATCGCAAGTTTGCTACGCATAACCTGCCGGTGACGGAGACAGTTTCAAAACAGGTCTTCTCCTTGCCAGTTCATCCAGGCGTGACTCCGAAACAGATAGACTTCATAGGCGAAACGGTGCTAAGGATGCTGAGCTAGCTGCTTGCACGCTAGGTTTAAATAGAATCAAACTCTTGTATTGAACCTCCCCACTTGGGCTGGGGTTTTGAAGAGGTATCTTGATGAGGAGAACCAAAGTCATTATAATGGGCGCGGCTGGTAGAGACTTCCATAATTTCAACGTCTTCTACAGAGACAACGATGCCTACGAAGTTGTAGCTTTCACGGCCACACAGATTCCCGGCATTGAAGGAAGGAGCTACCCGACCGAGCTTGCAGGTCCCAAGTATCCAAAAGGAATCCCGATATATCCCGAAGAGGAGTTGCCTAGGCTCATAAAAGAACATGACGTCGATGAGGTCGTCTTTGCATACAGCGACGTATCGCATGAATACGTCATGCACAAAGCATCGATTGCCCTCGCAGAAGGACCAGATTTTCGTTTGATGGGTCCAAAGACGACAATGTTGAAAGCAGATGTTCCTGTCGTTTCAGTCTGTGCCGTTAGAACAGGGTCAGGTAAAAGCCAGACTTCACGGCAAGTTGCCAAGATATTGAAGAGTAAAGGGTTGCGGGTAGCAGCAATCAGGCATCCCATGCCCTACGGTGATTTGAGGAAACAGATCTGGGAACGCTTTGCTTCTTACGAAGACTTAGACAAGTACGAGTGCACCATAGAGGAACGGGAAGAGTATGAGCCGCATATCGACAACGGCATAATCGTCTACGCAGGTGTCGACTACGGAAGGATCTTGGAAGAAGCAGAAAAAGAGGTAGACGTCATAGTTTGGGACGGTGGCAACAACGATTTGTCGTTTTACAAACCGGACTTGAACATCGTCGTGGCTGATCCGCACAGGGCTGGGCACGAAATGGCTTTTCACCCTGGCGAAACAAACCTGCGGATGGCTGATGTGATAATAATCAACAAGGAGGACACGGCTGACCCGCAAAAGGTGAACCAAGTAAAAGAAAACATCCGAATGGTTAACCCCGGCGCGAAGGTTCTTGATGCGGCGTCGCCCATAACGGCCGACAAGCCTGAAGCAATCAAGGGCAAACGCGTGTTGGTGATCGAAGACGGTCCGACTATAACTCATGGAAGTATGCCTTACGGTGCCGGAATGATATTTGCTAAGAAGTTTGGAGCCGGAACAATCGTTGACCCGCGACCTTACGCGGTTGGTTCAATCAAAGCAGCCTTCGAAAAATATCCGCACTTAGGCGCGATTCTCCCAGCGTTGGGTTACAGTGGAAAACAGGTTGAGGAACTCAAAGAGACGATCGATCACACTCCGTGCGATGTCGTTGTGATTGGAACACCTATAGACCTGAGAAGAGTCGTGACGATCAACAAGCCAACTGTGAGGGTGAATTACGAATTGAAGGTCCTTGGACCCGTTTCGCTTGAGCAGATATTGGATGATTTCGTGAAGAGAAGCGTGAAAAAACAATGAGTGAAGAAAAAGTCCCGACGAATGAAAAACCGACAGAACCTGAAAAGGTAGAAATCTCCCGCGTCAAGATCAAATTCACCATCGAAAACAACGGCGAAGTCGAAGGCGAACTTGTACGTTTTCTGGCCCCCAGAACGATAGACATGATCGTGCGGAAACTGCCCATGGAAGGAAGAGCTGCGCAGTGGAAGGAAGAAGTCTACTTCGAAACACCCATCAAGATGGGAGAGGAGAAAGCTAAACCGACTGTAGAAACAGGAACGATCGCGTTCTGGCCGATGGGAAGTGCAATTTGCATATTCTACGGGACTTCACAGCCTTACAGTCCAGTGAACATTATCGGCAAAGTAACGGGCAACCTTGACATTTTCAAGCAGATCAAGAGCGGAACTAAAATCAGGGTCGAAAGTCTTCAGTAAACCAGAGAACTTTCTTTCCAGAGCTTGATTAATCTTTCACATTCAGACGTTACGTTCGTTTCGCGGGTTCTTTTCCCCAGCGTTTGAAGGAACTCTATTCTCTTTTGGTAAGAGCGTTTCTCAGCCTGCCCACCATAATAGAGCTTTCCTTCAAGGTATTCCTTCATCTGGTTGGCCTTCTGAACAAGGATGCCGGCTGCATCGACTGGGTTGCTGACCGTGTACTTGTTCGCCCAAATGCTGGCTTCTGATTGGCGTAGCTGGGTCAGTCCGTCAATCTCCTCTATCTTTTCAATGTATGTTCTGAAAAAATCGTAGTAGCCTGCCGTTCTGATGTGGTCAATGGCCTGTTTTGCTTTCTGCTTGAAGTCTGCGCTTCCTTTAATCTTCACGCGATGTCTGTACCCATTGTCGATCAGGGTCTTGGCCTGTTTGACTTCGTCTTCAGTGTAGATCCTTTTGGGAAATCTAGATGCGTCTTGATTGTTCAATCGTTGACAACCAGAAAAGGAGAGATTCGATAGTGAACGGTCTAGTCTACTCTGTATATCTTTACGCTGTGATTGCCTGATACATACTTCGCCGTGCCGTTCTGTTGCAGTTGATCCAAGAGGTCTTTGGCCGCGCTTATTCGAATGTTAAACCGTGTAGATACTGAGAAAGGTGTCAGAACGTGCATCTTCTTAAGTTCGGCAATGGTCTTCTCGTTCTTTGCGTCTGGCGGAACTACTGAAGATGCTTTCCTTTCTTTTGGCGGTCCTCCTTTTTCTTTTTTCTTCTTGTCCTTGTCTTCAGCGTCTTTCTTGCCCTGCGTTCGCTCAATCTGTTTTAGGCTTAGCTTCTTTTTGCCACCCATGCTTATCAGCTTCCTAGATTGAAGTTTGAATTGTGGTTCTTAAGGGTTTTCCAGTCGAAATGCTTCTTGCTCATGATCATTGACCACGTGAAAAACCAAGGTGAAATGTACCTCATACAACAATGAAAAAAGAAAGGAGAAAATTGGTGAAACGAGGCTATTTGCCCATGACTTTTTTGGCGGCGATCTCGATGTCTTCAGATTTTATCGTTTTCCTTCCGGCGTGCATTGCGAAATCCAATGCTTCTTTTGCGATCTTTACGCCGATTTCTTCCAGCGCTTTAGCCAATTCTTTTGCTGCTGCCTCGCTTACTCTATCAGCCCCAGCCTTCTTGCACAATCGGTGCATTGGAGCTACGGCCAATTCTAAATCGACCATAAACAGTCCTCCGTAGCTTCTTTTTGTCTTTAAAGCCGTATTTAACGTTTGTTATTGATTATCCTTCAGATAAAGTCACCCTATTTCAAGGACTAGCTCCATTCAAAAGGCTTGCAGTTGGCAAAGATGACGCTGAAGTTATAAAGATCGAAGCGAGTTGAATGAAATGTCACAGTGGTTTGACCTTGAAGTTTGTCGATGCCCACATTCATCTTTCAGACGAAGAATACCACGAATGTATCGGCGAAGTCTTGCAAGAAGCCAAGAATTCGAAAGTTGTGGCTTTGGTTTCCAACTCGATGGATCTGAAGACCAGCGTGAAGAGTCTGGAATTGGCCGAACAATTCAAAGGAACAGTCTACGCTGCATTGGGGGTTCATCCTTGGACGGTAAATAAACTGACGGACGACGAATTGCATCAAACTCTGGCTTTGATCAAGGGACAAGCTCGTAACAAGTCGTTAGTTGCGATCGGCGAGATAGGGTTAGACTCTAAATACATGGACATATGGGAAAAACAGTTGAAGGTTTTTGACTCGATGCTTCACGTTGCCGAAGAACTTGGGCTTCCAGTGATAATTCATTCTCGGGGCACGACGGTCCAAATTGTTGAGATGCTGCCTTCTTACAACCTTCAGAGAGTCTTGTTGCACTGGTTCAGCAATCCGATAAGCGCGCTTTCGAAGGCCGTTGAAATAGGCTGCTACATTTCAGAAGGGGCTCCGACCATCTTTTCCGACGGGATACGCGACGTAGTGAAAAAGATTCCTATTGACCGGTTGTTGACGGAAACTGATGGTCCAGTGCGCTTCTTCAAGCCGCCCTTCAAAGGAAAGAGGACCACGCCCGCATTTATTCCAGAAATCGTGAATGCAATGGCTGAACTGCAGAAGCTCCCACCTGAAAGCGTTGCTGATCATGTTGCAAAAAACTTTGAGGATTTTTTCGGTGTAAAACTGAACTAGATAAGTTGAGTTTCAACTAGTTTTCATAGGAAAAAATGAAAAATCGGTGTGTATTGTCGACGGTGCACAGCGCCGTCGCGTTGTGTGTGTTCAGCGATTTTGCTGGATTTCGCGGGGATGGTTAAGCCTTGTGCCTGTAATAACCTTTGACGTGGACGGTTCTTTTTGCATTTCCTGGTTTTCTACGCAAGTATGGTCGTATTTTTGGCATTGTATCACCACCAATGACACGTATGCGACCATGTCTATAGAAAAGTATTATGAACTCAAAGTAAGTATCCACGATTAATACTGGACTTATGTTCCAGGGTTTTTTTTGGCAAAAACTGCATCTCACAACTTGTGACTACAAAGCGTGTTTGCCGAACGTGCGTCGCCTTTTAAGGACTCCAGTGACGATTCCTATTCCATTAGACTTTGAGGCGGTAGGAATGACAGTCCGTGCAAGTAAGGTGTTGGGTTGGAGGAAAACCGAAAGAAGAGGTGTACAGTTTGATTGTGGGAAGGGAAAAGTTCTTAACGTTTATTCGAGATTTGTTTGTGCTCACAGTTTAAGCCACGGAGAATGATGAGTTGTCTCATGAACTCTCATTACAGAAGTTCACGGTTCACCAGAGCGATAAGCCAGTGGTTTCTCCGTGCCTCTTCTAAAGTTGGCCTTATAGGTTTACCTTCACAGATTCAGGTCCTGCTTGGTTTAGGATTTGTCTTTTCACTTGGGAGAAACATAGCTTTTCCCTACTTGGCAATGTTTCTGACTGGAAATAGACTGGACGGCGGTCTGCAATTTGACCCGTCGCTCATCGGCTTCATGATGATGATTGGCAGTCTTGCCAACACGTTTGCTCTGCTTGTGACTGGCAATTTGTGCGACAGGTTTGGGAGAAAAAGAATGCTGACTTTCTCGATGATCATTCTAACTGTTTTGACTGCTGGCTTCGCGTTCGTTGGTAGCTACGTCGAGTTCCTCCTGTTGTATGCTGCCACAGGAGTCATCGGAGCTTTCTTTGACCCAGCTCAGATGGCCATGATCGCCGATCTCGTAAGCGCCGAAAGACGCGAAGAAGTGTACGGGCTCAGCTACATGATCGGCAACGTTGGCACGATGGTAGGGCCGCCGATCGGAGGTTTCATCGCAAGCACAAGTGGTTATCCAGTGCTTTTCGTTTATGCCGCCATATTTGCTGCGGTTGCTGCAGCCGGGCTGGTCTTGTCGATCAGGGAGTCCTACACGCCCTGTGAAGTTAGCAGAGTGTCTGTTGCCCAGTTTGCAGGAATCTTCAGAGACAAGGTATTCGTTTTCTTCTGTCTGATGGGTGCACTTACAAATTTGGTGTATTCGCAACTGTACGGGTTGCTGTCGGTTTACACGCAGTACGTTGGGTTTGAGCCCTATGTTTTCGGCGTGTTCTTTTCGGTCAACGGAGCGATGGTTGTTGCCCTGCAAATACCGATACGGAAGGGAGCTGTGAAAATGGGGGCGACGAGAGCTTTCATGCTTGCCCAGCTGTTGTATGCCGTCGGCTTCACGTATTTCATGTTCGCAGGCAGCTTCACCCAGTTTCTGGCGGGGGTTATCGTCCTCACCTTGGGGGAGATTACGTTCGTTCCAGCCAGCTCAGGTTTCGTTGCCAACCTTGCTCCTGCAGATATGCGGGGAAGATACATGGCTATTCTCGGGCTTTTCTTCGGAATAGGCGGCGCAGCGGGTTCACAGATTGCCTTTTCTCTGTTCGCTTCATTGACAGACAAGAGGTTGACTTGGGGAGTCCTCGGACTGATCGGGTTCGCAACCCTAATCGGTTACGTGTTTCTTTCTAAGATGGCAAGCAAACGCAAAGCTCTGACATTGCCTACAGGCAAATAGGGAAACATCCTTTTCACAAGCACCCTATCCCTGGACTTCCGCTGCAACGAGTCCCTTCATTCGAGTTCTCAAGCGGTCTTGTTTGACTTTCGATTTGTATGACGGAGCGCGTGGTTTTTGCTGTTCGGTGTTAGTCTATGGCGAAATTGAAATAGGCAAGTGCAAAATCTGTTGAGGGTATGCCTATGAGGATTAGAAAGCTCCGTTCATCGGATCGCGATGACGTCATGGAGATATCTCGGCACGTATGGGAGGGACATGATTATCTTCCGTCGGTTTTCGAGTCATGGTTGAACGACGAAAACAGCCATTTCTACGGCGTTGAGCAGGATGATCGGGTCGTGGCTGTTGCTAACCTTCGTTTGTTGGAGGGCGGACGGACGGGTTGGATGGAGGGGTTGAGGGTTCATCCTGATTACAGGGGCAAGGGATACGCAAACGCGATGACTCAATTTCTAGTTCGGAAGGCTGAGGATTTGGATGTTGCGCGATTGAGGTACACGACTGGGGACAATAATGCTGCGTCTTTGAGGCTGGCGTCGATGGCTGGGTTTCAGAAGCTTCTGGAGAAAGCTGTGTTTTGGTGTGTCAAGCCTAAGAAGGCGCGCGCGTAAACTTCTGGATGCTGCGGAGAAGCGACAGCTAGGCAATTTATCAGAGCGTTTTCATCTATCGCCTTCAGTTGCTTAACTTGCCTCCATCTTGCTACGCGCTCTCGATTCAGTTCTTGTTCTGAGGCTTGCAAGGTTACCCTAGCTTCCATTAGTAATTGCCTACATACTAAGCGTTTCGCCTTACATCAAGCTTCTTTTCACTTTTGAACCGTACACACGCTCTCTAAAGCGTTTCTGGGCTTTCTTCAAGCTTGTCTAACTATTAGCTGGCTAAAGCAAGGAGATATACTCATATCCACAACACGCGTAGGGCTAGGTAGGTAAAACAGGAGGTTGAACTAAAAATGAAAACGAAAGTAGAAAGTAAGTTGTGGTTGTGTAAACGGTGCGGTGCGCAAGTCACCGTGCCCGACAACTTCCGCGCGGAGAAGTTGCCTGACCCAAGAAGCGAGCATAGGAAGGAAGCACATAAAGACCTTCCTAACTGGGTCAAAGGAATCTATCAAGACCCGAAAGAGTGGGAACTCGTAGCCGAAAAGAAGGCTGTCAAAGAAAAGCCTGTCAAACCCGAGAAACCGCGCGCTCCCCGACAAGACGTGGGCTAAAATAGTTCGCGCCTTGCGAAGCATCGGATGCACCGACGCGGAAATCGCAGAAGCTAAGGACATGTACCTTGCTGAGCTGACGTCGCTTCTTCTCGAATACTTGTACGCGATGGACAGCTCCCCTCTCGATTAGCGTGGAAAGATACGGAGCTTTTTTCGTGTCCCACAATGCTGGGTGCGCGTTGCCTCATTATTTCCCCCTCATCTGCATTTCCCCCTTTCGCACAACGCGCGCGCTCTTTATCCATCGTTCAAAGTCAGCGCAGCAATCGTTCCGTTGGGAAGTGCTCTCTGAACGGCGCGCGCGTTTATGGTGGTACCGTTCTGCCGTAGTTATTTGACACCAAGATAGCGTCGAAGATGTCTATATTGCCGCTGCCATTGATGTCTGCAGCATCGTTGAAGCTGGGATCTCCTGTCTTCGATCCAAAAGCCAGTGCTAATGAGATTGCGTCGAAGATGTCGACTATACCGTTGTTCGTAATGTCGCCCGTTAGCGTCATTATTATGACTTGGCCGACATAGATGACGTTGTTGCTTGGGTTACCGTCCACAGCATTACTATTGATCGGCCATCCCTCAACATATAGCGTCCATGTAACACCGGTAGAGCTTCCGTATATCGGGCCAGGGTCCGCTCCATCCCAGGTCAACGTCACACTCGCCACTCCTCCCGACAACAACAACACCACGAATGAATCAGCATAGAAAACCTCACCAGCTGGACCCATAATCCTCAACCCAACTACAGTATATATGGTTGCGATGCCGCTTGCGTCGGGATTTCGTCTGGCATTACGCGTGATCGGTTGCCTCCAGGTGGCAAAGTTTCCGCCTCCAATAACTAAACGTCCAGATTGAGGGCAGAGGAGAACAATTTCTGTGTCCTGCAATGGTTCAAGTGTGCCTTTGAGCGTGTCCATTTCCATTTCCGAGTGCGTTAATGGTGTTGGAATTGCCAAGAAAGCGTCTGGCACTAGCAGGCATACTGCGATTGTCACGGTTATCAATCTTAGATTGAGCGATTTTCCTTTTTTTCTATCGAGCATTTGTTTTGACAAACGATAATCCTCGATCTAATTGTGTTTCTAAGACAGATAAAACCTTTGAAACAAAGTTCTATGGAACCAAGAATTGACAAATCGCAACGCAGGGGCTCTTTCTGTCCAAAGCTATCGAGATGTCTATGCACGTTCATATATCTATGAGCTAGAGACGTGTCATGGGTAATTCTCAAACGCTAACTAGTGTTCAAGTAAGCGCGCGCTCCCCCCTTTTTTCTACTTACTTATCTACGCTTATCTTCAATACCCACAAGTAATCTTGCCCCGTAAAGCAGGCGCTCTGTAGCTCATGTCACTTTGTTAGTCAAAGGGCAGGACCTCAAATGTCGATATGCATTTTCGACCGCAAAACTGATAATCGGTGCACTTTCATTATAGAGATCAACTATCAAGTCAACTATGAGAATGCGTTGATGCAAATGGACGTGCCTCTTGAATATCAGGATGATGACTTTTCTTGTACGCCTGTTTGCATGTCAATGGTATTGAAATGCATCAAGAATAGATTTGCTTCAGGTTTTCCAGATTTGACGCTGGACGCAATTTCCAAGGCATTAAGGACCAGTGCAGACGAAGGTGGCACGACATTTCCAAATATCCAAAATATTAACGAGTTATTCAAGAGAACAAGCCCGTCTTTGGAAATCATTCCACAGTTTGGATGCAAATTTGAAGAGATAATAGAAGAAATCAAAGTGAAAGAACGCCCTGTCATCGCATGGGTTTTGATGTCTGACCCCATTGCACCCTACGCGCACTCCATTGTCATAACTGATGTCGATGAACACAAGCTTATTATCTATTGCAATGACCCTGTATATGGTAGGGTGGAGATTCCTACTCGCCAGTTCATAGAAATGTGGAATGGTTGCAGTCGAATATTGATTAAGTTCAGGATAGGAGAAAAGGTGACGCTATTTGACTTCCCTTAGTACCAAAGAAAGAGTAAGAGCGTATGCAATGTGTCACTATGGCAACCTGTTTTCCACAGATGACCCTGTCTTTGACCAAAAAGAACGAGTTTGGAGAGCACATTTGCAGTCAAACTATCCTCGTTTGATCAAGAATGACCAGCCAGAGGAAAGATTCATTCGAGTTTTACCATTGAAGGGTCTTGGAACAATATGTCTGAATGAAAATCTGCAATTTCTGAAGGATAACTCAACCACACGAGAAGAAAGTGTTTCCTTGATTCATGCTTATTTGAATATGTGGCGAGAGCAGGTGGAAAACATAATTGTCACTTCCTCATCATTGCAACTGGCTAACACGCATCCAGCTAGAACTTTCTTGCATCCCGCAAATATGATATTGGCAAGTTTCAGACAGAAGAGAGATAGCATAATCACACAAGAGGAATTGGAAAAATTACAGAGAAGGCATCAAAAAATAGACCGTTGGGTATCTCTGTTGGTGGATTTGAAGCTGATTACAAGAAAAGATAAGGGATACACCTACGGAGAAAAATTCGTTCAGATAGAAGAAACGATAAAGAATCACTCTGAATTTGAAATCAAAAGCATGGCATATATTCTGGAAAAAAGCTATCCTTTGCTCAAGGAGATTTTTCACATTCAACAGTTTGAACCTTTGATCCATCTGGACAGCTGCTATTATCGCCCTGCGTTAGAAGCAGAACAGGTGTTGTATCAAACCTCAGGGTCACTATTCAAACGATTCGTTGCTGATTATACTTACAAACCTGATACAGAGCTTAGACATCTGTTACTTGAATTGCAGAAGTCGGATGCCTTAGTTCATAAGGAACCATATTACTATGCAAACGAAAAAAGCTTCAGCAAGATGTTGGAACTGAAAAACCAAGCTCCATCAATAGGTCTCCCATGCGCTTAGTTTGTCCATCAAGTCCTAGATGAAAATTGAGTACCTCTGTGACTCTTAACGCGCGCTAGCCAATGCGACATACGAACGCGCGCGTCAATATCGTCCCTCTCACTCACCTAGAAAACGACTTCTTGCCCATAACAAGGAGAAAAGATGCTCCCGCGCGTAAATCGCCTAATTAGCGCGGAATTTCATGGTTTGCCTAGCTAAAAGCGTCGCCCACTCCACAACCCTTTTATTTTTAACCTTTTACCTAGGGATAGTTAATATAGTGATACGTAATAGCGACAATAAGGGTTAAACTAAACGGAACGTACAGGAGAAACCTGTGGGTTTCCGTAAGTTAAATTAGCCTTGTTGTATATGACGTGTTGCTTCAGCAAAGTTGAAGATGGAGCACAAGAACAAACTGGATCATCAGAGGAGCAATTGGTTTGGGAAGTGTACGCACAGAACAGGTAAAGCGAACCGCTAAAGAACTTGTTAAACGTTTTCCTGACAAATTCACGGGCGATTTTGAAAATAACAAGCATATGGTCAAAAGCCTCGTGCAGGGAGGAACGCCGAAGGTAAGGAACCAGATTGCTGGCTACATAACGCGTTTGTTCGCCGCTGAGGCCGCAGAACGGGAATTAGGCGAAAGTGAGCTTGTAGAAGAAGAGACGGCGTAAATCCGCACGGACGGGTTGAAAGCAGGCGCAAAGGGCGTAGCAAATTGATGGATCAGTATAGAAAAGGCTGGGCGCTCAGGTACTTGCGCGAAGCGAAAGCCGAGCTTGAAGCAGCCCGAAAAATGCCTTTTATGGCTCCAAGTCTCGTTTTGGAGGCGGTTAGAAAGGCTCGAAACGCCGTTTATTACAGCCTAGGCGAACCTGCGTTTGTGGAACTCGTCGTGCGAGACACGGTTGAGAGAACTCGGCAGTCTCAGATGATTGAGGACCCAGTTTTGAAATGTCTCGTGGAGATAGAGGGAATGGTCCTGCAGCTGTCTCAGCTTGAAGATGTTGACGGCGAAAGGGCAATGAAACAGGCAGACAGCCTCATCCACTTGGCCTCAGACATAGTCGAAACGTTGACAGAAGAAAAAATCGAAGATTAAAGAGCTTCCATTTAGGCTGATTTATCAACACACGAATTCCTGATAACTGGAACATGAAACCCGGCCTAATCTAAAAAAACACTTATTAGTTATCCCTTCTTAACCAAACTTACGCTACAAGGGGTGTTAGAATGGCAGGTTTATCCAAAAGAACAAACGCGTTAGGCACTGAAAACGCCTTTACCGTCTTGGCCGAGGTAAACAAGAGGCTGAGAGAAGGCGCAGACATAAAGAACTTCTGCATAGGCCAACCCGACTTCGACACACCTGAAAACATAAAACAAGCGGCGATAAAAGCGATAAAAGACGGGAAAAGCGGCTACACGCCTTCCGCGGGCATTTTCGAACTGCAACAAGCTGTAGCCAGCATGTTCAGCAGAACCAGACACGTTGACGTTAAACCCGAACACGTCGCGGTTGCTTGTGGCGGGAAACCATTCATCTACTGGAGCATCCTGTGCACGACTGACTATGGAATGGGCGACGAGATTATCTACCCGAACCCAGGATTTCCCATATACCAAAGCCAAATAATCGCTCACGGCGCCAAACCAGTCTTGCTTCCACTGGTGGAAGAGAAGGAATTTGCCTTTGACATCGAGGACCTGAAGAAACGAATAACCTCGAAAACAAAAATGCTGATCATCAACTCTCCCCAAAATCCAACAGGTGGAGTCCTGAAGAAAGAGGAACTCAAGGCAATCGCGGATCTCGCGATGGACCATGATTTCTGGGTGTACTCAGACGAAGTCTATTCCACTCTGGCTTACGATGCACCGTTCACATCCATAACTTCAATCGACGGCATGCTCGACAGAACCATAATGGTCGACTGCGCCTCAAAAGCATATGCAATGACAGGATGGCGACTAGGATATGCAGCAAACAAAACACTGGCCCCGCATTTCGCAAGATGGATGACCAACACAGACAGCTGCGCAAACCATGCTACCCAATGGGCAGTTGTTGAAGCATTGAACGGCCCACAAGACGCATCACAAAGAATGGCAAAAAGCTTCAAAGAGAGACGAGACCTGATCGTCAAATTACTGAACGACATCGAAGGAATCAAATGCCTTAGGCCGGGCGGAGCATTCTACGTTTGGCCAAACGTGACAAAAGCCTGCAAGAAAGTCGGAGCAAAATCTGCTGAAGACTTCAGAAAAATGCTCTTAGACAAAGGCGTAGCCTGTTTGGCGGATATCCATTTCGGCAGTAAGAACCCAGGTCAAACCGAGGAGTACGTAAGATTCAGTTATGCCACCGCGAAAGATGCAATCGTCGAAGGGATGAGAAGAGTCAAAGAATTCGTCGAAAAGTAACAGACTGCTCCTGATGCCAGTTTTCGAAAACTAGCTGGAAACAAACGCGCGCTTGCATTGCTAGCATACAACATGATCAAGAAACAAACTAGTTGTTCAGAGTCTTCTTTGTAAACAAGTGCCCGCAGCCGTTGATCGCGGTCTAAAGCAAAGTCTTATACAATCTGGGTCAAAACTAACTATTCGCGAGTCTAGGGGCTGTGCATGGTCGAATATGAACACAGAGGCAAGACCTCAAAACCGTTTCTGAGTTTTTGGGAATCACTCACAAGCAAGGAAGGAGCAAAGGCGAGGGCACGCTATGTGCTGGAACCTGTAAATGAATACTGCAAGCAGGCAAAGAAGATATTGGAAATAGGGTGTGGAATCGGAGAGGTCTTGGTCAATCTCCCCGAGAGATACGCTGTCTACGGCTTGGACGTCGAAAGAGACTACATTGAGGTTTGCAGAAGGAGAATACCGAGGGGCAAGTTCTTTGTTTCCAGCATGCACAACTTCAAGATTGATGAGAAATTTGACGTCATATTCTCTGCTAACGATGCCGTCAACTTTCTGAAAAACTTTGCCCAGTGGAAATCAACGTTCAAGACAGTGAATGAACATCTCTACCGAGATGGGCTGTTCATCTTTGATGTGTATACTCCAAAAATGCTGAGAGATACTCTTCATTGGTTGGAAAAATACAACAGGTCCACTTCATCAGTCAAGGAATTCACGAAAGGATTCTACTATGACATAGAGATAGTGAAGGGCAACACGCTGACTTGGGATTCCAGACTCTTTGAAGAACTTCCAAATGGGCTTTATCAGCTTCACAAATACAAGTTTAAAGAAACAATATTCCCGGTTGCAAAGATGGAATCTGCTCTGTCTGAGTATTTTGAGATCGTTGAAGCCACTTTGAGAGAAGAAGGCAGGAAGATTCTGTTTGTCTGCAGGAAGAATTGAAAGCACGCGCTAGATCTTGGTCTGCTAGCGTTTCTTAAGAGATTTCTCGATGCGGCCCAAAGCTTTCTTTATGTTCTCAATAGAGTTCGCGAAAGACAAACGCAGATAGCCTTCGCCGTATTCGCCGAAAGAGATTCCTGGCAACACTGCTACACCTGCGTTTTGAAGCAATTGGTCTCCAAGTTTGCGCGAGTTCATTCCGGTTCCTGTTATGTTTGGAAATGCATAGAACGCTCCGTGAGGCTTCGTGCAGGTTATGCCCACGATCTTGTTGAGTCCGTCAACTATGACTTCTCGGCGCTTCCTGAATTCGGCTACCATTTTCTCCAGCTCGGTCTGAGGACCTTTCAGAGCTTCGACTCCGGCAAGCTGTACGAAAGCGTTTGTGCACGAGTTCGAATTCGTCATCAGCTGCGCCATCTTCCCAGCCAAGTCCTTCCTCATCACACCATAACCTAGTCTCCAACCGGTCATGGCATAGGTCTTTGAAAAACCGTCTAAAATAATTGTTTTCTCCTTCATCCCCGGAAACTGCGAAATGCTCTCCGATTTGCCTTCGTAGACTATTTTGCTGTATATTTCATCCGAAAGCACGAACACATCGTCCCTGTTTTCGAGGCAATCGGCGAGAACCTTCAAGTCTTCTCGAGGTATGATTCCGCCTGTTGGGTTTTCCGGCGAATTGAGTACGATCATCTTGGTTTTCTTCGTAATCTTCTCTTTCACGTATTCGGGGTCGAAGCTGAACTCGTTCTCCTCTCTCAGCGGTATCGGAACAGGCTTGGCTTCGACAAACTTTATCAACGCCTCGTACGCGGGAAACCCCGGGTTCGGATACATCACCTCGTCCCCGGGGCTCACCAGTGAAAGCATCGAGAAGAACATTACCGGCTTAGCACCAGGCGTCACAACGACTTCTTCAGGCTTTACATCGAGTTTTCTGGTCTTGGAGATGTATTCGGCTATGACCTGTTTCACCTCAGGCAGGCCCGAAGACGGCGTGTAATGCGTGTAACCTGCGTTAAGCGCTCTTGTCGCGGCCTCCTTGATGTTCTTCGGCGTGTCAAAATCAGGCTCGCCGATTTCCAAATGGACTATGTCTTTCCCCTGTTTCTCGAGCAATTTGGCTTTAGCCATCACTTCAAAACCAGTTTCTGTTTCGAGAGCCTTCATCCTATTGGCAAAGATGCTCAACCCAAATCACCCCCGTTTGAAACGGAAATTAAACGTAGGAACGAATGGTATTTAACTATTCTACCTGTCGGCGAGAAAAAAAGTATGGAAGGAATGCGCTTTTCGCGCAGCCATGAGCGTTGTCAAATGGTTAGAAAAGCTTTGACAGCGGTCGAATCTTCATGACGTCCGGATTGACGAGGTTCGGTGGCTGTTTTCCTTGGAAGAAGTTGACCAAGTTGCCTGACACCATCTCGGACATTTTTGCACGCGTTTCAAGGCTTGCACTCGATATGTGCGGCGCGACAACAACGTTGTCTAATTTCAGCAGCGGATTGTCCATCGGCGTCGGCTCTTGCTCGAAAACGTCCAACCCTGCGCCTGCGATCCAACCTTCCTTTAACGCTTTGTACAAGGCTTTCTCATCCATCACTGGTCCTCGTGAATTGTTCACGATGTAGGCCGTTTTCTTCATCAGTCTGAGTCTTTGTTCGTTAATGAGGTGATGCGTCTCCTTCATCAGTGGAACGTGAACCGTGACGAAGTCTGACTCCTTCAGAAGCGTGTCGAGGTCGGCTTTCTTTGCGCCCAGTTTTTCAATTTCTGGCCTCGGGATGACATCATAGAAAAGAATCTTCATGTCGAACCCCGTTGCCCTCTTCGCCATTGCGTAGCCGATTCTGCCGGCGCCCACGATGCCGATGGTTGTGCCGAAAACGTCTCTGCCAGTCATCATGTTGGGGTGCCAGCCGACTTTCCACTGTCCATTGCGCACGTATTTGTCTGCTTCAACGACTCGTCTTGCTACGGCCATGAGCAGAGCCCATGCGAAATCTGCCGTCGTGTCTGTGAGCACCTCGGGCGTGTTGGTTACGTATATTCCTCTTTTTGTTGCCTCAGGAATGTCTATGTTGTCGAAACCCACGGCTAGCTGAGAAACTATCCTGAGCTTTGGTGCAGCGTTGAAGACTTCAGCGTCTATCTTGTCTGACAAGAGCGTGGCAAGAGCCTCGACATTCTTAGCCTTCTCAATAATGACTTGTTTCGGCGGTGGCGCATATTCAGGCCAAACTTCAGCGTCAAAATACTGTTTTATAACTTTCAGACCTCTTTCAGGAAGGTCTCGGGTAACGTAGATCTTCGGTTTTGCCATCCAATTCACCATGCAAAGTTCTGCGGAATTCTTTATTAGAGTTGACTTATTACACTTACGCATTCGCATCTGAAGAATGCTTGAGGCTTCTTTGAATTGGCAACTATAAAGAACGTGCAGCAACTGGTCAAAAACGGCATGAATCCTGAGGACCGAAAGGCTCGGCATTTGGTGTTGAAGAGCCTCAATAATGCCATGAAAGCTGTTGACCCTCTGGAGATAATAAGGACACGAGCCGTGCTGGAAGGTCACACTCTCAAGATCGATCCTTACGCGTTTGATTTGAAGAAGTTCAAACACATCTATGTGATCGGCGGAGGAAAAGCAAGCGGTTCGATGGCCGAGGCACTAGAACAAGTTCTCGACGGACACATAACGAACGGTCTTGTAAACGTCCTCCACGGAACGAAGAACAAGACAAGAATCGTGAAGCTTCAGGGAGCAAGTCACCCTGTTCCGGACGAAGCTGGAGTTGAAGGAACACGTAAGATGTTGCAGATGGCAGAGAAAGCGGAAGAAGACGATCTGATTATCTGTTTGATCTCAGGCGGTGGTTCAAGCCTCATGCCCCTGCCTCGGGGAAACGTCAAGCTCGCGGACAAGAAAATGATAACCGATGCCCTTTTGAAGAGCGGGGCGACAATAAACGAATTCAACACGGTTCGCAAGCATATTTCAGATTTCAAAGGGGGTTGGCTTGCGAAGAAGGCTTATCCGGCAACGATCCTTAATCTGATTCTTTCTGACGTTATGGGAGACCCGTTGGATTTTATCGCTTCCGGTCCGACTGTCCCAGATTCCACAACGTTCAGAGAAGCAGTGCAGGTACTGAAAAAGTACAGTTTATGGGCGAACGCTCCGTCCACAATCAAGAAAGTCTTGTCCGACGGAGAGAAAGGGCTGATAACTGAAACCCCGAAGGCTGGTGACGAAGCCTTTGAGAAGGTTTGCAACGTTGTTGTCGGAAACAATCGGCTTGCGAGCCAAGCTGTCTGCGAATCTTTGAAATCTGCTTGTTTGAACACTGTCCTGTTAACCTCAACTCTGGAGGGTGAAGCAAAGCAAGTGGGCACAGTGCTAGCTTCCATCGCTCGCGAAGTCACCAGCTCCGGAAACCCCGCGAGAAAACCATGTGGAATAGTCGCTGGTGGAGAGACGACAGTAGTAGTCACCGGAAAGGGGAAAGGCGGCAGGAATCAGGAGATTGCTTTGGCATCTGCACTGAAACTCAGAGGGTTGAAAGGTGTGGTCCTGGCTTCCTTAACCACTGATGGTGTCGACGGACCTACCGATGCAGCCGGGGCAATAGTCGACAGCACAACACTGAGTAGGGCAAAGAAGCTTGGAATGATTCCAGAGAAGTTTCTAGCTGAGAACGATTCGTATCACTTCTTTGCAAAACTCGGCGACCTAATTTTCACTGGTCCAACAGGTACGAATGTCAACGATATTACTGCCGCAGTTGTTTTATGAAAGTCGAGGAGATGCTAGGGATGACTGTAAACGTGAAGTTTGTGGGCTCTTTCCGTGGCGTTTCGGGCAAGAGCAAAATTGTTTTCACTTTTGCCAAACCTGTTTCCTTGAGGGTTCTCGTCGCCAAAGTCGTTGAACGGTTGCCCAAGCTCAAGTCTGCACTTGTTGACCCGATGTCAGGAGAGCCGCGGTCAAACATGCTTGTACTGGTGAATGGGCAGGAAATCGGCGTTTTAAGCGGAACAGAGACAAAGGTCAATGACGGTGACGAAGTGGTTTTTGTTCCAGTCATGCATGGAGGATGAGTTTCCTGAGACTCTATGCCGTCAAGACGCGCATCGTCAAAGTCGGGGACAACCTTGTTGAATTGATTCTAGAATCGTTGAAGGCGCAAAATCTGCATCTTGAGAATAATGACGTGTTAGCCATCACGTCAAAGATAGTGTCCTATTCAGAGGGGCGGATCACGCAATTAGGTGAAGTGAAACCTTCGGATGATGCAAGGAGACTTGCGGAGAAGTACTCTCTGGCCCCCGAGTTCGCTGAGTTGATCCTGCGTGAGACAGAGAGGATATACGGTGGAGTCGACAAAGCTGTTTTGACATTCAGAAACGGTCTGATGACTCCTAACGCGGGAATAGACAGCAAGAATACTTCTAATGACTACGCAGTTCTGTGGCCGAGCAACCCTGAGAAATCCGCGAAAGAAATCCGGGAAGGCATCAAAGACGAGACGGGCAAAAGTGTGGCGGTTATGATCGTAGACAGCGGTTTGGTTCCGTTGCGAAAAGGGACGAACGGGCTGGCGTTGGCGGTTGCCGGTTTCAAGCCCATAAGGGACAGTATTGGCAAGAAAGACTTGTTTGGGAAGAGAATAACGATTACGCGTCAGGCTGTCGCTGATGACTTGGCTTCTGCTGCCCATCTGTTGATGGGGGAAGCGACTGAACGGACCCCTGTCGTGTTGATAAAAGAGGCGCCCTTGGATTTTGATGACGAAGTACACGGGGCAGCTGAAATGATGATGCCTTTTGACCAGTGTATTTTCATGAGTATCATCGAACGGCAATTGCATGATGGAGAAAAGAGCTAGGGCACAACTGTTCCTTCTCTTGAATATCGATTTTTCCTGAGACTCTAATCAATCATGTCAAAGGAGGAGCTTGAGCTCGCACTCCGCTTTCTCATTTGGTGTGTCAATCAAGTGTTGGAGTCACTTTGGCTTCTATTGTGCCAGGATTTGCCGATCGAGGGAGGGAGATTGGTTGATTTCAGGGTTTTTGACAGCCCGGTTCCGATGAAAGCGGCTGCTAAGGCAATGATGCTTCTTTCAAGAGGATAAACCCCCGTCAGAGCTCGCCAAGTACCCATCATGACGTTTGGGTCTGCTGCGAGTATTTCAAAAACCAGTGAACCTGCGATCTGCCCTGCAAGAGTTGAGGCAAGACAGGTAAAGAAAAAACCATACATCAACCTTGTGCTGCTTTGGGAATCCAGAAGCTTCTTTGCAAACGATTGAAGAGGAGAAAGCAAGATGATCAAACCTACTATCTGAAACCACGTTTCCGGCGGGAACACCCATGCAGGTCCGACGACCGGATAAAATGCAAAAAGCAAAAACAGTGTGAGATAGACCAACGCCGCAATGGCTCTTTTTCCAGTTCTAATCATTCCTGCACAGAACGCGGTTACAATGCCTCCTGCAAAGCTCGGGTAGGATAATGATCCAAGAAAGAGCCCGATTGTCCCACCCAGAAATGCGGACATGGCTCCGATGTAGGGGCCGAGAAGCATCCCGATAATAGGTGCTATGATTGCTGCAGCAGTGATCGCTTGTCCCGTGAGACCGATGATCGGAGAGATTCTTAGAAAGCCAAGGACCGCGTAGAGAGCAGTAAACACTGCTGTCAACGCGACGTTCACGGTAGTAAACTTTCGGTTACTCGTCAATCGTTCAATCCGCCAGCGTTTTTGGGTGGAAAACTAATTATCCTGATGCTTTTATAAAGTGGGTGACATGACTCGGCCAATAATAACCTTAACGACTGATTTCGGGTTGAAAGACCCTTATGTTGCCGAAATGAAAGCTGTGATCCTCCACATCTGTCCAGAAGCAGCGATCGTCGATGTTTCCCATCAAATCGAAAAGTTCAACATCAGGATGGGAGCATACATTCTCGCTACAGCATCTCCGTATTTTCCGAAAGGCACTATTCACATTGTCATCGTCGACCCCGCTGTTGGGACAAAAAGGCGAGCATTGTGTATAGAGACCAAAAACGGTTTCTTTGTAGCTCCCGACAACGGTGTGCTAATTTTAGCTGCAAAAGCTCAAGGGATTTCTCACGTCTATGAAATAACGAACCGAAAATTCATGCTACCAATAATCTCCAGTACTTTTCAAGGACGAGACGTGTTTTCACCAGCCGCAGCGAACCTCGCAAACGGAGTATGTCCATCTGACCTTGGTCCAGAAGTTAGGAATCTGGTTATCCCCAAATTCGCAAGAATAGTCAAAGCTCAGTACAGAATCGTGGGTGAGGTGGTTCACATCGACGACTTTGGCAATGTGATGACGAATATTAGTGGGTCAGAGCTTGAGTCAGTCAATCGTGAAAAACCCTTGAAACTGAGAGTGGGGAAAACTGGATTGATGGTGGACTTCTGTAAGACGTACGCTGAAGTTGAGCCCAAGAAGCCTGTGGTTCTAATTGGAAGTCACGGGTTTTTTGAAATCTCGGTGAACCAAGGCAACGCCGGAAGAATGCTGAAAGTCAAGATTGGAGACAAAGTGACGGTTTACCTGTCCTGACGTCGCGTTTTGGAAGGCTACATGTCGATTTTTCGAATATATGTTTGATGGAAACTCCCCTTTTAGGTAGATATGCACAACTATGTTGATGATCGAAGATGTTTGAGGAGATATTCTTCCAAGCCACTCAGACGTTGGTCAACTTGTATCTTCTCTTGCTCTCAAACGTGGCAGCCCTCGGTCTGATCTGGTCGAGGAGAAGGCGTTGAGATTATTCAACAATTCTGGACGCTCTGCGAAAAAGTGGCGTATGCGAGCTCGCTTTATTGATCTTCATAAGACGAAAATCACCATCTGCGAACCTGCGAGAAAACACGTGCCGCCGTGGATTTTCAAACAGTCGACAGGCACCTAGAAAGAAAGCAAGCGCAGCTGACGGGTTACGCTTTGTCTGTTTTGGTCAGGTCTTTCAGTCTGTTTAGACCGTCGATTTCTTTTATGAATGTTGCCACGCTTTTTGGAACGAGTTTTTCCCAGTTTTGACCTTTGACCATTTTCTCTCTTATTTCTGTTGACGAATACTCTTTTCTTTCGAAAAGGCGTATGGGTTTCACTTTGTATCTTGATTCCATGAACAGGCGACACGTCAACGGCTCATTCGAGTAAACGATGTCGAAATGGGGAGTGTATCCTTCGACAGAGGAAACCCACATCATGTGCAAGTGCACGTCGGGAACAGGCACGATCCAAACTCGTTTACTGTCGACATCGCATTCTTCTAGGGCTGTTCGAACCATGACCAGCCTTTCTCCGGCTGTGAAAGGGTTGTTGAAGTTGTGACTGTACTGGGCACTGCCAATTACTATCACGAGTTCCTCAACTTCCTTCAGAACCTCTTTTATTGCACTCAAATGTCCCAGGTGAAAGGGCTGAAACCTTCCAACGTACAGGCCGCGTTTGTGCATTTAACCTATTCACTTCTTAGAACCGTATATTTTATCGAAGAGACTTAACGTTTATCCTTCTTCAGCCTTTCTAATGGCCAGTTCAACTGGGAACACTCGGAGCTTCTTACCGTTCAACACAATTTCTTTCTCCGCCTTGTAACCCCGTTTTTCACGCTTAAGGAACGCAAGCTTGATGTCTAAGCCTCCTCCATACCCTCCCAATGTGAGGTCTGACCTCAACACTCGATGACATGGACAGACGGGTGCGAACGGGTTTCTTGCCATGATCTGTCCAACAGCTCGCGGTCCTCCTCCGACAGCCTTGGCAACTTCACCGTAAGATGTTACGTATCCAGTGGGAACTTTGGACACAGCGTCGATCACGCTCATCGCGTACTTCGAGAGACGTTCCGACTTGAGCGTTAGATTCTGATTAATGTTCTTTCCATCGTACATGTCCTTCAGCAATGCAGTGACGTCTTTGGCAAACTGAGTAGGCTTTTGCGATTGGCCTGACACATCATGCTGAACGCATTCACTCAAACTTCGCAGAGCGTTTTTCTCGGTGCTGGCGAATGTTGTGCCGTAGACTTTTTCATCTTTAAACGCGACTCCGTACCAAACGCCTTCGGCGTTCTCTACGTAAATGTCGACCATGATATTTCACACTTTAGGATGTTGTAGGGTTGAGCTTATGAGCTTGACTCTTCCAGGAAAAACTGAGATTTGAATAACGCGCTTTCAGCTGTGCTCCTTTCAGCATCGTTAAATAGACACGTTTGCAAAGATTCTCAGGGCAAAAGGTAGGAGTTGTTGATGACCGAGGTTTATGACAAGCTTGCGAAGGCTTTGGACAAGCTTCCAAACGGCTTCCCCAGAACGCCTTCAAACGTCGAGATACCGTTGTTGAAAAAGATATTCTCGCCCGAAGAGGCGTCATTGGCAGCACAGTTGAGGGGCTCTACGGAGCCAGTTGCCGAAATAGCGAAACGCGTCGGACTCTCCGCAGAAGAGGCAAAGACAAGGTTGACGAAAATGGCCAAACGTGGACTCGTTTGGTACAGCCACAGTGGCGGAGAATTTTCCTTCAGGCTGGCGCCCTTCGTTGTCGGAATCTACGAGTCACAAATGGAAACCATGGATCACGAACTAGCTCATCTCGTTGAAGACTACTTGGCAGACGGCGGAGCCGTGGGAATCATGAAGCCTCAGCCTGCGTTACATCGCGTTGTACCTGCACAGAAGGCGCTCAAGTTGGAATGGATTCTGCCCTATGACGATGTCAAAGCGATTCTCTTGAAGGCCAAGACTTTTCGCCTGCGTGACTGCATCTGCCGCAAACAGCAAAACCTTGTTGGTCACGAATGCACTTTTCCTCTGAGAACCTGCCTCGGGTTCTCTTCAGTCGAAGGCTCTCCTGGACCAAATGATGTTTCAAAGGAAGAGGCGCTTACGTTTCTGGACAAGGCAGAGGAAATCGGTTTGGTCCATACCGTCAGCAACGTTATGAAAGATGTGGGCTACGTTTGCAACTGTTGCGGTTGCTGCTGCGGCATACTGAGAGGAATCAATGATTGGGGAATAGAACGCTCTGTGGCATATGCCAACTATTTCGCAGAGATTGACGCTGACAAATGCGTTGGATGCGGCACCTGCAGAAACAGATGCCAAGTGCATGCAATCTCTGAAAAAGACGGAGTGTCAGTCGTAGACCGCAAAAAGTGTATCGGCTGCGGATTGTGCTCCACAGGATGTCCAAACGGTGCGGCAAAACTGCAGCGAAAACCTGACAGTGAAATCGTGAATCCTCCAGCAGACTTCGGAGCATGGGAACACGAGCGTCTGCACAACCGCGGACTGACAGAATAACCTCACCAAATTTTCCGTCAGTCTTTATTACTTAATTCGCCTAGAGTGTAGCATGTTGGTGGACATTGATGAACCCCTTTGATGCAGACTCGGCATATCGTTTTATGGAAAGGCTCGTCACCGAGATCGGTAATCGAGAGTCAGGAACGGATTCTGAGCGCAGGGCAGCCCAGCAGATAAGGAAGTGGTTTGAAGAGCTTGGGCTTGCCAACGTCAGAATGGAAGAATTCGAAGTCAAGACAAGCCGCATATTGAAAGAGGAGGCTTCGACGCCTGACGGCAAAAAAGTGGAAGTTGCCGCAGTCGGAAATTCAAAGTCAACTCCGCCTGAAGGCGTAGAAGGAGAGGTCGTTAACCTCGAGTCAACTTCACAGGAAGCTCTGAAGAAGATCGAGAACAAAATCGCGGCTTTAGGCTTAGTCCTCTATGAGAAAGATTTTTTCAAGGTCCTCAAGGCCAAGCCTCTTGCATTGGTCTATCCTTCACGCACACCTCTAGCACCTACGACGTACCGTTCAGTGAGAGCTGAGTTTGTTGAGAAAGAAAACATTCCAGCAGTCTCGATGGCCCACGACGACCTTCTGAACGTGCTGAAAGGTCCGAAAAAGTTGAGAATATTCACAGAGGTGGACAACGTGACCGCGAAGAGCCAAAACGTTCTGGGCGAGGTGCCAGGAACAATCGAAGACGAAGACATCCTTATCGGCGGGCATTACGACACGGTGAGAAGCGTCATGGGCGCTCACGACAATGCCGCAGGAACAGCAGTTGTACTCGAATTGGCAAGAATTTTCGCCAAGGAAAAATTGAACCGGACGCTTAGAGTTGCCGCTTTTGGCTCTGAAGAACTTGGGCTTCGCGGGTCGTTCCATCACGCAGAAAACCCAGAGAATATTAAGAACACGAAGCTTTGCCTCGACTTCGACGTTCACGGAATTCTCCTTGGCAATCTAGGCGCCGTGATCCTCGGCCCGGAAGAGTTGAAGATGCTTCTGTCGTTCACGGCAAAAGAGCTCGGAGTACCGCTCCAAGCGACGAGTGACCTGGGAATGGGAGGTTCAGACCACATGCCCCTAGCCTTTTACGGTGTGCCTTCAGTCATGCTTGCACGCGGAGGAGGAGCAGCGCAGATAATGCATACAGACCTCGAAGACCTTCGATGGTGCGGTCCTGAAGCCTTTGCCCCAGTGGGAAGGCTGAGCCAGACTCTCTTAGAACGCATGCTGAAAGCCGAAGAATTGCCGTTTGAGAGGAAAATTCCCGAGGGAATCGCTAAAGCACTTGAGAAAAGATTCGAAGACTCGGGGATCAAGAAAAAGACGGAAGAAAAGACATAGCAAACCGAAGAGCACGGGTTTCGACTACTATTTTCCACGGATTTCAAAGGTTTTCTCTTTGGGAGGATCGTAAGGGTCGTTCCAATCGATGCGTCCACCCAAAAAACCTGTATTCCAGCCTGCCGAGTACGACGTCCCATGCGCGTTTGAAGTATCGGAACACTTTGTCCCACTCTTCGCCTTCTTTCCAGCCAATATGAGTCAGTCTGACTCGGGTTTGATTCAAGCCAATCGCGTAAAATTGAACCACAACCCAAGTGTGCTGGCCTCGACGAACAGTCGGATATTGAGGCGGTGCGTTCCAGTCGAACGAGAGCATTTCCATCGAAAGGAAGCTCAGTATCTTCATGCCTTCGCTCCCGCGTGAGCCTTCCGGGGCGTCTAGGTCAAAGAACAACTCGTAGGCTCCGCCCATTTCAAGTCTGATGTTGGCTCTCGGCGCGAAAAAAGCTTCGGCACCTTTTGAAGTGGTCCATGCGTCCCACAAGTCCTTTAACGATCCATTAACTGCCGCTTCTTTTCGAATAATCCGTTCCTGCACGAAGACGAGTCTCCGAAAGCCTGTAACGACAATTACTGTTGAAGCATGCTCATTTATATGGTATTGCAGATTCAAGATTCTACAGAAAAAATCACCACCCGAGCTCCATGTTGGACCTCGCTTCAAACCGAACTGGGGAGCGTTATTATGCCGTTTTTCAGAATTGTACCAGATTTGATTCCGAATTTCACCACAAACGAGATTCACTGCCTACTCTGAGAATCAACCAGCAAAGCGGCGTGCCTCAAGGCAGACGATTCAATCTTTAGCGCAAGCCAGATGTTGCTGTTACACGTTTAGGTCTCTCGCCATCTGGATTTCATCGAAGTCAAAACTATGAAAGCCACTGACATCAGGATGAGAACAGCCCATCTAATCAGCACGGTTTCGGCTGACAGCGATAGCAATCCCATGTATGACCTCATGAGTCCTGCAACATTTGACGTCGGAACAATTATCGACACCCAGCTCAGACTGCCCAGTTGAGCTTCGGAAAAGTAGACTGGGGGGATGAAAATGAAACCGATGCCCAGCAGGTTTGCAAGGTTGTTCAGAACCATCGGGCTTGACTTGAACAGGTAGGTAGATATCATGAACCCCATGCTGCTTGTCGCTGCCCAAACAAGTATGAGCGCCAGAATTATCCATCCTAACGCCTCGAGCGTGAAGTATCCCAGATAGGCTGTGACCCCGCCGAACAAAATCAAGCTTGGAATGGAGACCAGCAATGGCGCTAGGGCTATGCCAAGAGCATATGAAGCAGGATGAACTGGCATTGCAACGATCATCTCACGTATTTTCACGTATCTGTCCCAGGATATGTCCTGAATCCCCGAGTTGACTCCTGCAAAGGCGACGCTGGCAACCATCGC